>ERZ761602.6761-NODE-6761-length-12601-cov-3.608401_pt1 | contig 12601 bp, 9 predicted proteins | sample MGYA00512165_ERZ761602 | MGnify/ENA primary metagenome ERZ761602 (study PRJEB28899, sample SAMN02445085) | bioreactor sludge metagenome | biome: EBPR sludge; isolation source: Thorneside wastewater treatment plant | place: Australia: Brisbane, Thorneside... | reverse complement strand
GCAACGCGCCCTCCCTTCGTCTCGAGCACGATGCTCGCGATGCGCTCTTCCTCCAGGTGCGCGGCGACCGAGTGCGCATGCAAGCGGACGCGCACGCCGTGGTGCGCGACGAGTTCGTCGGCGACCGCCTTGAAGGTCGCCGACTCGTACGGCACGCCGATGATCCGGCCGTGGCGCCGCGGCGGCAGGACCGCGTCGCGCCGGCGCAGGCGCTCCTCGACGTCGAGGTAGAGGCCGCCGATGGCCCGGAACAGGCGCTCGTCGTCGATCACCCCGTGCGTGCCGCAGAAGCCGCCCAGCGTCACCGCCGTGAGGGTGCCCCCGAGGAAGCCGTGGCGCTCGACGAGGAGCGTCCGGGCGCCGGCCCGCGAGGCCGCGCACGCCGCCGCGATGCCGGCGGCCCCCCCGCCGACGACGAGCACATCCGGCTCGTCGACGACGGGAATCCGCCGCCCGGGCTCGACGATGGACCTCGAGGCCACGCGTGACGGCCCGGGTCAGTACTCGAGCGAGACGCCGGCCGCCTTCACCGCGCGGCCCCACTTCTCCACCTCGTCCTTGATGCGCTGCGCCTCCTCCGCCGGGGTGTTGCCGACGACGTTGGCGCCCATGTCGGTGATGCGCTTGCGCATCTCGGGCGAGTTGAGGAACTTCACCACCTCGCGATTGACGCGGGCGACCGCCTCGGGAGGCGAGCCCGGCGGCATGGCGATGTTCTGCCAGGCGGAGACGTGGAACCCCGGCAGCCCCGATTCCGCCACCGTCGGCAGGTCCGGCATCGCCGTCGAGCGGGTCGAGGTGCTCACCGCGATCGCCTTCACCTTGCCCGCCTGCAGCATCGCCCGCGACGCGGGGATGTTGTCGAACAGCATCTGCACCGCGCCGCCCGCGAGGTCCGTGAAGGCCGGGGCGCTGCCCTTGTAGGGCACGTGCACGATGTTGATGCCCGCGGTGATCTTGAAGATCTCGGAAGCCAGGTGTTGCGCCGTGCCCGAGCCCACGGAGGCGAAGTTCACCTTGCCGGGGTTGGCCTTGGCGTAGGCGATGAGCTCCTTCACGTTGTTTGCCGGGAAGTCCTTGTTCACGACGAGCAGGAGCGGCAGCTCGGTGATCTGCGTGACCGGCGTGAGGTCCTTCACCGGGTCGTAGCGCAGGTTCTTGTAGAGGCTCCCCGCGATCGCGTTCGGCCCCGTGCTGCCCAGGAGCAGCGTGTGGCCGTCGGGCTCCATCTTCGCCACCTGCTCGGTCGCGACCAGCCCGCCTGCGCCGGGGCGGTTGTCGACCACCACCGTCTGCCCGAGCTCCTTCGAAAGCCCCTCGCCGATGAGCCGCGCCATGATGTCGGCCGCTCCCCCCGGGGGCCACGGCACGATGAAGCGGATCGCCTTGCTGGGGTACTGCGCGTGCGCCCCTTCGGACAGCACGCCCATCGCGAGAAACGCCGCCAACAGCACTGCCAGATGCCTTGCCCGAGCGAACATGGTCTCCTCCTTCTCGTTGGTTTGAACCGCTCCTGCTACAGCCCGTACCGGACGTTCTTCAACTGCGTGTCGTCGAGGAGTGCCTCCTTGCCGCGCTCCTTGCCGATCCCGCTCTCCCGAAACCCGCCGAACGGCGCGTCGACGGACGAGCGCACGCCCGTGTTCACGCACACCGTGCCCGCCGAGATCGCCCGCACCATGCGCATGGCGCGCGTCGCGTCCCGCGTGAAGACGCAGGCCGCCAGCCCGTAGCGCGTGTCGTTGGCGATGGCCACGGCCTCGGCTTCCGTCCGGAACCGCATCACGGTGAGGACGGGCCCGAAGATCTCCTCGCGCGCGACCCGCATGGCGTTCGTGGCGCCGTGGAAGAGCATCGGCGGCAGGAACGCGTCGCTCGCGGTGTCGCTGCGGCCGGCGAGGTCCACGTAGGCCTTCGGCGTCGCGCCTTCCGCCTTGCCGATCTCGAGGTACTTGCGGACCTTCGCCGCCTGCGCGCTGCTCACCAGCGGCCCCATTTCCGTTGCGGGATCCTCCGGCGGGCCGATCTTCACCGCGCGAAGCTTCGCTTCGAGCTTGTCGAGGAAGGCATCGGCCACCGATTCCTCGAGCAGCAGGCGCGTGCAGGCGCCGCAGACCTGGCCGCTGTTGCGCACGATGTCCGTGTAGGCCACGGCGACCGCCTTGTCGAGATCCGCGTCCGCGAAGACGAGCGACGCCGACTTCCCGCCCAGCTCCAGCGTCAGGCGCTTCACGGTGTCCGCGGCCTCGCGGAAGATGCGCTTGCCGGATTCCGTGCCGCCGGTGAAGGAGATCTTGGCCACGCGCGGGTCGCGCACGAGGGCCGAGCCCACCGGGTCGCCCGGGCCGTTCACGATGTTGATGACGCCCGGGGGGAAACCGGCCTCCGCCACCAGCGCGCCCAGCTCCACGGTGGAAAGCGGCGTGACTTCCGACGGCTTGATCACCACGCAATTGCCCGCCGCCAGCGCGGGCGCCATCTTCAGCAGCGCGATGCTCAGGGGGAAGTTCCACGGCACGATGAGCCCGCAGACGCCGAGCGGCTCCCGCAGCGTGAAGTCCATCAGCGTCTTGTCGGAGACATCGAGGGTCTCGCCGGAAAGGCCCAGCAGGCAGCCCGCGTAGAACTCGAGCGTCCCGGGCCCGCCCGCGAGCCACGCCCGCGACGCCGCGATGGGCTTGCCGGCGTCATAGCACTCGATCCACGACAGCGCCTCGACGCGCGCGGCCAGCAGGTCGGCCAGCTTCATGAGCTTCTTCGACCGCTCCCGCGGGAGCGTCGACCGCCAGGTCGACTCGAAGGCCTTGCAGGCGGCGCCGACCGCAAGGTCTACGTCTTCCGGTCCGGCCTCGTACACCTCCGCCAGCGCGCGGCCGGTCGAGGGATCGATCGAGGTGAAGGTCTTGCCCGACAGGCTCGGCACTTCCTTGCCTTCGATCAGCAGCGGATACGGCCCCTTGCGCAGCACGTCCTCGCGTTTCATCACAGCGCCGCCTCGTAGAGCGCCTTGATCTCCTCGTTCGAGGGACGGCGGCAGTTGATCTGGGTGGAGCGGCCCTTCGCGGCCAGCGTCGTGAGGCGCTCGACCATGTCGGCGCGGATGCCCAGCTCGGCCAGGTGGCGGCAGGTGCCGGCCCGGTCGCGAAGGCCGATCATCGCCTCCACGCCGTTCGCCGCGAGCTCCCGCTCGTCCTTGCCGCCGCCGCCCATGAGGCGGGCGATGTTCGCGTAGCGGGGCGCGGCCGTGTCCAGGTTGAACCGGAGCACGTGCGGCATGAGCGCGCTCAGGCTCTCGCCGTGGGTGCAGTCGATCACCGACTCCACGGCGGTGCTCAGGCCATGGATGGCGTCGTTGCCCTTCATGGAGATGGCGATCCCGGCGAGGTGGCTCGCGAGCATCATCGCCGAGCGCGCGGCGATGTCGGCGCCGTTCGCGATGGCGGTGGCCAGGTTCGCGTTCACGAGGCGCATGGCCTCCTGCGCGCAGATGTCGCCGATCGGGTTCACCTGGACGTTGGTGTACGAGCCGAGGGCGTGGATGAACGCATCCATCCCCGTCGACGCCGTCATGCGCGGCGGCACCGTCACCGTGAGCTCCGGGTCGAGGATCGACTCCGCCGGGCGGCAGCGGGCGCTGCGCACGAGGTACTTCTTGCCGCTCGCGTCCTTGACCAGCGCGCCCGTGGTCGCCTCGCTGCCCGTGCCCGACGTGCTCGGCACGACGATGAACGGGATCGGCGTGCCCTGCGCGTCGTCCACGCCCTTGGCCTCGATCTCCTCGATGGAGCGCCCGCTCAGGAGCTGCATGGACATCACCTTCGCCGCGTCGATCGAACTGCCGCCGCCCAGCGCCACGAGGAAGTCGAAGCCGTCCTTCCGCAGCATCGCGACGCCCTCGGTCACCTCGGCCATCGTCGGGTTCGGCTTCACCTCGCCGAAGACGACGGCTTCCACGCCGGCCGAGCGCAGGTGGCCGGCCACTTTCTCCGCGAGGCCCACCTTGACGAGCCCCGCGTCGGTGACGAGGAGGGCGCGCGTGGCGCCCCGCGCCTTGGCCCTGGCCCCCAGGGTCGAGATGGTGCCCACCCCGAACGTCGTGCTGGGTGGCCACGTGACGGAGAAGGTGACCTTGTGAAGGGGATCGTTCAGTTCCATCTAGCGGGCTCCTTGGTCGATTTCGAACTGGTTCATGACGGTGCGGATGTCCTCGACCGCGTCGATGCGGCGCAGCGTGGCGAGCGCCTTCTCGACGCGGGAATCGGGCATGAAGTGGCAGGCGCCCTCGCGGAACTTCTCCGCGTGGTCGAAGGGGCGGTCGCGGGCGCCGAGGAGCTGCAGCCGCTCCTCGACGAACTCCGCGCCGTCTTCCATGCGCACGCGCACGCGCGCGCCGTACTGGTAGTCGCTGTAGTACGCCGCGTGCATCGCGGAATCGGTCTTGAAGCTGACGCGCGATCGCAGCCGCTGCACGACGGGGGACTGGATGCCCTCGGCAAGGTATTGCCGGTAGGAGAACTCCCCGGCGGCCAGCGCGGCCAGCGCCCCGAACCCGGCATCGAAGCACAGCGCTACGTGCGTGGCGGCGCCCTCCCGGATCTGCTCGTAGACGTCCGGCTCGAGCGCCTGGAAGCGCGCGGCAACGTAGAGCATCACTCCCGGGCCCTCGATCTCGATGGCGGCGACCTTCAGCGGGTCGAAGCCGGGGATGCGATCGTGCAGAGCGAGGGCGCACTCGATGGCGGTGAGGTTGTACGCGCACGAAGGGTGCCGCTTCGTGTTGAGCGTGCGCGTGTACCACTCCGTGCCGAGGCCCTTGAGAAGCTCCTCCTCGTCCACGACCTCGGAAACCGTCGCGAGCAGGCCCGCGGGGTGCTCGATCATGTCGAGGTTGCCGAGGAGCCCGGCCTTGGCGAGGGACGCCGAGGTGATGCCCCACAGGGCCGGCAGTCCGTTGCAGAGCACCTTGCTGTCCGTCATCCAGCCCGTGTGGCAGCTCTCCATCGCGAGGAACGCGGAGTGGCTGACGGCCCGCTGGGCCTCCACCGGCGTGAGCCCCAGCAGCCGGCTCGCGACCAGCGCCGTCTCGACCTGGTGGTTCGGCATGGAGTTGCCCACGTAGGCGCCGCGCTGGATGGCCCGCGAAGTGCGGCCGTTGATCTCGTTGCCGATCACCACGGCAGCGACGAGGTCCCGGCCGGATACGCCGGCCGCCTCCCCGGCCGCGAAGGCCGCGGGCACCACGGCCGCCCCGGAGTGGCTGATGATCACCCAGTCGTCGAAGTCGAGGACCTGGGCGACCGCCGAGTTGTAAAGAGCGGCGGCTGGAGCCGGCATGCGCCCCCGGCCACCGAAGAGAGTGGCCTGGCCACCCTCACCCATGATCGCGAGGCCGGCGCGCACGCTTGCGGCGGCCGGCATCATGCTGCCCGTGTAGCAGGAGCCGATCGTGGCGACGAGCTGCTCCCGCGCGATCGCAACGACATCGGGCGGAATGTCCTCGAACCGCAGGCCGCAGGCGAATTCCGCGTACGCGCGGGTGACCGCCGGTCGTGCCGCGCGCGAGGGCGGGCGGGCCGCGCGGGCCCCGACTTCCCGCGGAGCGGCTGCACCGGCCGAAAGCATGGCCGTCTGCAACAGCATCGAGAACTGCATCAGCAGCCGGCGCTGGTCCTTCGGAAAGCGCGCGCGCCCGGCCAGGATGATGGCCATGACGTGAAGCTCGCCGGTGAGGACGCGCGCCCAATCCTCGCGAGCCATGCGCACCGTGGCGTGCGGGGCGCTGTCCGGCCGGGGCGCCGCGATCTCGACCGTGGCGCGCGAGAGCGTGAGCACCAGGGCTTCGCCTTCCGTGGTCTCGCAGGCGATGGCGCGCCCGAGCGCGCCTTCCAGGCGCCTGGACACGACGCGCCCCTGCAACCCTTCCCAGATCCGCGCGAATCGCTCGAGACCCTGCGCGAGATCTCCCTGCCTGCCCGGGCCGTCCATGGCTCCCCCGCCTTTCCGTTAGACGCGTGTCACCTAGTGACACGCCGAATCATTTCGTGACATTATGGGGGGTATCAGGGCCGGACGCAATCGCGCGATTGCGCGAATCGATGCTGCGCGGCAGCATCGGGGCGGCCCCTCAACGACTTTCGGAGCGACCTCGGCGTGATCAAGCAGAACCGTTCCCTCTCCCGGGGGCTGCGCATCCTCAGGGTGTTCAACGACGTTCCCACCCCGTCGCTCGCGGAAATCGCGTCGGCGGTGGAGCTCACGAAGACGACCTGCCGGCGCTTCCTCGTCACGCTCGAGGAGGAGGGGTATGTCGCCTACGACGACGCGCTCAAGCGCTATTCGCTGCGCCCGCTGGTCCTGGAACTGGGCTACGCCGCCTTGGGGAGCATGTCGGTGCCGGCGCTCGCCGCCCCGTACATGCAGGAACTGGCGGACCAGACGGGCGGCGCCGTGAGCCTTTCGGTGCTGGAGGGCGACGAGATCGTCTTCGTCGGCCGCAACGTCGCCGCCGCGGAGAAGCGCAAGCTCGTGACGATGAACATCCACGTGGGCATGCGGATGCCGGCGCACTGCACGGCGATGGGGCGGGTGCTCATCGGCGCGGACCACGAGGACGTCCGCGGCTTCGTCGCGGGGATGCGGGTGGAGAAGATGACGCCGAAGACGCTGGTGAACCGCGCGCAGCTCACCAAGGCGATCCAGGAGGCGGCCAGGCGCGGCTACGAGGTGGTGGCCGACCAGCTCAGCCTGGGCTACGGCGCGGTCGCCGTTCCGCTGGCCCCATCGGGCTCGCGCCGGTACGCGCTCGCGGTATCGCTCTCGACCGCGGACTACTCCCAGGCCAGGCTGGTCCGCGAGGTGCTGCCGGCGCTCGGGGAAGTGGCCGCGAAGCTCGATCGCATCATCGCGAGGGGCGGCCTGGCGCAGCCGTGAGCGGAACCGGATCCGCCGTCGCGTCCAGCCACCGCAGCAGCGTGCGGTACATCTGTTCCGGCTCCACCGGCTTAGCCACGAAATCGCGCATCCCCGCCTCGATGCAACGGGCCTGGTCCTCGGCGTAGGCGTTGGCCGTCATCGCGATCACCACCGGCCCGTCCGGCTGCCGCGACAGGATCTCCCGCGTGGCCTCCAGGCCGTCCATGCGCGGCATCTGCATGTCCATGAGGATGAGGCGGTAGCGCGTGCCGGCCGCCTTTTCCACCGCCTCCACGCCGTCCTCGGCGGTGTCCACGACGAGGCCGGATCCCTCGAGCAGCGCGGCGGCGACCTCCCGGTTGATGTCGTTGTCCTCCGCGAGCAGGATGCGCGCGCCCTCGTGGCGCTCGCGCAATGCGCGCAGGTCGGCCTCCCCATCGGGCACCGCGGCCTCCGCCACCGTCACGGCGGCCCGGCGCAGGCGGGCCGTGAACCAGAACGTGCTCCCCACCCCGGGCGTGCTCTCGAGGCCCGCCTCGCCGCTCATCAGCTGCGCGAGCCCCTTGGTGACGGCGAGCCCCAGCCCCGTGCCGCCGAACCGGCGCGTGGTCGACGAATCCGCCTGCACGAAGCTCGTGAAGAGCCGGTCCTGCGCTTCCCGCGCGATGCCGATGCCGGTGTCGGCGACCTCGAAGCGGATGCGGGCGCCCGCTGCATCGGCCTCGACCAGCCGCGCGCGCAGGATGATGCGGCCCTGCAAGGTGAACTTGACCGCGTTGTTCGCGTAGTTGAGGAGCGCCTGCTGCAGGCGCGTCGCGTCGCCCTGCAGGCCGGAAGGCATCGGGTCGGACTCGCGCAGGACCGCCAGCCCCTTGGCGTGCGCCCGCCCCTCCACCATCGAGACCACGTTGGCGAGCACCGTCTCGATGCGCAGCGGGCGTTCCTCGAGTTCGTACCTGCCCGCCTCGATCTTCGAGAGGTCGAGGATCGCGTTGAGGATTTCCAGCAGGTGGTCCGCGGCGGATTCGAGCTTCTCGAGGCGCTGCGCCTGCTCGCCGTCGAGCCCCGCGCGCCGCATGAGATGCGCCATGCCGATGATGCCGTTGAGCGGCGTGCGGATCTCGTGGCTCATGTTGGCGAGGAAGGAGCTCTTGGCGAGGCTCGCCTCCTCCGCCGCCCTGCGGGCCGCCACCGCCGCCTGGTTGGCCACGCGCAGGGCGGCCTCCGCGCTGCGGTGCGCGGTCACGTCGACGAACGAGATGACCTCGCCCTCCTCGACCGCCTGCCGGCCGACGAGCATGTCGCGCACACGCCCGTCGGCGCAGGTCACGCGGTACTCCCGCGGGGCGATGGTCCCTTCGGCGCCGGCGCGCCCGGCCACCCGCCAGTCTTCCCGCACCCACTCGCGGTACGAGGGGTCGGGAAAGACCAACCGCCACCACTCGGGCAGCGACTGGGCGGCGGCGCGGTCGAAGCCGAGCAGGCGGGCGTACTGGAGGTTCACCGACTCGATCGCGTCACCCCTCGCGTAGGCCATTGCGACCGGGCTCGAGTCGAAGAGCGTCCGGAACACCTTGTCGCGCTCCATCGCGAGGGCCTGGTCCCGCAGGGTCGCGAGCTGGCGCTCGGCCTCGCGACGTTGCGTAACGTCGCGCGAAAGGAGCGTCACGGTGGGCGGGCGCCCGGCCGACGCGTCCTTGCGCGATGCGGAGAGCTCGAACCAGCGATGCGCGCCGCCGATGCCCAGCTCGATCGTCCTGCCGGCGTCGCTGCCGCGTTCCAGCGTGGCTTCGATGCATTCCAAGACGGTCGCGGCCGCCGCCGCGGGCAGCACGTCCGCGACGCGCCGCCCCACGACCGCCTCGCGGGGGGCGGCGAGCAACGCCGCGTCGCGCGCGTACACCTCGAGGTAACGGCCGTCCCGGTCGAACTCGAACAACAGGTCCGGCACCGCATCGAGCGTCGCCTTCAGGTTCTCGCGGCTTTCGCGGACCTCCTCGTTGGCCTGCCGAAGATCCGCGAGCGCAGCGGTGAGCTCGCCCGTCCTCGCCGCCACCGTTCGGCGCAGCGAGAGGATCCACAGCAGCAGCAGGCCGCCCGCCAGCGCCAGCCCCGCGACCGACCAGCCCGCGTACTTCGCGTAGCGGGCGAGGTCGACGGGCGTGCCAAACCACTTCTCCGAAAGCGCTGCCTCCTCCCCGGCGGTGACGAGGTCCATGCCCGCCTGCACGCGGGAAAGCGTCGCGGCGTCACCCTTGCGCACGGCCCGGTGGAACTTCCCCCGGTAGAGCGTGAAGCCCTTGTGGAACTCCCCCTGCGCGTCCAGCCGGTAGAAGTAGAAATTCGCCGGGTGCTCGTCGAGGCAGAACACCTTCACTTCCTGCCGCCGGGCCGCCGCGAGGAGGTCCGCGTAGTGGGGATAGCGCGACAGCGCCGTGATGCCGCGGGCGGCCAGCTCGTCGATGCACGCATCGCCCGCCTGCACGCCGACCCGGAAGCCCTTCAGGGTCTCCACCCCGGTGATGCCGCTGATCGTGGCGTGGTGATAGATCGCGACCGGCACCTCGGCCCAAGGACGCGTGAAGTCGTAAAGCGGCTCGCGCGGCGCGGTGCGGAACATCATGTCGATCACGTCGGCCTCGCCTGCCGCGATCATCGCCTGCGCCTTGTCCCAGGCGGTCGCCGTGAGCTTCACGGGCACGCCCGTCTTCTGCGACCAGAGGTTCCAGTAATCGACGAGGAAGCCCTGGGGCGAGCCGTCGGCATCCCGGAACAGGAAGGGCGGGTAGTTGTCGTCCGTGACCACCCGCAGCTCGCGCGGCGCGCCCTTCGCGCCGTCCGCGGCCCACGCCGGGGCCACGGCCAGCCACGCCAGCGTGAGAAGCAGTGCCTGCGCCGCGAGCAACCCGACCCGCGCTGCGCGAGAGAATGACGACATGGACATCCTGCGGGGGGAATCCTAGTGTTTCGTTAATGATACCCCCGCAGGTCACTGCCCGGCCAGCACCTCCGTCACCAGCCCCCGCGCATCCACCCGCGCCCTGATCCGCGCGAGCAGCAGGAACGCGCCTACGAGCTTCCGGTGCAGGAAGATCGTCTCCGGCGGCGGCGCGCGCACCAGCCCCCGCCGGAACGCGAGGTCGTAGCCGAGGTCGCGCACGCGCGCCGGCAGGTCGGAGGCCGGGAAGTCGTAGCGGCCACGGTGCCGCAGCGGCTCGCACACGAGAAACACCACGTCGACCACGGCGTCGATCCGTTCGGCGGAATCGTCCGGGGCGGCGTAGCCGATGTCGATGACTCCCTGCGCGACGGCGTCCCGATCCCCCTCGATCACCGCCCGCGTGATGCGCGCGTACTTCGCGACGAACTCCTTCGGGAAGCGCATGGTGGCGCCGAAGTCGAGCAGCACCACCCGCCCCGTCTCCGGCTGCCAGAGGTAGTTGGCGAAATTGGGGTCGGTCTGCATGACGCGGAACTCGAACAGCTCGCGGAAGAGCAGCCGCTCGAGGAGCGTGCCCACCGCGTCGCGCCGGGCCTGCGAGGCGGACGCGAGCGTCTCCAGCGGCTCGCCCGCCATGAAGTCCATGGCCATGATGCGTTGCGTGGTGAGATCCCAGTGCACGCGCGGGACAGCCAGGCCCGGCTCGCCCGCCACGAGCTTCGCGTAGCGCTCGAGGAAGCGGCCCTCGGCCTCGTAGTCGGCTTCCTGCGCGAGCTGGCGCTTGGCCTCGGCCGCCATGCCGCCCACGTCGAGGCCCAGCGGCAGCAGGTTGAAGAGGCGCAGCAGCACCGCGACGTTGTCCACGTCGCTCGCGATCGAGCGCGCGACACCCGGGTACTGGATCTTGAGCGCGAGGTCGCGGCCGTTGGCGGCCACCGCACGGTGCACCTGGCCGATGGAGGCGGCGGCGATCGGCTCCCAGTCGAACCGCGCGAAGCGCTCTTCCCAGCCGCGGCCGTACTCGCGGCCCAGCACGCGGCGCACCTGCTCGGGCGGCATGGGGGAAGCCTGCGAGCGCAGCATCGCGAGCGCCTGCGCGAACTCGGGCGGCAGCACGTCCTCGCCCTGCAGCGACACGAGCTGGCCGATCTTCATGGCGGCCCCGCGCAGGCGGGCGAGCCGCGTCGCGAGGCGCTTCGCGTTGGCGCCGGAAAGGAGCGCGGTCCCGAGCTCGGCGGCTTCCCCGCGCGCGAGGCGCCGGATGCCCTCGGTGGCGGCGCCGACCGCGAGCTCGCCCGCGGCCAGCCCGATGCGGGCCAGGCGTTCGAGGCGGGATTGCGGGACGGGAGCGGGGGGCGGCTTGGGCATCGCGCGCGGCTCGACGACAGGGACGCCCTATCGTACGCGCCGCGCCGCCCTGCTCAACGAACCAGCGTCACCGGCACCGTGGCGAGGTGCAGCACCCGAGTCGCGATCGAGCCCAGCACCATGCCGGCGAGCGCGGCGTGGCCGTGGGTGCCCATGAGGATCTGGTCGCAGCCCTTCGCCTTCGCGTACTCCACGATCACCTCGGCGGGGTGGCCCACGCCGATGTGGTGGGCGTAGGCGACGCCGGCCGCATCGAGCACCTCGCGTGCCGGCTTGAGCGCGGCCTCGCCCTCCTCGCGGTAGTAGGCGTTGAGGGAATCGGCGCTCACGAAGAGCTTCACGTTCACGCCCGCGAGCTGCTGCTGCACCGTGAGCAGGTGCACCTCCGGGGGCTGCCGCAGTTCGCGCGAGAGCTTCACCAGGTGCTCGGCCACCTTGCGCGAGTGCGCGGAGCCGTCCACCGCCACGAGAATGTTGCGCATGTCGTCCTCTCAGTCCTTCCCCGGCCCGGCGAGGTCCACGGGGCCGGCGGAGGTGGCCGCCACGCCCCGCGGCTTCGCGCGGCCCGCGAGGAGCTTGCCGACCGCCACCACGCCCACCGCGCCGATCACGGGCGCGCCGTACTTGAGCCACGCGGCGTTGGCCGCCACCCAGTCCTTGGTGACCACGTCGCCCACGGCCATGTCGCCGGCGATCCAGCCCAGCAGCGCCGCGCCCCCCATGATGACCCACGGGAAGCGGTCCATGAGCGTGAGCACCAGTTTCGACCCCCACACGATGATGGGCACGCTCACCACGAGGCCGAAGACCACGAGCCCGATGCTGTCCTTGGCGGCGCCGGCGATGGCGATGACGTTGTCCAGGCTCATCACCAGGTCGGCCACGATGATCGTCTTGACGGCCCCCAGCAGGTTGGAGGCGGCGTCGACCTCGTGGCCGTCGTCCTTCTCCGGCATGAGCAGCTTCACGCCGATCCAGAGCAGCAGCACGCCGCCCACGATCTTGAGGTAGGGCACCTTGAGCAGCTGCAGCGCGAAGAAGATGAGCACCACGCGCAGGGCGATGGCGGCGAACACGCCCCAGAAGATCGCCTTGTTGCGCTGGTGCAGCGGCAGCTTGCGGGAGGCGAGCGCGATGATGACCGCGTTGTCGCCGCCGAGCAGGATGTCGATCGCGATGATCTGCGCGACCGCCACCCAGAATTCCGGGGTGCCGAATTCCATGATTGCGATTCTCGATGCCGACGCGCGGCGTTGGGGAAGGGCCGCGAGTTTTTAGCACGGGGCGCCCGCGCGCTCGATGGCGAATCGCAATCGGCAGGTCGCGCGGCGCGACAAGCGCCCGCCCTCACTCCCCCGCGAACAGCGCCCTGCCCTTCGC
>ERZ761602.6760-NODE-6760-length-12602-cov-3.670917_pt1 | contig 12602 bp, 11 predicted proteins | sample MGYA00512165_ERZ761602 | MGnify/ENA primary metagenome ERZ761602 (study PRJEB28899, sample SAMN02445085) | bioreactor sludge metagenome | biome: EBPR sludge; isolation source: Thorneside wastewater treatment plant | place: Australia: Brisbane, Thorneside... | reverse complement strand
AGATCGAGCTCTCCAACGTCCCCGAGACGACCATCAACCTGCCGTTCCTCACCGCCGACGCGTCGGGCCCCAAGCACCTGCAAAAGCAGCTCACGCGCGCCAAGCTCGAGCAGATGATCGGGCCGCTGGTCGAGCGCAGCATGGAGCCGGTTCGCAAGGCCCTCGCCGACGCGAAGAAGTCGCCGCAGCAGATCGATGAGGTCGTCCTCGTCGGCGGCTCCACGCGCGTGCCGCTCGTGCAAGAGACGGTGAAAAAGTTCTTCGGCAAGGACCCGCACAAGGGCGTCAACCCGGACGAGGTCGTGGCCATCGGCGCCGCCGTCCAGGCCGGCGTGCTCTCCGGCGACGTGAAGGACCTCGTGCTCCTCGACGTCACGCCGCTCTCGCTCGGCGTCGAGACGCTCGGCGGGGTCATGACGGTGATGATCCAGCGGAACACCACCATCCCCACGCAGAAGAAAGAGATCTTCTCGACCGCGAGCGACAACCAGCCCAGCGTCGAGATCCACGTCCTCCAGGGCGAGCGCACCGAGGCGCGCTACAACCGCACCCTCGGCAAGTTCCACCTCGAGGGCATCATGCCGGCCCCGCGCGGCGTGCCCAAGGTCGAGGTCACCTTCGACATCGACGCGAACGGCATCCTCAGCGTCCACGCCAAGGACCAGGCCACCGGCAAAGATCAGAAGATCACCATCACCGCGACCTCGGGCCTCAAAGAGGACGAGATCCAGCGCATGGTCAAAGAGGCGCAAGACAACGAGGCCGAGGACAAGAAGAAGCGTGAAGAGGTCGAGCGCCGCAACAAGCTCGACAGCATGTGTTACACGCTCGAAAAGACGCTCACCGACAACAAGGACAAGATCCCGGAGAGCGACGCCGCGGCCCTGCGCGAGATCATCGAAGAGGCGAAGAAGGCCGTCGAGAAGCAGGACGACGAGGCCATCACCGCCAGCCTCGAGAAGCTCGAGAAAGAGGCGCATCGGATCGCCGGCGCGATGTACGGCCAGCAGGGCGGCCCCGACGGCGGCCCTGGCGCTCCGCCCCCGCCCGACGGCGACGGCGGCGGTGGCAACGCCGGCGCCGGCCCCGAGAAGGGCAAGAACAAGGACGGCGTGATCGACGCCGAGTTCGAAGAGGCCAACTGACCTCGTCCCTGCACTCCTGAACAGGCAGGAAGTCCTCGTGATTTCCTCCCCCAGCCCCCCTCCACTGCGTGGAGGGGGGTTTCTCTTTTCGCTTCCTTGTAAGGTTGTCGCCGGGGGCCCGTTTCTTCGGGCACTACGGAGGACGTCATGATGCTTCGGTCTCGTTGGATGGCGGCGGTTCTGATGGCGATGGCAGCGCTCGTCGGGTGCGGTGGCAGCACCTCGCCGGCGGCGAAGTCGGGCGGCTCGTTCGAGCCCGCCTCCGAGGCCGCGCCTGCCGACGTCGCAGCTGCTGGACAGGCCCAGCCGGGCCAGCCGTCCCCCGCCCCGGCGTCCGAGGCTGGCGGCGCCTCCATCCGCGGCGACTTCGAGCAGGCGCCGCGCGAGCCCACGAACCGGCCCGGCCTCGGCACGACCTGGGGCGAGACTCGCGACTCCAAGATCACCAGCTCCCCGTTCTCGCGCGCCGACAGCAAGAACGCGTTCGCGACCGGCGCGATGTTCTACAACGACGAAGAGGGCGCGCGCTCGATGGCCAACGCGAGCGGCTTCCGCCGCTTCTCCGAGGGCTCGATCGACGTCGGCGGTGGTGTGCTCACCGCCAAGCTCAAGGACGGCAACGGGCGATTCCTCAGCGGCTTCGAGGCGACGGGGAAGAAGTTCGTCGTCGGCTCGGCCGGTGATCGCTACTCGATCGTCCTCCAGAGCCACGTGCCGGCCCGCCTCGAGGTGGTCGTCTCGGTCGACGGCCTCGACGTCATCGACGGCAAGGCCGCCAGCTTCGCCAAGCGTGGCTACCTGATCGACGCCCACGGCCAGATCGAGATCGACGGCTTCCGCCAGAGCATGGACCAGGTCGCCGCGTTCCGCTTCGGCTCGGTCCGCAACTCGTACGCCGAGAAAAAGACGGGCGACTCGCGCAACGTCGGCGTCATCGGCATCGCGCTCTTCAACGAGCAGGGCACCAACCCCTCGACCTGGCCGCGCGGCGACACGCAGAAGCGCCTCGACGCGAACCCCTTCCCCGGTCAGTTCGCGACCCCGCCCTCCAACTGATCTCCACCTGCCGCCTGTCGGCGCCGCTTCACGCGGCGCCGCCCTTCATCGAGGGGTCCACGAACGTGGGCCCCTCGATGTTTTCGTAGCCCGCGGTGTCGCGGAGCGCCGTCGCCATCGCGCGCGCAGACGCGAACCGATCTTCGGCGCGCTTGGCGAGCGCCCGCGTCACGACCGCCTCGACCGCGCTCGGCACGCTCTGCGGCGCGCACCACGACGGCAGCGGCGGCGTGCTCCCACAGTGAGCAGCTCGCATCGCGGCCGCGTTTCCGCTCAGGTGGTCGAACGGCCCGCGCCCGGTCACGAGCTCGAACAAGACGAGCCCCGCCGCGTACACGTCGGTGCGCTCGTCGGCCTCTTCTCCCGCGTGCTGCTCGGGCGCCATCATCCGCAGCGTGCCCATGGCGACCCCCGGCCGCGTGAGCGCGAGCGGCGCGTCGCGGCGGCGCGCGACGCCGAAATCGATCAGGTGGAGACGCCCCTGATCGTCCAAGATCAGGTTGTCGAGCTTCACGTCGCGGTGCACCACCGCGCGCCCGTGGACGAACGCGAGCGTGTCGAGCAGATCGAGGACGATGCGCACCGCGGTCGGCACGCTCATCACGCCGAAGCGCCCGAGCTCGAACCGGAGGTCACGCCCGAAGAGCCGCTCCATCACGAAGTACGGTTGCCCGTCGCGGATCTCGCCGGTGCCGAAGACGGCGGGCACGCGGCCGCCCGTCAGGTGCGCGAGGAGCCGCGCCTCCTCACGCAGGCGCGCGGCGTAGTCGCGCCGGCCTCGGTGGCGCTCGTGCAGCACCTTGAGGAGCGCGCGGCGCCCGAGCGCCAGATCGGCCACCTCGTAGAGCTGACCCATGCCGCCGCTGCAGAGCTGGACCAAAACTTCGTAGCCGCCGACGACCGAGCCGCGACGAAGAGGCGTGGTCGCAGACAGACCGGGCCGCGGCTTCACGCCGCCTCCTCGCACGCGCCGCCCGCCGCTCGCGCAAGCGCCGCGGCGAAGCTGGCCGCGTCGGGCCACCGGTCGTCGGGCGCGAGGCGCGTCGCGCGCGCGATGACGCGGCTGATCGGATCGAGCTCGTCGCGCGGCACCACGTCGGTCAGCGACGGCACGGCGCGATCGAGCACATCGAGCAGGCCCACGCCCGAGAGCGCCGGCTTCGCGGCGAGCGCTTCGAAGAGGCAGAGCCCGGCCGCGAACACGTCGGTGCGGGCGTCGACGCGGCCACCGAGCAGCTGCTCCGGCGCGAGGTAAGCCGGCAAGCCCGCGACGTGCCCCGCCGAAGCGTGCGCGGTCGGCTCGCTCCACGCGCGACCCAGATCCATCACGACGCCACGCGTGGTCTTGCCCCGTCGCGCGATGAACAGGTTCTGCGGCGTCACGTCGCGGTGCACGAGCCCGGCCTCGTGCAGCGCCCCGAGCCCCGCGAGGTAATCGCCAAAGAGCCTGACCGCGCGGCGAGGTGAGAGCGGCCGCCCGGTGCGCAGCCGATCGGCGAGCGAGAGCCCGTCGTAGAACGGCATGAGCAACCAGGCGAGACCGGTCGGGCCCTCGCCGTGCTCGATCACGCGCGCCACGCACGGGTGATCCAAACCCGAGAGCGCCGCCGCCTCCCGCTCGAACGCGAGCCGCGCCTGCGCGTCCCCATCGGTGAACACAATCTTCAGCGCGAGCCGCTCGGGCCCGCGCGCGACTTGCAACACCTGCGACCGCCCGGACCGCGCCAGCACGCGAACCAAGCTCAGCTGCTTCTCTCGATCGAGCATCGACTCTCGCCTCCGATCGGAGAGTCGTCACGAGCCGCGCCCAGTTGCGTCGCGCGGAGAGAATTTTCACGGCACTGCGCAGGCTTGCGGTTGTGGACAACCGCCGCTCGCCGCCGCCCTCGGGCAGCTCAGAAGCTCAGTGGTAGAGGAACCACTTCACGCCCGGCTTGATCTCGAGGTGAAAGTGGTCGGCGTGCGGCGCGTCGAAGTTCGGCGTGAGCGCGTAGGTGAACACGCCCGCCTCACGCGCCTCGCAGACGATCGCGCGAAGCTCGCGGGCTTGATCGGTGTCGGCTTCGGGTGCGCCCTCACCGCACGTGCGGGCGCCGAGCTTGCCGCGGAAGTGAGCAGCCACGTGGAGCATCGAGCCGTCGCGCTTTTTCAGAGCCCCCACGTCGATCGCGAGCCCGGCGGGGTGACGCGTGCCAGGGGGCGCCCACTTGCCGTGGTCGTGCGCGCCGGCGACGACCTTCTTGGCGCTCTTGCCCTTGTTCTTGCTCGTCTCGGCGCGCTTCTTGGGCGGCGCGGCGGGCTTCGGCGCGGCCTTGGGCTTTGCCTTGGGCTTGGGCTTGGCGAACGACGGGGCGACGGCGGCGACGTCGTCGTCGGCGCCGAGATCGATCTCTTTGCGGCGCGCGGCGCCGGAGCGCTTGGGGGCGGCCTTCTGCCCCTTGACCGCCTTGCCGTCGAGCGAAGCGCGGCGCTTGCCCTTGGCCCGAGCCGTCTTCTTCTCTTTGCCGTCCTTCTTCTTCGCCTTGTCGTCGTTCTTCTTCGCCTTCTCGTCGTCCTTCTTCGCCTTCTCGGCGGCCTTTATCTCTTCGGGCGACGGGACGTTGGGGCGATACATCGTGTAGTGCACGACCTCGACCACGTCGTGGCGGGCGAGAATGACAGCAAAGTCATCGAGCGCGAGGGCGAGCCGCGCGGCGAGGATCTCGAAGACGCTCGCGGCCCGCTCCTCGAGTGGATCCACACGTCGTGCAGGCGCCCCGTGAGCCGCACGGGCGCGCGCACGCCGGGGGCCGAGTCGACGCGGCGGTAGGGGACCTGCCGGCGGTCGAGCTCGGCGAAGGCCTCGGCGTCGGTCATGTTCGCGTAGCGGTACGCGGGGCTGACCTCGACCTCTTCTTCGGGCGGGACCTCGAGGTAGGGGGACGCGGCGCGCGCGGTGCCGGGCAGGCCCACGGTCGTCACCAGCGCGACCCCGGCGACGACCGTCAGAGCGGCCGCCCGCGAGGCCCATCGGCTCAGCGACCAACGGAACACGAGGCCACCTTAGTGATCGAGGCCGCTCGGACAAAGAAAAAGAGCCCCGGGGTCGCGCCCTTGCGCGTGAACCGGGCTAGATTCTCGGGGTTCACCGCTCGAGAGGGCGGCACACCCGTACAGGCTCGTGTCCCCGCCTCCGTCCACCGCGCCCGCGCTCGGGCCCCTCTCGCGTGTGCTCGCCGCGTACCTGGCGACGACCGCGGCCGTCACCGCCGTCTCGTACCTCGCGCCCGAGGCCTACGCGGCGACGGCGGTCGGCCTCACGTTCCTGGCCGCGACGTGGGTCCTCGTCTTGCGGCACGACGCCGAGGACATCCGGCGGCACGGCCTCTCGCTCGGCGGCCTGTTCGAGCCCGAGCGCCTCGACGCGAAGCGGGTCGTGCGCGCGGCGGGCTGGGCGATCGTCTGGGCGCTTGCGTGCTTCGCGCTCATCGCCGCGCCGTTCTGGCTCGGCTACCGCCTGTGGTCGGGGGCGCGCGGGGGCTTCTCGTGGAGCGCGGCGCTGCCCTCGGTCGATCACGCGATGGGCCAGCTCGTCGTGATCGCCCTCCCCGAAGAGGCGTTCTTTCGAGGGTACGTGCAGAGCCGGCTCGACGAGGTGTTCCCCAAGACGGTTCGCCTGTTCGGCTTTCCGCTCGGGCCCTCGATCGTGATCACCTCCATGCTCTTCGCGATCGGCCACGTCCTCACCATCCCTTCTCCCGAGCGCCTCGCCGTGTTCTTTCCCTCGCTCCTCTTCGGCTCGCTGCGCGCGCGCACCGGCGGCATCGGCGCGTCGGTCGTGCTCCACGCGCTCTGCAACCTGCTCTCGGGCGCGCTCGGGCGCGGCTACGGGGTCCACCCGTGAGACGGCCTCGCCTCGCGCTCTTCGACATGGACCGCACGCTGCTCAGCAAAGAGACGGCGAGCATGTACGTCCGCTACCAGCGCACGATCGGTGAGGCGACGACGCGCGATCTCATGCGCACGCTCGGGTGGGTGGCCCAGTACACGGTCGGCACGCTCGACATGCAAAAGGTCGCGGCGCGCGCGCTCCAGAGCCTCAAGGGCGTGCCCGAGATCGTCGTCGCCGCGCGCTGCGACGACTGGTTCCGGCACTCGGTCGAGCGGTACGTCACCGACGGCGGCCGCGCCGCCGTCCGCGCCCACCTCGCCGCGGGCGACGCCTGCGCCATCGTGACGGGTGCGTCATTTTATGCCTCGCGCCCGCTCGCGCGCCTCCTCGGTATCCCCCACGTCGTCTCCAGCATGTTCGAGGTCGACGAACGCGCGGTCTTCACCGGGCGCCCGGTCGAGCCGCTGTGCTTCGGCGCCGGCAAGCTCGCCCGCGCCGAGCGCTTCGCCGCCGAGGCCGGCCTCCCTCTGGACGAAGCCGTCTTCTACACCGACAGCCACAGCGACCTGCCCCTCCTCGAGCGCGTGGCCGTGCCCGTCGCGGTGAACCCCGACCCGCGCCTCTCGCGGATCGCGGCCGCCCGGGGCTGGCGAGTCGAGAGGTGGTACTGAGTATTCGCTAATCATTTCATACAATTCTTGCCATGTTCACAGATCTGTCACATGATGGGTCGTGGTTCAGGGCCTCGCGAATCGGCCGCCGCTCGAGCTCGAGCGGACGCGGACGCGCAAGCGTCCGCGCATCCACGTCCATGCGTCGTCGCGCGATCTGCCCTCGACCGAGTGGGGCTCGCTCCTCGGCGACCTCACGCGCGGTCGCCCGACGATGGAGGTCGCCGACGTCGAGTGGCGCGTCCACGACAAGACGCACCTCGAGTTCGCGATCGACTACCCGTTCGGCGAGGGCAAGGCGACGTACGGGTGGGAGGCGTACTTCTTCGTCCCGGACAGCTTCCGCCTGGCGCAGACGACGTACGACAAGCGGCAGATCTACGACGATCTTCTCTCGTACGTGCGGCTCGCCGTCCCCGAGCTGCCCTTCGACGACGTCGCGCGCGCGTGTGAGGCCGGCACCCCCGACTCGTGGTGCGAGCGCCTGCGCGACACGCTCTCGACTGCGCGGGGCGCCACCAACGGCTCGCCCTCGGCGCGCGCCGCCATCCGGCGGGCCCGCGTCTTCGCGTGCATCATCCGCGCGTCCGGCCTCGAGGCCCAGCGCGCGATGCTCGAGCTCTTGGAAGAGGCGTCGTCACCCGGCGACGCGACCACCCTCGTGGCCAGCTTCTCCGCGACCGCCAAGCGAATCTCGGCGGCCTATCGCCGGCTCCTCTCCGACGCCGACGACATGGAGCTGCCAGAAGAGGTGATGGTCGCGCTCCGCTGGGTCGATGAGGACCTGTCGCTCTTCTTCGAGGCGCTCGCTTCGACCGCGAGCATCCGTCTCCACGAGCGCGCGGGCACCGCGACCGAGGCCGCGTCCAAGCTCGCCTGGGACGCGGTAGAAGAGGCGCGTTACCGCCGCGCCCGCGAGTACCCGTCGATCGGCGCCGAAGACGCGTCGCCTCGCCTGGTCGAGCACATCGAGTTTCGCCGGCACATGCTCAAGCGTTTCACCTCGAGCGTGCTGTGGCTCCAGCACGAGGTGCGCGACGCCCGCATGTGGACGGTGCACGTGCTCTTCGCCATCGCCGCGGCCGTCGCGATGGCCTTTGCGGTCTGGGTCACCCTGCGCGCGACCGAGATGCAAGAGTACCTGGCGCTGTACTTCTTTCTTTTAGTCGCCTCGTACGCCGTCAAAGACCGCCTCAAGGCCATCCTCCAGGTCAAGTTCCAGAGCTGGGCCGAGCGCCGGTTTCCCGATCGCGCGTGGACCATTCGCGACGACGAGCGTGACGACGATCTCGGTGTCGTCACCGAGCGCGCGGGCTTTCGCGACTTTCGAAAGCTGCCCGACGGCGTCATGGCGGCGCGCACCCTGACCCGCGAGCACGCCCTCGAAGAGTTCGCCCGGCCCGAGACGGTCCTCTGGCACGAGAAGCAGGTGTCGCTCGAGCCGCGTGAAGACGGCGCGCTGCCGTCGCCGATGATGACCGAGATCTTCCGGCTCAACATCGGCTCGTGGCTCACCCACACCGACGACCCGACCCGCACCATCACGTTCGCCGACCCCGACGAGGCGGTGGTGTGCTCGGTCAATGCCCGGCGCGTCTACAACCTGAACGTCGTCTACCGCCTCAAGGGCGGCACCGGCGGCGGGCCCTGGCGGCGTATCCGCGTGGTCGTCTCTCGCAAGGGCATCGAGCGCATCGATCCGATAGTCTAGGCCGATGCGGCTCGGCTTCGCTGCGTTCGCTCTCGTCGTCGTGGGCGGGTGCAGCCTCGGCATCGACGAAGATCAGATCGACGGCGCGGGGGCGGGCTCGACCACCTCGACCGATGCCGCATCGAGCACCAGCGGCGCGTCGGTGTCCTCCGGGTCGGGGTCGTCGGGCTCGGGGTCGAGCGCGAGCTCGGGCGCGTCGAGCTCGACCACGACGAGCGCCGCATCGACCACGGCATCGTCGAGCTCCACCGGGGGCGGCACCACCGTCAAGTGCACGTCGGGCAACAACCCGACGCTCGTGGACTGCGCCCCGGGCCAGGTCTGCTGCGTCGACGTTATCTCCGGCAACGGGAGCTGTTCCAACTCGTGCGCTTTCCCCAATCACTCGTACGCGTGTGATGGCCCCGAGGATTGCCCGGGCGGCGTCTGCTGCGCTCCGCAAGAAGAGGACGGCGACACCGCGTGTACCGCGAACTGCGCGGATGACGACACCGTCTGCACGTCGAGCGCCGACTGCGCGGACGAGTGCATCGAAGACTTTCCCGGTCCTCTGGGGCAGGCCTACTCGACCTGCTTCTGATCGATGCGGGCCGAGACGGTCTTCTACGCGTGCAACTACGGGGTGACCGTCTTCTGGGCGCTCCTCGTGCTCGCGCCGCGCTGGGCCTGGACGGACCGCCTCGTCCACTCGGTCGTGCCCGCCGTGTTGCTCGTCCCCGCGTATGCGTTGATGCTCTGGACCGATCACCCGGGACCGCAGGGCGCCAGCTTCTTCACCCTCGACGGCGTGATGCGCATCTTCACCACGCCGCAGACGGTCGTCGCCTGCTGGATCCATTACCTCGTCTTCGATCTGTTCGTCGGCGCGTGGGAGGCGCGTGACGCGCGGCGGCTCGGTATCCCCCACGTGGCGCTGGTGCCGTGCCTCGTGCTGACGCTCCTGTTCGGCCCCGTCGGCTACGGTGCGTACCTGGCTATGCGCTGGGTGATGCGCAGAAAACACTCGCTGGTCGAAGCCTAGCCGCTACGATTTCGATCGCGCGCCTCGGGGCCCGCGCAGCACGGGTATGGATAGCCCTCCCGCCTATCGCGTCGACGATCGTTCCATTCTTTTGCCGGCCTACCGTCGCTGGCTCGTCGACCCGGTTCTCCCCTTCATCCCGGCGTGGGTCCACCCGAACTGGATCACGCACGCCGGGCACCTCGCGTGTCTCTCGGCCGTCGTGCTGCTCTTCGCCACCGGCGGCCAGGGCGGCGCGCCCTACGCGATCGCGGCGCTGCTCCTCCAGGTCTACATCTGGTGCGACAACGCCGACGGCGCGCACGCACGCCGCGTGGGAAAGTGCTCGGCCGTCGGTGAGTACCTCGATCACGGCCTCGACATCCTCAACACCGTCTACATGGGGATGCTCACCGCCCTCGCGCTCGGCCTCACGCCCATCGGCTGGGTCGTCGTCACCCTCCTCATCCCCGGCGCCGCTGCCATCGTCATGTGGGAGCAGGCTGCCACCGGCGTCTACCGCCTTGGCCTCATCAACCAGATCGAGTCCTCGATCGTCCTCGGCGTCGCCCTCCTCGGCGCCGCCATCTTCGGCACCGCCGTCTACGCCGACACCCGCGTCCTCGGCCTCGAGCTCCGCCACGCCCTCGTCCTCTGGTGCGCCGCCACCATCCTCTTCGGCGTCGCCCGCGGGGTCGGCCGCGTCGCCCGCCGCACCCAGCGCGCCCTCGGCCCCGCCCTCGCCCTCCTCGCCTTTGGCGCCCTCGCCGCCTACGCCGTCGCCGCCGGTGCCCTCGACACCGTCCCCGCCGTCACCATCGTCACCGCCGTCATGATCGCCTTCGCCGCCCGCATGCTCAGCTCACGCCTCCACCGCAAGCCGCCCCGCACCATGGTCTCCCTCTCTCTTCTTCTCCTCCTCCTCGCCGGCGGCCTCACCCTCAACGCCCTCACCGGCGCGCAGATCCCCGGCGCCGAGATCGCCACCATCACCGCGGCCGCCCTCTTCGCCCAGACCGCCGTCGACGCCTACCTCGGCTTCACCAGCCTGGCGCATACGTGAGCACACTGCGCGGCGCGCGCGTGCCGCCGAGCCGCCCCTCGCGAGCTCACCGCCACTGACGAGGGTCGCCCCCGCCAAGGCTTTGCCAAGTTCGCATAGACCAGCCTGAAATCCGGCTATCGCCGGCCCCCTCAACAGCAACGGGGAATTGTCGCCGCTCGACGCTGGAGCGACGGAACCCGTCGCAGAGGTCTTAGCGTGACCGAGGTAAAGGCCCCACACGGCGTGGATGATTGTATAGTTGGGCGACCCCAGACTCCTCGAGACAGCACAACCAGGTTTCCGGTGAAGTGCATGAACATTCTCGACAAGCTTCGCACCGTCAGTCCGACCCAATTTGAGAACCTGGTGTTCGATCTGCTGCTGTTCTCCGGGCTGCGAAACGTCTCCTGGAGAACGCCGGGAGCGGATGGCGGGCGCGACCTCGAAGGGCACTTTCTGCGAATTGACTTCGCAGGCGTAGCAAGCCTCGAGAAATGGTACGTCGAATGTAAGCGCTACGCTAACGCCCTCAGCTGGCCAGAACTCCGGGGCAAGATCGCGTTCGCCGAAAATCACGACGCCGAGTACCTTCTTCTCTGCACGACCGCCACACTATCAACCACCTGCAAGGACGAGCTCGCAAGATGGCACGCGAGGGGTGCTCGACCGCGCATTCGTGCGTGGGAGGGGGCCGAACTGGAGAATCGCGTCTCACTTCTCCAACCACTCCTCCTGAAGTACGGTCTAACTGCAGTTGTTCCCAGCGCGATTGAACCTGCTCTACCTCTTTTGCAACTCGCCGAGCGCGCGACAGCGTCCGCCTATGGTCGGGCGGCGTTTAACGACAAGATCGACCCCGAACTGGAGTACGCCGCCTGCGTCGTGGAACTGGCTCAGGCGGTCGCACGTGATGGTCCGGGGCGCCGACCAACACAAATTGTTTCCGACCGCGATCTATTCTCGTGGGTCGATGTCGCGTCGGATGCAGACCTTTCTGGATACGATGCGCTCGGCCTTCGTGCCTTGCTGTGTGCACTGCGTTCCGCGGCACGATGTGCGACTGTCAGAGTGTCAAGGCGCGACCAGGAGCTTGCTCTGACCACGAATGGCGGCACACGCTGGCGCGACGGTCATGATCTGTTACACACAGTCGCACTATGGTCCAACCTTGAAAGTTCCGTCGATGGGGGCACCGTCACTCTGAGACGGAGGAAATCATGAACGATGACCGAAAGCTTCCAACCGGTGTAGTGCGTCGTCGCCGACCCGACACGCACCCCACTGAAGGAAGGTCGACCTCGCCCTCCGTGGCTCCGGTTGGTGAGGCAAGCCCGCAGGTCAGTTCGCCAACGCCTCCACAGGTGCCGGCGCCCACAAATGCCGTGGGGCCTGCGGCCGTCGTCGCGGACCAGGCGCTACTTGCAAATTTCACGCATCAGATCATCAATCCACTAAATGGCGTGCTCGGTACCCTTGACAACATCATCGATGGAACCGTGTCGCAGGAACGTCGCCCTCAGCGCCTTCGCGCGCTCTATAGCCAACTCGCGGTCACTATTGAGCTCGTCAGAAACCTTGCATGGCTCTCGCAGCTCTCCACCTCCAGCGGCAGAGACGCCCTCACAAGCACCCAGTCCGATGTGGTTCTGCCAAAGCTTATTATCGAGGCTGCGCAGTTTTTTCAGGAAACTGCCGAACGCCGCGGGATGCGCGTCCGTCTAGAGGACAGAGATACCCAGTACATCGTTCGCGGTCACGCGCCGCTTCTGCGACAGGTCTTCATGAACCTCATCGAGAATGGCATCAAGTACGGCGACGAGGGATCTCACCTGCGAATACATGCTCGTCCGCAGAAGCGCAGCGGAGCGCTCCTCGTCGAAGTTATCGGCGTGGGCGAGGGCTTCTTGCCAGAGGAACGCGAGCGAATGTTTGAGCTTGGTTTTCGCGGCGCGTTCGCAAAGCGTGTTCGTGCGAGCGGATCAGGCCTTGGCCTTTTCATATGTCGGCAGATTCTGGCGCTACACGACGCGGAGCTAACGGCTGAGTCATCCGCCGCGGGTCGCGTGGTCACGTTCCGCATGAAGTTTCCGCGTTTCGATGTTG
>ERZ761602.6759-NODE-6759-length-12603-cov-4.011874_pt1 | contig 12603 bp, 10 predicted proteins | sample MGYA00512165_ERZ761602 | MGnify/ENA primary metagenome ERZ761602 (study PRJEB28899, sample SAMN02445085) | bioreactor sludge metagenome | biome: EBPR sludge; isolation source: Thorneside wastewater treatment plant | place: Australia: Brisbane, Thorneside... | reverse complement strand
CATTGGCCCATTACCGGCTGAATCCAATGCGTTCGCAAAGTATGAAGCATCGGTTCAAACACGCTAGAGAGGTTCGGTAAATGGACGGTTAACGAACCCTATCCGCTTTTCCCAATACTCCGATCCGGCCCGGCAAATCCAGTGCCGCGCCCGCTACCGCGACGGTTGCACCGGCGAAGCCGGGGTTCCCGGCCGCGGCGGGGGCGCGCCCGTCGACGGCCCGGTCCCGATCGGCAGATACTTGATGGCCCGATAATAGGCGGTGGCATCGTAAACGACGACCGGCAGGCGCAGATCGGCGGCCGTCAGCTTGCCCATGGCCTGGGCCACCTGGTAGCTGGCGACGATCATGTCGCGGCGCGCCGAGACCAGGCTCACCTGCGAATCGAGCATGATCTGCTGGGCGTTCAGCACGTCGAGGACGGTGCGCAGCCCGGCCTGGTTCTCCTGCCGCACCCCCTCGAGGGCCACGCCGTTGGCCCGCGACTGCGCCTGGAACGAGCGCACGCTGGCGCGCGCCGCCTGGAGCGTCTGCCAGGCCCGCGTGGCCACTTCCTCCACCGAGCGGCGCGACTGGGCGAGGTCGTTGCCGCGCTGGAACACGGTCTGCTTGGCGGCGCGCACGCGCGAATACACCGAGCCGGATTCGTAGAGCGGTACCGTCACCGAGACCGACAGCGACGCGCTGTCGGACCGGGTGTTCGGGCCGCTGGTGTCGAAATTGCGCACGACCGACCCGTTGAGATTGATCTGGGGCAGCAGCTCGCCCGTGATCGAACGCACGCTGTGGCGCGCCGCGAACTCGTCGTAGGTGGCGGCGATGATCGCCGGATTGTTCGACTTCGCGGAGGCCAGCGCCGTGCCGAACGCGGCCGGCAGGAAGACCGGCGGCTGCGGCTCGGACAGGCGCGACGGCGGCCGGCCGACCAGGCTCGTATAGTTCGCGCGCGAGTTCTCGAGGTTGCCGACCGCCAGCGTGCGCTGCGCCTCGGCGCCGGCGACGGCGGCCTCGGCCTGCGCCACGTCGGTGCGCGTCACCTCGCCGACGTTGAACCGATCGCGCACGGCCTGCAGCTGGCGCTGCAGCACGCCGACGTTGTTGGAGCGGAGCCGCACGATGGCTTCGTCGCGCACGACGTTCATGTAGGCCGTGACGACCTCGAAGAAGACGTCCTGCTCGGTCGCGTGCAGCCGCGCGCGCTGGCCGCGGATGACCGCTTCGGCGCGCTGGATCTCCGCATACTCGCGCCCGCCGCGCCAGATCGGCTGGCTCAAGGTCAGCGACGCCGAGGCGGGCCGCGTGCGCGTTCCGGTGCGGCTGACGTCTTCGACGTTCGTGCGGCTGGTCGCGAGGCCGCCGGTGAAGGTCGCGGTCACGCTCGGGCGCAGCAGCGAGATCGCCTGCGCCACCTGCTCGTCGGTCGCGCGCAGCAGGTCGCGGGCGGCGAGGATGCGCGGGTTCGACTGGTACGCGAGCACCAGCGCCTGCGTGAGCGTCTCGGCAGCCGCCGGCAGCGGAGCGAGCAACGCCGCGGCGCCGAGAGCGGCGGCGGCGCGGCGGAACGGGCGGCTTCGATGCATGTGACGCGGTCCCCTCGGACGAATGATCCCGTACGCTATACGCGGCGGCCCGCCTTTGCCGTCGCGGCCTTCAGAAAACGAAACGAGGCTTCGGCGCAAATCCCGCGAGATAGGGCGTGGCCGCTTCGAACAGCGTGCGGCCGGCGACCGCGCCGCGGCGCTTCAACAGCAGCGTCGCAGCGCCCGGCCCCGCGCCCGTCCGGCGGATGCCGACGAGGCGCCCGCCCTCGGCCAGCTGCTCGATCAGCGCCTGTGGAAACTCCTCGACCGCGCCGTTGACGAAGACGATGTCGTAGGGCCCGTGCTTCGGGTAGCCGTCGGCGAGCTTGCCCTCGACCACGATCGCGTTGTCGATCGAGAGGCGCGCGAGCGTCTCGCCCGCCGCGCGCGCGAGCGCCGGATCGGCTTCGAGCCCGATCGCCGTCGCGGTCACCCGCGCGAGCACCGCGGTGGCGTAGCCGGTGCCGCAGCCGACGTCGAGCGCCACGTCGGTGCGCGTCGGCTCCGCGGCCTGCAACAGGCGCGCGAGCACCATCGGCTCCATCATGTAGCGCTCGCCCGCGAGCCGCAGATCCTCGTCGACATAGGCCGCGCTGCGCCGCTCCGCGGGCACGAACTGCTCGCGCGGCAGCGCGGCGAGCGCGTCGAGCAGCGCAGGATCCGTCACCTTGTTGGTGCGGATCTGGCCCTCGACCATATTGTGACGGGCCAGCGCGAAATCCGTCATCGTCACGTCCCTCCAGGTCCGCGGCGCCGCGCGCGCGAACGAATCGTTTTATAGACGCCGCCGCCCGGAGAGGCAATTCGCGGCGCGGTCAGCAAGAGCGCGGCGATTGTCGCACGATTTCGGAAAGCGCGGCCGCTTCGCTTGACCCGCCCGCACCGTCTACCTAGATTTCCCGCCTTCGCTGCACGCGCGCCGGGGCCCGGTGGTCGAGTGGTTAGGCAGCGGACTGCAAATCCGTCTACGTCGGTTCAATTCCGGCCCGGGCCTCCATCGCCGGCGCGAGCGCGCCTGCCCCGCGAAACCAAGTCGCGCAACGCCCCCGCGCCTCACGCGGCGGCCGGGATCGGGCGCGCGTCGAGCGTCGTGCGGTCGTACAGCAGCAGCGCCTTCTCGCCCGGCGACAGCGGCTGGCCGTTCGCGAGCTTGCGGCGTGCCACGAACAGCTCCGCCGTTTCGTCCGGCGCCGGCTCTTCGGTGGCGGCGAGCGCGAGCTTGTGCACGGCATTGGCGAACGGATCGGACAGAACGCGGCGCAGGCCGTCCTGCTCGCCGCGCGGCCGTGCCTCGAGATCGGCGAAGATTTCGCGCGCGCGCGTCAGCACCGGCGGCGCCGCGGTCTCCTCCGGAATCAGGAACAGGCGGCGCTTGCGCAGCCAGGCGCCGAAATCGCGCCGCGAGCTGAACTGCGCGATCGGCACCGCGAGCACGAGGCCCGCCACCAGCGGCGACAGCCACAGGAAGAGATTGGGGTCGATCGCCAGCGCCAGCAGGCCCACGAAGACGCCGAGCAGCATGTGGCCGATATGCGCCTTGAACGCGACCGGCCACGGAATGCCGCCGTCGTCGCGATTCTGCGTACCCCAGCCGATCGTGCTCCCCATCAGCGTCTTGGCCACGAACTTGCTCTGGAACAGCATCATCGCCGGCGCCAGCAGCGTCGAATAGACCAGCTCGATCGCGCTGCCGAACAGGATCCGCGCGGTGCCGCCCGAGGATTGCCTTACCGGCCTGTCCAGCAGCACGAGCAGCACGCCGAGCAGGCGCGGGATCAGCAGGAAGCCGAGTGCGAGCATGAACAGGCTCTTGGCCAGCGCCGCGTCGAAGATCGGCCAATCCGGAAACAGCTGCTTCTGCACGCCGAAATAGGCGCGCGGGAACAGCGTGTTCACCGCCGCGATCGTGAGGCCGAGGCCGAGGAACAGCAGCCACAGCGGCGACGACACGTAGGACATGATGCCGGTCAGGAAATGGAAGCGGCTGACCGGGTTGAGGCCGCGCGCGCCCATCACGCGCGAATGCTGGAGGTTGCCCTGGCACCAGCGGTGGTCGCGCTTGGCGTAGTCGAGCAGGGTCGGCGGCACTTCCTCGTAGGAGCCGCCGAGTTCCGGCACCAGCCACACCGACCAGCCGCCGCGCACGAGCAGCGCGGCCTCGACGAAGTCGTGGCTCATGATGTGGCCGCCGAACGGCGGCTTGCCCGGCAGTTCCGGCAATCCGCAATGCTCCATGAATGCGCGCGTGCGGATGATCGCGTTGTGGCCCCAGTAGTTGCCCTCGCCCATCTGCCAGAACGCCTGGCCGGCGGCGAAGACCGGCCCATAGATGCGGCCGGCGAATTGCAGCATGCGCGCGAACAGCGTGTTGCGATTGATGCAGACCGGCGGAGCCTGGACGAGGCCGGCGCCGGGATTGGCGTCCATGAGCCGCGCCATGGCGACCAGCGTGCGCCCTTCCATCAGGCTGTCGGCGTCGAGCACCACCATGTAGTCGTAGTGGCGGCCCCAGCGCTTCAGGAAATCGGCAATGTTGCCGGACTTCTTCGCGGTGTTGTAGCGGCGGCGCCGGTAGAACACGCGCGCGCCCGGGCCGAGCCGCGCCGAGAGCGCGTGCCAGGCTAGCTCCTCGGCCACCCAGATGTCCGGGTTGGTCGTGTCGCTCAGCATGTAGAAATCGAACGCGTGCCCCTGCCCGGCCGCCGCGACCGATTCGTAGATCGCCTGCATGTTGGCGAAGACACGGTTCGTGTCCTCGTTGTAGATGGCCATCACCACCGCGGTGCGGCTCGCGAGGCGCGCATCGCCCGGAGGCGGCGGGCGCAATCCCGGCTGACGCGCCTTCACGATCAGCATCACGAAGCCGGCGATCGCGGCCCAGAACGAGAAGGCGATCCAGAGGAAGCAGCCGACGAACAGCGCCAGCAGCAGGATCTCGAGCGTGCCGAGACCGTGATTGCCGGCGAGCACCGTCGAAAGCTGGGCGGTGGCCCAGCCGGTCGTCGCGAAGGTCAGCAGCGCGAGCGCGCCGCGCCGCAGCCAGGCTTGGCCCCGGTATACGGAGGACCGGTGCTCCATGGCCGGAACGGTTAGGCTGTGCGCGCCCGCAAGGGCCGGGCCGCGAACGAGGGCAGGCGCCGGCGCTCGAGTTCGGCCGCCGGCATCGGATCGCCGAGCAGCGGCGGCGGCAGCGCCGGGAGACCCCGGCGCAGCGCTTCGGTCACTGCGAGCGGCGGCGTGTCGGACAGCAGCGTGAGCGGCCAGCGGCGCCCGGCCTGCGCCACGAGCCAGGCCACCCGGCCGGCGGCGAGCGCGCGCGCGGCTTCGCTCTCCGGCCGGCCGAGCACGTCGGCGAACCAGCGGCCCGCCGCGGCGTCGATGTCGCCCGCCGCGCCCGAGGGCGCCAAGCGCCCGAGGCGGCGGATTAGTTCTTTCATCGCAGCATCATCTTCGATCCCGAAGCCACGAAAAAAGCTGCGAAATTTGCGCTCTGCTTCGGCCGAATACGGCCGCGTTCGGCTTCGGTTGGGGAACTTCAGCCGGTCCATTGGAAACTCCAAATCTCAGTCAGCGCCTCGGCGCCGTGTTTCAAGAATGCCCGCAGCTCTTGCGGACGCGATCCTTCCGGTCGGAAATCGAAGTAGAGACGCCATCCCGCCGGCCCGGGCAGGCGCTGTACCCCGACGTTCGAGGTCTTGCCCTCCGAGACCGTGATCACCGCCTCAATCTGCTTTGCTTCGGCGACTTTTTCGAGAGCCGAGCCACGAAAATCGATCACGAACTTGCGAAGTCCATCGGCCGGGCGCCCCGCGAACCCGCCCCGCCCCAGCCGCGTCGCGGCGACCGTGGCCAAGGCCGGCTGATGCGGCGGGATTCCCCAATGCAAACGGTAGGCCAAGTCGAAACGCTGGCCCGGCTCGGGCGGCTTGGCCGGCATCCAGAAAGCGACGATGTTGTCGTGGATCTCGGCATCGGTTGGTATCTCGACCAGCCACACGGCGCCGGCGCCGAAGCCGCTCACCGGCTCGACCCACAGGCTCGGCCGGCGCTCGTAATGCGCCTCGAGGTCCTGGTAGTCGCGGAACTCGCGGCTGCGCTGCAGCAGCCCGAAACCGCGCAGGTTCTGCTCCGCGAACAGGCTCAACTGCAGCCGCTTCGGATTGGCCAGCGGCCGCCACAGCCATTCGCCCGAGCTGCCCCAGACGGAAAGGCCCTCGGAATCGTGGACGCTCGGGCGGAAATCCTCGCGCGGCGACGTGGTGTTGCCGTGCAGGAACATCGAGGTGAGCGGCGCGAGGCCGAGGCGTTCCAACTTGCGGCGCGAGAACAAAGAGGCGCTGACGTCCATCATCGTCGACTTGCCCGGCGTGATGGCGAAGCTGAAGGCGCCGGTCATGCTGCGGCTGTCGAGCAGCGCGTGCACCAGTATCTGCGTGGCGCCGGGGCGAGGCCGTTCGATGAAGAAATCGCGGAAGAACGGAAACTCCTCGCCGGTCGGCACCGCCGTGTCGATCGCGACGCCGCGCGCCGAAAGGCCGTAAACTTGGCCACGCCCGAGCGAGCGGAAATAGCTGGCGCCGAGGAACGTGACGAGCTCGTCCTGGTAGTCGGGCCGGTTCAGCGGATGGTGCAGGCGGAAGCCGGCGAAGCCGAGCGTGTCGGGCACCGCCTCGTCGAACTTGTTCTTGCCGTAGTCGAACAGCCCGGTTTCGAACAGGACCTCGCGCGCGGCGCCGTCGGCGACCTCGTAGACGTGGACCGGGCGCTTGTAGACCGAGCCGGGGTGAAAGAACTGCGCCGAAAACGGCAGATTCTGCTCGCGCCACAGCGCCTGGTCGGCACGGAAGCGGACGTCGCGGTAGGCGTCGTAGTCGAGCTTGTCGATGAACGCCGGCAGCTTCGGAGCCGCCGCGTCGAACGGCTTTTTCGCGGAGGCCTCGGCGACCTGGACCAGCCAATCGCGCGAGAACGGCTGCGTCTTGGCGCCAAGCCGCGCCGCGCCGGCCCCGCCCGGAATGCCCAACAGCCCGGCCGCGAGCGCGAGCGCCGCGGACCCAGACAGCACCTGTCTGCGGGTTTTAGTCGTCATGAAGCCGGCCCGTCCCGTCTATTCCAACGCCACTGTACCGGCACATCCCCGAGCGCACCCTGCCTGGGAAGAAGGCATCCCCCTGGCCGACTTCAAGAGGCGGGCGCGAGCATATTACACGGGACATGCTGCAGTGCATACTCATGCCTCTGCGACGCAGGATGCGGCCGGGTCATGGCTGCCAGCGGCTTCGCCGCGAAAAGGGGTATATACCCGCTTGACCGGTACCCCCGTCTGCGGCGAGGCTGGCAGGTGCACGTGGGTCGTCGGGCATGGCATCACAAGCGATATTGGTGATCGGGGCCGGAGATTACACCGGGGGCGCCGTCGCGCGGCGTTTTGCGCGCGAGGGTTTCATTGCCTGCCTCACGCGCCGGAACGGCGACAAGCTCGCCCCGATGGTCGAACAGATCCGGGCGGATGGCGGCCAAGCGCATGCGTTCAGCAGCGACGCCCGCCGCGAGGAGCAGGTCGTCGAGCTGTTCCAACGGATCGAGCGCGACATCGGCCCCATCGAGGTCTGCGTTTACAATGTAGGCGGCAATGTGCGGTTCCCGATCCTCGAGACGACCTCGCGGGTCTATTTCAAGGTCTGGGAAATGTGCGCGCTGGGCGCGTTTCTCGCCGGCCGCGAGGCGGCGAAGCACATGCTGAAGCGGGGCCGCGGCACGATCATCTTCACCGGCGCCACCGCCAGCCTGCGCGGCGCCGCGGGGTATGCGGCGTTCGCCGGCGGCAAGCATGCGAAGCGCGCCCTCGCCCAATCCATGGCGCGCGAGCTGGGCCCCAAGGGCATCCACGTCGCCCATGTCGTCATCGACGGCGGCATCGACACCGCCTTCATCCGCGAGAACCGGCCGGACATCTATGAGGCGCGCAAATCCGCCGACGCGCTGCTGCAGCCCGAGGCGATCGCCGAAACCTACTGGCATATCCACAAGCAGCCGCGCACCGCGTGGACGTTCGAGACCGACTTGCGGCCGTGGTCGGAGACGTGGTGACGAACCGGTTGCACCGTGGCAGCGCGTTACGCGCGCCCGGTCTCCACACGCGCGGCGCCAGCAGCGTAAGGGCGCACGGCTGTGCGCCCTGCCCGCATCCGGCGCGCGTCGACGAGGGCGCACAGCCGTGCGCCCCTATGAACTCGGCTTCGATCCGCTGGAGGCAGGGCGCGCGCAACGCGCCCCTACGCGTTCGGCGGCGTGCGCAGCAGCTTCATCACCGCCTCTGGGCACGGAATGGGCGCCACGGCGCCGTAGTCTTCCGTCTTGAGCGCGGCGGCGGCATTGGCGTAGCGCGCAGCGGCAAAGACATCGTCGCCGGCCAGGCGGCGCGCGAGGAACGCGCCGGCGAACGTATCGCCGGCACCGGTCGCGTCGACGGCCTTGACGGCGTGCCCGGCAATGCGCTCGCGACGTGCGCGCGTCGCGGCCAACGCGCCCTTCCCGCCTTGCTTGACGACGACGGCCTCCGGACCGAGTGCGAGCACGGCGTCGGCAACCGCGTCAGGCTCCTTGTGCCCCCACAGCGCCGCAGCCTCCTCGTCGCTCGTGAACACGGTGCCGGCGAGGCGGCACGCCGCTTCGATCGCCGGCCGCGCCTGTTCCAGCGGCCAGAGCCGCAGGCGCAAATTGGTGTCGTAGGCGATCGCGACGCCGTGCTTTTTCGCGAGCGCCATCGCGTGCAGCACCGCCGCGTTCGCGCTGGCGCTGATCGCCTGGCTGATCGCCGACGTCTCGAAGATTTTCGACGTCGCGATGTAGCCTTCGGGAATCTCCGCTGTCGTCATCCGGCTCGCCGCCGAGCCTGCGCGGGCGAAGGTGAACTCGTGCCCGCGCTCGGAGTGGGTCACGAAGTAGATGCCGGTTGGCGCATCGGTGCGGCGGATCACGGCGCTCGCATCGACGCGTTCCGCCGCCCACAGCGCCATCAGCGAATCGCCGAACGGATCGGCGCCGATCGCCGTGATATAACCGGCAGAAGCGCCCTGTCGCGCCGCCGCGATGGCGCAGTTCGACGTGTCGCCGCCGTGACCTTCGAGCCAATGCACGCGCCCGTCCGCGCCCGGCTTCTGGCGGTTGAACTCGATCATCGGCTCGCCGAGACAGACGAGGTCGGGCATCGCGCTCCCCTCTCACACCCGTCACAATAGCGCGCCGGAAAGGATACGGCATGGCGAAATCCGTCGAGTTCTTCTTCGACTACGGCAGCCCCGCCTCGCATCTCGCCTTCTTCGAGCTGCGCAGGATCGCGTGTGCCGCCGGCGCCGAGATCCTGTGGCGGCCCGTCCTGCTCGGCGGCATCTTCAAGGCGATCGACAGCCATTCGCCGGTGGAGATCGCGCCCAAGGGCAAGTGGATGATGTGGGACCTCGCGAACCACGCCCGGCGCTACGGCGTGCCGTTCGTGCACAATCCGCATTTCGTCATCAACACGCTGGCGATCATGCGCGGCGCCATCGTCGCCGAGCGGCGCGGCGAACTCGAGCGCTATTCCGAGGCGATGTTCATGGCGATCTGGCGCGACGCACTCGACATGGACGACCCCGCCGTGATCGGCCAGGCGCTCGCGACATACGGCTTCGACGCCAAGGCCTATTTCGCCGGCGTGCAGGAGGCGGCGGTGAAGGACGACCTCAAGGCGCGCACCGACGCGGCCGTGGCGCGCGGCGTGTTCGGCCTGCCCACCGTCTTCGTCGGCGAGAAGATGTGGTGGGGCCAGGACCGGCTGGATTGGGTGAAGGACGCGCTGGCCGCGTAGGGGCGCAAACGGCACCCGTCACATCGGATCGATCACGGTCGCGTTGCTCTTCTGCGCCTCGACCACCGGCGTGCCGTAGGACGCGAAACTCGCGGGCAAGGTGGCGCCCCAGTAGACGCCGGTGCCGCGCTCCTGCTCGTTCCACACCACCGTCTGCCAGTCGGGCGCGAAGATCAGATAGCTGCCCGAATACACCTCGACGCGGTTTCCGCCGGGCTCGTAGGAATAGAGATAGAAGCCCTGCGAGTTGTTGTGCTTCGAGGGGCCGGCCTCGATGAACACGCCGTTCTCGGCGAGGATGTCGGCCGCGCGCATGACGTCGCCGCGGTTGTCGACCCAGAGCGAGACGTGGTGCAGCCGGCCGTGCACGCCGGCCGCGTCGGCGACATAGGCGACCTGATGATGCACCGGCGAGGGCGACAGCCACGCGCCGATCTCGTCGCGGCCCTGGTTGAAGATCACCTGCTCCGAGAGCCGCATCCCGAGCGTCTCCTGCGCGAAGCGGCGGTTCTCGGGAACGGACTTGCAGAACAGCGCGAGGTGATCCATGCGCCGCACGTTGACGCCGCGGCCGGTGAATTTCTGCGGCAGGTTCTTGAGCGTCGAGCGCAGCTCGGGTGGCGGCGCGTAGCGCACTTCCTCGTAGTAGATCTCCATCGCGTGGCCGTCGGGATCGCGGAACCGGTAGGAGCGCCCGCGCCCGAAATCGCCGTTGCTCCAGCCGAGGCCGAGGCCCTCGGCCTCGATCGCGGCGACGCGGCGCTCGAGCGCCTCGGGGCTCGCCGCGCGCCAGGCGACGCAGCCGATGCCGGCGGCCTTGGCCGGCGTGATCTTGAGCGTGGCGGCCGCGTGATCGCCGTAGCCGCGCAGATAGTGCGTGCCGCCGTCGCGGTGGACGATCTCCATCCCGAAGAGATCGTGGAAGAACCACAGCGTGCCGTCGGGCTTGGGCGTCAGCAGCTCCACCGCGCCCAGATGCGCCACGTCCTGAATGCGCTCGACCATCGCCCCGCGCCTCCGCTTTGCGGCGGCGACAATGCGCACGCGACCTCGATTAGACTTTGATTTGGGTCAATTCGGGACGGCGAAGGCGCCCTACTGCCCCTCGCGCTCGGCGTTTTGCGTGCGCCAGCGCGCGAGCTTGGCGTCGGCGGTCTGGCGCTGCGCCGCCGAGAGCTGCGCGCCGAGCGCCGTGCGGAAGCGCTGCGCGCCTTCGACGCCGCTGCGCGCGGCCACGCCGTACCAGAAATAGGCCTCGGCCGGGTCGGCGGCGATGCCGAGCCCCTGCGCGTAGAGATGGGCCACGCCCATCGCGGCGCGGGGATGGCCCTGATCGGCCGCGGCCTTGTACCACTTCATCGCTTCGCCGTAGTCCGGTGCGGCGCCCACGCCGTCGGCCAGCATCTGTCCGAGATTGTATTGGCCGGCGGGGTCGTTGCGCTCGGCGGAGCGCCGGAACCAGCGGCGCGCCTCGTCGAAATTCTCCGCGACCCCGAGGCCGTGGCGATGCATGTAGCCGATGTTGTTGAGCGCGCCGGCGTGGTTCTGCGCCGCCGCCTTGTGATACCAGGCCAGCGCCTTCGCATGGTCCTGCTCGACGCCGAAGCCGTGGCGGTACATGTAGCCGAGATAGTTCTGCGCCGGCGCGTGGCCGGCGGCGGCCGCCTTGCCGAAATGGGCGAGCGCGGCGTTGTAGTTCTTGGCGCGGAATTCCTTCACGCCCGCGGCGAACTCGCCGGCCGGCGATTCCGGCGCGGCCGCCCGCTGCGCTTCCGCGCCGTCGGGGCGGCCGGTGGCGGGCGCCGACTTCGCCAGCTCGATCTTGGCCTTCGCCACGTCGAGCAGGCGGCGGGTTTCCGCCAGCGCCTGCGAATCCGGATCGAGCTTCTCGGCAGCGGCGATGAAGCGTTCGGCCTGGCGAATCTCGCCGCGCGCGATCAGCTCACGCGCGCGCAGGACGAGCGTGTGCGTGATCTGCCGTGCGCTCTCCGCCGCGTCCACCGCCGGGATCGGTGCGGCGCGCTGATCGGCGCTCGCGTCGGGTCGCGCTCCGGCGCGCTCGGCGGGCGTGTCCACGCCCGCGTTCCACATCACGTGCCAGAGATCGATCGAATAGGCCGCCGCCGTGCCGGCGAGCCCGCCGAGCACGATCCCGATCGCACGGTGCAGCCACTTGCCGCGGCCGCCCGACGGCGCCGGCGCGCCCTCCATCCGGTTCTGAGCGTTGATTTGCATGTCGCGGACCCTGACCGCCCGACTTCGAGACGGGCAGAATATGGCGTTTGCGAATGCCTGAGAAGAACGGTAACGCCGAATTAACTACGATTTCCAGATTCTTGAAATATCAGGGACTATTTCAGTATTCCTCCGAGAATGCCGCGCATGATCGACCGGCCGAGCTGGGAGCCGACCGCGCGCGCCGCGCTCTTGGCCATCGCCTCACCGATGCCCTCGCGCCGAGACTGCCGCCCGCCGGTTCCAAGAATGCCGCCCAACACGCTGCCGATGCCGCCGGTGCTGGCCGGCGGCGACAGGGTCGGCCGGCGAACTTCGGGCTGCGGCCGCGTCGCCCCGTATTGCCCCGGGCTCTGCCGCGGCGCGAAAACCGGCGGCGCGTCCTCGACCGGCGGCGGCGGCGCTTGCGGCGCCTCGGTCCGCGCGCGGCCGCCGGCGCGGCCGGTCAGCACCTCGTAGGCGCTTTCGCGGTCGAGAACGTTTCCGTAGGTCTCGGCGAGGCCGCTGGCCGCGACGGCCGCCTGCCGCTCCTCGTCGGTGATAACGTCGAGGCGCGATTCGGGCGGGCGAACGAGCGTGCGCTCGACCGGGGTCGGCGTCCCCTTCTCGTCGAGGGTCGAGATCAGCGCCTCGCCGACGCCGAGCTCGCCGATCGCCTTCTCCACGTCGAGCTTCGGATTGACGCGGAACGTCTCCGCCGCGGCCCGCACCGCCTTCTGGTCGCGCACCGTGAACGCGCGCAGCGCGTGCTGCACACGGTTGCCGAGCTGGCCGAGCACCACGTCGGGGATGTCGAGCGGGTTCTGCGTGCAGTAATAGATGCCGACGCCCTTGGAGCGGATCAGGCGCGTCACCTGCTCGATCTTCTCGAGCAGCGGCTTCGGCGCGTCGTTGAAGAGAAGATGCGCCTCGTCGAAAAAGAACAGCAGCTTCGGCTT
>ERZ761602.6758-NODE-6758-length-12606-cov-10.141343_pt1 | contig 12606 bp, 9 predicted proteins | sample MGYA00512165_ERZ761602 | MGnify/ENA primary metagenome ERZ761602 (study PRJEB28899, sample SAMN02445085) | bioreactor sludge metagenome | biome: EBPR sludge; isolation source: Thorneside wastewater treatment plant | place: Australia: Brisbane, Thorneside... | reverse complement strand
GCGCTCGGGGGCGGGGCCGGGGCAGCTCGTCCCGTCCGGGAGCAGGCCCAGCCCGCCAGCGGCGCACCAGGTCCACTGGTCGTGCAGGGTGTAGACGGTGGGGACCGGGAAGCGCAGGCCGCTGGAGAGGAACTGGAGGTGGTGGACGTGGACGAGGTCGGGGCGGAACCGCCGGACGGTGGCCTGCAGGGCGGCCTCGACGGCGGCGTCGGCCTCGGCCTGGGCCAGGGCTCGGACGGGGATGTTCTGCACCAGCCGGGTCAGGTCGAGCGGGCCGTCGCCCTCCTGGATGATCGAGTACTGCCGCCGGGCCGGGTCGCGGGTGGCCGCGAAGACGCCGACCCGGTGCCCGCGCCGCTGCAGCTCGGTGGCCAGCCGGGCCATGTGCTGCTCGGTGCCGGCGGCCTCGCGCGGGGGGTAGCCGTGGCCGACCAGGAGCACGCCGAGCTGCCGTTCGGGGGGAGGGGGGCCGGTCCCGGAGCGTGTCAACGGCGCCTCCTCCTGGGTGGGTCGGGTTTCGGACAGGCATATAGTGTGGCAGATGCCGGCCGCCGCCCCGAACCCCTCTCCCGCGGAGCTCCGCCTGCCGGCCGTGCTGGTCGTCGACGACGAGCCGGCGCTGCGCCACCTGCTGCGGGTGATCATCGAGCGGCTGGGCTACCCCCTGGTCGAGGCCGGCGACGGCCAGCAGGCCCTGGCCCGCCTGGACGAGGAGCCTCGGCCGCGGGTGGTGCTCTGCGATGTGCGGATGCCCCGCATGTCCGGCCTGGACTTCCTGCGCAGCGTGCGCGAGCGGGACGTCTTCGTCGTGATGATGAGCGCCTACGCCAGCACCGACCTGGCGATCGAGGCGCTGCGCGACGGGGCCTACGACTTCATCACCAAGCCCTTCCGACCCGAGGAGATCGGCGCCTGCCTCAAGCGCATCGTCGAGCGCGAGCGGCTGGCCGAGGAGAACCGCCAGCTCCGACAGCAGGTGCGCCAGCAGCGCGAGCTGATGGGCTTCATCGGGCGCTCGGCCCCCGCGCGGGAGGTGATGGCGGTGATCGAGCGGGTGGCCGCCTACCCCTCGACGGTGCTGCTGACGGGCGAGTCGGGCACCGGCAAGGAGCTCCTCGCCCAGGCCCTGCACGAGCGCTCCGATCGCCGCGGCGGCCCGATGGTGGCGGTCAACTGCGCCGCCATCCCCGAGGCCCTGCTGGAGAGCGAGCTCTTCGGCCACGAGCGCGGGGCCTTCACCGGCGCGGTCCGCGCCCACCCGGGGCTCTTCGAGCAGGCCGACGGCGGGACCCTGCTGCTCGACGAGATCGGAGAGATGCCGCTGGGCCTGCAGGCCAAGCTGCTGCGGGTGCTGGAGGACGGGCGGGTGCGCCGGGTGGGCGGGACCCGCGACCTGGCGGTCGACGCGCGGGTGGTGGCGGCGACGGCCCGCGAGCTCGAGTCGGAGGTCGCCGCCGGCCGCTTCCGCAGCGACCTCTTCTACCGGCTCAACGTGGTGCGGGTCCGCATCCCTCCGCTGCGCGAGCGGGTCGAGGACATCCCCTTGCTGGCCGAGGTCCTGATCGAGCGGGCCTCCCGCCGGCTGGGTCGGCCGGTCCGGGGCCTGAGCGAGGAGGCCTCCAGGCTGCTGATGGCGGGCTCCTGGCCGGGCAATGTGCGGCAGCTGGAGAACGCCTTGGAGCGGGCAGTCCTGATGGCCTCCGGCTCGCTGATCGAGGCCGCGGACCTGCCGGTCGAGCTGCGCTCGGCGGGCTTCGGCCCCGAGGGTGGGGACCTGGAGGAGCAGGACCTCTCGATCAAGCGCCACAGCGCGGCGCTGGAGCGTCGGCTGATCGCCGCCGCGCTGGCCCGCACCGGGGGCAACCGCAGCCAGGCTGCGCGGCTGCTGGACCTCTCCTACAAGGCCCTGGTCTACAAGATCCGCGACTATGGGCTGGAGGAAGGATGAGCCGGGGACGCTGGATCGCCCTGGCCGCGGGCCTGGGGGGCCTGGCCCTGCTGCTTGGTGGATACCTCTGGCAGCAGGATCCGGACCGCCAGGTCGCTTCCGCCCGCGAGGCGCTCGACGCCCACGACCTCGCCGTGGCCGAGGCCGGCTTCCGCAAGGCCGCCGCCCTGGACCCGCTGCACCTGGGGGCGCTGGAGGGCCTGGGCTGGACCTACCAGGTCGCCGGCCAGCAGGCCGCGGCCGAGGCGGCCTTCCAGCGCTGCGTGGAGATCGACGCGGCGGCCCTGGGCTGCCTCCGAGGGCTTGCCAGCGTGAAGATGGGCAAGGGCGAGCTCTCCAAGGCCCGGGAGATCCTGGAGGGGGCCGAGGCGCTCGACCCTGCCGACCCCAAGCTGCAGGCCAGCCGGGGCCTGCTGGAGCTGGCCGAGGGCGAGGTCGACCGGGGGGCCGCCCGCTACGAGGCGCTGGTCGCGAGGTTCCCCGACGAGGCGGAGTACCGGGTGGGGCTGGCCGAGGCGCGCTTGCGCCAGCGCCGCCTGGAGGAGGCCCTGGCGGTGGTCGACGAGGGCTTGACGCTTCGTGACGCCCCGACCCGGACGCGGGCCCTGCTGAGCCTGCTGCGGGCCCGGATCCTGGTCGCCTCGGTGGTGGGCCGGATCGAGGGGATGCGCGGCCAGCCGGACTGCGAGGAGAGCGCCACGGCCCTGCGCGCCTGGCTGGACGCCGCCGACCTGGCGGTGACCGATGCCCGGCAGACGGGGGTGCGCCTGCCGACCCTGAACGAGGTCGGGCGCCTGGTCGGGCGGGCCCGCGGGAGCATCGAGGACGCCTGCCCGCCCCGCCTCGACGCCCCGCCCGCTGCCTCCAACTAGGAAAATACTTCCCGCTCAGCTGGGAAGAAAGTTCACACTTGGGGTCGGGTATTGGGGGACGATCTCCGGCCGACGCCTCTCCGTGGAACGGAACGTTTTTTGCTATGATGAACACCCACAGGAAGCCCCTACCCCCATGAGCCTGCTCCCCTCCACCTCCCGCTCTCGAGTCCTCCGGACGCGCTCTTCGCGCGGCCGCGCTGGATTCACGCTGATCGAGGCGCTCATCGCCAGCGCGCTGCTGGGCTTCTCGCTGATCGTCATGTTCGGCTTCCACAGCCAGGCTGTGCGCTCCAACATGCACGCGCGCAAGATGACCGACTGCACCTACCTGGCGCAGCTCAAGATGGAGCAGCTCCAGTCCGTTCCCTGGACCTCGGTGGCCACCCCGACGGCGCTGGTCGACGTGGGCGCGGACCCCACCTCCGCCAGCAGCCCCTGGGAGACCCTGCTCAACCTGCACGACGCCGGGACCGGCACCGGCGGCCCGGTCGACTCCCAGAACCGGGCGGTGGCCACGACCGCGGCCGGGTACTGGGTCAGCTGGCAGGCGGAGGCCATGGACAGCGACAACACCTGGGTCCGGCTGCGGGTTCGCTGCGTCTACCAGGACCGCGCCTTCAACCAGTGGCGGGGAACGACCATCGCCTCCTACCGCTTCCGGGATTCGTGATGGACTCGACCTCCCTGCACAGGATCTCCATGCGGCAGCGCGGGCGCTCCGGCTTCACGATGATCGAGCTGCTGATCGCCATCGTCATCGCCAGCATGGTGGTGACGGGGCTCTACACGCTCTTCACGGTGCAGACCCGGCAGTTCCTCTACCAGGACCTCCAGATGGAGATCCACCAGAACCAGCGCTTCGCCACCGACATCATCACCCGCAGCGTTCGCATGGCCGGCTACGGCACCAGCGGCCGGGTGGTCGGCTACCTGGGGCACAGCGACGACACCGACAACGACCTGCCGGTCGTGATGTCCTACGACGCCTGGACCGGCGGCGATGGCTCGGACGCGATCACCGTGGTCTACGGGGACTCGGCCCTGGCGCTGGCGACCAACTCGTCCTTCCTGGCCAACTGCGAGACGACCGAGCTGCAGTTCCCGGCCGGCGTCCGGGACTACGGCGAGCGGCTGGGTGAGTACGTCGCCGACGAGATGATCATGTGCATGGACTACGCCTCGCTGGGTGGAATGCGGACCTACCTGTGGGTCATCTCCTCGCCGCCGACCGCCTCGGGATCGATGGGCGTCTACGACGGCACCTCCAACGCCGACTTCGTGGGGGCCTGCCCGGTGGGCGAGAACATCTCGCCGGCGATGTACTGCTCGAAGGCCCAGGTGATGACCTTCTACATCGACGCGGACGACGGCGTGCCCGGCCCGGGGACCTCCGAGAAGCCGGTGTTGATGCTGGACCTGAACCTGAACTGGCCCAGCGACGACGACATCCCGCTGGTCGAGAACGTCGAGGACATGCAGTTCGAGTACTGCCTGCTGGACGCCGACGGGGATGGCAACATCGACGACTGCTCGGACAGCGCCGCGACCTGGGTGGACTCCATCACCACCGACCAGGGTAGCGCGGTGCAGATGGTGCGCATGCACCTGCTGGTGCGCAGCTCGCGGGAGGACCCGGGCGACCTCTACCAGAATTCACAGCCCAGCCTGGCCAACCACTCGGTCAGCGCGGATCCGGACGGCTACTATCGGCAGGTGCTGACCACCGAGGTCACCGTGCGCAACCTGCGCGCCCAGGCCAACCTGTGAGCCCGGAGCGTCCCATGATCCACACCCGACGCGGCGACCGTGGCGGCTACGTCATGCTGGTCGCGCTGATCCTGATGGCGGTCATCGCCGTCGTCGGCGCCACCTCGCTGTCGGTGGCCGGAGTGGACCAGCGCATCGCGATCCACAACCGCAAGCACATGATGGTGATGAACACCGCCTCTGCGGGCAACGATCACGCCCGCTGGCAGCTCCAGCACGAGCCTCCGGCCAACGAGGGGCTCGACACGGGGCCCGACACCTTCGGCCCCTACGTCAAGGCGACCGAGGCCGAGGCCAGCTTCGGCGGCCTCTCCTACGCCCACAACCTGGGCGTGTACTGGGTCGAGGCCTCCTACCTGCGCTGCGGCAACCCCCCCCCCGGGTACTCCACCGAGCTGGGCAAGAACCAGTTCCGGAGCGACTACTGGGAGATGGTCTCGACCGCCCGGATGCAGGACGCCAGCTACTCGAACATCAACGAGACCCAGGCCACCACCGCCGGCATCTTCCGCAAGGTGATCCGCGGCCCGTGCGTGGTCCGATGAGAACGCGACGCCCGATGCGCACTGAAGAGAAGGGGACAGCCATGAACCGAAGCTCCCGACACCTGCTCCTCCCGGTGGCCACCGTGCTGCTCGCCCTGCTGCCCACCGCGGCCCGGGCGGCCTCCTCGGCGACGGGCGAGGAGTACCTGTCGACCGGCGAGTACGCGGCGCCGAACATCCTCTTCATCATCGATCGCAGCGAGGACATGGACCTGCCCTGCGACACGGTCTCCACCGAGACCTGCCTGGAGACGGTCAAGGCGGCCATCGGGCAGGTGGTCCAGCACTACGACTGGGCCCGGTACGGCGTGGTCGGGACCAGCAGCAGCTCGGGCAGCGACGACTACTACCCGATCGCTCCCCTGGGCAGCAGCTACGCCGAGATGATGGCGGCGCTGGACACGGTCTCGGGCTCCGGCGTGGCGGTGCGCAACTTCGCCGAGGTGCTCGAAGACCTGGGGCAGAACTACTTCTCGGAGACCGACGCGGCCGACGACGTCGACGACGACGGCGACGGCATCGTCGCGGACTGGGACGAGGCGCCCATCCAGTACTCCTGCCAGGAGACCCACGTCATCGTCATCGCCAAGGACCGGCCGCGCGCCGACAACAGCGTGACCGGTCCCTGGAAGGCGACCATCAGCCCGGACATCGAGTGCGACAGCGCCGGCATCTCCAGCGGGTCCGACACGCTCTGCCTCTACGACAACGTCGTCGCCAAGCTGTACAACACGGACCTGAACAGCTCGCTGTCGGGCACGCAGAACGTGACGGTCCACACCGCGGGAATCGGCATCGCCTCCCCGATGGTGGCCGAGACCCTCTACGGCAACGCCTCGGATGTCATCGGTGGGGCGGGTGTCTACACCGTGGCCAACAGCAGCAGCGAGCTCCTCTCCTCCCTGCTGACCATCATCCAGGACATCCGCACCGGCACCTACAGCCGCTCGACGCCGATCGTCAGCGCGACGGGCGACTACCTGATGTACACCTTCTACGAGCTGACGGGGGACAACCCGCTCGCGGAGGGCCACATCCGCGGCTACGAGATCAACGTCGACCCCGACGATCCCGACTACGGGCAGATCATCTACGATCCGACCAAGCCGGAGTTCGGCGGCGCGGTCTGGGACGGCGGTGACTTGCTGGTCAGCCGCCCGGTCCCCGGAAGCGAGTACAACCCTGGCGACCACGATGGCGTCGGCTACCGCGACATCTACACCTACATGGAGGAGGCCGCGACGGTCTCGGGCCTGTCGATGGACTCCTCGACGACCCGGCGGCAGCCGATGGACCGCCAGTTCGTGACGGCGGTGGCCAGCGACAGCGCAGCCCGGGACGCGGTGCTGGAGTGGGACGCCTACGGCAGCACGGCCTGCGATCCGACGGTCGGGCCCTTCTCCGAGTACGACTTCAACGAGGACTGCGCGATCGACAGCAGCGACCTGCAGGAGATGATCGACTTCCTGCGCGGTCGGCCCGACGCGACCTTCCGCTGGCTGGCCCAGGAGCGCGGCTACTGGAAGCTCGGCGACGCCCCCTACGGCGTTCCCGCCGTGGTCGAGCCTCGCCTGAACAACGCCTACTCGATGGAGCCGACCTACCGGAAGTTCCTGGCTCGCCAGCAGGCCGAGGACTTCCCGCGCATGGTCTTCATGGCCGCCAACGACGGCATGCTGCACGCCTTCTACCTGGACGATCTGCCAGGCACCGCCCACTCCGAGGCCGGTGAAGAGGCCTGGGCCTGGATGCCCGGCTACCTGCTCTACCGCGACAAGGAGCCCGCCTGGGCCGGTCGGGCCATCGACCAGATGCTGTATGGCCGGACCTTCCTCTTCGACGGTTCGCCGGTCGTGACCGACGTCTGGATCGACCACAACGGCGACGGCCAGAAGCAGTGCACCAGCATCGACGCGGGCACGGGCGTCTGGGGCGACTGCGAGTGGCACCGCGTGCTCATCGTGCAGCAGGGCAAGGGCGGCCCGCTGACCATGGCGCTGGACATCACCGACCCGCTGGATCCGAAGTTCTTGTGGGAGCAGTGGGACCGCACCGAGCCCGAGGCGCACGGCTACGGCGTCAGCCGGGCGGTGGTGGCGCAGATCCGCGACACCGAGGACGCCTCCGACCCGACGGACCGCTACATCGCCATCTGGGGCTCGGGACGCGCCGTCCCGCAGGGGGCCTCGGCCAGCGGCTACCAGTCGACCGAGGCCAACCTCTACGTCTGGAACCTCGCCGACGGCCCCTGGGCCACCTCGGACGGGTGGCCCCGCAAGGACATGAACGAGCGCGGCACCAACATCCAGGTGGACGCCACGGTCCCCGACGTCGACTCCGACGGCGCCTACGAGCAGGCCTACATCGGCGCGGCCGTCGCCGTGGTCGACGTGGACTCCGACGGCGACGCCGACGTCGTCTACTTCCCCGTCAGCACGACCTACACGGCGGCCGACGAGGGCGGCAGCGGCCCGGCCTCGGCCTCCCAGATGGGCGACCTCGGCTACATCTCGGATCCCGGCAGCACCTACATGTACAAGGCCTGCTTCAATCGGGACGATCCCGACGCGCTGGACTGGGCTCGCTTCTACGACCCGGTCGACGACGGCGGCCTGACGAAGCGGCCCGAGGTGTACTACGCCGCCACGACCTCCTGGCATGGCGACGGCTCGCTGGGCGTCTACTGGGGGACCGGCACGCCCTACAGCCGGACCTCCTCGGACAACGGCTACTTCTTCGCGGTGCGCGACCTCAACCCCAGCAGCTGCGACAGCTTCACGGTCGAGGCCGTGGCCGGCTGCGGCGCTACCGGCGTCTACACCCTGGAGCCGGGCGAGGGCCTGACCGGCGAGCCGATCATCTACGCGGGAGCAATCTACTTCTCGACCTGGGTCCCCGAGTCCGACGCCTGCGAGGGCGGGACCGGGCGGCTCTACGGCATCAGCTACGACAGCTGCGACCCGGCGATGGACACCAACGGCGACGGCGTGGTCGACGCGCTGGATACCGCCTTTGAAGAGTATGACAGCTACGTCTCGCAGCCGTCGATCTCGGACAAGGGCTTCGTGTTCGCCGGAGTCGCCAACGCGGATATGGAGGGCTCCGACATCGCCTTCAAGGCTGCGATGGGCGACCCCTTCCTGGGGACCGCGACGATGGCCTGGATGGAGGTCTTCTGAAGGCCTGGGGGTCTCGCGCCCGTCGAGGTGTAACGATGGTGGAGATGGCGGTCGTCCTGGCCGTCATCGTCGTGCTCGCCATCATCGGGCACGGCAGCCTGGGCCCGCAGCTCCCCCGCTTCCGGACCGTCAAGGCCGCCAAGCAGCTCCAGGGGGACCTGGTCGAGCTGCGCGAGCTGGCGATCAACACCAACCGCGAGACCCGCCTGAAGCTGGTCTCCAGCCCGGGCTCCTGCGAGGACGGCGAGACCTGGGGCGGGGAGTGGCTGAAGCAGATCGGCAACTCCTCCCGCAACTCGACCCGCTGGGACACGCTGCCCGAGGACATGGACGAGGACGGGGTCGACGACGATCCCAGCCTGGGGCACATCGTCATCTCCAAGGGGGGCAACCGCGAGCAGCGCCACGCCTGCCTGCGGCAGTGGAGCCCGCTGGCCGGGCCCTCGGGCGCGGCGAACAGCGACAGCGTGGTGTTCACGCCGCGGGGCTGGGTGCGCAACCCGGCGACCGACTTCGGCAGCATGGGCAGCATCGACCTGACCCTGGTCAACGTCGACTCGGTCCAGCGCGGCTCGGCCGACGAGATCCACGTCCAGCTCACGCGGGCCGGCCTGGTGCGGATGATCAGCAACCGCAGCGACGAGGTCTCCGTGCCGGTGGGCACCCCGATGAGCTCGACCGCCTCTCCTTGATTGAATACGCCACCGCCTCGTCCAGGCGGTCGTGTGCAGCCAGTCACCTTCCGCACCTTGTTCGCGCTGGCCTGGCCTGCGGCCGCCTCGGCCCTGCTGAACAACGCCTTCCGGATCATCGACCAGGCCTCGGTCCAGTGGCTGGGCCGCGACGCCCAGGCCGCCATCGGCTCCTGCGCCTTCGTGGCCATCCTGCTCTTCGCCTGCTTCGCCCTGGTCGCCGCCGGCGCGACCTCGGTCCTCGCCCGCCGCACCGGGGCCCTGGACGCCCGCGGCCGTCGGCGGGCGCTCGGCAACGGGCTGCTGGCCTCGCTGCTGGTCGGCCTGCCGGTCCTGGTGCTCCTGGGCCTCCTGGCCGAGCCCCTCAGCGGCTGGCTGGGCCTCGGCGGCGAGGTCGCCCGCCTGAGCACCCGCTACCTCCAGATGCTGGCCCTGGTCGGCCTCCCCCTGGCGCTGGCCCCGCTGCTGGACGCCGCCCTGGTGGCGATGGGCCTGACCCGCACCATGATGGTGCTGCAGCTCGTGGCCAGCCTGCTGAACATCCTGCTCAACGGCCTGTTCATCTACGGCCTCGACCTGGGCATCGAGGGCGCCGCCCTGGCCACCGGCGTCTCCCGCGGCGCCGCCGTGGCCGTCGGGCTGGTGCTGGTCTGGCGCCACACCGGCTTCCGCCTGAAGAGCGCCGCCGCCCACCTGCGCCCGGGCCCCGATCTGCGCCTGATGCTGCGGCTGGGCGCGCCCATCGCCATCAACACCGCCGCCTACGCCCTGGTCTACCAGGTCCTGCTGCGCGTGGCGGTCTCGCCCCTGGGGCCCGAGGTCAACGCCGCCCTCGGCATCGGCTTCTCGGGCCTGGAGTCGCTCTCCTGGCCGGCCTTCTGGGGCCTGTCCATGGCCATCGCCGGCCTGGTCGGCCGCAACCTCGGCGCCGGCCGCCCCGACGAGGCCGCCCGCGCCATCCGCCTGGCCCTGCCGCTCTCCCTGGGCCTGGGCTTCGCCGCCCTGCTGCTCTTCACCTTCGGCGCCCGCCCCCTCTGCGACCTCTTCACCGACGACCCCGTCGTGCTCGAACAGGCCGTGCTCTACGCCCGCATCCTGGCCTGGAGCCAGCCCTTCGTCGCCATCGAGGCCCTGGCCGAGGGCGTGCTGGAGGGCTCCGGCGACACGCGCGCCGTGCTGCTCTGGTCCACCCCGCTCAACGCCCTGCGGGTGCCGCTGGCCTGGGGGCTGGCCATCGCCCTGGGCTGGGGGCCCGCCGGCATCTGGTGGGCCATCAACCTGACCACCGTCGCCAAGGCCCTGGGAAAGGGAGGCGCCGTCCTGGGCGGAGGCTGGAAGCGGGTCCAGGTCTGAGCCCCGATGGGCTACCGTGGGCCGATGAGCGCTCCTGCCCCCCGACCGGACGACCCCCTCGCCTCGATCCGGCGGCGCCTGACCCTGGCGACGGTGCTGGCCGCCTGCCTCGCCGGCGCGCTCGGGGGCGGCGCTCCGGCCCTCGTCTCGGCGGCGGTCGTCCTCGGGGTCCTCCTGGGGCGCTGGCGAGGCTCGGCCGGCCCCTCGGCCACCGCGCGCTGGCGCGTCCTCAACACCTGCGCCCTGATCGCCTGCGTGCTGGCCGCCTTCGCCCGCCTGCCCCTGGTCCTGGTCGCCCTCGCCCTGGTCGGCTGGCTCCAGATCCACCGCGCCTTCATCGGCCGCCTCTCCGCCCGCGACGACCGCATCGCCCTGCTCCTGGCCCTCCTCCAGGCCCTGCTCGGCTGCATCCTCAGCTCCTCCCCCCTGCTCGCCCCCCTCTTCGTCCTCCTGGCGCTGGTCGGTCCGGCCGCCCTGCTGGCCTGCCACATCGGCATCGAGGCCGAGGACGCCCGCGGCCGGCGCACCCGCCCCGTCCCCGCCCGGCGGGGCTTCGGCTCGCTGACCGCCGGCCTGGGCCTCTCGACCCTGGCCCTCAGCGCCGCCTTCTTCCTGCTCCTGCCGCGGATGGACGCCGGCGGCCTGGGGGCGGAGGCCGAGGCCCGCGTGACCGGCTTCGGCGACGACGTCGAGCTCGGCGAGCTGGGCTCGCTGCTGGAGAACGAGGCCCCCGTCCTGCGGATCCGAGCCTCTCACGCCGACGGGAGGCCCTTTGGCGGACCTCTGTACCTGCGAGGGGTGGCCCTGGACCGCTTCGATGGCCGCCGCTGGTCCTCGACCGTCGGCCCGGGAGATCGCTGGGTCGCCCCTGGCTCCAGCCCCGAGCTGCGGGTCCGCCAGGAGATCCAGCTCGAGCCGCTGGCCGACAACGTCGTCTTCGCCCTCCACGAGCTCGTCTCCGTCAAGGGCATCGGGCGCCGCCTCTCGCGGGACGCCAACGGCTCCGTGCGCTTCGACGGGGCCTCCGCCCGCATGGAGTACGTCGCCTGGAGCGTGCCCCCGGTGGCCGATCCCAGCCGCCTGCACCTCGCCCGCCCCGATCCCAGCCGCGCCGCCCGCACCGAGGACGAGGCCCAGGCCGCCGCCGAGGCCATCTGGACCCGCCTGCCCGAGGACCTGGACCCCCGCATCCCCGCCCTCGCCCGCCGCATCGTGGACGAGCTCGGCCCCGGGGCCAGCCCCCACGCCCAGGCCCAGGCGCTCAGCCTGCACCTGCAGCGCGAGTACCGCTACAGCCTCAGCCCGGTGGCGCCCGAGGACGGCCTCCCCCCCGCGGACCCGCTGGCCTGGTTCCTCTTCGAGGCTCGGGCCGGCCACTGCGAGTACTTCGCCACCGCCCTGGCCGTGATGCTGCGCACGGTCGGCCTGCCCGCGCGGGTGGTCAACGGCTTCGCCGGCGGCGAGCGCAACGCGCTGGGCGACTGGATCCTGGTGCGGCAGCAGGACGCCCACAGCTGGGTGGAGCTGAACCTGGGCGCGCAGGGCTGGATCATCCTGGACCCGACCCCCGCCGAGGAGCTGCTGGCCCGCACCAGCCCGCCCTGGTCGCAGCTTGGTGACCTCCTGCTCAGCAGCTGGAACGCCGGGGTGCTGGAGTACGCCCTGGAGGACCAGCTCGCCGCCCTGGCGGTGGTGGGCGCGGCCTCGCCCTGGTCGAGCCCCACGAGCGCGCCGCCCGAGCTGCTGGGCCTGGCCGTGGTGGGCGTCACGCTGGGGGTCGGCTTCGTGGGCCTGCAGATCCTGGCCCGGCGGGTCTCCGGCCGCGCGGCCCGGCGCTCGCCCGGCGGACGCCTGGATCGGCTGCACGATCGGGCCTGGTCCTGGGTCCGGCGCCGCGGCTGGGACCCTCCTCCCTCGATGCCGCCGGTCGAGGCCTCGGCCTGGGTCCGGGAGCGCGCGGGCGAGGCGGCCGAGCCCCTGGTCCGCATCGCCTGGCTCCGCTACCGGGCCCGATATGGCGACGAGGACGAGGCCGAGCTGTGGCCGCAGGCCCGCCAGGCGCTGGACGAGATGAAGCGTCGTGACTTTCCCCGACCGAAGGCCCCTGCAAAGGGCGCTCCGTCCCACTAGTTCCCCATGGCGCTGAGGCGCCTCCTTGAACCACGAGACAACGCAGCTCCCGGGCGCCTCGGCGCATGGGGGACGCGGGGGTTGGGGGGGGCGGCCGAAGGCCGATCGGGGGGGGAG
>ERZ761602.6757-NODE-6757-length-12608-cov-3.432088_pt1 | contig 12608 bp, 13 predicted proteins | sample MGYA00512165_ERZ761602 | MGnify/ENA primary metagenome ERZ761602 (study PRJEB28899, sample SAMN02445085) | bioreactor sludge metagenome | biome: EBPR sludge; isolation source: Thorneside wastewater treatment plant | place: Australia: Brisbane, Thorneside... | reverse complement strand
CTCATCTGCTGGTAGCCGGTGCCCAGGCTCGTGATCGCGGCGATGGGGGCGTAGGCCAGGGGGGTATCGAAGATAGTGTTGGCGTCGGGCGTGACGTTGGGGTTGAAGAGGTTCGCGTTGTTCTCAAGATTGGGCAGGTCGCTGGGCATGCCCGCGTTCAGCGTGCTGCCCGACGCTGTCGTCGAGACGCGGTTGTACGTGCCGTACCCCGCCTGGAAGGGAGTCGCGAATGGCGATGCCGTACCGGACTTCTCGACGGCCCAGGAGGTTGGGACGTCGAGCGGGGCGATGTCGATGCGGATCCCGCCGCCGCTGAAGGTGTCGAAGGCGTTGCGCAGGGCGACGAGCGTGGCCGGGTCGCTGGTCACGGGGTAGGCGCCGGGGTTACCTGTGTTGGCGATGGGATCGGGGACGCCGGCGTTGATGTATCGAACGCCGTTGTAGTAGGCGAGCGAGGCGGCGGCCGCGGTCATTTCCGGACGGCCCTCGTCGGAGGAGATGAAGTCCTTGCCGTACCGCATGAGCTCCACGAAGCCGTTGACGGAGCCGACGACGCGGTACTGCACGCAGAGGTACTGCCCGGGCGCGAAGGGATCGATCACGCCGGGGGCGAGCTGATCGAGCGAGAACGATCCGAGGCGTCCGGCGACGCCGTCACCGTCGACGTCGATGTAGTCGTTGGTCGACGACTGAGCCCGGACGAAGTTCTCGAGCAGTGTCGCGCCCGAGATGTTGATGACATAGGGCTGGGCGTGCGGCGTCGCCGCCGCCCCCGCCAATCCGCACGCCGCAACCATCAGGAATGCACGCTGGTTCTTCATGATCAACTCCCTCGGTCCGAAGGACATCTCTCGCCGGTCGATGCCGCACGCTGCGGCCCGGCGTCTACTCCCTGCACTGGATCACCGTCAAAGACCCGCGACGACGTTCCCGAGGTCGCGAGCTCTCCTCTCCTCCGATGCTTCAGTCGAAGGGGATCGTCAGATCGACTCGGTTGTCGCCGGTGATGCTGTAGACGCGGTCGCCCCACTTGCGCTGGCGGACGGACTCGCTGACCGTCATGCGCTCGTAGTGCCCGTCGACGAACGCGAAGATCGACTGCCCGCCGAAGGCCTTGTCGCCGCCGGAGTGATAGCGACCGACCATGTTGAGCTCGGAGCGGCGTCCGACCTGCCACATGTTGTCCTGAAGATCGCGAGTGGTGGCCATCTCGGACATGGTCGGATAGCGGAACGACGGGCGGGTGCGGTTGGCGTTGGGCTCGTCATAGACGTTGCCGCTGCCGCCCACGCCGAAGAACGGCATGACCGGGCGGTGGCTCTTGATGGTCTCCGCACCCTGGCTCCCGTCCTTGAGGATGCCGTACTGATTGTGGTCGGAGAACTCGGTCACCAGGATCACGCGGCTGGGATTCTGGATCCACGCGTCGAGCACGAGCCTGTTCTTGCGTTCGCCGGCCGAGGCATAGAACTTGTTCCGCGGAAAGATCGCGGCGTTGCCTGTAAATGCGACGCGGGGCACCTGGCGATCTTCGGGATACTGCGCCCCGCTGTTGGCCGTCGCGCCGAGGTCGTTGATCTGTCCGCCTTCCCAGTTCTCCGGATCGGCGCCTGGGTTCGTCCGCGGCGCGCCGCGGTTGTGCATCACCGGGGAAGCGAAGGCGTCCGCGGGCACGCTCCCGCCGGAGAACAGGAACCATGACCAGTGGAGATAGCCAAAGTCGGGGTTGGGGTTCGTGACCTGCTGATCTTCGAACCGCCAGTCACTGCCCGCGCGAGACGCCGCGTAGACGTACGCGGGGGGGTAGTAGAGCTTCTGATCCGCCAGGTACATGGCGACCCCTTGCGCGACCGAGCGTGCGCTGGCGGCGATCTTGATCGCCCGTCCCTCGGCCCGTGCCTTGCCCAGCGAGGGCAGCAGCAGGCCGACGAGCAGCGCGATGATCGCGATCACCACCAGCAATTCGATCAGAGTAAAGCCAGACGCCCGTTCCCTGGACATGCATGCTCCTCTCGCGGGCTTTGGGCTCTCATGCGGACACGCGTCGCACGACAGCTCTCCCACGACAGGGAAGGCTACCGATGGGGTCTGAATGCAAGGTTCAATCCGCGTGCAAGTCGCGTGAAGAGAGAGGGCCGTCACGCGCGCAGGTTGTGTTCAGATGGCGCGAAGCGAGGGGTGCGGAGCGTCGTTCTTACTCTTCAAACAGCGCTTCGACAAAGGCCTCGGGATCGAAGGGCTGGATGTCGGCAGGTGTTTCGCCGACGCCGATGAACTTGACCGGGATCGACGTGACATCCTTAATGGCAACAACGATTCCCCCACGTGCCGTGCCATCGAGCTTGGCAAGGAAGATCCCAGTCAGGCCGCCTTTGTCGGGTTGGCCTTCCACGCCAGCGACCCGCATCGCTTTGTCGAACTCCTCGGCCTGCCTCAGGGCGTTCTGCCCGAGCGTGGCGTCGAGCACCAGCAGTGTCTCGTGCGGTGCCCCGGCAATCTGCCTCGCGATCACCGACCTGATCTTGGTCAACTGGCGCATCAGCGGATCCTGCGTCTGCAGACGACCCGCGGTGTCAACGATGAGCACGTCGACACCCTTGGCCTTCGCGGCAGAGCAGGCGTCGAAGGCGACGGCGGCGGGGTCGCCGCCCTGCTGCCCGCGCACCACCTGCACGCCGAGCCGTTCGCCCCAGATCTCGAGCTGGCGGACGGCCCCAGCGCGGAAGGTGTCGCACGCCGCGAGCATGACGCTGCGCCCTTCGCCCCGCAGGAGCGAGCAGAGCTTGGCGATGCTGGTGGTCTTGCCCGCGCCGTTCACGCCCGTGACGAGCACGACGGCCGGCCCGGAGGTTGCGCCCGATCCCGCCGCCGGGATGTTCAGTCGGCGGTCCTGCTCGGGCCACATGGCTTTCAGCTCGGCCTTGAGATAGGCGAGGACCTGATCGCCGGTCTCGATCTTGCCCTCGCGAAAGTCGGCCCGGATCTGACCGACGAGCCGCGTGGTCGTCTTGACCCCCACGTCGCCCAGAAGGAGCCGCTGCTGGATCTCCGCGATGAGGGCCTCGTCGAGACGGCGACCAAGCAGCAGGCTCTTCAGGGATGAGACAAAGACCTCGCGGGTCTTTTCGAGCCCGGCCTTGATCTTGCCCACGATCGACCGAAAGAGACCCATCGGTTACTCCGCGATGGGCAGGTCCGCCGCCGGGGCGGGGTTGCCCTGAGCCTTCTTGAGCACTCGATCGAGCAGTGCGTTGACGAACCCCGGGCTCTTGTCCGTGCCGAACTGCTTGGCGAGCTCGACAGCCTCGTTCACGTAGATCACGCCCCGCTCGACGTCCGAAGTGATCTCGTGGAACGCGAGGCGGAGGATCGCTCGATCAACAGCCGGCTGCCGGTGGGCGGGCCAGGTCGGCGCAAGTTCGAGCATCGCCGCGTCGGCGGCTGCGCGCCCCTCGTACGCACGAGAAGCGAGCGAGGCGGCCTTGGCACGATCCCTCGCGGCGTGCTGCTCCTCGATCCCGGCGACAAGCTCAGAGGCATCGCCACCGCCGTTGGCTTCGAGCAGGAAGAGAACCTGGAACGCCAGTCGTCGTGTCTCGGTGGACAGGCTCATGCTCGGCTCGCTTTCGATCGGCCGGCACGGCGGGCGGCGGGGGCCGCCTTGTCCTTCACGGAAGGGGTTTCGTCCTGTTCCTCGTTCGAGATCGTGTAGCCTTGACCCCGCTCGAGAGCCGCGATGGCGCGGACCGCATCGAGCACGGCGCTCATCGCCTCTTGTCCTTTGTTCCCCTTCGAGCCGCCCGCACGCTCGCGGGCCTGCCGGGCGTTCTCCGTGGTCAGCACGCCGAACCCCACAGGCACACCCGTCCAGACCGAGACGGCGGCGAGGGACTGGGCCACGGCGTCGGCGATGTAGCGATCGTGGCGAGTCTCGCCCTTGATCACGCAACCCAACGCCACCACGCCCGCCACACGCCCCGACCGGGCGGCGGCGGAAGAGAGCGAGGCGAGCTCGAACGCGCCCGGAGCGTCGGCGAGCACGAGCGAGGCGAGAGAGCCGCCGCGAGCGACGTACTCCTCGATCGCGCCGTCGCGAAGCTCGTTGGTGATGCTGCGGTTATAGAGGCTGGTCACGATCGCGATGGGGGGCAGAGCCCCGCCGCGACCCCGACCCGCCGATGCCTTGCGTCTCGCCTTGCTCATGGGGGCGGATGTTAGGCGCTCGCGGGCTTGCGGGGCCGGTCGGCGCCCTGTTGCCGTCATCAGAAGAGCTTGAGGGCGTAGAAGATCGCGGTGAAAATGAGGTCGGCGATCACGATCGCGACCACGCACTGCACCACGGTTGAGGTGGTCGCCTTGCCCACGCCCGCAGCCCCGCCGGTGACCTTGAGGCCGTTGGCGCAGGCGATGAGCCCGATCAGCAGCCCGAAGACCGAGGCCTTTCCAATACCGGTCAGGAAGTCGACGAGCTTGACCTGTTCGAGCGTGCCCGCCTTGTAGCTCTCCCAGGGGACGCCAAGGCCGAGCGACGAGATGAGCGCTGCCGCCGACAGCGCTGCGAAGGTTGAAAGCGTCGCGAGCACGGTCATGGACAGCACCGCGGCGATGACCCTGGGCACCACCAGGAACCGGACGGGATTGAGCGCGTGAGCTTCGAGCGCCTCGACTTCCTCGCTGACCACCATCGTTCCGATCTCGGCGGCGATCGAGGCGCCGGCAAACCCCGTGAGCACGATCGCCCCGATCAGAGGCCCGAGCTCACGCGACACGGCAACACCGATGATGTTGGCGATGAGATCGCGCTTGCCGAAATCGTCCAGCGGCGGCGCCAACTGGAACGCCAGAATGAGCCCGACGCACCCGGACACCAGGGCCACGATCGCCACCGACCGAACGCCCACACGCACGATCTGCGACACGATCGCCTGCCGACCGATCCGTGCCCCCTTCGGCGTGAAGGAACGGAGGATCCACCCCAGCACCTCGAACAAAAGCCTCAGAATGCTGCCGACGTGCGAGAACACGTCGAACGCCAGCGCCCCGGCGGATTCGAGCACCCTGAACGCGAACCAATCGCGAGCCCGCGACTGAGCTGCGGCGTCGCTCACGGTCAGCCCTCCCTCGCCGCCGAGACATCCGGCACGATCTTGAAGACCGTGTGCAGGCGGGCGATCTCAAAGACCGCTCGAACCCGATCCTGCAGCCCGCAGAGGACCAAGCCCGTCTGCGTCTTTTTGCTCGTCTGCAGCGCCTCGACCAGCGTCGCCAGCCCCGGCGTGCTCATAAACGCCACACCGGCAAGATCGACCACAAGGCGCGGCATCCGCTTGTCCTGCGCCTGCTTGAGGTACGTCCGGAACGCCGTTGCCTCGGTGTACCCGATCTCCCCGTGCGGCGAAACGAACGCCGTGCCCCCCTCTTCCTTGTACTCGACTCGAAGGGCGTTGCTCATGCCACGTCGCTCCCGCGGCCAGAGTCATTCCTTGCCGCTTTCTTCGACACCTTCAGTTTGACCATGGTGAGCCGCATGCCCCGGCCGGTCTCCCGCCGCTCGTAGATCGCCTCGTCCATCACCTCTCGAATGATGTGCACCCCGAGCCCGCCCGGGCGGATGTCCTCGAGCGCCCGCCCCTTGATCTGCACCGGATCCACCTGCTCCGCATCGTCCTCGATCACGATGCGAACCCCGGCGGCCTCCGTCGGCTCCGAGGGACCTCCTGAAGCATCGATCGGCGCGATCCGCACCCAGATCGGCCGGTCCAACGCCCGCTTGTACCCATGCCGAATCACGTTGCACAACGCCTCGTCGAGCGCCAGGGCGATCTGCGAGCACGCCATATCTGAGAACCCAAGCCGCTTCGACACGCCCGACACGAGGTCGCGTGCGCCGCTCAGGTACTGCGGGTTGCTCTGCATCTCGAGCAGGATTGGCGCTTGGCTCTCCATGCCGCTCATCGCGCCTCCCGGCCGCCGGTCTGTCCGGCCGTCGCGTCCGCCGACGCTGAGTCTACACCGCCCGCCCGCCACCATGCCGCCCACCGCTCCGCCGCTGCCCGGCGTTCGCTTTCCGGCGCCGAATGGTCGTACCCGAACGTCTGCCCCGTCATTCGGTGCAGCGCGCGATAGGCCAGCAGACGTTCCCCGGGGTCGAGGCTTTCCAGACGCTGGATCAGCCCCGGAATCGCCGTCCTGTCCCCGCTTGCCGCCGCCGCCGACAACGCCTTGATCCGTTCCGCCGGATCCCGGGACGTGATTCCCGGCTCGGACGTCGCGAAACACCCGCCCAGCGACCCAGCCAGCCCGCCACCAAGCACGCCAACCATCGCGAGCGCAAGCACGCCGATCGTCGAGCGGTGTCTCTGGTTCCCGCCGAAATTCATCGCCACATCCTAACCCGCATCGACCACCGGCGTTGACCCCACCCTCGGTGGCGCTCTAGATTTCCCATTCTCCCCTTCCCGCCGCGGGGCACGCCCGGAGCCGACCATGACCACGCAGACCGAGATCGTTCCCATCCTCGACTTCGGCTCACAAACCGCCCAGCTCATCGCCCGCCGCGTCCGAGAGGCCGGCGTCTACTCCATCCTCGTCAACCCGGCCATCTCCCCGGACCAGCTCCGCGCGATGAACCCCGTCGGGATCATCCTCTCCGGCGGCCCGGCCAGCGTCTACGAGCCCAACGCCCCGACCTGCGATCCCGCCATCTTCGATCTCGGCGTTCCCGTGCTCGGCATCTGCTACGGCATGCAGCTCGCCGCGCACCTCATGGGCGGGCGTGTCGACCGGGCCAACCACCGCGAATTCGGCCGGGCCCAGCTCGACGTCCGCTCCAGCCGCGAGCTCTTCGCCGCCATCCCCGACCGCACCACCGTCTGGATGTCCCACGGCGATCAGGTCCAGGGGCTCGGCGACCTGGGGTTCGAGGTGCTCGCCTCCACGCCGACCTGCCCCTACGCCGCCGTCCGACTCATCAAAGACAATCGCCGATTCTTCGGCGTGCAGTTCCACCCCGAGGTGACCCACACCCCGCACGGCAAGGACCTCCTCTCCAACTTCCTCTATGAAGTCTGCAAGGCCAAGGGAGCCTGGCGCATCGCCGACTTTGCCAACGAAGCCGCCGACACCATCCGCCGCCAGGTCGGGGACGCCCACGTTATCTGCGGGCTCTCCGGCGGGGTCGATTCGGCCGTCTGCGCCGCCCTCCTGCATCGCGCCATCGGCGATCGACTCCACTGCGTCTTTGTCGACACCGGGCTCCTCCGAAAGAACGAGCGGCAGCTCGTCGAGACCACCTTCCGCGACCACTTCCACATCGATCTGCACGTCGCCGACGCCGAGCGGGACTTCCTCGGCGATCTCGCCGGGATCACAGACCCCCAGGAGAAGCGCCGGCGCATCGGCAAGCGGTTCATCGATGTCTTCAAGCACGCCGCCGCCGAGATCCCCAACGCCGCCTTTCTCGCCCAGGGCACGCTCTACCCGGACGTCATCGAATCCGGGCATGGCCACGCGGGCAAGTCCGCCAACATCAAGCTCCACCACAACGTGGGCGGGCTGCCCAAGGACCTGGGCTTCAAGCTTGTCGAGCCTCTGCGCGAGCTCTTCAAGGACGAAGTCCGAGCCCTGGGCACGCACCTTGGTCTTCCCGACACCCTCGTCTGGCGGCACCCCTTCCCCGGGCCCGGGCTGGCCGTCCGCGTGCTGGGCGAAGTGACCAAGCCCAAGTGCGACCTTCTCCGCGATTGCGACGAGATTCTGCTCGAAGAGATCGTCGCCGCCGACCTCTACCGCAAGACAAGCCAGGTCTTCGCCGTGCTCTTGCCCGTGCAGTCCGTGGGCGTCATGGGCGACGGCCGCACGTACGAGAGCACTGTCGCTATCCGGGCCGTCGAGTCGCAGGATTTCATGACCGCCGACTGGTCCAGACTGCCCTACGACGTCCTCGCCCGCATCAGCAGCCGCATCATCAACGAGGTGCGGGGCGTCAACCGCGTCGTCTACGACATCTCCAGCAAGCCCCCGGCCACCATCGAGTGGGAGTGAGCCCCCGGTGCGCCAAGGATCCACGGATGAAGATCACCACCGTTGATTCGCACACCGAAGGCGAGCCCACCCGCGTCGTCGTCGAGGGCTTCCCCGACCTCGGCGGCGGATCCGTCGCCCAACAGCTCGCGGTCATGCGAGAGAAGTTCGATCACCTGCGCTCCGCCGTCGTCAACGAGCCGCGAGGAGCCGATTTCCTCGTCGGCGCCCTGCTCTGCAAGCCCGCCCATCCGGACGCTGCCGTCGGCGTCATCTTCTTCAACAACGTCGGCTATCTCAACGCCTGCGGCCACGGCACGCTCGGCCTCGCCGCCACCCTCGCGCACCTCGGACGCCTTTCGCCCGGCACCCACCACATCGAAACCCCCGTCGGGCTCGTGACCATCCGCCTCGATGCCGACGGCTCGACCTCCATCGACAACGTGCCGTCCATGCGGGCCTTCTCGCACGTCCCCGTCACCTTCACCTGGCGCGGCGAAGAACGCACCGTCTACGGCGATATCGCCTGGGGCGGAAACTGGTTCTTCCTCGCGCACGATCACGGCCTGCGCGTCGCTTTCGACAACATCGAGGAACTCACCGACTTCTCCTGGACCCTCCGACGGGCCCTCGATCAGCAGGAAATCACCGGCACCCGCTCCCTCGCCGGGGGCATCATCGACCACATCGAGCTCTTCGGGCCGGCCACACGCCCCGACTGCCAGTCGAAGAACTTCGTCCTCTGCCCGGGCAAGGCCTACGACCGCTCGCCGTGCGGCACGGGCACCTCCGCAAAGCTCGCGTGCCTGTTCGCCGAGGGGCTCATCAAGGAGGGCGAAGTCTGGGGGCAGGAATCCATCATCGGGTCGCGATTCGCCGGGTCGGTCCGCATCGAGGGCGGGAAGATCATCCCCTCCATCTCGGGGCGGGCCTTCGTCACCGCCGAGTCGACGCTGGTGCTCCACGATCAGGATCCCTTCCGCTTCGGCATCAGGCCCTGAGTACGCTAGTGCGATGGCTTCCGGCGGCATTCCACAGGACGCGATCGTGATCGGCGCCGGGATCGTCGGCGCCTCGGCCGCCTTTGCCCTCGCTCAGCTCGGCGTCCGTGTCGTCGTGATCGAGGCGAGCACGCCCGCCGGGGGAGCCACCGCCGCGGGCATGGGGCACCTCTGCGTCATCGACGATTCCCCCGCCCAGCTCGCCCTGACGAGCTACTCGCTGTCGCTCTGGCAGCGTCTTTCCGCCGTGCTCCCCGCCGAGGCCGAGTACCACCGGGCGGGAACGATCTGGATCGCCGCAGACGACGCGGAGCTCGACGCCGCCCGCCAGAAGCTCGCCACTCTTGCCTCTGCGGGCGTTCAGGCCGAGATGCTCGACGAGGCCCAGTTGCGTCAGGCCGAGCCCAATCTGCGCCCCGGGCTCCCGGGCGGCTTGCTCATGCCCGACGACGCGATCGTGTACGCCCCGCCGGTCGTGCGGTGGATGCTCCACCAGGTCCGCGAGAAGGGCGGGCAGGTGCTCACCGGGGCGAAGGTGGTTCGGATCGATCCCAAGGTTGTCCTGCTCGCCGACCATCGCGCGCTGCCCGCCGACCTCATCGTCGTCGCCACGGGCGTGTGGGCTCCGGAGCTTTTCCCCGGGCTGCCCGTCCGCCCTCGCAAGGGGCACCTCGCCATCACCGACCGCTACCCGGGATTCTGTCGGCACCAGCTCGTCGAACTGGCCTACATCAAGAACGCCCATGGGCACAGCGAGGAATCCGTCTCGTTCAACATTCAGCCCCGCACAACCGGGCAACTGCTCATCGGTTCCTCGCGACAGTACAACGCGACCGACGCCGCCGTGGAACCCCGCATGCTCCGGAAGGTGCTCGCTCGGGCCACGCAGCTCATGCCTGGGATCGCGAATCTCAATGTGCTCCGCGCGTGGACCGGTTTCCGAGCGGCCACGCTGGACTCTCTCCCCATCATCGGCCCGCACCCCGCCCGCCCGGACCTCTACTTTGCGACCGGGCACGAAGGGCTGGGCCTGACCACCTCGCTCGCGACCGCCGCGTTGCTCGCCGCTCACCTCACGGGCGAGCCGACCCCGCTCGATCCCGCCGCGTTCGCCGCCGACCGCCCCACACTCCTCGAGCCCGAGCCCCATGCCTGACGACCGAGTGCCCATCCTCGTGGACGGCCAGCCCTTCGACGCCCCGCGCGAAGCCAGCGCCGCCGTCGCCGCCATGCTCGCGCTCGGCCCCGCGCTCCGCACGTCGGTCTCCGGCCGGCCCCGCGGCCCGCTCTGCGGCATGGGCGTCTGCCACGAGTGCCGCCTCACCATCGACGGCGTGCTCCACCAGCGTTCCTGCCTCGTCCCGGTCAAGCCCGGCATGAACCTCCAGACCGACCGACCGCAGCCGGCGGCTTCCGCCGAGGCCGAACCCACCGCCAGCGAGGAGCCTCCGCCATGACCGACCACGCCGCGGACATTCTGGTCGTCGGCGCGGGGCCCGCGGGCATGGCCGCCGCCGTGCGAGCCGCCGAACTTGGACGATCCGTTATCCTGCTCGACGAAAACCCCACCCCCGGCGGGCAGATCTGGCGCGGGCCAACCGACGAAGCCCGACCGTGGATCGATCGAGCCAACGCCGCCGGCGTGCGCACACTCTCGTCCTCCGCCCTCGTTCAGCCCCTCTCCCGCGGGGCGTACCTGGCCTCGACTCCGGCGGGGCCAGCCCGGATCGCCGCGAACGCCACGATCCTGGCGACCGGCGGGCGCGAGCTGTTCCTGCCCTTTCCCGGGTGGGATCTTCCCGGCGTCTTCGGGGTCGGAGCCTTGCAGGCCCTCGCCAAGTCCGGGTACGACCTGGCCGGCAAGAACATCCTTGTTGCGGGGTCGGGCCCTCTGTTGCTGGCGGTGTCCGCGTGGCTGCGCGAGACGGGATCGAATGTGCTGGCGATCGCCGAACAGGCGGACCCGGCGCAGATTCGGCGCTTCGCTCTTTCGCTCATCCGCTGGCCGTCGAAAGTTCGTCAGGCGCTGTCGCTCAAGTTTGCGCTGCTGGGGGTGCCCTACTGGACAGGTTCATGGCCCGTGCGCGCCGAGGGCGACACGCGGCTTCGGTCCGTGGTGCTGGCGGACGGGCTGCGAGAAATGCGCGTGGAGTGCGACATTCTGGCGTGCGGGTTCGGGCTGGTGCCCGAGACGCACCTGGCTTCGGCGCTTGGGTGCGAGGTGCGGACGGGCGCGGTGGTGGTGGACGATTTCGGGCGCACGTCGGTGGGCGATGTGTTCGCCGCCGGTGAACTGACCGGGATCGGCGGGCACGAGAAGTCGCTGGTGGAGGGGCAGATCGCGGGGCTGGCGGCGGCGGAACGGGAGGATCTGGCACGCGACTTGCTTCCGACTCTGGCCCGGGCGAAGGCCTTTGCCGGGGTGCTTGCGGAGGTGTTTCGTCTTCGCCGCGAGCTTCGCTCGCTGCCCACGCACGACACGATCGTCTGCCGATGCGAGGACGTGTCGTGGTCGCGGATCAAGGGCAACGCCTCGTGGCGTGAAGCGAAGATTCAGACGCGGTGCGGGATGGGCCCGTGCCAGGGGCGGATCTGCGGCCCCGCGGTCTCGTTCCTGACAGGCTGGGAGGTCGCCGACGCCCGCCCGCCGATTTCGCCCGCGAGCGTCTCTACGCTGCTGAGCTCGACCGACGACATGGAGGCTTCATGACAATCCCGATGACCCGTGCGGACTGGCAGGGCGTGATGCCCGCGATCACCACCCCGTTCACCGCGGAACTTTCGCTGGATCTGCCGTTTCTCAAGAGGCACGTGTCGTGGCTCATCTCGCATGGAGCCACTGGGATTGTCACGCCGGGTTCGCTTGGCGAGGGGGCGACGCTGACGCACGGGGAGAAAGTCGAGATCTGGCGGGCGTGCGTCGAGAGCGCCAAGGGTGTGCCGGTGATCGCGGCGGTCTCCGCGCTGTCCACAAGGGAAGCGGTGAAGATCGCGCAGGACGCGCACGAGGCGGGGTGTCGGGGTCTGATGGTGCTGCCGGCGTACGTGTACGTTGGTTCGTGGAAGGAGACGCGTGCGCACGCGGAGGCGGTGTTCCGCGCGACGCCGCTGTCGTGCATGCTGTACAACAACCCGATCGCGTACACGACGGACTTTCAGGCCGAGCAGGTGGCGGAGCTGGCGATGGCCAACCCGAACCTGCACGCGGTGAAGGAATCGTCGGCGGACGTTCGGCGGATCACGGCGATCCGGTCGCTGGTGGGCGATCGGCTCGCGCTGTTCGTGGGCGTGGACGACCTGATCGTGGAAGGCATCGCCGCGGGCGCGACGGGCTGGATCGCGGGGCTGGTCAACGCGATGCCCAAGGAGTCCGTGGATCTGTTCCGGTTGGCCCGCGAGGGTCGGCACGCGGAGGCGAGGGCGCTGTACGAGTGGTTCCTGCCACTGCTGCGGATGGACGTGGTGCCGGAGTTCGTGCACCTCATCAAGCTCGTGCAGCAGGAAGTCGGGATGGGGTCGGAGCGAGTGCGTCCGCCGAGGCTCATGCTGGATGGGCCGGCCCGCGAAGATGCGCTGCGAACAATC
>ERZ761602.6756-NODE-6756-length-12611-cov-3.442179_pt1 | contig 12611 bp, 13 predicted proteins | sample MGYA00512165_ERZ761602 | MGnify/ENA primary metagenome ERZ761602 (study PRJEB28899, sample SAMN02445085) | bioreactor sludge metagenome | biome: EBPR sludge; isolation source: Thorneside wastewater treatment plant | place: Australia: Brisbane, Thorneside... | reverse complement strand
GCCTGGCCCTCGCCCTCGCCCGGACCCGACGGGCCCCCTGGCGGATCGCCGATGATCCCCTCGCAGCCTGCGAGGCTGCAAAGCAGCGCCGCCAGCGCGACGCCGCGCGCGTTTCGTCCTTCGTGTTCAGCCACCGAGGCCGTCCTCCGCAAGCCATATGCCACGCGGGAGCGCGTGGGATCGCTCGAAGAGCGTACGCCGATCAACTTTCAGCTGGGCGCAAAAACGGCCCCACCGCCGGTCTCACTCGTCGGTGACGTACCCTGGGCGTCGATCATTTGGGGGTGGCGGCCAGGACCGCCTTGGCCCACTTGCCGGCGACGTCGCAGGTGCCGGTGCCCCTGGTCCCGCCGCTGACCGCCGCGTACGGGCCCGCGAGCACCAGCACGTCGCGGTGGCGCTTCTGCACCAGCACCGGGCCGAGGTCGGCTCGCTCGGCGCACCGCTTGCCGAACTGCCCTTGGAGGACGGCCGCGAGCTCGTCGGCGTCCTTCGTCGTGTCCATCCGGGTGAGGAGGGCGAGCGCGTGCTCCTTCGTGTCGGCCTTGCGAGCGATGACATATTTGTCACCTCCCCAGCCGGCGGCGGCCGCTTCGGCGACTGATCGCGCCGTCCACTGCTCCAGCATGAGGCGCAGACCGAGCTCGCCGTTCACGTCGACCAGCGCCGCCTCGAAGCCGGCGCCGAGCGCGCCCACCGGCGGCGACGGCACCTCGAGCGGGCGCTCGCGCACGAAGAACTTCTCGGGGTGGAGGATCTGCTCCGTCGAGGTCGGCAGATCTTTGAACGCCGCGTCGATGGCGCGCCACCCGCCGTGGCGCCGGAGCGCCTGCGCGAACGAGAAGCCGTCGGTGTACGGAGCGATGAGCGAGCCGATGAGGACGGGCGGGGTCTGGGCGCCCACCGAGCTCATCGACGTCGAGAGCAGGAACGACGCCTGGAGCGCGTCCTCGTCGACCGAAAAGGCGCTGCCGAACGCGATGTCGAAGCCGGCCGACGTCGCGTCGCCCTCGACGAGCATCTGGATGGCGGTCGAGCGATCGGTCTCGCCTTCGCGGTAGTCGAGCAGCGGGCCGATCGAGAAGGTCTGATCTTGCAGGGCGTGGACGAGCTCGTGGGGCAGCGTCTCTTCGCGCTGATCGTCCTCGAGGTCGTCGAGGAGGTACATCGTCTTGTCGTCGGGGTCGTAGAAGCCCGCCACCCGCGCCGTCACGAGCTTGAGGAGACCCTCTTCGACCGCGTAGCCCGGAGGGATGAGCGCGAGCGCGCGCAGCGCCTCGCCCTGCAGATCGATGACCCCGGCCGGGATCTCTTCGGCCACCTTCTTCTTCGTCTTGGCGAGGAGCGCCTCGCGGTCGAGCGACGTGACCCGGACGCGCTCTTTGATCGGGAGCTCGCGGGCCGCCGCGACCGCCTCGAGCACCGCGCGGAGCTCGGGGTCCTCGGCGTCGGTGGTGACCCGCGGCGCCGCAGAAGCGGGCGGCGCGGGCTCGGCAGCCGGCGGGTCGGGCGCAGCGGCGACCACCGGCTCCTGGACCGGCAGCGGGGCCAGCTCTTGCGACGGCCCGCAGCCACCGAGCGCGATCACCAAGAGAGCGCCGGCTCGCCTCACGCGGCACCGGCGACACGAATGGCATCGATCGCGGCGCGGTACGCGTCGACACGCGCCGCGAAGCCACCGTCGCCGGAGAGCTTCTTGCGCGCACCGAAGACGGCGGCGCCGGCGACGAGCGCTCGCGCCCCCGCCGCCACGACCTGGGGCGCGGTCTCGGCCGTCACACCACCGTCTACTTCAATGACGATATCGTGATCGTGCGCGCGCGCCATCTCGCGCAGCCGGGTGATCTTGGGGACGGCGAGCGGCATGAACGCCTGCCCCCCGAAGCCCGGGTTCACCGTCATGACGAGCACCTGGTCGCAGAGCCCGAGGGCGTAGCGAACCGTCTCTTCGCTCGTGTGCGGGTTGAGCACCACGCCCGCGGCGCACCCGAGCGACCGAATCTGGTCGAGGGTCCGGCAGAGGTGCGTGCTCGCCTCTTCGTGGACCAGGATGCGGTTGGCGCCGGCCTTCGCGAAGTCGCCGACGTAGCGCTCGGGCTCGACGATCATGAGGGGAACGTCGAGCGGTTTTTCGGTCACCTTGCGGATCGCGTCGACCACGAGCGGGCCGATCGTGATGTTGGGCACGAACCGCCCATCCATCACGTCGACGTGGATCCAGTCGGCGCCGGCCTGATCGATGGCGCGCACCTCGTCGCCCAGGTTGGCGAAGTCTGCGGAGAGGATCGAAGGCGCGATGATCGGAGCGGGCACCTGTGCCATCGGGCTCGTGTAGGCATACCCCGTGAGGGCCCTCGCTGCTAGGCTCGGGACCGCGCATGGAGACGAGGCCGCTCACCAAAGCCGACTACGATCACATCGTTCGGGTCATCGACCAGTGGTGGGAGGGTCCGACCAGCGCGCTCGCGCATCCGATTTTTTTCTACGAGCTTGGTCGTTGGGCGCGCGTGGTCGAGAGCGACGGCACGCTCGTCGGGTTCTTGCTGGGCTTCGTGACCGAGGCGAAGCTCGGGTACGTCCACCTCATCGGCATCCACCCGCAGCACCGCCGACAAGGCGTGGCGCGGCTCCTGTACGCGTCGTTCGAGCAGGTCTGTCGCGAGGCCGGTTGCACCGGGCTCAAGGCGATCACGACCCACGGCAACGACGGATCGGTTCGGTTCCACCAGGCGCTCGACTGGACGGTGACCGAGGTCGCCGACTACGCCGGACCGGGTCGGGGGCGCGTGGTGTTCGAAAAGACGCTCGGTTGAGATCACCACGCGGGCGCGTGTTACGCTGGTGTCACTCGGCGCGGGCCCGCTGATCGGCCCGCAAGGAGGTCCCCCGTGCGGCTCCGCGTCTTTGCTTTTCCGGTCGTCGTCGCGCTCGTATCGGCGTGCGCCGAGGGCGAGCCGATCGTCTCTCCGACCGGAGGGCAGGGCGGCGACGGGTCGGGCGGCGCGGCCGGGACGAGCGACGCCAGCTCGTCGAGCGGCGGCGCGTGCGCCGAGGATCCCTGCAAGCTCGTCTCGCCGCAGTGCGGGTGCGACGCGGGCGACGCGTGCACGGTGAACGGCTCGGGCGAGCGCGCCTGCGGGCCCGCGGGCACCGCCACCGTCGGGCAAGCGTGCAACGCGACCACCGGCTGCGCCGCCGGCACGGCGTGCATCGGCTACGGGCCGGCGTTGAACAGCTGCTCGGCGTTCTGCGACACCGACGCCGACTGCGAGGCTCCCGGAGGCCTCTGCGCGATCACGGTCGGCGCGATACCCGGCGTGACGTTCTGTTCGGCGAACTGCGATCTCATTGCTAGCGCGGGCTGCGAGCTGCCTGGCCTCTCGTGCCAGTTCGGCGTGCGCGACGGCACCGACCCGTTCACGCTCTGCGCGCCCTCCGGCGACGGGGTGCAAGACACGCCGTGCACCGAGACGTCCGAGTGCGCGCCCGGTTTCCTCTGCCTCCAGACCCAGGTGGACGAACGCTGCTTTAAGTGGTGCGATGCAGTTCTCCAGGATTGTCCCGGCGGGCTGACGTGTCAGGCCGTCGAGATCGAGGCGGGGGTTCCCCTCGTCATCGGAAACACCACGTACGGAGCCTGCAACTGATGCCGGAGTCGTATCGTCCCCCGCCCGGGCCCGAGGTCCCCGTCGCCGAAGAGCTCGCCGAGATCGGCATCTTCGGGGGTCTCGACGAAAGCACGCTCGAGAACTTCGTCCGCAAGCTGCCGCTCATCCGGCTCGGCCCCGGTGAGGTCGTGTTTCGCGAGGGCGACCAGGGCCGCGAGCTCTTCGTCCTGCTCCAGGGCGAGATCGAGGTGGTGAAACAATCCAAGACGATGCGCGAGACGCGCGTCGCGCTGCTCGGCCCGGGCGATTGGTTCGGCGAGATGTCGATCCTCGACATCATGCCCCGCTCCGCCACCGTGCGCGCGCTGGCCCCGGCGCGGCTCCTGCGGCTCTCGGCCCAGGACCTCGACACGCTCTACCGCAAGGACATGAAGGCGTACGCCATCATCGTCCTCAACATCGCCCGCGAGATGTCGCGCCGCCTGCGAGTCGCAGACGGCATCCTCGCCGATCTGATGGCGAACCTCACGGACACGTACGCTCGGCCGCCTCGCTGAAGGCGACGCGCGCTCGGCGTCAGAGCTTCTTCATCACGACCTGGACGCCGCCGCCGAGCGTCCAGAGCAGCTTGCCGTCGTCGGAGAAGGCGAGCTTCGTGCGGTCGTCTCCCCCACCGGACCGCTTGAAGACGACGTCGAGGTTCCCGCCGTCTTCTTTCTCGACCTTGAAGGTGCCCGAGCGGGGCGACTCCGCGGGGACCGAGATGGTCACCCGGTTGCCCGTGAACTCGAGCTGCGTCCCCCGAGCCCACCCTTCGGCGCGGGACTGCTGGGTCGGGTGAACCTGGGTCACGGCTTCGCCCACCCATTTGCCCTGCAGCTTGTCGCGCGGGGACTTTTCACAACCGGTGAGGCCGACGGGGAGGAGGACGACGATGGACGAAAGAATGGCCGAGCGGACGCGCATGAGGGAACGCACCTCCGAGCAACGTGGAGCTTCAGCGACCTCGAGCGCCGCAAACGCTCTGAAAATCGCCAGGAGAGAACGTTAAAGACGCCGCCGCGCTCGGGCCAAGTCGATGTACGAAAAACTCATACATCTGCACACATGGGAGGGTGCGCCCACGCCACGGTGCACCCGGGGTTTCGTGCTACTAGGCGCGAAACCCGTGGCCGTTTCCTCGTACTTCGACCGCCGCCTGCCGCCCCCCGATCGTGAAGCGCTCCTCGCTTCGATCGTCGAAGCCTCGAAGCACCAAGCCGAGAGCGACGTCCCCGTTCTCGTCTTCGATCTCGACGGCACGCTGCTCGACAACCGGCCACGCGGCGCGCGCATCTTCCACGAGATGGCGGACGCGTGGCGCCCCGCGCGCCCCGCGCTCGCCGCTCGGCTCGCGACCGCCCAGGCCGACGCGATCGTGTACGGCCTCCACGAGAACCTTCGCCTGCTCGGCGTCGACGACGACGCGCTGCTGGAAGAGGGCTTCACGTTCTGGAAGGACCGGTTCTTCACCGACGCGTACATGAAGTACGACGTGGCCGTCCCCGGCGCGCGCGACTTCGTCTCGGCTTGCTACGGCGCGGGCGCGACGATCGTCTACCTCACCGGCCGCGATCTGCCCAACATGGCCCTCGGCACCTTCGCGAGCCTGCGGGATCAGGGCTTTCCCATCGGCGTGGTCGGCACGTCGCTCGTCACCAAGCCCGCGTTCGACATCCCCGACACGGTGTTCAAGCAAGACGTGGCGCCGTCGCTCTCTCGGCACGGGCGCGTCGTCGGCATCTTCGACAACGAGCCGGCGAACTGCAACTTGCTGCTCGAGCACCACGACCACGCCTTCTGCGTGTTCCTCGACACGCACCACGCCCCCAACCCCCCGGCGCTCGACGCGCGCGCGCGCGTGATCGACTCGTTCGAGCGCGAATGAAGTCGGTGCGCGCCGCGTCGTCGCTCGTCGCGTTCGCGCTCGCCGCGCTCGCGCCGGCCTGCAACGGCGAGGGCGACGGCGCGCCCGTCCCGGGCAACCAACAGCAAGCGAGCGCGCCGACCATCAGCGCCGTCCCGCCCGCGATCAAGGACGTCGTGCTCGAGGACCCCGAGAGCGTCGACGGCGGCGGTCTCGAGTTCGACCCCTCGGCGCGCCGCCTCATCTTTCCCGAGAGCGGCCCGCCTCGCCCTCGCCCGCTGCGGGCCGGCGTCTCGCTGCCCACCGACTCGCTCAAGCGCGAAGAGCAGGTCGGTGTCGTCCTGGCCGCGAGCTTCAAGCAGCGCGACGTGCCCGCGCCGCCCAAGGCGCCCGAGGTCGACCTGACCGGGCACGATACGGCCAGGCGCCTCACCGCCCCCACGGTGTCGATCGTCGCCACGGCGCTCGGCCGCTTCAAGATGGTGACCCAGTCGCGCGCGTTGCCGCTGCCGTTCCGCTCCGAGATCCGCGCGCGCTTCGACCGCACCGGGCACCTCGCCTTCTGGCCGGGCCTCACCAAGTACCGGGTCATCCCTCCGGGGGCGCTCCGCACGACGTTCGGTGAGCGACGCGTCGACGTCACGCCGCTCGTCGCCGGCACCCGCGTCAAGACGGGCGCGGGCAAGCTGCTCGATCTGGCGACACGTTCGGTCACGCTCGAGTCGGCCCTCGGCCGCATCCGCCTCGAGATCGCGTCCGTGCCCGAGGCCGGCGCCGGCGGCCCGCTGCTCTGCCGAGCGCTCGTCGAGATGGCCGGCATCGACCCGACGAGCGGAGAGTGCAACACCGAGGAGATCGTCCTCTTTGCCGCGATCGACTGGAAAGACGGCGGCGGCATCGACTTCGAGGCGACGAGCCTCGAGCGAAAGGGTGATCTGCCGCCGGGTGAGGTGCTCGTGCCGCCGCCCGCCGCCGAGCTTTCGCCCGAGGGGCTGCCCGAGGCCCCCGACGGTATCTACCTGACGCAGACCGAGCTCGCGGCGTTCCGAAACAAACCCGTGCTCGACATCAAGCCCGGCCCCGGCGCGCCCGCCGATGGCTTTCTCGCCGAGAACGGGCGCGACTACCTGATGATCTTGTGGCTCGACGGCGTGCCGGTGGCGGGGGTGGCCGCCCAGACGCAGCGCTACATCGTCGGCCCCCTGAAGGGCCGCTACGTCGCGCAGTGGCGGACGTTCCTGGGCGAGCAGATCGAGGAGCCGTTCACCGTCGAGATCCCCGCGCTCATCCGCAACGTCACACCGAAGAACGATCAGGACGCAGGCCCTTGACCGCACGCCCGCCCTCTCGGCTCGCCGCACGCGAGCCGGCCCCACCGCACCTCGTCTCCAACCTCGAGCTCCGCGTTCGCTTTCGCGAGACCGATCTGATGGGGATCGTCCACCACGCGAACTACCTCACCTATTTCGAGGCGGGGCGCGTGGACTGGCTGCGCAAGCGCGGGCTCTACTACGACACGTGGATCCAGCAGGGCATCCACCTGCCGGTGGTCGAGACGCGCCTCCGCTACAAGAAGGCCGCCAAGTTCGACGACGTCATCGTCATCGAGACCACCTGCGCCTCGGTGACCCGCGTGACCATGCGGTTCGACTACCGCGTGCTCCGCGGGCCCGACGTCCTCTGCGAGGGCGAGACGCTGCTCGCGTGCGTGGGCGACGACCTCGCCCCCACGCGCATCCCCCCGCTCATGGCCGAGGTGCTCGCGCGGGCAGAGCTCCCTCCCGCCGAGTGGAAGTGATAGGAAGCCCCCATGTCGCAGCGGATCGTGACGCTCATCAGCGATGCAGAGATTCAAAAGCGGGTAAAGGAGCTCGGCGCCAAGATCACCGAGGAGTACCGCGGCAAGCACCTCGTGCTCGTGGGCGTGCTCAAGGGCAGCTTCGTCTTCATGGCCGACCTCGCGCGCGCCATCGATCTGCCGCTGCGCGTCGAGTTCCTCGGGGTGCGCAGCTACGGCGAGGGCACTACCTCGAGCGGCGTCGTCCAGATCACCCAAGACCTGTCGCGACCCATCGAGGGTGAGGACATCCTGCTGGTCGAAGACATCGTCGACACCGGCCTGACGATCGCGCACCTGCTCGATCTGTTTCGCACCCGCCACCCGAGCAGCATCAAGGTCTGCGCCCTCCTGCACAAACCGGCGCGCACGCGCATCCAGGTGCCCGTCGACTATTTGGGCTTCACGATCGAAGACAAGTTCGTGGTCGGCTACGGCCTGGACTGGGCAGAGAAGTACCGCAACCTGCCCTCGATCAGCGTCGTCGAGTCGGCAGAATGAGCAAGCGACTCGCCTTCCTCGAGGACCTCGTCCAAAAGGGCAAGGCCGACAGCTTCGCGCGGTACGCGCTCGCCCTCGAGTACAAGTCGGCCGAGCGTATCGACGACGCCCTCGCCGCCTTCGAGGCGCTGCGCGCCGCCGACCCGGCCTACGTCCCGCAGTACCTCATGTGCGGCACGATGCTGATCGATGCGGGCCGGAGCGAAGCCGCTCGGCCCTGGCTCGAGCAGGGCCTCGAAGCAGCGAAACGCGCGGGCGACACGAAAGCGGTGGGTGAGATTCAGGACGCGATCGGGAGGCTGTGATGCGATCGAGCCGGGGGTTGGTCTTGGCGGTGGCGCTGGCGGCCCATGGGTGCGGCGGTGGTCAGCCGGTCGGCGGCGTCACGACGGCGCCGCTCCCGAGCGCGACGTCGACCGCGTCGGCCGTCGCGGCGGCGGTGCCCGAGGTGCTGGCCGCGGACACCCCGCGCACCACCGCCAAGGGGGCGACGTTCATCGCGCCCGCGGGCTGGAGCATCGTCGTGCGCGGGCCGGCCACCATCCTCGAGGCCCCTGAGCCCGGCTCGCGGATCGCCCTCGTGGACGTCGAGGCCAAGGACGCCGACGAAGCCGTGGCCGCGGCCTGGGCGGCGTACGACCCTACCTCGAAGCGGCCGCTCCTCTCCGCGACCGAGCGCGCCGACATCGATGGCTGGCAGGGCCAGCGGGTCTACGTCTACCGCACCTCGCCCGAAGAAAAGCGCAGCGTGACCGCCGGCGCGGCCAAGGCCAACGACGTGTGGACGGTGTGGATCTACGACGTGTCGCGCGCCATCGGCGAGAAGCGCGGGGCGCAGATCTCGCTCATCTTCGGGCGCTTGTTTCCCAAAGGGTTCGCGCGCGAAAACTTCGCCGGCAAGAAGGCGAGCCCGCTCGACGCCGCGCGCATCCGAGAGCTGTCGACCTTCATCGAGGGCGCGCAAAAGTCGCTCGGTATCCCGGGCGTCGCCATCGGCCTGATCCAGGACGACAAGACCGTCTTCGCCGGCGGCTTCGGGGTGCGCGAGCTCGGCAAGAACGGCAAGGTGGGCGCCGACACGCTCTTCATGATCGCCTCGAACACGAAGGCGATGACCACGCTGCTGCTCGGCAAGCTGGTCGACGAGAAGAAGATCGGCTGGGATACGCCAGTCACCTCCCTGCTCGAGGGCTTCAAGCTCGGCGACGCCGACACCACCTCGAGGGTGCAGGTAAAGCACCTCGTCTGCGCGTGCACCGGTTTGCCTCGACAAGATCTGGAGTGGCTCCTCGAGTTCAAGACCGCCACCCCCGACACGGCGCTCTCGGTGCTCGGGACGATGCAGCCCACCAGCAAGTTCGGCGAGATGTTCCAGTACTCGAACCCGCTCGCCGCCGCCGGCGGGTGGGTCGGAGCGCGGGTCGCGGTCCCGAAGCGCGAGCTCGGCGCGGCCTATGACGAGGCGATGCGCACGATGGTGTTCGCGCCGCTGGGGATGAACAAGACGACCTTCGACTTCAAGAGGGCCCTCGCGAGCGACCACGCGGCCGCTCACGCGCTCGACATCGACGGCGAGGCCTCGCTCGCGGTCATGGGCGCCAACTACGCGATCGTGCCGGTGCGACCCGCGGGCGGCGCGTGGAGCACCGTGAACGACGTCCTCAAGTACGTCGCGATGGAGCTCGACCGCGGCATGCTCCCGAACGGCAAGCGGTTGGTCTCGGAGGACGTCATCGAGGCCAGACGCGCCCCGCAGGTCACGATCGGCCGAGACGCCACGTACGGGATGGGGCTCGAGGTCGACACCACCTACGGCACGCCGGTGGTGCACCACGGCGGCAGCATGATTGGCTACAAGAGCGACATGATGTGGCTGCCCGAGCACGGTGTCGGCGCGGTCATCCTCACCAACGCCGACACGGGCGGCACGCTCCTCTGGCCCTTTCGCAAGAAGCTCCTCGAGCTCTTGTTCGACGGCCGCAAGGAGGCCGACGCCGTCGTCGCAGCCCGGGCCAAGGCCATCCGCGAGAACGTCGCGGCCAATCGCAAGCTCCTGACGGTGCCGCCCGCTGGCGACGCGGTCGCGGCGCTGGCGCCCAAGTACGAGAGCTCGGCGCTGGGCGGCATCGTCGTGACGCGAGCGGCCGACTCGGTCAGCTTCGACTTCGGCGAGTGGAAGACGCCGGTCGCGACCAAGAAGCACCCGGACGGCTCGACGTCCTTCATCACGATCACGCCCGGGATGAACGGGCTCGAGCTCATCCCGGGGACCAAAGACGGAAAGAGGACGCTCGTGATGCGCGATTCGCAGCACGAGTACGTGTTCGTCGAAGAGTGAAGGTGTGGATCTGCCACTGATGCTGTCCGAGGAGTTTTTCCGAGGCTGACACCGAAGGCTCCTCTGATGAGCTCGTCCTGCGGACGGCGACCTCATTCGAGACGTACCCCCTGTCGGTCCCAACCCCCTCACGCTCGAGGGGGGAGAAGGCGGTCGACCGCGATCGCGATGCTGCGATCGGTGTCGGCCTGGAGGCGCTCGACGACGGCGCGCAGGTGGTCGCGTTTGCGCGCGATCTCCCAGGCGAGGTCGGGCTGCTGGCGCACCCGAAAGCCCGGCTCCTGGACGAGCTGGATCTCTTCTACGGTGAGGCCGGAGTGGAGCATCCAGTCGTGGAGCTCGCCGCTCGTCACCGACGCGAGCTGGAGCGCGTTGTCGTCGTGCGCGACGCGATCGACGAGATCTTTGCGGCCGGACGCGCTCACGAGATCGGCCATCGCGCAGAGGCGACCGGCGGTGTCGCGCCACACGAACCGCAGCCCGTCGGCGTCGGTGTTCATCGCGAACTGCCCGGCCGCGGCGTACGTCTCGAGCCGCGCGATCTGCTTGGCGCGCGCGGCGCGCAGGTCGCGCTCGAGCGCATCACGCGGCGTCTCGAGAGGGGCGTCTGCCCGCTGGTCCGGGTCGGCGATGGGGTCGATGACGGCGAGCGACGGATACGCGCCGCCCTGACCGTCGGTCTGCGAGCAACCGACGAGGACGGGGACGACGAGCGCGAGGATCTTGGCGAGAGACGAGAGACGGTTCACGGTAGGGCTCCTTTTCATTCGAGTCGCACCCTTCGACGCACCAGGTGCGCCGAGGATCTCGTCGAAAAGGTGCGGTGATTCAGCCCTTCGAGCCCCTGTAAGCCACGCGCAGGTTGCGCGTTGCGAGGCCGCGCACGCGGGCGCGCAACGCGATCGGCCGCACGCCCTCGAAGCTGACCTGCCCGTCCGCGACGGCGCCGACCTCGATGATCTCGGCCGACAGCGTGCGCTCGCCGGCGGGGATGCCCCTCAGCCCGACGCAGAGCTCGCGCGCGTCGACCCGAACCTCACCCGGCTGCGGCGGCTTGCCGGGCCGATGGCGTACCGCGCCCGTGACGCGAAGCTCGGCGAGGCCCGCTTTGCCCTCGGCGCCGAGCCGCACGACGACGCCGCCGTGCACGATCTCGGCGGGGCCGTCGACGCGCAGAACGGCGTCGATCGGATCGAGATCGAGCTGCACGAGCTCGACGCTCGACTCGTCCTTGGCGCTGGGCTTCTTTTTTCGCTCGGGCTGCTTCACGTCGACGAGGCGGCGCAGCCGCACCAGGTTTCGCTTGGCGAGCCCGATCTCGTCGTCGTCGAGCGGCCAGTAGACGATCGTCTCTTCGTCGAACGGGATGAGCGGGATGTCTTTCTGGAACACCAGCCGATCGCCCTTGAGCTTGAAGTCGAGGACGGCGTCCTCCAGGAACGAGAGATCGCGCTCGAGCTCGTGAAAGTCGATCGTCCCTTCGTGGATCGGCACCCGCAGCTTGTGGGTCGCGACGCGGCGCTGGATGACGGGCAGCTTGACGTCGACGTTCACGTCCACGTGCACTCGCCCGGAGATCGCGTCGAGCACGCGCAGATCGAGCGGCGCGCTCCGTCGGGCAACGTCGCCGCTCGCCGGCGGCGCCGCGGCCTCGAGCGGCGCGTCGGTCTCGATCTCGTCGATGGTCGCGGCGCCGATGGTGACGTTGCCGTGGTCGTACGCGAGACCGCCCGCAAGCTCGGCGCGATCGATCGCGACCCGGAGCGTGCGCCGGCGGAGCTGGGCTTCACGAAGCGACAGCGAGCCGCAAGCGAACGCCCAGCCCTCTGCGGATCGAGAGAGCCGCACGTCGGATGCGGTCGCCGCGCCGAAGGCGATCTCGAGATCGCCCAGCTTCGCCCGCGCGCCACGCAGCTCGAGCGTCGCGAGCGCCACTTCGAGCGTGCCACCGCCGAAGCGCAGCGCCCCACCTCGGCCCTCGACCGACTCGATCTCGATCGGCCCACTTGCGAGCGCCACCGCGAGCGCCTGCAGCGCGAGCCGGTCGAGCCTCACCTCGGTCTGCGCGCCGTGCCCGGTCCGGTAGGCGACGCTCGCTGCCTCGAGAACGGCAGCCGCGAGGTGAATGCCGCCGATGTCGAGGCCGACGGCTCTCGCCCCGACCTCACGGGCCGCGATCCGCCCCGCGACCCGCTCTCGCCCGTGGAGCACGGCCCCACGCGCGATGTGGAGATCGATCTCGAGGCCGCCCACGACGAGCGGGGCCGAGACGAGGCGCGACGAGGCGCCGATGTGCCAGCCCAGGCGCGCCGCGTCGAGCTCGTCGGCCGCGACCGCCTCGAGCGCGATCGTCTCGGGCGTCATCACGTACACGCCGCGGACGCCCACGCCACGCTCGAGCTCGAGCCGATCGGCTTCACC
>ERZ761602.6755-NODE-6755-length-12611-cov-11.327971_pt1 | contig 12611 bp, 9 predicted proteins | sample MGYA00512165_ERZ761602 | MGnify/ENA primary metagenome ERZ761602 (study PRJEB28899, sample SAMN02445085) | bioreactor sludge metagenome | biome: EBPR sludge; isolation source: Thorneside wastewater treatment plant | place: Australia: Brisbane, Thorneside... | reverse complement strand
GGATGAACCCGCTCCCACAGACTGCGGAAGCTCGCGGGATGAACCCGCTCCCACAGACTGCGGAAGCTCGCGGGATGAACCCGCTCCCACAAACTGCGGAAGCTCGCGGGATGAACCCGCTCCCACGGGAGCGTGGTGAACTGTGGCAGCGGGCTTTTACCGCGATCGGGTGCCCGCTCACGCCGGCAACTTCGCCAGTGCCGCATCGATGCGCTTGAGCGCCTCGCGCTGGCCCGCCAGGTACACCGTGTGATCGATGGACGGGCTGACCTGGGTGCCGGTGATCGCCACGCGCAACGGCTGCGCGACTTTGCCGAGTCCGAGGCCGAGCGACTGCGCTGCGGCATTCAGCGCGTCGTGCACGGCGAGCGCGCTCCACGCGGACACACCGGCGAGCGCGGTGTGGGCGGCCTGCAGCGGCACGCGCGCGGCAGCGGTCAGATGCTTGGCCACCGCGGTGTCGTCGTACTGCGTCAGCGGGTCGAACCACACGCGAGCCCGCTCGGCCAGTTCGGCCAGCGTATGCACGCGTTCGCGCAAGGCGATCAACAGGTCTTCGGCCGCTGGCCCGCTGTGCGGATCGAGCCCGATGCGCGCCAGATGCCAACGCAACTCGGGCGCGATCAGCGCCGGTTCGAGCGTCTTCAGGTAGTGCTGGTTGAGCCAACGCAGTTTTTCCACATCGAAGCGTGAGGCCGAGTGGTTGACCTCGTCGGCCGAGAACAATTCAATCATTTCGGCCATGGTGAAAATCTCCTGGTCGCCGTGCGACCAGCCCAGGCGCACCAGGTAATTCAGCAGCGCCGCCGGCAGGAAGCCATCCTCGCGATAGCCGAGCACGTTGACCGCGCCGTGGCGCTTGCTGAGCTTGGCACCGTCCGGCCCGAGGATCATCGGCAAGTGCGCGAAACGCGGGATCGGCTTGCCCAGCGCCGCGTAGATGTTCATCTGCCGCGGCGTGTTGTTGAGGTGGTCGTCGCCGCGGATGACGTCGGTGATCGCCATGTCGGCATCGTCGACGACCACGCCGAAGTTGTAGGTCGGCGAATCGTCCGAGCGCCAGATGATCAGGTCGTCGAGTTCGGCGTTGTCGAACGTCACCCGACCGCGTACGCGGTCGTCGACGACGACGTCGCCGTGCAGCGGATTCTTGAAACGGATCACCGGCGTCACCCCGGCCGGCGGCGTCTCCTTGCGGTCGCGCCAGTAGCCGTTGTAGCGCGGCTTCAGTCCGCGCGCTTCCTGGTCGGCGCGCATCGCCTCCAATTCATCCTTGCTCATCCAGCAGTGGTAGGCCTTGCCGGCCGCCAGCAATTCGTGGGCGACCTGGCGGTAGCGGTCGAAGCGTTGAGTCTGGAAGAACGGGCCCTCGTCGTGTTCCAGGCCGAGCCACGCCATGCCGTCGAGAATCGCTTGAACCGCCGCGTCAGTGGAGCGCTCGCGATCGGTGTCCTCGACGCGCAGGATGAACTGGCCACCATGGCGGCGCGCTTCGAGGTAGCTGAACAGCGCGGTGCGCGCACCGCCGACGTGCAGCATTCCGGTGGGACTGGGAGCAAAACGGGTACGGACGGTGGACATGCGGGACCAGCTGGAATTCGGGGGCGGGAAGATTAGCACTCCGTCCCTGAGCGGTTTGTTGGTTGTTGGTCAGATCGAGAGCCAACCCAAGATTCGCGCAGGAGCGACGTGTACGTCGCGACCGGCGAAGCTTCCCATTCGCGATTTACCGTCGCGACGGGCCCGTCGCTGCTACAGTCTGGCCGCCAACCTGCGACCCTCGGCCATCGGCACCAGCCGCTTTTCCAATGCCAGCGCACAGCGCAGCCCGCGGTCGAGCAGTCGGCGATGGGCGAGTGCGAGTTGGTTCGCCTGCGATTCGGGCAGCAGCCCGCGGCTGGCCAGCCAGCGCAGCAACGAGGCGGTATCGGCCGGCGGTTGCCCATCGGCGGCGCTGCTGGACCCGTGCGCCAGCAACACCTGCTGGGTCACGAATTCGATATCGACCAAGCCGCCGATGCCCTGTTTCAGGTCGAAGCTCTCAGCGCTGCTGCGGTCCAGCGCCGTGCGCCAGCGTTCGCGCATCTGGTTGACTTCGCTGGCGACCGTGGCGGCTTCGCGCGCCTTGAGCAGCACGCACGCGCGCAAGGCCGCGAACTCGGCGCCGAGGGCCTGGTCGCCACAGACGCAGCGCGCGCGCACCAGCGCCTGGTGTTCCCACAGCCAAGCCTCAGATGTCTGATAACTGGCGTACGCCGACATCGGCGTGACCAGCAGTCCCTTGCTGCCATTCGGGCGCAATCGCGCATCGATCTCGTAAAGCGGCCCGAACGCGGTCTGCACGGTCAGCAGGTGCAGCAAGCGTTGGGCGACGCGCGCGACATGGCGCTGGCCATCGAGTGGGCGCGCACCGTCGCTCTCTGCCGACTGCAAGGCGTCGTCGTACAGGAACACCAGATCGAGGTCGGAACTGAAATTGAGTTCACGCCCGCCGAGGCTGCCATAGCCGATCACGGCCAGGCCCTGTTCGGCGCTCAGGCCGGGCAGGTTGCCGTGCTGGCTGGCGATGTCGCGCAACGCGATCCGGAACAGGCGCTCAATCACCAGATCGGCGACGTCGGCGAGCCCGGAGGCACAACGTGCGGCATCGGCACGGCCGTCGAGGAAGGCCAGCGCCAGTTCCAGGCGCGCGCTTTGCTGGAACTGGCGTACCCGCTCGAGTTCGTGTTCGGTGTCTCCGGCATCGACCGCAGCGAGTTCAAGGTTAAGGCGCTGCGCCAGTTCCGCGCGGCTCGGCGGATCGACCGCCAGGCGTTGGTCGAGCAGGTCGTCGAGCAGGATCGGCGATTGCGCCAAAGCCCGCGCCAGCCAGGCGCTGGCCACCATCAACTCGTGCACCCGCTCGATCAGTGCCGGGCGTTCCGCCAGCAGCGCCAGGTAGCTGGTACGCCCGGCAACCGCGGCAAGCAAATCGACCCAGCGTTGCAGGGCTTCGATCGGTGCGCTGCCGCGGCGACAAGCGCCGAGCACCAGCGGCACGATGCGATCCAGTCGCGCGCGACCGCGTGCGCTCATCGCGCGCACGGCAGGGGTTTCTGCCAGGCGCCTGAGGGTGGCGACGCGGTCGTCGTCGGCCGCTGCAGTGGCGGCGTTGCCCTGCTCGGACATCGGTGCCACGCGTTGCCACAGCTCGGCGTCGACACCGGTACCCGGCGCGATCGCGCCGCCACTGGACGCCAGCGGCAGGCAGCGTTCGAAGGCATTGCCGACGACGCGTCGATGCGCATCGAGGTCGATCATCAGCTTCGAAAAATCGGCATAACCCAGCGCCAGCGCATAACGTTCGCGAACGTCCTCGGCGTCGGGCAGCACATGGGTCTGTTCGTCGCGGAACATCTGCACGCGATTCTCGAGGCGGCGCAGATAGCGGTAGGCCGCAGCGAGTGCCGCCGCCTCGTCTGCCTCAACGATGCCGCGCTCGGCGAGCAGACCGAGCAAGGCCAGCGTGTTGCCGTTGCGCAGCGCCGGATCGCGGCCGCCACGGATGATCGATTCCAACTGCACGCGAAATTCGATTTCGCGGATGCCGCCGGGCCCCAGCTTGAGGTCGTGCTCGCGTTCGCGGCGGCGCACTTCGGCGTCGACCAGCGCCTTCAGCTCGCGCAGGCCCTCGAGCGCGGCGTAATCGAAGTAGCGGCGCCAGACGAATGGGCGCAGACGTTCCAGCAGTTCGCGACCGGCGTCGAGGTCGCCGGCGACCGGGCGCGCGCGCAGCAGGGCGAAGCGCTCCCATTCGCGACCCTCGCGCTGGTAATAATCCTCCATCGCATCGAAGGACAACGCCAGGCGGCCGGCACTGCCGAACGGGCGCAGGCGCCAGTCGACACGATAGCCGAAGCCCTCGGCGGTGGTTTCGCCGAGCAACGCACTGGCGCGCTGCACCAGTCGCGCGAAGAAGTCTTCGTTGTCGAGGGTGCGCCGGCCGTCGGTCTCGCCGCCGCGCGGAAAAGCCGCGATCAGATCGATGTCGCTGGAGAAATTCAGCTCGCGCGAGCCGAGCTTGCCGAGGCCATAGACGACCAAGGTCTGCACCTGTCCCAGGTCGTCGCGCGGCTCGCCGTGGCGCGCCACCAGTTCAGCGCGTGCGGCAGCGAACGCCACTTCGATGCAGCGCTCGGCGAGTACGGTGGCGCGTTCCAGCGTGCGTTCGACGTCATCGCGGTCGAGCAGGTCGTCGATGATGATCGACAGCGACTCGGCGCGTCGGTAACGGCGCAACGAGGCACTCAGATTGGGGTCGTCGGCGCTAAGCGAAAGAACGGCGTCCGGACCAGGTCCGGACCCACGGATCTTGCGCGCTCTTGCAGGTTCGGACCTGGTCCGGACGCCTTTTCCGGGCTGCAGCAAACCCAGCAACTCCGGTCGTCGCCGGAACTCCTCGAAGGCGAAGTCGCTGGCCAGCAGCACGCGGTCGAGCGCCAGGTTGGCGGATGCCGCGCCGAGTGCCGCACGCTGTTCGTCGAGCCAGTGCTGCCAGTGCGCGGGCAGTTCGCCAGCCATGGGCTCAGGCCGCCGCGCTGACGGCATCGACGCCGCGGGCCTCGGCGAACTGCACGCGCCGGGTTACGCCGCAGACCAGTTCATAGCCGATGGTGCCGGCCGCGGCCGCGACCTGCTCGACCGGCAGCTCGCCGCCCCACAACAGCACCTCGCTGCCGACCGCGGCGGCGGGTGCGCTGCTGAGGTCGATCGCCAGCAGATCCATCGAAACGCGGCCGACGACTTGCGCAGGTTGGCCGTCGATGCGCACCGGCGTCCCGCTCGCGGCGTGTCGCGGATAACCATCGCCATAGCCGACAGCCGCAATGCCCACGCGCATGGCGTGAGGACAGACAAAAGTCCCGCCATAGCCAATGCGTTCGCCCGCAGCCAATGATTGCACCGAAATCAGGCGGGTCGACAGGCTCATCACCGGTTTCAGTCCGAGATCGCTGCCGGTCTGGTTGGCAAAGGTCGACAGCCCGTAAAGCATGCCGCCAGGACGCACCCAATCGGCGTGGCTGCTCGGGAACGCCTGCAGCGCAGCAGAGTTGGCCAGGCTGCGTTCGCCCGGCAGATCGGCGACCGCGCTGGCGAAACGTGCCATCTGGGCATGGGTTTCGTCGCGATCGCGCTCGTCGGCGCAGGCGAAATGGGTCATCCAGCGCAGCTCGCCGACCGCGGACAGCGCGCGCAAGCGCTGGTAGATCTGGTGCGCCTGCTCCGGCGCAAATCCCAGCCGGTGCATGCCGGTATCGAGCTTGACCCACAGCGCCATCGGCGTCAGCGCCGGCGTGCGTTCCAGCAAGCGCAACTGGGACTCGTGATGCAGCACGCAATCGACCTGCCAATCGCGCACCAGCGCCAGATCGGCCGGTTCGTCGAAACCCGACAGCAGCACGATGCGATGGCGCATCCCGGCGCGACGGATGCGTTCGGCATCCGCCAGCGTGGCAACACCGAAAGCATCGGCGCCGGCGAGCGCCTGCGCCACGCGTTCGAGACCGTGGCCGTATCCATCCGCCTTGACCACCGCCATGATCCTGGATTGCGGCGCCAACGCACGCACCCGCTTCAGGTTGTGACGCAGGGCATCCAGGTGAATGGTGGCAGTGGTGGCACGCATGATCGGCGAAGTAACCGGAGATTGCCGCGTAGCCTTGCCGACCGCGATCGAGCATGCAAGGACAGGGAGTGGCAATGGCGGGGCAAGAAGCGGGGTACGGGGCCGGGGAGGAACCGCGGCGGCACGTTCCTGGCTCTTGTGGGTCCAGACTTGTCTGGACGCTTCTGGAGCCCGAACCGGAGAGCGGGGGGCACGGGAGGCGTCTCGTCCGACGCGCCTTGCGCTCTTGTGGGTCCAGACTTGTCTGGACGCTCTTCATCGATGCGCCAACGGCACGTTCCTGGCTCCTGTGTGTCCAGACTTGTCTGGATGCTCTTCATCGATGCGCCAACGACACGTTCCTGGCTCTTGTGGGTCCAGACTTGTCTGGACGCTTCTGGAGCTCGAGCCGGAGAGCGTCCAGACAAGTCTGGACCCACCAAAGCTCGCTTCGTGCCAGCCTTTCCCCGTGCCCCGTGCCCCGTGCCCCGTGCCCCGTTTTCAGCCTTCGAACAACACCGCATACCGCCGCGCCGCTGCCTCGATGTCCCCTGCGCCATAAAGCCCCCCGGCGACGGCGATCGCATCGGCGCCTTCGGCGATAAGCTCGGTCGCGTTGTCTGGCGTAATCCCGCCGATGGCGACCAGCGGCAGCCCGAGCGCCCTGGCCTTGCGCAGCAAGAAGGGCTCGGCGTGGCGCGTGTTGGACTTGGTCGACGACGGGAAAAAGGCGCCGAAAGCGAGGTAGCTGGCGCCGGCGTCGGCGGCGCGCTGGGCGTTGACCACGCTGTCGTAACAGGAGGCGCCGATGATCGCCAGCGGCCCGAGTCGGGCACGCGCGGCGGCGATGGTTGAATCGTGCTCGCCGAGGTGCACGCCGTGCGCCATCAGTTCGTCGGCCAGTTCGACGTCGTCGTTGACGATGAATACTGCGCCCAACTGGCGGCAGACCCTAAATACCGCGCGCGCCCGCTCGGCGCGCTCAACCGGACTGGCGTCCTTGTCACGGTATTGCAGCAGGCGCGCGCCCCCGCGGATGGCAGCTCCGGCGGCGTCTGACAATGCACCCGGTGCCAGCCAGGTGGTGTCGATGAGGGCGTAAAGGCCGCGGATCAGGTTCGGGTTCATTGATCCGGCACTCCATCTTGTTCCGATGCTCACATCGGCTTATGCCAGAATCCGCCCACTTTTTCGCATGGGTCGACGTTGATGAGCGCAGCAGAAACGAATGACGGCCGCGGGCCCTGGCGCACCTACGTGTGCGTGGTCTGCGGCTTCATCTATGACGAGGCAGAGGGTTGGCCGGCCGAGGGCATCGCGGCGGGCACACGCTGGGCCGATGTGCCGGACTGGTGGACCTGCCCGGATTGCGGCGTCGGCAAGGCCGATTTCGACATGCTTGAAGTGTGAGCAGGCGGTTGCGGGTTGTTGGTGGTTGGTTCTTGGCGGCAAAGGCCAATCCTGAGTTCCGCGCCCCTTCCTTGCTGCCAATGACCAGTAACCGACAACCAGCAACCCGATACGGGCCGCAAACTTGATCGCCCTCGCAGTGATCGCAGCGCTGGCACAATGCCCGGACTGCCCCGCGGAGCTACCCGCCGTGATCGCCGAAGAGCGCGTCGACCGCAGCGATGCGCGCCGGCCGGAGCGAGCGGCATCGGTCGACCTCGAGGACTTGGCAAGGCGCCGCGCCGCGACCGATGTTTCCGAGCCGCTGTCGGAGCTGCCTGGCGTGGTCGCACGGCCGCGTCACAACGAGGCGCAGGACACCCAGATCCAGCTTCGCGGCTTCGGCGCGCGTAGCCCGTTTGGCGTGCGCGGTTTGCGCATCGAATACGACGGCATTCCGGCCACCGCGGCCGACGGCCAGAGTCAGATCGGCCACATCGACCTCACGTCGGGTGGCCGCCTGACCCTGATTCGTGGCCCCTTTGCTGCACTTTACGGTAATGGCGGCGGTTACCTGCGCGTCGATGGCGAGCGCGGTCTGCGCCGCGATGCGGATCGCCTGCAGATGGCGTTTGGCGACAATGGACAGCAGCGTTTCGGCTTCGATGTCGATCATGGCGACGAGATCTGGCGACTGGGTGTGGCCGCCAATCGCTATCGAACCGATGGCGTCCGTGAGCGCAGTGCCGCCGAGCGCACGCTGGCCAGTTCGCGCCTGGACTGGGCGCCGAGCGATGACGGCTTGCTGTCGTTGTCGGCGCATCATCAGGAGCAGCCGAATTCCGGCGATCCGCAGGGACTGACGCGCGCGGAGTTCCAGAGCGATCCATTCGCCGCCAGCTCGGCGGCAGCGCTGTTCGGCACGCGCAAGTCGACCCGGCAGTCGCAGTTCGCTGCCCGTTACCAGCATGAGGTGGGGGCCGCCGAGTTCAGCATCGCCGCATACGCCGGCCAGCGCAGCATCCACCAGGTGCTGTCGGTGCCGCGGGCGGCACAATTGGCGCCCGGCAACGGCGGGGGCATCGTCGACCTCGATCGCGACTACCATGGTGTTGCGCTGCGCTGGTCTCAGCGTGCGCAGTGGTCGTGGGCGGATGCCGAAATCAATGGCGAATGGCGCGACGAGCGCCTGAGCGAAGACCGCCGCGGCTACGAGAACTTCGTTGGCGACCAACTCGGCGTGCGCGGCGCGCTGCGGCGCGACGAGAGCAACCACGGCAACAGCCGCGATGCGATGCTGCGCGTCGATGTCGACCCCGACCCGGCCTGGCGGCTGAGCGGCGGCGTGCGCCGCAGCAGCGCCGACTTTTCCAGCAGCGATCACTACATCGCACCCGGCAATCCGGACGACAGCGGCGACTACGACAACACCGCCTGGTTGCCGGTGGTTGGCGCCAGTTATCGCTTCGACGCGGACTGGATGGCGCACATTGCGCTGGGGCGCACCCTGGAACTGCCGACGCTGGCCGAACTGGCCTACCGCAAGGATGGCGATGGCGGCTTCAACGATGCCCTCGATCCGGCACGCGGCGACCAGGCCGAGATCGGCGTGCAGTACGCCGCCGAGCGCGTGAATCTGCAGGCCACCGTGTTCCAGGTCGAGGTCGACGACGAAATCGTGGTCGCTTCTTCGATGGGTGGGCGCACCAGCTTCCAGAACGGTGGCGCCACCCGTCGCCGCGGCCTGGAACTGGCGGCCGACTGGCAGATGTCGCCGCAATGGCGTCTGCGTGGCGTCGGCAACTGGATCGATGCGCGTTATACCGAGGGCTACAGCACCTGCCCGCAACTTCCATGCACGGCGCCGGTGGTCGCCATCGACGCCGGCCGGCGTCTGCCCGGTGTTGCGCCGCGTTCGGGGCGGCTGGAACTGGTGTGGACGGGCGACGAAGATCTCGACGCCGCGCTCGAGTGGCTGGGAATGTCGGCGACCCCGGCAAGCGATCGCAATCCTGACGAAGTGCCCGGTTACGCCGTATTCAATGCGCGCCTGAGCAAGCGATTCGCGCCGCAATCCTGGGGACGCCTGAGTGCGCTGGTGCGCTTCGACAATCTGTTCGACCGCCGTTACAGCGCGTCGCTGATCGTCAACGAAGGCGCGCGTCGCTACTACGAAACCGCTCCCGGCCGCGGCCTGTGGCTGGGGCTGGACCTGGCGTTGCCCTAGTGTAGTTCGGCAAAAGTAACTGCAATTATTTCCGCGCCTTTTGACCCGAATGCGTCGTTGCTCGTCGTCGCCATAGCCCTGCTATGACTCCTCCTCGCGCCTAGCCTCGGGCCAAAATGCATCAGAAATTACTTGCACTTACTTTCGCCGCACTACACTAGCAGCCTGTCGGTGCGCCTGTTCGCGCATCGCATCGTACTTGTGGGAGCGGGTTTATCCCGCGAAAGCTCTCGCGGAATAAATCCGCTCCCACATGAAAATCAATGACGTCCGGCATGTTCGGTCGGAGGGCCCCAGCGAGCGAACAAGGCCCATTAGAATCGCTGATGCGCCTGCACCGGGCATTTCTGTGCGCGTTCGCGTGCGGCGACGGAGGTGTTGACGTCGCCCAGCGCGTCGCGACTTTCTGCGATGGTCAGCCAGTTGCGCATGCACCACTCGCCGATGCGCGAACCCAGGTCGTAGCTCTTCATCGCCAGCTTTTCGGCATCCAGGAACAACTCGTTGCGCAGCAGGGTTTCGGCCTTGAGTTGCCACAGGCGCGGATTGTCGGGCTCGATGGTCAGTGCTTCCTCGATGCGCGCCGCGGCGTCGGCATGCTGGCCGGCGGCTTCCAGTTCGCTGGCTTGCTGCAGCAGCAAGTCGACCGAGGGATTCTGCAGCGGCGCCACCTCCATGGCCGTGAACGTCGACAGCGCCTGCGAGCGCAGTTCGGCAACGCGGTCGCGCGCCGGCGGCGTCGGAGGCTCGGGTGGTGGCGGCGGCGTGCTGGCGCAACTGCCCAGCAGCAGGACGATCATCGCAAGGTACAGCGCGGGCTGGCGCAGGAGGTTCATGGTTCACGAATCCACAGTCGGTCGGCAATCGCCGCAAGATGGACGCGACCCGGCAGGCGCCAGCCGCGAAACGGCGTGTTCTTGCCGCGACTGAGCATCGTGCTGGCTTCGAGCGGATTTTCGCTGACGGCATCGATCAACACGAAATCGGGCACCGTGCCCTGCTCCAGTGTGGGCGGCGGCAGGCCGAGGATGCGGCGTGGTGCCAGCGCGCAACGCTGCAACCACGCGTCGACCGAAAGCACACCCTCGCCGACGAGCTTCAGACCCAGGCCGAGAAAACTGTCGAGCCCCGAAGCGCCCGGTTCCGACGACGGAAATGGCTTCAGCTTGGCATCCGCATCATGCGGCTGGTGATCGCTGCACAGGGCGTCGATGAGGCCGCTGGCGAGCGCCGCGCGCAGCGCATCGCGGTCGGCTACCGTACGCAGCGGCGGCAGCAGGTGGCATTCGCTGCGGAACGGCAGCACATCGTGTTCGTTGAGGTAGATCTGCGGCATGGCCACGTCGGCGGTCACCGGCAGTCCACGTGCCTTGGCGTCGGCGAGCAGGGCAAGGCTGCGTGCGCACGACAGTCGGCCGAAGTGCGCGCGTACGCCGGATTCTTCGATCAGCATCAGATCGCGGGCCAGAGCCAGGGTTTCTGCGGTCTGCGGAATGCCTGCCAGGCCCTGCAGTGCGGCGACTCGTCCCTCATGGGCGCAGCCACCTGCGCTGATCCACGGATCGACCGGCTGCAGATGCACGGACAGGTCCAGCGACGCGGCGTATTGCAGCGCCCGTCGCAGCAGATTGGTGTTGCCCAGGGCGTGTCCGATGTTGCCGACCGCGATGCACCCGGCGGCGCGCAGCGCACCGAGTTCAGCCAGGCTGTCCTCACCAAGATCGCGGGTCAACGCACCGAGAACATGCACGGTGGCGCCGCGCCCCTCGCGCGCACGGCGCAGGATCAGTTCGACCACGGCGGTCGAATCGATCACCGGCTGGGTGTCCGGCGGCAGCACCACATGTGTAATGCCGTTGAGCAGCGCCGCGGTGGCCTCGGAACGGATGTCCGCCTTGTGCGTGGCGCCGGGCTCGCGCAGGCGCGTCGCCAGGTCGACCAGGCCCGGAATCAGCCAACGGCCGCGGCCGTCGACGATCTCGGCGCCCGCTGCCTGTTCGGCATCCGGATCCAGCGCCAGCACTCGGCCGGGCTCGAACAACACATCGCCGACGCGGTCGATCCCCAGGTGCGGGAAGCGCACCAGGGCGCCGCGGATCAGCACCCGGGTCGTTCTCGGCGAGTGCGCGATCATGCGCCGGCCTCCAGTTGCGGCACCTGGGCGCCGAGGATGTGCGACATCACGGCCATGCGCACGGCAAGGCCGTTGGACACCTGTTCCAGGATCACCGACTGTGGTCCGTCGGCGACATCGCTGGCGATTTCGATGCCGCGGTTCATCGGCCCGGGATGCATGACAATGCAGTCGGGTTTCGCCAGCGCCAGGCGCTCGCGCGACAGGCCGTAGCGGCGGAAGTATTCGCTTTCCGAGGGCAGGAACACGCCGCGCATGCGTTCGCGCTGAAGTCTCAGCATGACCACCACATCGGCGTCGGCGACACCGGCGTCCATGTCCGTGTAGACGCGAACGCCGAGTTCCTCGATCGCCGGCGGCAGCAGCGTGCGCGGGCCGATCACGCGCAGCTCTCCGGCACCGAGTATGCCGAAGGCGCGCAGTTCCGATCGCGCAACGCGCGAGTGCAGCACGTCGCCGACCACCGCGATGGTCAGGTCCTCGAAGCGCGGTTTGTGGCGACGGATGGTGTAGGCGTCCAGCAGCGCCTGCGTCGGATGCGCATGGCGGCCATCGCCGGCATTCAGCACGGCGACGCCCGGCGAAGCGTGCTCGGCGATGAAATGCGCTGCGCCGGAATCCGGGTGGCGCACGACGAACATGTCGCAGTGCATGGCCTCGAGGGTCGCCAGTGTGTCCAGCAGGCTCTCGCCCTTGCTGGTCGACGACGACGCCACGTCGAGGTTCACCACATCCGCCGACAGCCGCTCGGCGGCCAACTCGAAGGTCGTGCGCGTGCGCGTCGAAACCTCGAAAAACAGGTTGAGTATGGTGCGACCGCGCAACAGCGGCAGCTTCTTGTTGCCGCGCAGTGCGACATGGCGCAGCGCATCGGCGGCGTCGAGCAATTCTTCGATCAGTCGTCGCGGCAGACCGTCGATGGTCAACAGGTGCTTGAGGCGACCGTCGGGGGCGAGTTGCAGGCTCATGGCGACTGGTGCCCCGCAGATCTCGCGAAATACAACGTAACCATATGATTGCTTTGAAGTAAAGTGCGGGGCAGGGGGCAGGGGGCAGGGGCCCAGCCCTGCTGCACGGTCCGACTGAAACGTGGAACAGACCCCCTGCCCCCTGCCCCTTGCCCCTTTTCGGTCCTGTTCGACGCGCGAACTCTCACAGCCCAGTCCCCCGGCCCGTCCGCTCCACCAGTTCCAGGTACAGCGGAGCCGGTCCGCGCA
>ERZ761602.6754-NODE-6754-length-12614-cov-5.840115_pt1 | contig 12614 bp, 13 predicted proteins | sample MGYA00512165_ERZ761602 | MGnify/ENA primary metagenome ERZ761602 (study PRJEB28899, sample SAMN02445085) | bioreactor sludge metagenome | biome: EBPR sludge; isolation source: Thorneside wastewater treatment plant | place: Australia: Brisbane, Thorneside... | reverse complement strand
GCGTGAGTCTGTCGGGAGCCGTTCTCGCCTTGAGAAGGGCGTGCGCGAAAGCCACGCCGCGGGTGGAACGCCGCACCGATCGTTCCGTATCAGCACCAGCAAGACGGAACAGCGCAATGAAGTTGGTCGACATGATGATTGCCTTGCCTAGTCGCCTGACAGTCCAGCCCGCACGTCACGCTCCGAAATCACCTGCTTGCGGAGGAGTACCGACGGCACCTGCTTCGACATGGCCTCCAAGCTGTGAGGAACAGGGGTCGCGATCACAGCGCTGCTCAGTTCTCGCGCCACGGCTTCTCGGGACCGAAGATGAGAACCTCCCGGACCGGCAGAAAGACCGAGGTGTCTCCATGATCTCGACTGAATGCAACGACGGTATCGAATGCCCGTCTGCGCTCGTCGGCATGGGCGAACCACACCTCCACCAGAAGCTCGTAGTCAAAGGTGCCTGCGCGAAAGCCGAGTGCGCTGGCGGTTGAGCGATCAAGGTGGTTCAACACCACGCTGGAAGGCGCGGGCATCCTCATAGCAGCAAGCGTGCCCGTTTGCGCGAGGATCAAGGCCTTGTATGGCGATGTCGGTCCGGAGATCGTCGGATCTTCTCGCCCCAACACCGAGACCGTCTTGGTCATATCGAACAGGTAGATTGCGTCCGGTTTGACCTTCTCGTAGTCAGGCTCGTTGAAGAAGCCTCGCGTGTAGTCGTCACGTGGCACCTGGGTGGTCATCGTGACGCCATCGAAGAGCGGCTCCGCACCGTTCGGAAGTTCCTCCACGTGGTTCTGGACATATCGCGCGGAGAACTTCCGGAAGCCAGGGAGGTTGGCCGCCAGCGGGCCATGATGATGCTCGTAGTAGCGGCTGAACTCCTGGCGCGAATGATTGGGGTTTCGCTTCAATAGCGAGTGGCGGCGGTGCACCATCTGCGTTCCCAGGTCAGTAGTGCTCACGAAGTGCCCTTTCACAGTGGCTGGCACCCGGCTTTCGAGACGTACAAGTACGCGGGGACTACTTCCGCTTCGCGAACTCAGCCTTTCCTTGCTGAATTGCGTGAAACAGCTCCTTGGCGCCGCTGCCCATTCCGTCGACCAGTGTTTGCAATGCAGGCGCTGTCGCCCTCTGCCATTCAGCTCGCTGCGCATCGGTCAGGCGGACGACTTTTCCACCCTTCGCGGTGAATGCCGCGACCTTCGATGACTCATCAGCGAACCACCGATCGCGGACGGCGTTCGGATTCGGAAGCGCGTCGACCATCGCCTTTCGCTCGTTGGCAGGCAGCCCATCCCATGCCGCCTTGTTTGCCGCATAGAGCCAGGGATGGTGCAGGTGCTGCGTTGTCACAAACACTGGGGCCGATTGGGCGCCGGGTGTCGTGGCATAGAACGGAAACGGGAGGTCGGCAGCGAGCACCAGGTTCTGCTCGAGTCCGGGCCAGAGCTCGCTCATCGGTAGCTGAACAACGTTCGCGCCCAACGAACTCCAGAACGCTTTCGCCACAGCATTGGGCGAAACACGCGCCTTCATTCCTTTGATGGATGCTGGTGTCGAGCACTCCGACTTGCAGAATACGCCGTTGTAGCCGGCCTCATGAATGGCCAACAGCTCGAGACCCTTCGCGGCAAACAGCCTCTTCAACACAGGAAACGCATAGTTGTCGGTGACGAACCGCCGCTCTGCGTCCGATGTCCAAATGTAGGGAAGGCTGACGACCGTCACATCCGGAATGGCGACCCCGAACCCGAAGGCCGACGTCACGCCCATCTGAAGCCGACCTCTGATGAGTTGCTGAACCATCTCCTGTTCGTTGGCGACGAACTGACGCTCGACTGCCACCTTTCCTTTGCTGCCACCGGTCAGCGCGGCCGCAACCTCGTCGTCGAGCGTCGCGCCGATTGCCGGCGGCTGCATGATGCTGCCCAACTTCCAGTTCTCCTGAGCTGAAGCAGCCCCACCGCCGGCGCCCAGCGCAAGGACGGCCAGCGCCGCCGCAATTGCCCGCATGACTCGCATACCTGTCTCCTATTGCGCCGTTGACTTCATATTGATCGTTGATGTTCGTGGCGCGCGGACGAACATCGACTATCCGCAGCTGAACCGCTGCAGAGCAAAACACGTTCAGCGCCCGAGATAGAGAACCATGGACGGCCAGCTTGCGACCAGCGCCAACCACGCAAGCATGATCACCATGAAAGGCACGACACCCCTAACGATCAGCGCGAAACTCTCTCGAAAGGCGGCCATCGCAACGATGAGGTTCAACCCAACTGGTGGGGTCAAGTAGCCGATCTCCAGATTCGCCGTCATGATGATTCCGAAATGCACAGGGTCGAATCCGGCATTCATCGCCATCGGGTACAGCAATGGTGCGAACACCATGATTGCCGAGGCGACCTCCATCAAGCAGCCGACGATCAAGAGCAGGACGTTGATGCCGAGCATGACCAGCACAGGACTGGAGACATTCGCAGCCACGAACGCCACCCAAGACTTGGCGATGCCTTCGTAGGCCAGGATGGTGTTCAGGCTCGTACAGATTGCCAGCAGAGGCAGAAGTGCTCCCAGCATCGTCACCGTACCGAGCGCCACTTGCTTGTAGCTCTCCAGCTTCATGCTGCGATGAATGAGTAGTTCAACCAGCAAGGCGTAGAGCAGCGAGACTGCGGCGGACTCCGTCGGAGAAAAGTAGCCGGTGTAGATCCCGCCGAGAAGCAGCACGGGAAGGAAAATTGCGAATACGCCTTCCTTCCACGCCACCGCGATCCGCTCCAGGTCAAACTCCTGCGTCGGCTTCGACCGATTCTTGGCGTAGCTGTAGACGGAGAAGAGCAGAACCAGCACGAGGCCCGGAGCAATTCCGGCGATGAACAGCTTTGTGATCGACGTCTCGGTCACGATGCCATAGAGAATCATCGGAATCGACGGTGGGATCATGACCCCCAGAGTTCCCGCACTACAGATCAGCCCAATGGAAAAGACCTTGCTGTAGCCGTCCTTGAGCAGGGCGGGATACATGATGGTTCCGATGGCCAGCATCGTCACAATCGACGAACCGGATATCGCTGCGAAAACCCCGCATGCAAGAACCGCCGCAATGGCCAGACCCCCAGGAACTGGGGCGGTCATCGCGACCATCACGTTGATCAGACGTTGCGCGATGGAACCACTGGTCATCAGCGAGCCCGCCAGTATGAACATCGGTATCGACAGGAGGACCTCGCGATCCACTGTGAACCACATGTCCTGGACCAGATACTCCACTGAGCTCTTCGAGGCCAGAAAGATGTGGATGTAGGCGGTGCATCCAGCAAGGATCAGGACCACGGGCTGCCGCAAGAAGAGCAACGCCAACAGCAGAACGATGAAGAGAGTGACCTTCGTTGAGAGGCCGATGGTCAGCGCGGCGGTGAGAGCGAGCGCGAAAGTGACCAGCGGAACCCACAGGCCCCTGTGGGCGTCACGACCGAAGATGATGGCGTTCATCAGAATTCCTTCTCAACCGGACGCAAGGCCGGGTAGGAGGCAAACGCCAGGTAGCGAAGGGCCGACGCAACGAAGATGTATGGGAGGATCAACTGGACGACCCAGACTTCGATCCCAAGTACCGCGTCGACGTCACCAATCGTGGCCGTCTTCTTGACGAAGTCCACCGCGTAGATGGCAAAGTAGGTGCAGATTGCCGCAGAGACGGCATCGGCGATCCTGCCCATCGCGTCGTGCCAGTTCTTGGGGAAGACGTTGTCGATCACAGAGATTCGCAAGTGCCCACCAAGATGGACGACGATCGCGAACCCAAGCAGGCCTGCCACAGCGTTGCTGAAGACTGCGTATCGCTGGGACCCGAATATCCCGTTGCCCAGAACCTCGCGCGCCAGGACATCCAAGACCAGCGCTACCGCGACAGACACAAGCGCAGTGACCGCGACGAAGACTTCGATCTTCATCAGGCGATCAAGACCTACTCTGATTCTTTTCTCCACGGTGGTCTCCATTGGTGAAGGTCTGCGAGTCGCGCGTCAGCTTTCATGAAGCCGATCTGCTCTGGCGACACCGACGTCAGTTCATGGTCATGACAGGTACATCACCGCGTCGGCAACTTCCGCTGGGGCGCCGAGCCGCCCCAGACGGGTGGCCCGAAGGAGACCTTCCGCGATCGGCTCGGGCAGTCGCGAGCGCATGCCGGTTTCGATGAACGTTGTTCATGTGCGGGCGACGACCCTAAGCCCTATTGGCGCGACTATAGCTGTAGTCTCGCAAGGTGCGACTACGCGTAAACGCGCATATCACGGCTTGGCCGCGGGGTGGTGCCGCAAAGACCCCTCATGGATTCCCTGGCGAGGGGACTGCTTGGCCGATCCCTGCCGCTTAGGCAAAGCACATCAGCGATCCATCAAGGCGCGACTTGAATAGCGACCAACCTGAGCCACACGAATGCGGCGAGCCGTAGTTGGAATGGAAAGACGGGCGGCCGCGGAGATGAAGGCCTGACGCTCCGCCTCTCCACCGGCGTCCCTCCGCGACATCAGCTGCTCGAGGTCCTTCATCGACTGCATGCCCATGACGTGCTGATGCTCCAGACGAGCAAGGAGGGCGTCGGCCTCGTGGGTGCGTTGGCGCAAAGGGGCAAAAAGGAAAAGGTCTCCCTTCGGATGGTGGTAACGCTCGGGAACCACGTTAAGGTAGTACAGGATCTGTCTGAACACCTTGCGATCGATCGTCTTGCCCCATTCGGCCTCGCGCAGCAAGTGAGCGAAAGCGTCCAAGACGGCTGCACTCGACTCGCTTCGGTTTTCCTGAGATGGCTTGGAGTGAGCATCCATCGCGTCCCGAGCCGGGGCCGTTGCTTCGCAACGAGGACGATATTCCGAACGACGGTGGCCGGGAGGTCACGTTTGGATCGGGTCTCGAGCCGTTGCGGCTGCTGCTGCTCAGGCAGGGCGAGCGAGTCTGGGCCTACGAGAACGTCTGCCCGCACTTCTCGCTACCCCTGAATTTTGATCCGCAGGTCTTCGTCACACTCGATGGCCTTGTCATGTGCGCACACCACACGGCCTTCTTCAAGTTCGAGGACGGCAGTTGTGTCGACGGGCCATGCGCAGGCACCGGCCTTTCACCAATAGTGGTGCACTGCCGCGACGGGCGCGTTGTACTAGGCACCGAGCCTGGGTCGGATTGAGCCCGCCAGGCGAACGTCAAAACGGCTGGCCGACGCAATTTTCGGCAAGTGATCGCTGCACCAACATCTCACGACCATATTCCCCCTCCGGGATTGACCGCAGAAAACCTTGGACCGCATCGTTGCAGTCGTTGCAGTGACCCGCGCGGCAGCACAGGAGATCGCTGGAAGCCTGGACATGGCCGCACCGCACGGCCCTCATTGACTCGATCCGACCCCGCGGATCAATCGCTTGCAGCGCCCGAAGGACGACGTGTCACCTGGACATGCGCAGAAGCTGGCCGGCGATGACCAGTTTCTGGACTTCGCTCGTCCCCTCGTAGATGCGCAGCGCCCTGACGTCGCGGTACAAGCGCTCGACCGGGACGCCGTGTACTACGCCCAGTCCGCCGTGGAGTTGCAGCGCCTGATCGATGACCATTTGCGCTTGCTCGGTCGCGAAGAGCTTTGCCATCGAGGCCTCCAGTGTCGTGCGACGGTCCGTGTTTGCCTTGAGCCAAGCCGCCCGATACACCAGCATTGCCGACGCATCGATGGCCACCGCCATCTCCGCGATCTTTGCCTGCGTCAACTGGAATGTCGAAAGCTTCGCACCAAAGATCTCCCTCTGTCCCCTTCGCTCTACTGCGTGCATAAATGCGCTGCGCGCCAGGCCAAGCGCGGCTGCACCGACGCTGACTCGAAAGATGTCCAGCGTTCCCATTGCCACCGCGAAGCCCTGCCCCTCCTCGCCGATTCTGTTCGTCGCCGGCACCCGACATGAAGAAAGCCGGACGACACCGATCGGATGCGGCGAAATGACCGGGATTTGCTCCGCCGCGTTGAGCCCGGGTGAGTCTGCGTCGACGACGAATGCCGACAGGCCCTTCGCTCCGGCCTCACCGGTACGGGCAAACACGACGTAGAAGGCGGCAAGCCCGGCATTGGAGATGAAGGTCTTTATTCCATCGAGCACGTAGTGATCGCCATCTCGGCGCGCGGTCGTGGTCAGGCTCGCCACGTCCGACCCTGCCTCCGGCTCCGTGAGGGCAAAGGCCGCCACTTTGCGACCGGCGCGCACGTCGGGCAAGAACCGCTCTCGTTGTGCTTCGCTGCCCGCGATGCCGATTGGGCCGCTGCCGAGTCCCTGCATCGCGAACGCGAAGTCCGCCAACGCGCCGTGACTCGCAAGGATGTCGCGACTCAGGCACAGGGTGAGGCTGTCCGGGGCTTTGCCCGTCTCTGGCGAAACCGCTGCGTCCAGCCAGCCGGCCTGGGCGAGTGCCTGCACCAATCGCAGAGTGGAGTGCGCCGGATCGCGCTCATCTTCTGCGAGTAGCGCGGGAAGGTTCGATGTCGCCCAGGCGTCAAACGCAAGCGCATGCGCTCGATGGTGGCTCTCGAAGAATGGCGATTGCAAGTAGTCGGGAAGTGCCATGTCAGCGGCCAGCGATACGCTGCAGTTCGATCAATGACTCCGGGTTGACCAGACCGGACAAGTCGCCGACCGGTTCATCCTGGAGGACGGTGCGCACCAGCCTGCGCATGATCTTCATCGTGCGGGTCTTCGGGAGATCGGAAGCGAAGAGCACCTGCTTCGGACGGAACGACGCACCGAGCGCATCGACCACCGCCTGCCGCAATTCAGTCACCAGTTCGGGGCTTTGACCGACCCCGCGAGAAGGCACGCATACGCACACCACCGCCGAGCCCTTGACAGGATCCGGCACGCCCACCGCGGCGGCCTCGACAATCTTTCCAGTGGCCAGAAGTGCCGCCTCGACCTCCGCCGGACCTGTGCGTTTGCCGGCGATCTTGATCGTGTCGTCCGAGCGGCCGTGAATGAACCATGCGCCTCGATCGTCGATCGATGCGAAATCCCCGTGCACCCAAAGACCCGGGATCTTTTCCCAATAGGTTTCGAGATAGCGCTGCGGGTCGCGCCAGAATCCGCGCGTCAAGCCGATGGACGGCGTAGACAAGGCTAGCTCGCCCACCTTGCCGGCTTGGACCTGACGGCCTTCATCATCCACGACGATGGCCCCCATGCCCGGAATCGGACCAGCGAATGCGCAGGGCTCGAGCTCGCCGTGGAGAACCGTACCGGCAAGGATGCCACCGCCAATCTCGGTGCCGCCCGAATAGTTCAGCAGGGGCACCTGGTCGTGCCCGACGTGACGGCGAAACCACGTCCAGGCTTCGGGAGTCCAGGGCTCACCGGTCGCGGCCGTGATGCGAAGATGCGACATGTCGTAACTCTTCACGACGTCGACCGGCTGCTGCATGAAGGACCGAACCATCGTGGGTGCCACCCCGAGAAACGTGATGCGATGATCCTGTGTCAACCGCCACAGGCGACCTTGCTCGGGATAGTCCGGCACACCTTCCGCGAGGACTACCGTGGCGCCGAGCAACGGAACGGCAACAGCGAGAATCGGGCCGGTAAGCCAGCCCATGTCGCTCATCCACAGCAGCCGATCACTCGGCTGAAGATCCAGCACCAGGCCGAAGTCCAGCGCCACCTTCACCATGAATCCGCAATGCGAGTGCACCGTCCCCTTGGGCTTGCCGGTGGTGCCCGAGGTGTAAACAATCATCGCCGTCGTCTCGGCAGGCAGTTCGAGCGGAGCGGCTCCTTCGGTGCGTGCCACCAGATCGTTCCAGGAGCGGTTGTGACCGCCAATGGGTTCATCGCTACACCCACGCTCTACGACAATGACGTGGCGCAAGGTTGGAATCAATGGCCGAGCCTCTTCGACAACCTTGAGCATGTCGATCTTCTTGCCGCGCCGGTACGTGATGTCAGCCGTGAACACCGCCTTCGCCTCTGCATCGGCCAAGCGCTCCGCGATGGCGGCAGCGCCGAAACCGGAGAACATCGGCAAAGCGACGGCACCGATGCTGACGACAGCAAGGTAAGCTGCGATCGTCTCTGGAACCATAGGCATGTACAACCCGATGACATCGCCTCGACCGCAGCCGAGATCCGACAACCCCGCTGCGGCCCTGCGAGTCAGGGTCGACAGTTCGTCGTAGTTGAGTGATCGCTGCTCGCCATCCTCACCTTCCCAGACGATCGCCCGATGCGATCCGCGACCAGCCTGAATCGTCCGGTCGAGACAATTCCACGCAAGGTTCGTGGTACCGCCGACGCACCATTCGGGCCACATCGGTCCGCGCGAAACATCCAAGAGCCGGTCGAACGGCTTGAAGAAGTGAATGTTGTGAAAGGCAATGACCGCACGCCAAAACCACTCGGGATCGACCGCGGCGCGTTGACAGAGAGATTGGTAGTCCGCTAGGCGGTGCAGTGCAAGGAATCGCGCCAACTGCGACTCAGTCTTGAGATCCATGTTCCGTTTCTCCAGCCTTCGAGTAAGGCATCAGCGCCGCGACGGCAGCAGTCTTGTTTCGGACGCGGTTGTCCTCTACTGTCGGGGAAGTTCTTCAGTTGCCCTCGAAGACAGGCTGCTGCTTGTTCGCGAATGCCCGGTAGGCGCGCCGGAAGTCCTCCGTCTGCATGCAAATGGCCTGCGCCTCCGCTTCCGTCTCCAGGGCCTGCTCGATGGACTGATTCCATTCCTGATGCAGACACTTCTTCGTCATCGCATGGGCGAACGCCGGTCCATGGGCCAGCTTCGAGGCGGCAGCTTTGGCCGTTTCGAGAAGAGTGTCTGCAGTGACAATCTGGTTGTAGAAACCCCAGGCCAGCCCCTCGTCGCTCGACATATTGCGCCCCATATACAGCAGTTCACTCGCTCGGCCTTGCCCGATGATTCGCGGCAGGATGGTGCAGGCCCCCATGTCGCAACCCGCCAAGCCAACGCGGGTGAATAGAAACGCGGTCTTGGTGGCGGGAGTCGCATAGCGCAGGTCAGACGCCATTGCCAATATGGCTCCTGCGCCGGCGCAGATGCCATCAATGGCCGCGATGATGGGCTGCGGACATGTGCGCATTTCCTTCACCAGATTTCCGGTCATGCGTGTGAAGTCCAGCAAAGCCGGCATCGCCATATTTGTGAGAGGGCCGATGATTTCGTGCACATCCCCACCCGAGCAGAAATTTCCTCCAGCCCCGGCAATGATGACAACCCGCACATCCTGCGCATATTGAAGGCGATGGAAGGTATCGCGAAGTTCGGCATAGCTCTCGAAGGTCAGCGGATTTTTCCGTTCGGGACGGTTCAGCGTGACAGTCGCCACGAGGTTTTCCACCTTCCAACCAAAGTGTTTCGGGCGCCAGTCGGCGGCATCGAGTTTGTACATGCGAGACTCTTCCTGTGTTGACGTCATCGATCTTGGCTCAGGAGCCTGCCACGATGACAAGTTCGGAAATCGTGACGTGCGGCGGCTGATCGACCGCGAACAGCACTGAACGGGCAATGTCCTCAGGCTCCAGGACGGCCGGGAAGTGCGCGTAGAAGTCGTCAACCTTCGATCGATCGCCTTTCCATCGCGTGTCGGAGAAGTCGCTCTTCGCAACTCCGGGCAAGATCTGGGTCACACGGACGCCCTGGTTGCGATAGTCATCGAGAATGGCCTTGCTGAAACCATTGAGACCAAACTTGCTCGTGCAATAAGCCGACGAGCCCGCGTGCGCTTCGAGCGCATAGATCGAGCTGACATTGACGACATGGCCGCGCCTGCGCTTCAACATCCCCGGCACGACCATGTGCGTTACGCGCATCGCGCCGAGTAGGTTGGTTTCGATGGTGTCGGCCCATTGGTCCATGCTGCCTTCGTCGAAACGGCGACGCCCGCCAATGTCGTGGCCAGCACAGTTCACCAGAACATCGATCTCGCGCCAGGACTCGGGAAGCCGGTCCAAAAGGCTTTCGACAGACGCTTTGGCACGTACGTCGAGCTGCAGGGAAGTTGCGGAAGCCCCGATAGCAGCCACGTTGGCCGCCAAGCGGTCTTCGCGCCTTGCCGCGCAGACTACCCGCCACCCGCAGCGCGCCAATGCGGACGCGATCGCCGCGCCGATTCCGCTGCTGGCCCCTGTCACCAGAGCGATGCCTCGAGCGGCCGTGGTCACAAGAGCTCCAGCGCTGCGGTCGAGTTGACCGCATGACGTAGCGTGGGGTGAACAGGGGCGAGCGAGCCGATCAAAATGTCCGTAGAACACAGGCTACGGATCGCCATGGCCATGGAGAACTGCCGCACTCTTGTCTCCTTGTAGTTGCCCGCAGCGCCACGCAACTCAAGCTCTAGGCATCTGCCTGAGTTTTGCTAATCGGTACTAAACAGTAAGTATCACCATTCGAGACTGCATCGTCAACTACCCAGTTCTCGCCAGCCCTGAGTGTTTGCGCTAGATCAAGGAGAGCGCCCGGTCCGGTCGTCCGTCGTTCGTCCAGCAGGCCGGCAAGCTTGGTCGATGTGGCCGTTGCTTGCATCGTTGCGCCCATCCCCCGCCACCCGCTGCGCCCTGTCCAGCAGCCCGCTGCGTGAGGCGCTGTCGCACTGGCCGGCCCGGGGCCGGTGCAGGCGTTCAAGAACCACGTCTTCCGCGTGGCGCCGATCAGCGTCGACGGCCTGGCCGACCTGGTGCGGGTGCGCCTGATCGTCGAGCGCAAGGCATTGCGTGAAGCCGTTGCCAACGGTGACGCCGCCTGGGAGGCTGCGGTGGTGGCAGCGGGCCACGCGCTGACATTGGCCAGCCGGCGCATTGGCACGGCGCCCACGGTCCTGGACAACAACTGGTCGGACCGACACCGCGCGTTCCACTTGGCGCTGTATGCTGGCGCTCGTTCACCCACGCTTCAGTGTGTGGTGACCGACCTGTTCGACCAAGCCGAGCGCTACCGGCGCTTCTCTGCCCTGCACCGGCATGGGCCACGCCGCAAGCATGCCAAACATGCCGCCCTGCAGACGGCCGTGCTGGCGCGCGACGCCGAACGCGCCACGGGCCTGCTGGCCGCGCACACTTCTTCCATTGAGCGCAACGTCACGGCTGCCCTGCTGTCAATGGTGGGCTGAGCAGCCACAGTAGCGGCGGCTACCAAGACGCGCGAGGGCCAGGAACGAGATGACGAACTCGATCGAGCTCGGCAGCCTGCATCACCACCCGGTCCAGGGGTCGGAGGCCATTGTCATGCAGCAGGGTCGCCAGCCGATCGACCCGTGATTTCAGCTCGGCACAGGCAACGCTGCGCGCACCTTCGACGACAGCGACCCTGTGCGGCAGCCTCTGGGCAGAGGTGCGGACGATGTCGGCGATGCGGCGACACCGGCCGGTATCCGGCCGCCTCCCAGCTCTTCCGCAGACCAAGGCACGAAACCGCCGAGCGCGGATCCTCCATCACGAAGCGTCGGGTTGGGCACCCGGCACGGCCTGCCGGAAGGCGTCCAAAGCGCCGCAGGCCGCATCGATCTCCACCAGCCGCGGCCAGCGGGCGAGTTCGAGCTTGAAGCGGCGGGCGCTTTCGATTTGCGGGACCAGGTAGACATCGGCCAGGGTTGGCGTCGGGCCGAACGCGAAAGGTCCGGGCCCGTGTTCCTTGGTGAGTGCCTCGAAGGCGTCGAACCCCTCGCTGATCCACGTGGCGCACCAGCCATTTATGGCGGCTTCATCGGCTCCGAAGCGGTGCCGCAGCGCCTCGAGGATCCGGCGGTTGTTCACCGGATGGATGTCGCAGCCCACGATCGCCGCCAGCGCGCGCACCCTCGCCCGCTTGATGGCATCGCCTGGCAGGAGCGGCGGCGACGGGTATCGCTCCTCCAGCCATTCGATGATGGCGGGCGACTGGGTCAGGATGTCGCCGTCCAACTCCAGCGCCGGGACCAGCCGCTGCGGATTGACACGCTCGTACTCGGGCAACAGGTGCTGCTCGCTTCGCAAGTCGACCGCGACCTGCTCGTAGCTCATGCCCTTGAGGTTCAGCGCGATCCGCAGCCGGTGCGAAGTGCCGCTGCGGAAGAAGGTGTAGAGCTTCATAGGTCGCGGTCGTCATGGGCTTCAGTGCGCCTCGGCCGCGCCGCCCAGGTAGGTGGCCGTCACGCGCGGGTCTTCTACAAGGTCGCTGCTCGGACCGCGCAGCACGACGGACCCAGTCTCCAGGACATAGCCGTGGTCGCTGACCTGCAGCGCTGCCCTGGCGTTCTGCTCCACCAGGAGGATGGCCACGCCGGACCGCCGCAGGTCGGCGACGATGCGGAAGATCTCTTTCACGATCAGCGGCGCAAGGCCCACGCTGGGTTCGTCCAGCAGCAGCACCTTCGGCTTGCCCATTAGGGCTCGCCCGAGCACGAGCATGGCCCGTTCGCCGCCCGAGAGCGTGCCAGCCAGCTGCGCACGGCGTTCGCGTAGGCGTGAGAAGCGCTGGAAGACCTCTTCCATGGTCTCGCGATGGTCGCGATGCCCTTGGCCGTGACGCGCATAGGCGCCCATCAGCAGGTTGTCTTCCACTGTCATGGTCGCGAACAGTTCCCGCTTCTCGGGAACCAGCGACATGCCGGC
>ERZ761602.6753-NODE-6753-length-12616-cov-4.655441_pt1 | contig 12616 bp, 15 predicted proteins | sample MGYA00512165_ERZ761602 | MGnify/ENA primary metagenome ERZ761602 (study PRJEB28899, sample SAMN02445085) | bioreactor sludge metagenome | biome: EBPR sludge; isolation source: Thorneside wastewater treatment plant | place: Australia: Brisbane, Thorneside... | reverse complement strand
GTTGAGGCCGGTCGCATACTGCGTCGATTGCTCGCTGTTGGCGCCCGCCTGCCGGTAGTTCTGGTACATCAGGCTCTGGAATTCCGCGCGGTCGCGCTTGAAGCCCGTGGTGTTCACGTTGGCGAGGTTGTTGGAGATCACCCTCATGCGCATGTCCTGCGCGTCGAGGCCGCTCCTTGCCGTGTGCAGTGCCGAGCTCATATGCCGGACTCCTTCCTTGCTATTCCAGACGCAGCAGCGACGTGCTGCTCATGTCCATGTCGCGGACGCTGGTGACGAGCTGCACCTGCACCTCGTAGGCGCGCGCCTGCTCGATCATGTCGACCATCGAGGCCATCATGTTGACGTTCGAACCTTCAAGCCCGCCGGTCTGGAGGCGTGCGGTATCGTCCTGCGCGAGCTGTCCGCCGCCCGCCGCGCGCATCAGATTGTCGAGGCCCTTTTCCAGCTCGTCCGGCTGCGGCGTTACCAGCTTGATGCGGCCAACTTCGCTCATCTCGTTGAGCTGCCCGCCCTGCGGGCGAATGCTCACCGTGCCGTCGGCGCCGATCTCGACCGTATTGGCCGGCGGCACCGTGATCGGCCCGCCTTGTCCGACGACGACGAGGCCGTCGCCGGTTTCAAGGATACCCGTGGGGCTGATGCGGAGATCGCCGCGCCGGGTGTAGACTTCGGTGCCGTCCGGTGCCTGAACCGCCATCATCGATTCGCCCAGCATCGCCACGTCGAGTGCGCGGCCGGTCTGGTTGACCGTGCCGGGTGCCTGGTCGGACGCCAGCGTGCCTTCGGCTGCCTGGATGCGGCTGGCGAAGCTCTGACCACCGACGAGGTGGCGGCTCTGCGCTTCGCTGACGTCGCGCTTGAAGCCGATCGTGCTCGCGTTGGCGATATTGTGCGCCGTTACGTCCTGCGCAGCCATGGCGCTGCGCAGGCCGGAGAGGGCGGTATAGACGAGACGGTCCATGGTCGGTTCCGGTCAGCTCAAATCCGCTTAGCTGCGGATATTGATGATGGCGCTCGTCATCGCGCTATCGGTTTCGATCGCCTTCGCATTCGCCTGGAAGTTGCGCTGCGCGGTGATGAGGTTGACGAGTTCCTCGGTGATATCGACGTTCGCCATTTCAAGCGCGCCCGAACGGATCGTGCCGACACCGCTCGATCCCGCCTCGCCGAGGATCGGCTCGCCGGAAATGCCGGTTGACGTGTAATGCGCGTCGCCGGTCTGCTTGAGGCCGTTGGCGTTGGCGAAGGTCGCGACCGCGATCTTGCCGAGCGCCTGCGTCTGACCGTTGGTGAAGCTGGCGCGCACCACGCCGTTGTTGTCGACGGTAACGCTGTCGAGACGGCCCGACGGATAACCGTCCTGCGTCATCGACACGATCGAGAACGGGTCCGAATACTGCGTCGTCGACGTACCGTGATCGAGCGAGATGAGCAGCGGATCGCCGCCGGGGATGTTCAGCGGATCGAAGCCCACGCCTGTGGTCGGAGAAATGAGCTGACCGAAATTGTCGAAGCGCATTTGCATAGGCGAAGGGCCGGACGACGGTGTGAGTTCCGTACCGTCGACGATGACGTGGACGTTCCAGTCGTTCGTGGTCGAGGACGAATTCGAGCTCGATGTGCGGACATAATAGATTTCCGCAGCCATCGGATTGCCGAGCGAGTCGTAGACCGTCGTGGAGGTCGAACGGTTGTAGGTGGTGGGATTGTCCGGATTGAACGCGTAGGGGTTCGTCGGGGTATAGATCGGGTTGTTCGGGATCACCTCCGCGTCGGACGGGAGGTTCAGCGCAAGGTTGATTCCGGTGGTGGCGCGCGGCTGCCCCGAGGTCAGCGGCAGGCGCAGCGCGCGCGTGTCGTTGATGCTCGTCGAGATCACCGTGCCCGAATCGTTCACCGGATAGACCTGCAGCGCCTGTCCGCCGCTATCGACGACGAAGCGGTCGCTGTTCACCGTGAACGAGCCGTTGCGCGTGAACTGCATGTCGGTCGTGCCCGAGGTCGACTTCACCATGAAGAAGCCTTCGCCCATGATTGCGAGGTCCATCACGTTGAGGCTCGACTGGATCGCGCCCTGCGTGAACTGCTGCTTGATCGTCTTGAGCGCGGTGCCCGAACCGGCGACGCGGCCGGCGCTCTGCAGCGCGGAGCTGGAGATGATGTCACCGAACTCCGCGCGCGAGCGCTTGAAGCCGACGGTGCCGACGTTCGCGATGTTGTTCGAGGTCGTGGAAAGATCGGTCTGCGCGGCGTTGAGGCCGGTGAGCGAGGTATACATTGCCATGGGTAGGGTCTCCTCTGGAAACGGTGAGAACTAGCTGCTGATCTTCTGAACCTTGTCGAAGGTGACGGAGCCGATGCCGAGCAGATCGAGCGTCATCGGCGTGTTCGCGGTCGCGGTGCTGACGGACTGGACGAGTGCGTAGACCGAGGTGGAAAGCGCCTCGCGCTTGCCGCCCACGTTGGCCGTCGCCTCGATGGTGACGGGTCCCGGCTCCACGGTTTCGCCCGCGTCGTTCTTGCCGTCCCACGCGAATTCGTGGGCGCCGTCCTCGACTGCGCCGAGCTTCAGCGTGCGGATCGTCGCGCCGGTGGAATCCTTGATCGCGACTGTCGTGTCGGTTGCACCCTCGGGGATCGTGATCGCCCCGTAAACGGCACCCGTGCCGTCCGGCACCGCCTTGGTGCCCGATGTCAGCACATATTTGCCGACAAGGCCGGTGGCCGTTGAAAGCTGATTGTTGTTCAGCGAATCGAGGATGCTGCCGAGCTTGGTGTTCATCTCCGAGATGCCTGCCAGCGACGAGAACTGCGCCATCTGCGCGACGAACGCCTCGTTCTCGACTGGGTTGAGCGGATCCTGATTCTTCAGCTGCGTCGTCAACAGCTTCAGGAAGTCGCTCTGATCGAGCTGGCTCTTCTGCGTGACGGTACTGCTTGAATCGTAGCTCTTGATGCCGAGCGCACTCAGATCAAGGCCGCTGCTGGTACTGGTCATGCCTGCCTCACTGTCCGAGTTTCAGGGTGTTCAGCATCAGCGACTTCGCGGTCTGGATGACCTCGACGTTGTTCTGATACTGGCGGGAGGCTTCGAGCAGCTCGACCATCTCCTGGGTCTGGTCGACTGCGGCCTCGTAGATATAGCCGTCCTTGTCGGCCATCGGATGGCCGGGATCGTAGCGCTTCACGGGTGTGCCGCCGGCGGAGACGACATCGACGACGTCCACCGTGGCTGTGGCCCCGCCGTTCGCCTGATCGAAATAGGTCTCGAAGATCGGCTTGCGCGCCTTGTAGGCTTCCGCCTCGCTGCGCGCGACGGAGCCGGCGTTTGCAAGGTTGCTCGCCGTGGTGTTGAGCCGCACGAGCTGCGCCGACATGGCGCGGCCCGAAATATCGAAGATCGAAAGTCCGGCCATCGTCATTCGCCCTTCAGCGCACGCGAGAGCGTGTTGATGCGGCCGTTCAGGAACGCGAGCGTCGTCTGATACTGAACGGCGTTTTCGCCGAAGCGTGTCTGCTCGGTGGAAAGCTCGACCGTGTTGCCGTCGAGCGATGCCTGGTTCGGGATGCGGTAGAGCGCGCCGCCGGATGCGCCGGGGCCACCCATGCCGATGTGGTTGCCTGCGGTAACGGTCAGCGCGCCGCCGCTCTCCGCCGACTTCAGCTGCGCGGCGAAATCGATGTCGCGCGCCTTGTAGCCGGGGGTGGCCGCGTTGGCGATGTTCGAGGCGAGCAGCTCGAGGCGCTTCGAACGCAATTCGAGCGCCTGTGCGTGCACACCGAAATAATTGTCGAGTACGTCCATTGCGGTACGTCCTGATGGTTTTGTCCGCTCTCGCTCCAGCAAGTGGCGTGCCAGATCGATAACAATATGATTTCAATAGATATATTTTGAGGTTGTGGGCGCATTGTCGGAGCCTTGACGGCCTTCCGTCGGTTTCCCGACGCGTTTTCGCGCGCACTTAATCTTAACCCGAAGCTGTCGTTATTCCTGACATGAGACTCATGACGCCCCGGGCCGCGTTTGCGGTGCTTGCCCTGTTTGTCCTGCCGGCACACGCGCAGGAAGCAGCGCCCGCCGTGCTGACCGGCGTCGGTTTCGCCCCGATCTCGTCGCAGCCCGCGCGAACGGACGAGGAGCGCCGCCTGCTGGCGATCCGCGCCTCGCACCTTGCCGCGCTGCGCAACCTTGCCGAGCAGGTGTACGGCGTGAAGCTGCAGTCGCAGTCCTCCGCATCGAACACGTCGCTGCAGTCGGACTCGATCCGCGCCACGGTGAGCGGAACCGTATCGGGCGCGCGCATCGTCAAGATCACGCCGAAGGGCGACGATACCTACGAAACCGTCGTCGAGATGCGGCGACCGGCGGGCGGCGCCGACTGATGCGCCGCGGGGCCACCCTTCTTGCCGTTGCCGCCGTTCTTGCGGCCTTTCCGGCGGCCGCGGACGTGCGCGTCGACGTAGAAGGCGCCGCGCCGCTTGGTGCGGACGCGGCGCGCGCGCGCCGCGCGGCGATCGGGGATGCGCTTCGGCAGGCCGTCGCGGCGGGCGGCATGGATGTCGAGGCGCGCACGATCATCGATCGCAACATCGTGCGGTCCGACACGCTCTGGGCGACCGCGCGCGCGAAGGTGACCGCGTTCGAGGTGACGGACGAATGGCGCGAAGATGGCCTGCTGCGGGTTGCAGTATCCGCAACGCTCGCGCCGCTTGAGGCCGGTAAGTGCAACGTATCGGTGCGGCCCGCGATGCATGTGGGCCCGCTCCGGGTCGATATCGATCCGGCGATCGATCCCGCCATTGCGGACCCGGTGCGCGCCGATGCCGAGCGCACGTTCCGGGATGCCTATGGCGAGCCTGCCGCGCTGCCGCTTGCCGCCGCGCGGCGGTCTTCGGAGCGTTATGCGGCGCTCGCGCATGGCGGCGCGCCCGGCTACGGCCTGTTCGTGCAGCCGTTCATCGAGATGCGCACGCGCCGTGTGGAAGGTGCCGCTCTGATCACGGGCAAGCGCGCCGAGGCCGTGCTCGGCGTGGAGGTTTACGATTCCGTGCGGGGCACGCTCCTGGGGCGGATCACGCGCGACAGCGACTGGACGCTCTCGGCGCGGACGTGGGAATATGTTCCCGCCGACTACCGCCCCTCGCGCCGTGCCGTTGCGCCCGATTTTGGCGGAAAGCTCGCCGATCTCGTCGAGGAAGCGGGGGCGTTCGCGCGCTGCCGCCCGCTCGAAGTGGCCGTGAACGGCGCTTCAGGTGATGAACTGCTGATCTCGGCGGCGGGCGGCGACCTCGTCGTCGGCGATCTCCTTGGGCTCGGGGACGCCCGCGTCGCGGCCGGGGCGGGGCCGGAATGGACGTTTGCCGAGGTGGTCTCGGTGTCGGGCAGCGCCGCGCGGGCGCGCGTGCTCGGCGATGGGGTGCCTCCCGGAACGCGGACGGCGCTGCGCCAGCGCTAACTTCCGAGCTTGGCATGGACATTGCTTTGAAATGTGTCATGCAAGGCTGGATGAACAGAACGACGGTTTCCCGACGCTTGTGGGCATTGGCGGCAATATTTGCCGTCGGCGTGCCCGCGGCGATTTTCGAGAACCTTGATCGCCTTGAAGCCCAGATCGGCGACTTCGCCGGGCCGAACCGCGCGCCGCGCGTTGATCGCCGCCTGAAGCTCGGCGCCTGTTCCATCCGGCCGGAGCTGATCTGGTACGGCACGGGGCAGACGACGGTGCTCGTCCGCTGCGGCGGGCCGGACGGTTGGCAGATTTACGTTCCCATCGATATGAAACCGGCGGGGCAGGGGGCTGTGCAGGGTGGAAGCGGCGCTGTCGTCGTCGTTCGCCCGGTGCCGCGCGGCGGCACAATCACGGCGGGGGACGTCGATTTCCGGCCTGATACCTATGTGCCAGGCGGGGTCACGGCGGTCGATCAGGTGGTCGGCAAGGTGGTCATTCGCGCGCTCAATCCCGGCGAGGCGGTGCGCGCCAACATGCTGATCGCCGCAAATGCGGTGAAGCGCGGCGATCCCGTGCAGATCAAGAGCGGGGGCGGCGGGATCGAAGTCGCGGTCGACGGCCTTGCCGAACAAGACGCTCCGGTGGGCGGCCGCGTGCGCGTTCGCAATGTGGCTTCGGGGAACCGAATACAGGCAATTGTGATCGCGCCGGGAATTGTTGCGCTTCCGGGCTATAAGAATCCGGAAGACGGTCGTGAATGAAATTATAATGGGCTTTTGCGCCGCTGAGGCGATGATGAGGCGACGAGGATGGTAGACGGAATTTCTGGCCGCCCGGCAGGGCTGAACGGAGCGTCGGTGCTTCTGGACCCGGCTGCCGCGAAGGCGGCGGGGACCAAGAAGACCGCTGCGGCCGAAACCGCGCCGACGCCCGCGCGCGCCGAGCTTTCCGAGCTTGCCACCGCGGCGCGCGATGCCGCTGCCGCGCCGGTCGATGCCGCGCGCGTCGCCGAGCTTCGCGCCGCGATCGCGAATGGCAGCTACAAGGTCGATCCCGAACAGATCGCCCGCAAGATGGTCGATCTCGATCTCGGCTGGACGGCCGAATGATGGATGCCCCTGCCTACCGGCAGACACTGAAGACCCTGAATGAAACGCTGCGCGCAGAGCTCGCGGCGCTGGAAAGCGGGGACATCAGCGTCCTCGAATCCTCGACACCCGCGAAGCTCGCCGCGATTTCGGCGCTCCAGCTCTCGCCGATCGTCGAAAGCGATGCCGAAACCGATGCGCTGATCCGCGAAGGCGCGGAGCTTTGCGAGCAGGCCGCGCTGCGCGTGAACCTGCTGCTTGCGGGCGTCGAACGCCGCCTCGCCGTGCTGTCGCGCGCCGCCGGGCACGCCCCGCAGGTCCGCTACGGCCGCAATGGCCGCATGGACGGCGGCTACCGCACGCTGGACCTCGACTGCGCCTGAAGGCGCTGATTTTCTAAGACTGGCACGGCCTTTGCTTTGTCTCCCCCAAAGGAGACGAAGCCGTCATGAATCCGACGCCCCTTTCTACGATCGCTGGAGGCGCTGACCGCGTCCGCACGGCGATTGCCGAAGCGAGCCGGCGTACCGGCGTCGATTTCGATTATCTCTACAACCAGGCGAAGGTCGAAAGCGGCCTCCGGCCCGATGCGAAGGCGCGCACCAGCAGTGCGACGGGGCTCTATCAGTTCATCGATCAGAGCTGGCTCGGCGCGCTGAAGCGCCACGGCGCGGAGCATGGCCTCAGCTGGGCTGCGAACGCGATCAAGACCGACGCACGGGGACGGCTTTCCGTCGCCGATCCCGGCCTGCGCACGGCGATCATGAACCTCCGCAATGAGCCCGAAGCCTCGGCGCTGATGGCGGCGGAAACGGCCCGCGACAATCAGAACGCCATCGAAGGCGCCACGGGGCGCACGGCCAACGCGACCGATCTTTATATGGGCCATTTCCTTGGGCCGCGCGGCGCTTCGAAGTTCCTCGGCGCCATGGCGGCCAACCCCGATCAGCGCGCCGATCAGGTGATGCCTGCGGCTGCGGCTGCGAACCGCGCGGTGTTCTACGCATCGAACGGCACACCGCGTTCGCTCTCGGAAGTCTACGAGCGCTTCGCCGCCAAGATGGGGGACGATGCCCCGGACCAGGCGCTCGCAGCCCGCGCGCCTGCCATGACCGCCGAACCGCCGCTGCCGATGAGCCTTGCGCTCGCACTCGCCGGTGAGGACGCTGCCGCGCTCGACGGCCTGCTCACGACGACGAAACCGGAAGCCGCCCGGCTTGCCTATCTCACGCTCGCCAGCCTCGGCTGAGCCTGTTTCACACGGAGTTTGAAGCCTTGAAGACCAGCGCCCGGAGCCGTTCGTGACTGCCGCAACGCTCCAGATGAACCGCTCGATCTGGGCAGGTGCCGCCCGCGCGGCCTTCCTGCCGATCGGCATCCTGCTGCTTGTTGTGCTGATGGTGGTGCCGATCCCGCCATTCATGCTCGACACGTTCTTCATCTTCAACATCATGATCTCGCTCGCCGTGCTCATGGTGTCGCTGAACACGCAGAAACCGCTGGATTTCTCGTCTTTCCCCACCGTGCTCCTGTTCGCGACGCTGCTTCGTCTGGCGCTCAACGTCGCCTCTACGCGCGTCGTGCTCGTCCACGGTCACGAAGGGCCGCACGCCGCGGGTAAAGTGATCGAGGCGTTCGGCAACTTCCTCGTCGGCGGTGACTATATCGTCGGCATCTTCGTCTTCTCGATCCTCGTCATCATCAACCTCGTCGTGATCACCAAGGGCGCGGGCCGCGTGTCCGAAGTTTCGGCGCGTTTCACGCTCGATGCCTTGCCCGGCAAGCAAATGGCGATCGATGCCGATCTGAACGCGGGTCTGCTGACGCCCGACGAAGCCAAAGCGCGCCGTCAGGAAGTCGCGACCGAAGCGGATTTCTACGGATCGATGGACGGCGCCTCCAAGTTCGTGAAGGGCGATGCCATCGCGGGCATCCTCATCCTGTTCGTGAACATCATCGGCGGCCTTATCCTCGGCACGGTGCAGCATGGGCTGACGCTGGGCGAGGCGGGTTCGAACTACATCCTGCTCGCCATCGGCGACGGCCTCGTCGCGCAGATCCCTGCGCTGCTGCTGTCGATCGCGGCGGCGATCATCGTCACCCGCGTGTCTTCTCCCCTCGACCTTTCCGGACAGGTGGCGAGCCAGTTCGGCTCGGTGGGCGCCTGGACGCCGGTTGCCGTGATCCTGCTGCTGCTCGGCGTGGTGCCGGGTATGCCGCACATGCTCATCCTGACCGCCGCGGGAGCGGCCGGCTATGTCGCGTGGCGCCTGAAACGGGCGAAGGCCGTGGCCGACGCTGCGCCCGTCATCGAGGCGCCGGTCGTCGACCCCAATGCGGAATCGCAGATCAGCTGGGAAGACGTTACCGACAACGTCCAGATCAGCGTCGAGATCGGCTACGGCCTCATCGGCCTTGTCGACGAAAAGCTCGGCGCGCCGCTGATGGGTCGCCTCACTGGCATCCGCCGCCAGCTCTCGCGCGAGCTCGGCTTCGTCATCCCGATGATCCGCGTGCGCGACAACATGGCGCTGCCGCCCCATGCCTATCGCGTACTCGTCTCGGGCGTCGTCTACGGCGAGGATGAAGTGGCGCCGCAGGAACTGCTCGCGCTCGATTCCGGTCTCGTCCACGCGTCGGTTTCCGGACGTGCCGTCAAGGATCCGACGTTCGGGCTCGATGCGCTGTGGATCCAGCCGGAAGAAAAGGACCAGGCAATCGCGAACGGCTACACCGTCGTCGACCCGTCGACCGTGATGGCAACGCACGTCAACCAGATCCTCAGTGGCCAGTCGCGCCAGCTCCTCGGGCAGGACGAAGTGCAGAAGCTGCTCGACACATTGCAGACCACCACGCCGCAACTGGTGGGCGGCGTCACCAAGGCGCTGTCGCTGCAGACGATCACGCAGGTGCTGCAGACCCTGCTCGACGAGGCCGTGCCGATCCGCGATTTCCGGCGGATTATCGAGGCCTTGTCGGGCGTTTCGCACCGCACTCAGGATGCCGGCGATCTCACCGAGCTGGTGCGCCCGGCGCTTGGCGGGCTCATCGTCCAGAGGCTCTGCGGCATCCGCGAGCAGCTGAAGATCATCACGCTCGACGGCGAACTGGAGCAGCTTCTGGTCGCCTCCGTGCGCGCCGATCCCACGGGCGCCTATCCGCTCGATCCGGCGCTCTCGCAGCGCATCCTCACCGCGCTCGGCGAGGCGGCGCGTCCGCTGCTGTCGGATGGCACGACATTTGCAGTTGTCACGACGCCGCTCGTGCGCAGGCCGCTGTTCCAGCTTCTGCGCCAGCATCTGCCGGATGTGACGGTGCTGTCCTTCTACGAGATTCCGGACAGCCGTCAGGTTCAGGTGGTGGCCGTCGTCGGCCGCGGCAGTGAAAACTAGGGGAGTTGAGTTCGCGTCATGCAGACCACGACCATCGTAGCGCCGAGCAGCCGCATCGCGCTTGAACGCGTCGCCGAAATGTTCGGCCCCGACGCCATCGTTTACGAGACCCGCACCACGCGCCACGGCGTCGAGGTTGTGGCGGGCGGTATCGAACGGCGCCCCACGCCCTTGGCGCTGCACCGTGTGCCCGAAATGGCCCCGTCGCCCGTCTCCGCGCCCGCGCCTCAGCCGAAGGGTAAGGATCCGATGGTGCGCTTCATCGCGCAGTCGCGCGCGGTGGGCATCGATCCCGAATTCCTCACCGGCGAGATGGCCGCGGCCGGTGCCGATCTTGCTGACGCGTGGTCGCGATTCCTGATCCGCGTCGAGCGCGAAGTGAAGATCGCGCCGCCGCCGCACACCGATCTCGCGCATGTCTGCGTGGTGGGCGACAGCGGAAGCGCCAAGACGACGACGCTGGCGCAGCTCGCCGAGATGGCGCGCGCGGCGCGCCCCGGCGAACGCATCACGCTCCTTTCCGGGGATCGCCGCCCCGGCGCGCGCGAACAGCTTCGCGTCATCGCCGCCATTCTGAAAATTCCGGTCGCCGATCCGGCGCGCGGCGAGAGCCTCGCCGAAGCGGCGCGGCGTCTTTCGCGCAAGGAACGCCTGTTCATCGATATGCCAAGCGATCCGCGCCTTGCCGCCTGCGAGGTGGAGGAACTGCGCGGTGCACTCGAACGCGCGGGCACGCTCAGCGTGCTCTGCACAATGCCGCTCAGCGGCCAGCTTGCGCGGCATCGCCAGATCGCGGAGATGTTTTCGCAAGGTTTCGATGCCTATGTTCTCACCCATGCGGGTGAAACCCTGCCGCCGGGGGCGGTGCTGACCATGCTGCTTTCAAGCGGAGTGCCGCTTGCCGGGATCGGGCGTTCGGCCGATTTCGGAAGCGGATACGATGCTGCGCGGGCAACCGGCCTTTGCCGGATGGTCGCCGCGGCACTCTCCAACGGCGCGACGGCGACGCTGCAATGATCTCCGCTCTCAAGCGTATGCCAACGGAAGGCCTTTCCCGAATGACTTCGCCCGCGCCGACAGGCCAGGATATCCGCAATCGCCCCGTCGTGGTGGCGGTGGCCAGCGGCAAGGGCGGTGTCGGAAAGACCCACGTGTCGGTCAATCTCTCGGTCGCGCTCGCCAAGTCCGGCAAGCGGGTGATGCTGTTCGATGCCGATCTTGGCCTTGCGAACGCGGGCGTCATGCTCGGCCGCCCGGCGGGCCGCACCGTGCGCGATGCCCTGAAGGACGGCGTACCGCTCACCGAGATCGTGCAGCCGGGCCCGGCGGGGATCGGGCTTGTCAGCGGCGGATCGGGCGACGTCAGTCTCGCGGTGATCGAAGACGACGTGCTTGATGGCCTGTGCCGCGAGTTCCGCGTTTTCGAAGACGACCTCGACTATCTCGTTATCGATACGGCGGCGGGCATTGCCCCCAACGTGACCAGTCTTGTCGAAAAGAGCGATTTCGCTGTCGTCGTGCTCACCGACGAGCCGGCATCGTTCATCGACGCCTACGGTCTTCTGAAAGCGCTGGCTGTGCGCGGCCGCTGCCGCGAAGTGCTCGTCGTCACCAACATGGTGCCGAACGCGCTGGCGGGACGCAGACTGTTCGCGCGCTTCAAACAGGTGGCGAGCAACTTCCTCGACATCAATCTCGAACACCTCGGCTCGATCCCGCACGACAATCACGTGCACAGCGCCGCGATGCGCAAGCGCTGTCTTGTGGAAGCGTTCCCGCTTTCGGCGGCGGGGCAGGCGTTCAACACGCTTGCGCTCGATATCGCGAAGCGCACGCGCACGGACATTCTCGCCGCGCCCAACACCGCTTTCTTCGGAGAGGACCGCGATGCACGCGCGGGCTGAGATTCCCGGCGGTCTCGTCTACGCGCGGCGCCAGTCGGCGCCGACGCCGCAGCAGCGCGTCGAGGCCAATCTCGGCCTCGTGCGCAAGATCGCGTGGCATGTCTTCGGGCGGGTCAGCTCGGCGATCGAGATCGGCGATCTCGTGCAGATCGGCACGATCGCGCTGCTCGAAGCCGCGCGCAATTTCGAGGAGCGCGGCGTTGCCGCCTTCACCACTTACGCCACCACGCGCATTCGCGGCGCGATGATCGATCAGCTGCGGCGGCAGGCGAACATGTGCCGCAGCGCGCTCGTGCGCCGTAAGCAGCTGAACGATGCCCGCCGCGAGGCGGAGCTGGCGTTCGGGCGTCCGCCGACGCAGATGGAACTCGCCGCGCGCATGGGCATCACGATCGAGGCGCTGCAGGCCGAGATCGATGCGACGCAGGGCGTGCACTACGAGAACATCGACGAGGTCTACTCGGACCATTCGCAGTGGTTCGCCGACGAAGGCGAGACGCCGGACGAAACGCTGGAACGCAAGGATCTCGAACGCGCGCTCGCCGAGGGTATCAAGACCCTCCCCGAGCGCGAGGCGATGGTGCTCCAGCTCTATTATGTCGAGGAACTGAACCTCGACGAGATTGGCGCCGTGCTCGGCGTTGGCGCCGCGCGCGTGTGCCAGATCAAAAAGGCCGCGCTCGACCGGATGCGCCAAGGCCTTTCGGAGTGGGCGGCGTAACCTAAATCCGGCGCAGCAGCGCCTTGCCGCCAAGCGCGAGGAAACCCGCGAGCAGCCC
>ERZ761602.6750-NODE-6750-length-12618-cov-3.724429_pt1 | contig 12618 bp, 12 predicted proteins | sample MGYA00512165_ERZ761602 | MGnify/ENA primary metagenome ERZ761602 (study PRJEB28899, sample SAMN02445085) | bioreactor sludge metagenome | biome: EBPR sludge; isolation source: Thorneside wastewater treatment plant | place: Australia: Brisbane, Thorneside... | reverse complement strand
GATCGGCGGGGGTGGCTTCTCGGCCGACGAACCGGGCCGCTACCGCGCGCTGGTCGCGAGCCCCCACGCCGCGCTCCCCCGCCTCGCCCGCGGCGCCGGCTGGCGCGCCGTCGCGGCGATGCCCGCCATCACGCTCGCCTGGCCCGAGGGCGCCTGGTTCGGCTACGACCGCGTCCTCGCCGCCGCCGACCTCGGCTATGCGGGGCCGCCGTTCAACTGGGTCACCATGCCCGACCAGTTCGCCCTCGCCGCCTTCGAGCGCGCCGAGCTCGACCCGCCCGGCCGGCCCCCCGTCCTCGCCGTGGTCGCGCTCATCTCCTCGCACGCGCCCTGGACGCCCATCCCGCCGCGCCTGCCCTGGGACGCGCTCGGCGACGGCGCGGTCTTCGCGCCCCACGCCGCCGCCGGCCCGACGCCCGAGGCGCTGTGGCGCGACCTCGACGCCGTGCGCGACCACCTCGGCCAGACGCTCGCCTACAGCCTCGCCACCGCGACGGACTTCGTCGCGCGGCGGGCGGAGGCGGGCGCCGCGCCCCTCGCCCTGATCGTCGGCGACCATCCGCCGGCGGGCTTCCTCACCGGCGACCCGGACGGCAGGGAGACGCCCGCGCACCTCGTCGGGCCGCCGGAAGCCCTGGCGCGGCTCGACGACTGGGGCTGGACCCCGGGCCTCGTCCCCGCCGCCGACGCGCCGGTCTGGCCCATGGAGGCCTTCCGCGACCGCCTCCTCACCGCCTTCGGCCCGGCAGGCGGCGCGCAATGCCCGGGCGCGCGCACTTTACCGGATGCGATCGGGTGCTAGTGTCATGAAAATGGAAAACCCAGCGCCCTCCGCCGAAGCGGCCTTCCTGCAGCGCGCGACCCCGTCGCCCGCGGTCTGGTCGGCGCTCCTCGCCGCCCGCGCCGGCGCCGACGTCCTGCCCGACCCGCGCTGGAGCGAGGCCGAGCGCGCCGGCTGGTCGCTCTACGCGCCGCTGATCGGCGGCGGCGAGGGGACGTTCTGCTTCGCCCAGGTCGGCCAGTCGCTCGACGGCCGCATCGCCACGCCCTCCGGCGACGCGCGCGACGTCTCCGGGCCGCAGGGGCTCGTGCATCTCCACCGCTGCCGGGCGCTCGCCGACGCCGTGGTGGTGGGCGTGCGCACCACGCTCATGGACGACCCTCGCCTGACGGTGCGCCTCGTCGACGGCGCCTCGCCGGCGCGCGTGGTGATCGACCCGCGCGGCCGGCTGCCCGCCGACGCCACCGTCTTCGCCGCGAACGGCGCCCGACGGGTGGTGATCCAGGCCTGCGACGCGCCGCGGCCCGCCGGCGTCGAGGTCGTGCGCCTCCCCGCGAGCGACGGCTGGATCGCGCCCGCCGCCATCCGCACGGCGCTGGCAGGCCTCGGGCTGCGCCGGGTGATGATCGAGGGCGGCGGCGTCACCATCGCCGGCTTCCTCGACGCTGGTCTCCTCGACCGGCTGCACGTGGCCATCGCGCCGCTCATCATCGGCGCCGGCCCCTCGGGGCTGCGCACCGCGCCGGTCGCCCGCCTCGCCGACGCGCTGCGCCCCGCGACCCGGGTCTACGGCCTCGACACCGACGTGATCTTCGACTGCGCGCTCGGCGCGCCCGGCAGCGCCAGCACGTCGAGATGCCCGATCGTGCAGGACGCGGTCCCGCTCGCCGCCGCCCGCGCCTGACCCCATTCCGCCGCGCCGGCCGCCGCGGCAACCCCGGCGGCCAGCGGCCGGGCGAGCGCGGCGTCCGCCGGCCCGAGCCGCCACGGGCTCGCCGCAATCCGCACCGCATAGCCGCGCCGCGCCATCGCCTCGGCCAGCGCCCGGCCCGCCTCGGGTCCGAGCGCCGGGCCGAAGCCCTTGTCGCCGCGCTGGTGGGCGTTGAACGCCGCGAGAACCGCCGCATCCGCCGCGAGCGGCGGCGCCCATGCCATCGTCCCGTCGTAGCTCAGCGCCGCGTAGACCGCCGCGCCCTCCGCCGCGACCCGATCCGCCAGCGCCTCGATCCATTCCCGCGACACGAGGTCGAAGAGCGCCGACGCGGCCACCAGCCGCGCGCCTCCCAGCGGCAGCGCGTCGAGGTCCCTCAGGTCCGCCGCCACGACCGCCGCTCCGGGCGCCCGCGCCGCCGCCTCCGCGAGCAGCCCCGGATCGCGGTCCACCAGCCGCCATCGCTCCGCCGGCCCGCCGAAGGCGCGCAAGGTCGAGCCGGTCCCGCATCCGAGATCGACCGCCGGCCCGTCGCCGAGCATCTCCCGCGCCGCCGCGAGCAGGCTCGGATCGCGCGCGGCACGATCTGCCGGCTCGCGCAGGTCGAGCCAGACGGCCTCGAAGCTCACGCCTGCCGCCCCGAGGCGGATCCGGCCCGCCCGGACGACGAAAATCGATCGTTCACCAAGATTGCCATCGGGTGAATCGCGTGCGTTTTACTGTTCATGGTCAATGACTTGCCAAAGCGTCCGCGTGCGGACGCTCTCACGTCCGCACCAGCGCGCCGGACACCGCCGCCGCCGTATCGTCCCAGCGCGGCAGCGCCTGCCCCGCCGCCCAGGCCGCGTCCGACGCGGCCCGCCGGCGCGCGGGATCGCCGAGCAGCCCCGCCAGCGCCGCGGCCATTGCAGGCGCGTCCCCCGGCGGGACCAGCGCCCCGGCCGCCTCTGGCACCAGGTCCGCGATCGCGCCCGCCCGGCAGGCCACCACCGGCAGGCCCTGCGCCAGCGCCTCGGCGAACGCCATGCCATAGCCCTCGTATTCGGACGCCAGCGCAAAGACGTCCGCCGCGGCCAGCTCCCCCGCCACATCCGCCGCGGCGCCCACCAGCTCCACCCGCCCGCCAAGGCCGCGCGCCGCGATCCGCGCCGCCAGCTCGCCCGCGCAGGCCGGATCGAGCGCGGCCGAGCCAAGGATCCGCGCCCGCCACGGCCGGTCCGCGATCGCCGCCAGCGCCTCGATCAGCACGTCGTGCCGCTTGCGCGGGATGAGCGACCCGACGCTGACGATCACCGGCGGATCCCCCCGCCCCGCCGCCCGAGCCGCCGGATCGGTCCCCGGCGGCGCCACCGTCAGCCGCGCCGGATCGACGCCAAAGCCCCCCACCAGCCGCCGCGCCGTCGCGACGCTGGTGCAGACCACGGCCGCGGCATGGGCGAGCGCCGCCCGCTCGCTCGCGACCAGCGCCGCCGCCTCCGCCGCCCCGAGCCCGGTTTCGTCTCCCAGCGGGTGATGCACCAGCGCCGCCAGCCGCAGCCGCCGCGCCTCGGCGGCGACGACATCCGGCAGCGCGCCGAACGCGAGCCCGTCGACCAGCACCACCTCCCCGTCCGGCACGCCTGCGAGCGCCGCAGCCGCCCTCTCCCCCACCGTGTCGGCGAACGGGAATCCCCCCGGCAGCGGCAGGAGCCGCACCTCCCATCCCGCCTCGCGCAGCCCGGCGATCAGCCGGCGGTCGTAGCCATATCCCCCCGTCGGCGCGTCGAGATCGCCCGGGATCGCGAACCAGACCCTGCGCGCCGCGGACATGCCCACACTCTCGTCCCCCTCAGGCGATTCCCACGCGTGGGCGCCTCACAGGTCGCCCTCATGCCAACCCCGCGCGGCGTGGCTCTCGTGCAGGGTCACGCGGATGCGCCGCACCCGCCCCCCGTCACCCAGCTTCCCCGCCCGCGCCGCCTCGGCCAGCTCGCGGAAGATGTGCCCGCACAGGAACTCGGTGGTGGTGAAGCGCCCGGCGAACTGGGGAACCTCGTCGAGGTTCCTGTAGCGCAGCGGCGCCAGCGCCGCCGCCAGCGCCTCGTTGGCGAGCCCGATGTCGACCACCAGCCCATGCTCGTCCAGGTCCTCGGTGAAAAAGGCCGCGTCGACCACGAAGGTCGCCCCGTGCATCCCCTGCGCCGGCCCGAACACCGGCGACGGCAGGCTGTGGGCGATCATGATGTGGTCGCGCACCTCGACGGCGTACATCCTCGCCCCCCTTCTCCCTCAGCGATAGCGGATCCGATGGCAGAGGGTCGCCGGATCGTCAAGGATCGCGCCATACCGCTCCGCCAGGTCGCCGAAGTCCGTATCCCCCGAGATCAGCGCCCCGAGCTCCGGCGCGCGCAGCAGCCCCAGCGCCGCCTCCAGCCGCCGCCGATGCGTCCATCGCGGCGCCCGGGCCGGCGGCAACCGGCCCACCTGGCTCGACGCGATCCGGAGCCGCCGGCTGTGGAACGCCCCCCCGAGCGGGACCTGCGGGCTGCGGTCGCCATACCAGCTCGCCTCGACCACGGCCGCCTCGTTCCCCGCCGCCCCGAGCGCCGTCGCCAGCCCCGCCGCCGAGGCGCTGGCATGGATCACCACGTCGCACCCCTCGGGCGCATCGTCCGGCAGCGCGAAGCCGCAGCCGAGCCGCGCCGCCAGCCCCGCCCGCCCCGGGTTCACGTCCACCAGCGTCGCCTCCACCCCCGGGATCCGCCCGCAGAGCCATCCCGCCAGCGCGCCGACCACGCCCGCGCCGACCACCGCCACCCGGTCGCAGGGTCCCACGCCCGCGTCCCAGACCACGTTCAGCGCCGTCTCCATGTTGGCCGCCAGCACCGCCATCTCCGGCGCCACCCCCTCCGGCAGCGCCACGCACATCTCCGCGGGCGCCGCGAAGCGGTCCTGATGCGGGTGCAGCACGAACACGTCGCGCCCGCGGAGCGCCGCAGGCCCGGCCGCGACGCGACCCACCGCGGCGTAGCCGTATTTCAGCGGGAAGCCGAATTCCCCTTCCTGCAGCGGCGCCTTCATCCGCGTCCGCTCCGGGATCGGCACTCGGCCGGCGAAGACCAGCGCCTCGGTGCCGCGGCTGATCCCGCTGTACGCGGTCTCGACCACGACCTCCCCGACCGGCTCGGCGCCCTCGCGCAACTCGGCCCGGCCGGCGGCGATGATCCAGAGCGCGCGGCTCACTTCGTGCCGAACATCCGGTCGCCGGCGTCGCCGAGGCCGGGCACGATGTAGCCCTTCTCGTTCAGCCGCTCGTCGAGCGCCGCCGTGATCACCGGCACGTCGGGGTGCGCCTCGGCCATCCGCGCGGCGCCCTCGGGGGCGGCGAGCAGGCAGAGGAACCGGATGTCCGTGGCCCCATGCTCCTTCAGCAGCGTCACCGCGGCAGCCGACGAGTTGCCGGTGGCGAGCATCGGGTCCAGCACGATCGTCACCCGCTCGCCGAGATCGGACGGCACCTTGGCGTAGTACTGCACCGGCTGCAGCGTCGCCTCGTCGCGGTAGAGCCCGATATAGCCGACCCGCGCCGAGGGGATCAGCTCGAGCACGCCGTCGAGCAGGCCGTTGCCGGCGCGCAGGATCGACACCAGCACGAGCTTCTTGCCTTCGAGACAGGGCGCCTCCATCGCCGTGAGCGGCGTCTCGATCCGCCGCGTGGTCATCGGCAGGTCGCGGGTGACCTCGTAGGCGAGCAGCAGCGAGATCTCGCGCAGGAGCTGGCGAAAGCCCGCGGTCGAGGTCTCGCGCTCGCGCATGATGGTGAGCTTGTGCTGGATCAGCGGGTGGGAGACGACGGTCAGGGTCATGACGGGTCCAGTCGGTCGAGGAGGCGCGCCCGGGTCGCGGCGTCGCAGAAGGCGGCCGCCGCGGCGGCGCGGTTGATTTCGGCGAAGTCCGCCGCCGTCCAGCCGAAGGCCGCGGCGAGCCGGGCGTACTCGCCGGCGAGCGTGGTGCGGAAATAGGGCGGATCGTCGGTCGACAGCGTCACCGCGACGCCGGCCTCGCGCAGCCGCGCCACCGGATGCGACGGCCAGTCCGGATAGAGCCCGAGCGCGATGTTGGAGCCCGGGTTGACCTCGAGCGTGATCCCCTCGTCGGCGAGGCGCGCGACCAGCGACGGGTCCTCGACCGCGCGCACGCCGTGGCCGATGCGCGTCACCGGCAGGTGGTCGAGCGCCGCGCGCACGCTGTCGGGGCCGGCGACCTCGCCCGCGTGGACAGTGAGCCCGAGCCCCGCCTCCGCGGCGAGGGCGAAGGCGCGGACATAATCCTTCGGGTGGCCGAACCGCTCCTCGCCGCCCATGCCCCAGCCCGTCAGCAGCGGGTGCGGGGCCGCCACCACGCTGCGCGCCGCCGCCTCGGCGCGCTCGGGGCCGAAGTGGCGGATGGCGGTGGCGATGAAGCGGGTCTCGACCGCGGGGACGGCGCACGCGCCCACGGCCATCGCGGCGAGGAAGTCGGGCCAGGCCGCCGGGTCGCCGCCGGCGCAGAGGTCGGGGGCGAGGAAGATCTCGGCATAGACGACGCCGTTCGCCGCCGACTGCTCCAGGACGGCCGCGACGAGGCGGCGGAAATCGTCCGGGGTCTGCAGCACGCCGCAAGCCGCCTCGTAGGTGCGCAGGAACGTTGAGAAGTCGGTCCAGGCGTAGCCGCCGTCCTCGGTGAAGATCCCCGACAGGTCGATGCCCTTCTCCGCGGCGAGCATACGGATGAAATCCGGAGGCGCCGCCCCTTCGAGATGAAGGTGCAACTCGGCCTTGGGCGCGGCGGTCCAGTCGGTCACAGCCGTCGCGTCCCGTGGCGGCCGGGCGGGATGCCGAGATGGGCGGCCAGCGTCTCGCCGACGTCGGCGAAGCCGATCAAGCCGAGCGCCGCCGGCGCGCCGGGGCCGAGGCCGAGCACCGGCACGCGCTCGCGCGTGTGGTCAGTGCCGCGATAGGTCGGGTCGTTGCCGTGATCGGCCGTGAGGATCAGCATGTCGTCGGAACGCAGCCGCGCAAAGACCTCCGGCAGGCGCGCGTCGAACGCCTCCAGGGCGCGGGCATAGCCCGGGACGTCGCGGGCATGGCCGTAGAGCGTGTCGAAGTCCACGTAGTTGGCGAAGATGAGGTCGCCCGGCCCGGCCGCGTCCATCGCCGCCAGGGTGGCGTCCACGAGCGCCATGTCGTCCTTGCCCTTCGCCAGCGTCGATATCCCGCGATGGGCGAAGATGTCGCCGATCTTGCCGATCGCGTGGGTGCGGCCGCCGGCCGACTGGACCCGGTCGAGCAGGGTCGGCTCGGGTGGCGGGATGGCGAGGTCGCGGCGGTTGGCGGTGCGGACGAAGGTTTCGGGCGTCTCGCCGAGGAAGGGCCGCGCGATCACCCGGCCGACGCGCAGCGGGTGCACGATCTCGGCCGCGACGCGGCAGAGCTCGTAGAGCCGCTCGAGCCCGAAGCGCTCCTCGTGCGCGGCGATCTGGATCACGCTGTCGGCGGAGGTGTAGACGATCGGCCTGCCGGTCGCGAGGTGCTCGGCGCCGAAGTCGCGGATCACCGGCATCCCCGACGCGTGGGCGTTGCAGAGCGTGCCGGGAATGCCGCCGCGCGCGATGATCGCATCGAGGATCTCGGGCGGGATCGCCGGGTCGGTGTGCGGGAAGAACCGCCATTCCCAGGGCACCGGCACGCCAGCGAGTTCCCAATGCCCCGAGGGCGTGTCCTTGCCGCGCGACACCTCGGTCGCGGCGCCCCAGATGCCCTCGGCGGCGTCGGGCAGCCCGGTCTCCAGCCCCGAGGCGAGGCGGATCGCCGGCCCGAGGCCGAGGCGGGCCATGTTCGGGACCTGGAGCGGTCCGGAGCGGCCTTCGTCGGCGCGGCCCTCGGCGCAGGCGCGCGCGACATGGCCGAGCGTGTTGGCGCCCTCGTCGCCGAAGGCGGCCGCGTCGGGCGCGCCGCCGCAGCCGGCGGAATCCATCACCATGAGGATGGCGCGCGGCATCAGGCGGCCCGGGCCGCGCGCGACGTCACGCCACGCGTTCCAGGATCAGGGGAGTCGCGAGCGGCGGCGCGTCGGTGATGCGGTACGCTGCGGTCAGCCGCGCCGCGGCGCGGTCGAAGGCGGCCCGGTCGTCGGCGTGCACGAGCGCGAGCGGATCGCCCGCCTCGACATGGGCGCCGAGGCCGACCAGCGCCTCGAAGCCGACGGCGTGGTCGATCAGGTCCTCCGCGCGCCTGCGCCCGCCGCCGAGCTCGACCACCGCCACCCCGATGGCGCGCGTATCGATGGCGCTGACGAACCCCGCGCGCGGCGCCGGCGCCTCGGCCAGCACCGGCGAGCGGCGCAGGTGGTCGCCCGCGGTCTCGATGAAGTCGGTCGGCCCGCCCAGCGCCGCCACCATGCGCGAAAAGCGCTCGGCCGCGGCGCCCGACTGGAACGCCGTGCGCATCTGCTCGGCCCCCGCCTCGGGGTCGGCGGCGAGGCCGGCCTGCGCCAGAAGCTCGCCCCCGAGCGCGACGGTGACGTCCCAGAGCCGGCCGTCGATCTCCTCGCCGCGCAGGAAGCGCACCGCGGCCGCCATCTCGAGCGCGTTGCCGGCCGAGGTCGCGAGCGGCTCGTTCATGTCGGTGATCAGCGCGCGGGTGGGGAAGCCGGCGCCGTTGGCGACGTCGACGAGGCTGCGCGCCAGCGCTCGGGCGTCCTCGGGCGTCGCCATGAAGGCGCCGGTCCCGCACTTGATGTCGAGGACAAGCGCTTCGAGGCCGGCGGCGAGCTTCTTGGACAGGATCGACGCGGTGATGAGGTCGATGGACTCCACCGTGCCCGTAACGTCGCGGATCGCGTAGAGGCGCCGGTCCGCGGGCGCGATGTCGACGGTCTGGCCGATGATGGCGCAACCCACCTCCCCCACCACCCGGCGGAAGGTCTCGGCGTCGGGCTGGACGGCGTAGCCGGGTATGGCGTCGAACTTGTCGAGCGTGCCGCCGGTATGGCCGAGGCCGCGTCCGGAGATCATCGGCACATAGGCGCCGCAGGCGGCGAGGGCGGGCGCGAGCATCAGCGAAACGGTGTCGCCCACGCCGCCCGAGGAATGCTTGTCCACCACCGGGCCGGGCAGGTCCCAGTCGAGCACCGCCCCGCTGTCGCGCATGGCCAGTGTCAGAGCCACGCGCTCGTCGGTGTCCATGCCCCGGAAGAACACCGCCATCGCGAAGGCCGCGACCTGGCCCTCGGAGACGGTCCCCACGGTCAGGCCCTCGACCATGAAGCGGATCTGCTCGGCGGCGAGCCGATGGCCATGGCGCTTGGCGACGATGATCTCCTGCGGGAGCATCAGTAGTCCTCGCCATCCTCCCCCGCGGCGCCGTCGGCGCGCAGCGTCGCCAGGATCTCGCCGAGAAGCCCGGAAGCGCCGATGCGAAAGCGCCGGGGGCCGGCCCAGCCGGCGCCGAGGATCCCGTCGGCGAGCGCGAGATACGCCGCCGCCTGCTCGACGGTCCGCACCCCGCCCGAGGCCTTGAAGCCGACCTCGCGGTCCCGCCGGGCGATGGTCTCGAGCAGGATCCGGGCCGCCTCGGGCGTGGCTCCGACCGGGGTCTTGCCGGTCGAGGTCTTGAGGAAGTTCGCGCCGCCGGCGATCGCGGCCTCGGCGGCGAGGCCGATCAGGACGGGGTCCTTCAGCTCGCCGGTCTCGAGGATCGCCTTGAGCGGGACTTCGCCGGTGATGTCCTTGATCTCGTGGAGCAGGCCCGCGACCATCGTCGCGTCGCCGGCGCGCAGGACGGCGCGCCATGGAATGACCATGTCGATCTCGTCGGCGCCGTCGAACACCGCGGCGCGCGCCTCGCCCTTGGCCTCGTCGAGGTCGTCCTCGCCCGAGGGGAAGTTGATGACGGTGGCGACCCGGACGCCGGTATGGAGCAGCGCGGCTCTCGCCTGCGGCACGAAGCGGGGCCAGACGCAGACCGCCGCGACCGAGCCTTCGGGCGTCTGGGCGCGGCGACAGAGCTCGGCCACCGCCGCCTCGTCGCAGTCGTCGTCCAGGTTGGTCAGGTCGAGGCAGACCAGCGCCCTCCGGGCGGCGTTCTGCAGGTCGCTCGCCGCGCTCACGCCCCGACCCTCGCCATGTGGCCGGCGACGAAGGCGCCCGGTAGCAGGCCGCCCACCGTGGTGCGGGCGCGCACGCCGCCGAGATCGGCGAGGATGACCGGCGTGTCCGGCGCCGCGAACTCGGCGAGCTTCTGGCGGCAGCCGCCGCAGGGCGGCGTCGGCTCGGGGCTGTCGGCGACGACCAGCACCTCGGCGATGACGCGACGGCCGGCGAGGCACATGGCCGCGATGGCGCCGGCCTCAGCGCAGGTGCCTTCGGGATAGGCGACGTTCTCGACGTTGCAGCCGCCGTAGACGCTGCCGTCCTCGCAACGGACGGCGGCGCCCACCTTGAAGCCCGAATAGGGAGCATGGGCGTTGTCGCGCGCCGCGCGGGCGATCTCGAAGAGGTCCATGGCGGGCTCCGGCGATGCGGCTGTGGCCGGGCGACTATGGGCCGCGCGGCCGCGGCTTGGCAAGGCCGGCGGCGGATCAGGCCTCGGCGCGGCGGGGCACGCCCGACCAGTTCTCGAGCTTGCGGTAGAGCGTTGAGGGAGAGACCTCGAGCATGCGCGCGGCGCGCGGGATCGAGCCGTCGCAATGCTCGATCGTCGCCTCGATCAGCTCGCGCTCCACCTCGGCCAGCGGCGTCCCGATCAACGCGGCGACATGCGCGCGCGACGAGGCGGCCGAGGCCGGGCCCGCGCCGCGCCAGGCCGCGTCGGAAACCACGGGGCGCTCCCCCACAAGCGTGGGACCGGTCGCGAACTCGAGCGGCATCATGTCGGACGTCACCAACACGCCGTCATGCAGCACCACGACGTTGCGGATGACGTTGAGGAGCTGGCGCACGTTTCCGGGCCATGGCCGCGCCGTGAAGAGCGCGGCGACCGCCGTGTCGAAGCCGGTGAAGGCCTTGCCCTCCTCGGCGGCGACCTGCAGCAGGCTCGCCTGCGCGATCGCCATGATGTCCTCCTGCCGCGCGCGAAGGGGCGGCATGTGGATGGGAACCACATGCAGGCGGTAGTAGAGATCCTCGCGGAACCGGCCCGCCCTGACCTCTTCGGCCGGATCGCGGTTGGTCGCGCAGACGATCCGGACGTCGACCGACTGAGGCCGCGACGCGCCGACCGGCTGGATCGTCGAGGTCTGCAGGAAGCGCAGCAGCTTCGTCTGCAGCGACAGGTCCATCTCGCAGATCTCGTCGAGGAACAGCGTGCCTCCGTCCGCCACCGCCGCGGCGCCCGGCTTGTCCGAGAGCGCGCCGGTAAAGGCGCCCTTGAGATGGCCGAACACCTCGGATTCCAGCAGGTCGCGCGGGATCGCGGCGCAATTCAGCGGCACGAAGGGCTTGCGGGCGCGGTTCGACATGGCGTGGATCGCCCGCGCGCAGACCTCCTTGCCGGTGCCGCTCTCGCCGGTGATGAACACCGTCGCGGTGGAGCGCCCGATGGCGCGCACCATTCGGTAGATTTCCTGCATCGCCGCCGAGCGGCCGATGAAGCCCTCGAAGACCTCGGCCTCGTCGTGGCCCTCGGCCGGCCCGGGCTCGCTCTGGCCGGGCGCGGTGGCGAGTGCGTTCTCGACGGCGTTGACCAGGCGGTTCTCGTCGAAGGGCTTGACGAGGAAGTCGAAGGCGCCTGCGCGCATCGCCTGCACGGCGCGGTTGATCGAGCCGTTGGCGGTGATCACGATCACCCGCGATTCCGGCACGGCGCGGCGCAGGTCGTCGAGAAGTTCGAGCCCGTCCCCGTCGGGCAGCTGGAGGTCGAGAAGCACCAGACGCGGCCGCATCTCGGCGCAGGCGGCGCGCGCCTCGGCGAGGTTCGCGGCGCAGGTGACGCGATGGCCGGCGCGGGTCAGCACGGCCTCGTAGACCATGGAGAGCGACGAGGTGTCCTCGACGAGCAGCAGGCGGTCCGGCATCGACATCCCCCTCAGCTCGCCGGACGCCGGCTGCGCGCGAAGGCGATGGCCGCGTCGATCTCGTCTATGCAGCGACGCACGTCGCCGGGCAAGCTGCGGCCGTCCTCGCCGTGGGCGACCTGGTTGAGCGACCGGGCGCAGGACTGCAGCCGGACCGCGCCGATGGCGCCGGCCACCGAGATCAGGATGTGCGACGCCGAGCGGATCGGCCGGCGATCGAGCGGCGACAGCGCGCCGGCGAGATCGTCGCGCGCCTGCGCAAGGTCGGCGACGACCTTGTCGAGAAGCTCGGCCATCATTCCCGAACCGATCGCGGCGCAGAGCGCGTCGAACACCTCCATGTCGGCCACGGGCTCGCCGGAATCCGCCGCCTGCGGCGGCACGACAGGCGCGGCGGCCGGCGGCGCAGGCGGCTCCGACGGCGTCACATGGGCGAGAAGCGCGAGGCCGAGCGCCTCCACGCTGGTGATGGGCTTGGAGATGAGCCCGTTCGCGCCGGCCGCCGCGATCTGGTCGCGGTGCTCGCGCATCGCATAGGCGGTCAGCGCCACGATCGGCACGCCCGCGCGGCCGTCGGAGCGCGAGCGGATGGCGCGGATCACGTCGAGCCCGGTCATGCGCGGCATCTCGATGTCGACCACGACGAGATCGAACTCGCCGCTCTCGAACCGCTCCAGCGCCTCGACGCCGTCGGAGCTCAGCGTCACCTCGGCGTTGAGCGCGCGCAACATCTGGGTCGCGACCATCTGGTTGGTCAGGTTGTCCTCGGCGAGCAGGATGTGCAGGCCGCCGAGGTCGAGGCGCTTGCGTCCCTCCGCAGGTGCCGCGGCCGCGCCGCCGTGCGCCTCGCCAACGCGGTCGCCGTCGCACGCTG
>ERZ761602.6749-NODE-6749-length-12619-cov-3.695877_pt1 | contig 12619 bp, 7 predicted proteins | sample MGYA00512165_ERZ761602 | MGnify/ENA primary metagenome ERZ761602 (study PRJEB28899, sample SAMN02445085) | bioreactor sludge metagenome | biome: EBPR sludge; isolation source: Thorneside wastewater treatment plant | place: Australia: Brisbane, Thorneside... | reverse complement strand
GTGGAAACTCGCTTTCTACCGCGGAATCGTGCACTGGTGGCCTTATCGCGCATCGCATAACCAACCTGGCGGGATCATCGGCGTATTTCCTGGGGGGGATTGTTTCGTATAGCAATGCGGCGAAGGAAACGCTGCTGCACGTTCCGCACGAGATGCTTGTGGCGCATGGCGCGGTGAGCGAGCCGGTTGCGCGAGCGATGGCGGAGGGCGCCCGGCAGGCAATCGGTTCAGACTATGCGATTGGCGTTACGGGCATCGCCGGCCCGGACGGCGGCACGGCAGAGAAACCGGTTGGACTGGTTTACATCGCGGTTGCCGGGCCAGACGGCACAACCGTGACGCAAAACCGGTTCGCCGGCGGGCGAGAGCAAGTAAAAGAGCAGACCGCTGACAGGGCGGTGACGTTATTGTTGGAGCGACTGGGTTGAGCAAGAAAGAGATAGCGCCGGAAAAACATGAACATGCGCACAGCGGATTTGTGCATCTACATGTGCATTCCGAGTACAGCGTGCTGGATGGTCAGAGCAAGATCTACGAGATTCTCGATCGATGCGAGCGTTATGGCATGCGCGCATGCGCATTGACGGACCACGGGGCGTTGTTCGGCGCGCTGGAGTTTTATCAGGCTGCGCGGAAGAAAGGCATCAAGCCTATCATTGGTTCGGAATTGTATGTTGCGAAGGGAAGCCGCTTCGAGAAGTCGGGGCGGGCGGGTCAATCCAACAACCATTTCCTTTTGCTGTGCGAAAGCGATGAGGGATACCACAACCTTTGCAAGCTTAGTTCGTATGGGTACACGGAAGGATTTCATTACAAGCCGCGCGTTGACCTTGAGTTGCTGGTAAAGCACAAAGCCGGTCTCATAGCAACGAGCGCATGCCTTGCGGGAGAGATCCCCCAGTTTTTGCTGAATGACAACGTGGACGCGGCGAACGAGTCCATCAAGAAATACGTGGAGATCTACGGGCGTGACAATTTTTTAATTGAGTTAATGGACCATGGGCTGCCCGAGCAGATTAAAATAAACCCGATCCTGGCGGAACTGGCCGAGCATCACGGCCTGATGATTATTGCGACCAACGATTGCCACTATACGGACAAGGAAGACTCGGTTTCTCACGAGGCCCTGCTCGCGATTCAGACGCAAGCGACGCTTGACCAGGAAGATCGCTTTCGCTTCCCCACTCCGGAGTTTTACTTCCGCAGCGGCGAGGAGATGGCGGAGCGTTTCAAGCAGTTTCCTGCCGCGATAACGAATACGGAGAAGGTTGCAGCACGGTGCAATGTTGAGTTGAAGGTCGGCGGTCAGCTTGTGCCGCACTATGTCCCGCCCGCGGGCTTCGAGAAAGAAGCATATCTGCGTCATCTGGTAACCGAAGGGCTGAACGAGCGATATGCCAACGCGCCTTCGGCCGATTTCGTTGCGCGCGCGAATTTCGAGCTGGACATTATCGTCCAGATGGGATTCACCGATTATTTTCTCGTCGTTTGGGATCTTATTGCGTTTGCGCGCAGCAAGGGAATTCCGGTTGGCCCTGGCCGCGGATCGGGCGCGGGTAGTCTTGTTGCGTATGCATTGAAGATAACCAACATCGATCCCATGCGGTATGGGTTGCTGTTTGAGCGATTCTTAAATCCTGAACGCATATCGATGCCCGATTTTGATCTCGACTTCTGTTACAACCGCCGCGGCGAAGTCATCGAATACGCGCGGGCGAAATACGGGCAGAATAACGTAAGCCAAATTATCACCTTCGGCAGGATGAAGGCGCGCCAGGCGGTGCGCAATGTTGGCCGCGTACTCGGGATGCCCTATAGCGATGTGGATCGTCTGGCCAAGCTCATAACGGACGATCCCGCGGCCAAGATCACATTGAAGGAAGCCGCGGAACAAGAACCCGAGATACAGAAACTGATCAAAGACGACCCGAACGTGGAGCGTTTGTGGCAACTTGCGACGCGCCTGGAGGGCACGATCGGCAATTGCGGCACACATGCGGCGGGCGTTGTTATTTGCGATCAGCCACTTGTCGATCACGTGCCACTTTTCCAGGCAGCGGGAAGCGATGTTGTGGCGACGCAGTTCGAGATGAAGGGCGTCGAAGAAGTCGGTCTGCTCAAGATGGACTTCCTCGGGCTGCGCACGCTTACGGTGGTGCATGACGCGGTCCGTTTTATACGCGAGAACCGCGGCATTGAAATAGACATTGACAATCTGGAGCCGAACGACGCGAAGGCCTACGCGGTGTTGCGGTCTGGAAAGACAATGGGGATTTTCCAGCTCGAAAGTTCGGGCATGCGCGATCTTGCGAAGCGCATTGGATTGGAGAGTCTCGAAGAGATCTGCGCACTCATAGCGCTGTATCGCCCTGGTCCGATGCAGCTGAAAGACGAGTACATCGCGAATAAGCACAAGCCGGAGCGGATAAAATACGATCATCCGCTGCTCGAGCCCATACTTCGCGAGACCTATGGCGTTGCTCTGTACCAGGAACAGGTGATGCAGATCGTGCAGGCTGTTGCGGGGTTTACGCTCGGGCAGGCTGACATACTCCGGCGCGCCATGGGCAAGAAGAAGGCCGACCTCATGGCCGAACAGCGCGACAAGTTCGTTCAGGGCGCGGTGGCCAACGGCATCGACGAAACCGTCGCCGGCACGTTGTTCAACAAGATTGAGCAGTTCGCGGGCTACGGTTTTAACAAGTCGCATAGCATGGCGTACGCGTTTGTCGCGTATCAGACGGCTTTTTTGAAAGCCAACTACCCTGCTGAATTCAACGCGGCACTGCTAACGAGCGAATCAGGCAACCTCGACAAGGTGGGAATTTACGTTGAGGAATGCCGACGCCTTGGAATTGAGGTACTGCCGCCGGACGTCAATTCCAGCTATGCTGGATTTACGGTCGAGAGCAACAACATTCGATTTGGTCTTGGAGCTGTTAAGAATGTCGGTGCCGGGCCGGTCGAAGCCATCACATCGGAGCGGGATACGAATGGTCCTTACAAGGATGTGTTTGACTTCTGCTCGCGCATCGACAGCCGCCTGATCAACAAGCGGGTGATCGAAAGCCTGAATAAGGCAGGGGCTTTTGCGAGCACCGGTTGGAACCGGCGCCAGGTGGAGCAGGTGCTGGATGCCGCGATCAGTGAAGGACAGTTGAGCCAGCGTGAACGCGAGTCCGGGCAGACATCACTTCTCGATTTGATGGGCGGCGGCGGCAGCGGGACCGCGCCCATGCATGGCAAGCCGAATATTGGCGAGTGGCCTGAGAACGAACTGCTGCAGTTCGAAAAAGAAATGCTCGGTCTTTATGTGAGCAGCCATCCGCTGGCGAAACATGCAAAGCTTTTGGAGCGTTACTCGTCGCACAGTATTGCTGCCTTCAAGGACCTTCGCGAAGGAACTGAAGTTGTTGTGGGTGGTCTGATCGGAAACGTGAAACAGCATGTCACGCAGCGCGGCAACAAGAAAATGGCCTTTATCGTTCTGGAAACCCTCGAAGGGCCCTGCGAAGTCACCATATTCCCTGAACTTTACGAACAGAAAGGTGGTCTAATCGTCCCGGACATGGGCGTGATGATTTGCGCGCGCATTAATTTTCGCAATGACGAGCCCGGGCTCGTTGCTTCGGATATAATACCGATTGAGGAGGCAGCGAGCCGGCTTACGAAAGCGGTGCACATCCGGCTGACGACCTTGGGCCTGGATGAAGCGTTGATTGAGCGACTCGCTGTCGTACTTGGTGAACGTCCCGGGAAGTGTGATGTGTACTTGCATTGCGTAACGCCGGATCACGAAGACGTTACGGTGCATGCGACTTCGGCCTGCAAAGTTGCACCGTCGCAAGAACTGTACGACGAAATCGAGCAGTTGCTCGGAGAAGATACGCTCTGGTTCTCCGGGGGGAATGGCCTACCGCGGCACGAGTAGTTCGGATTGCGCGCCGCTTGGAGTTTGCTCCGTGTCTATTGACGAATCCGGTAGAGAGCACCCTATCGTTCTGTACGACGGCGTTTGCAATTATTGCAACGCTCTGTGCAATTTCGCGATCCGGCGCGACCCCCACAAGCGCTTGCGGTTTGCGCATCTTCAGTCAGAACTGGGGCAGCACTTGTTGCGCAAGTATCGTCTGCCGGAGGACCTCGACTCCGTCGTCGTCGTTGTCGATGGGGCAGCCTATATCAAGAGTGATGCGACCATCCGGATGTCGCCTTACCTGACCGGGGTTGCGCGCGCGGGCAGTTTGCTCCGGTTTGTGCCGCGCGCGATTCGAGACGCCGTCTACGACTACATTGCGCGCCATCGCTATGCCTGGTGGGGGAAGCAAGAGCAGTGTATCGTGCCAACCAAGGACGTGCGCGACCGGTTCCTCACCTGAGCTAGATTTTCGGGTTTTTGTGGCAATCGAGACGATATACTCCCCTCGCGGAATTCGAATACTAAGAATACGCAGAGTATACTATTGACAAACGGCTTTTGTGCGCGGTATATTCTTGGTATGCGCGATTTCACGACGATTATTGCGGTAAATCCCCGGAGGATAATCGCGGTTCTTGCGGTTATAGCGCTGCTTCTCATCAGCCTCAGCCTTTTCGGGCAGATTATGAAGTACGTATTCGGTCATCCGTCGGTATTTGGGTTTGTTCTGCTGTTTAGCGTAGACGACGAGTTCAACGTGCCGTCCTTTTATTCGGGCTTTCTACTGCTTACTTGCGCGGCGTTGCTGGCGGTCTGCGCGCGACTGGCGGACGAACAGCAGCATGGATTTCGTATTCAGTGGTGGGCGCTATCGTTGATGTTCATTTACCTTGCGTTTGACGAGCAAGTCGGCATTCACGAGCGATTAATAGCGCCGATTCAGGAACGATTTCACCCGGAAGGCATTTTCATGTTTGCGTGGGTGATTGTGGCGCTGCCTTTGGTGATTGTATTTGCGTTGGCCTCGATTCCTTTCCTGCGCGGCATCCCATCCCGCACTCGCAATTTATTTTTAGTTGCAGGCGCGATGTATGTTGGCGGGGCATTGGGTATGGAGATGGTTGGTTCGTGGTACACGGATACCTTTGGCGACGAGAATCTGGTGTACAACATCGTTGTGACGATTGAGGAATCGCTGGAGATGTTTGGGTGCGTAGCGTTTATCTACGCATTGCTAGACCACCTTTCACGGCTAACGCCACCGTATCACATCACGGTACGCTGAGTAGGAACGGACCTATTTCGCGGCAGGGCCATTGATAAAGCACGTCGGCGCATGCGAGCGCGACACTTGCCTTTTTGCCACGCATTCGCGGAGCGAGAGATTTCCAACTATACTTCCATGGATCGCGGGTTGGCTTGGGATGGCGAAGACCTTTAAAACCGCGCAACTTTACGTCAAGAAGTTTTTCAGTGCGAATGGAACAAGCAGACACTCCAGATCGAGTAGTTGAAATCATCCGGTATCCCCATCGGATGCCTTATTCGCCGGTGTATGACTTTCAGATTGAGCGGCGTCGCGCGATTGAGCGGGGCGAGGCAGGCAATGCACTACTCATTGTAGAGCATGAACCTGTCGTGACTTTGGGACGAAATTTTCAGCCGACGAGTTTGTTGCACTCGCGCGATCAGTTGAAACTGAGTGGCGTGGACGTCGTTGATGTCGATCGCGGCGGAGACGCGACGTACCATGGTCCGGGGCAACTGGTCGCCTATCCACTGCTGAATCTGAATGCATGGACGCTTTCGATTCGCTGGTATTTGCGGGCGTTGGAAGAATCCATCATTTTGTTGCTTGCAGGATATGGGCTGGAAGGGTATCGGCTTGAAGGCTATACGGGCGTGTGGGTCGGCGACGCGAAAGTGGCCGCGATTGGAATCGGGCTGCATAACTGGGTCACGTTTCACGGGATTGCATTGAACGTCGAGCCGGATATGGCACACTTCGGACTGATAATACCATGCGGCATTGCGGACAAGCCCGTGACCACGCTTGGGGCACTTTTGGGGAGCGCACCACCGCTTGGCGAGGTGCAAGATCGATTTATCGCATCGTTTTCGCGGGTCTTTGGTTGCGAGATGAGATGACGTACCGACGATCTAGTCCGCATTTCTCACCGCATCATGGATTCATGTTTCAGTTCGAGGCGCATCCAGCGGTGAGAAATGCTCGCGAGAAAGGGTGAGGATTCTTCACACGCACACCGTGTAAGCACGATCTGCTTCCGGAGATTCCATAAACCGCCGCATTCCATGTGGATATCGGATCTATTACATGTGCGCGTGAAGAATCCGGGCTATTTGAACTTCCATACGAGCGGAATCACTGCAAGCGCGCACACGCCAATCAACAGATTCATAACGACGCCGATTCGCAGGAAATCTTTGAACTTATAGCCGCCTGGACCGTACACCATAAGATGGGTCTGATAGCCGAGCGGCATTGCGAAGGCAGCAGACGCGGCAATCATCACTGCAATTACGAACGGCCTGGGATCTGATCCGACGGTGTCGGCGAGTTTCACTGCAAATGGGAACATCAACACGGCGGCGGCGTTGTTGCTGATCAATTCGGTTGCGATGTTGGTCATAACGTAGAGAATCAAGAGCAGCAACCACGGGGACATAGCCTGCGGGTCAGGGACCAATGTAGTGCTTATTTTCGCAACCAACCCAGACTTTTCCATCGCAGAGCCTATGGCAAAGGACGCGCCAATGGTAATCAGGGTTTGCCAATCCACACTTTGACGCGCATCCGCGGAGGATATGCAACGCGTGACGACCATGAGACCCGCGATGACCAGCGCGGCGATCGCTGTTCCCCAGTATTCAGTCAGCAATAACACGATCAAGACACCCAAGAGCAGCAAGGACACGGTCGACCGATTGTGTCTTGTTGGGCGCGAATCCTCCACTTCACTGACGAGGAAAAAGTCTGGATTGTCGCGGTGCGCGCGCGTGAAGTGAGGACCAGTTTGAAGGAGGAGCGTATCGCCGTTTCGCAAGACGATATCGCCCACACGGCCCTGTAGCCGTTCACCGCCGCGATGAACAGCCATTACCGCCGCGTTGTATTGCGCGCGGAAGTTTGCGTCGCGAATGCTTTTGCCGATCAGCGGCGACTTGTTGGAGACGACTGCTTCGCTGAGCATCTCGCCACGCCGCTCGCGCGCTTCTGCTTCAAAACTGGCGTCGACGACAGGAACGAGCCCCGGAATGCGTTCCAAATCCACAATGGTGGAAACGCTGCCCGTGAAGGCGAGAATATCCCCCGCTTCAATCAATTGGTCTGGGGCGACTGGTGAATAGACTTCCGAACCGCGGACGATCTCGACGAGGAAAAGGCCCGGCAGGTGGCGCAGACCGGCTTGCTCGATTCTTTGGCCGGCCAACCTGCACCCCGGTAGGACGCGCATGTCAACCATGTATTCGCGCATGGATTCGCCCATCTGATCGAGCAGTTTCGCGCGTTCGGGCAGCAGCTTGTTGCTGAACATCACGAGGAACAAGGAGCCCACGATTGCACAAGGCAACCCAACCCACGTGATTTCGAATAATCCCATCGGCTCAAGCTCCGGGCGCAATTTGGAGGCGTCGGCCATGAGTCCGTTCACAACTATGTTTGTGCTTGTGCCGATGAGCGTGCAAAGTCCCCCGAGAATGGCTAGATAGGAAAGTGGAATCAGCACACGCGACGGCGACACCCGGTGACGGCGGCACCACCCGAGGAGGATGGGCAGCAGCATCGCGACGACGGGGGTGTTGTTCATGACCGCAGAGATGCTGGATACGATGACGCTCATACGCGCGAGCACACCGCGCTCGCTGGTTGCTCGACCGAGTAGAATTCTGCCGATGTGTTCGAGTGCTCCTGTTTCCTTCAAGGCTGCGGCGACGATGAATAGCGCCGCGACGGTTATCATTCCTTCGTTGGCAAAACCGGCGAGTGCTTCTTTTGGCGTGATGACGTTGGCTAGAGCCAGTATAACTGCGCCCCCGAGCAACAACACGTCGGGCGCAAGTTCTTTCGCCAAGCCAACAAAAATCAAGACAACGACAGCAAGGGTCAGCCATTGCGCCCCATCCATCAACAACATTCCCCTCTCTTGGTAGAGTCGGTTACATTTCAGAAAGAAAATCGGCAGTTTTCGATTACAAGCAAACGACTGCACTCATGCTGCTGTGCGCCAGATCAATTGAAGCAACGTCTCTCGCTTGCTATGGCGCGGGTTGCGGTGCCGCAGCCGGATCCGCGGGCGCCTCTGGCATTGGCGATTGTTCACCGGTTGGCGCAAGGCCGGGCACCTCTGCCGGCACTGGCTCGTCCGCGGGTCCCGTCGCAGGCGTTGTAGTAGAGCCGGGATCAGCCGCCTCCATCGCATCGAGTTCATCCAATGCTTGTCTGGTTCGCGGCTGATCGGGATTCAGTTCCAGCGACCGCATGAACGCCTCGCGTGCGCCCCTGTTTCGATTCATGCTGCGATATACGGAGCCGTACAAGTTCCAGGCTGCATAGTTCTGGTCGTCCAGCTTTACCGCACGGCCGAGCGGCCAAATACAATCTTGAAGCCGGTCCACACGTACGAGGAGTTTCGCGTACGCAAAATGTTCCGCGGCCGTGTCCGGCAACCAACGGCGCGAATCTTCGAAGGCGTTTAGCGCGGGGCCGAGTGTGCTTCTGATATACGCGCCGTGATCGGAGGACAGGGATTCGACCGAATCGAACGCTTCTTCGGCCGCAGCCATTTTACCTTCGCGCGCATTTAGCGACGCGACGGTGAGTTTGGCGCCGACATGGCCGGGATCAAGCTTCAAGGTTTCTGTGAAGGCCTCTCGCGAAAACTCGTAAAGCCCGGCTTGCTGGTAAAGCGCGCCAAGCGATGCGTAGGCATCCACTGTTGCGCTGGACGTTGGCTCTATTTCCGTCGCACGACGCAGCGAACGGATTGCGAACAATTCACTCGCAGGCCCCAAGGCCGCCTGGGTTTGGCCGAGCAGGAGCCATACGGCGGCATCATCCGGCGCAATCTTGGCGGCACGAAGCATTGCTTTTTCGCTGAGGTCGTAGTCCCCCATGTCGTTCAGCAACTTCACATAATCGAGAATCAGCCCAGTATCGGAGGATTCCGCGGCGTTAATCTGCTCGTAGTCCCGTCTCGCCTCCCGAAAGAGTTCGGCCGCCCGCAGGGTCAGTTTCTGGCCTTCCTCCGCGTTCTCCTTTGCGAACGCGTCGTTGGCAGCATCTCGGGTGCGGTACGCCTCTTCTACTTTTGCCTTAATTTCTTCGACGCTCGGCGTCTGGGCCTGCGCCGACACCAGGGCAAATGCGATGGCGAGCATGTTCAATGTCAGCGTTACGTTGCGACTCACGTTTAACACTTTCTGAAGCACTTGGGGGTTGAAACAGGCAAACCCATTGCCAGCGTGGATACTACACATCCATTGGGGTGGTTTTCCAATCGTTGGGAGAATTCTGGGACGATTGAAAACTGTATTGGATCGCAGCGAAAAAGCGCCGAAAAAGGCTAGGGAATACAGTCTAACTATTGTAAGGACAATACATTAGGGAGAACGACCGGGAGGGGCGCGACGCCTGTAACCGAATACCCTTTAATTCCATAAAATATTTTAATTGACTGAAATGTCAATTTCTGCAAAAATAGCGTTTGTCGAGATTGGACTCGTTCAATTCTCGGTTTTTACGGAGCAAGTGGAGACGGTACATGGCTTGGCTTAACCGGATATCCCTTTCTTGCGCACCCTGCGCACGTCCTACGCGCGCAGAGATCGGCCACTGATCTCGCGAATTGGATTCAATCACAGCATGAGTTCGACAGCAGCCCAACAAGTCCAAAATGTGCCCGGCGTTGCCGAGTTCACTCGCGCGACGACGGGACGGCCGCGCCTGTCTCAAGGATCGACGGTATTTGCAGTCTTATTTGTGGCGTTTTTTATCGAGCTTTGCGGACATCTGATCAAGAATTTGTGGCCTGGCCACGACGTACTTGTTGGAATTATCAGCACGCTTGCGGTTTGCACGGTCCTTTCCCCTGGCATGTTTTTGATTGCCCGCTTGCGGGATGCCAAGACGCTCAAGCGGATGGTGATCGCCGCGTCAGTGCTCCTGATTGGTTCCCAGGCGTTGGGCGTCACTGAAGACTTCGATGCGATGAATGCGTGGCCCATCGTCGGCGATGCGGGCATGTTTCACGACACCGCGCGGTGGATAAGTCTCGTAATCGGCATGGTACTGATGCTGGCGTGCCTTTACTTCGCGCTTATCGAGGCTGTAGGCGCGAAATCCACGTTGTTGGAAGAACGCAAGGAGCTCATCAACGAATCAAATCGGAGCCGCCAACTCGCGGAGGCATTGATCGAGCAGGACAACGTCTATCGCGCTGCGATCACCCAGGCGGGCGCAATTCCCTATCGAATCAGTTGGGCGGACAAGGCGTATACATTCTATGGCAATGAGATTTACGCCTTGACCGGTTACACGAACGACGAACTTACGTTTGAGCGGATGCAAAGCCTTCCAGACGAGACCCTCTATGTTGGGCAACTCGCGGGCACGCCGGTGGAAGAACTGAGCCGGCTCATCGCGGGCGGCGCCGTGCGCAACTGGCAGCGAGAATATCGCATTCGCACCAAGCTGGGCGAGGTTCGCTGGATCAGCGATAACTCGGTAGAAGTAATGAATGCGGAGGGGCTCATCACCGAGACGATCGGATTGATGCAGGACATCACGGATCGCAAGCGCGAAGAAGAAGCAATCCTGCGAAACGAACGTTACTTCCGCGCGCTTACGGAAAACGCGCAAGACTTAATTACGGTGGTGAATTACGACGGCACGATTCGCTACGAAAGTCCGTCCGTGAAGTCCATGTTGGGATACGAACCAACGGAGCTCACTGGCAGGAACGTATTTGAATTGGTACACCCCGACGACCGGGCGCGCGTATTGAAAACATTCGCCGCAGGATTGAAGGCACCCGATGCGCCGCAACAGATGAAGTTCCGGTGTCAACACAAGGATGGATCATGGCGGACGCTTGAGTCGGTTGGGCGCAGCCTTCAAGACGATCCGGAGATTAACGGGGCGGTAATCAATTCGCGCGACATTTCCGAGCGCGAAGCGCTGGAGCAGCAGCTTTTGCATTCGCAAAAGATGGAAGGAATCGGCCGGCTCGCAGGCGGCGTGGCGCATGACTTTAATAATCTGCTCACGGCGATTATGGGCTATTGCGACTTTGCGATGGAAAGCATGCCCGAGGGTGATCGCGTGAGAGGCCAAATTGAGCAGGTCACCCACGCCGCGCAACGAGCCGCGGAATTGACGCGACAATTGCTTGCCTTCGCGCGCAAACAAATCGTGGAGCCGCGCAATACGAACCTGAATACCCTGACGGTCAATCTTGAGAAACTGCTCCGCCGCCTCATCGGCGAAGACGTAGAACTTGTCACCTTCCCTGCCCCGGAGCCCGCAATCGTTTGTATCGATCCGGGTCAATTCGAGCAGGTGGTGGTAAACCTTGCGGTCAACGCCCGCGATGCGATGCCGGACGGCGGCAAGCTTACATTGGAAATCGCGACGGTTACGTTGGACGAAGAGTACGCGCGGTTTCATCCCGATGTGACACCGGGTGAGTATGTCATGCTGGCGATGAGCGATACCGGCATGGGCATGCCCGAAGAAATTCGCCGCCACATCTTTGAACCATTCTTCACGACGAAGGAAGATGGAAAAGGCACGGGCCTTGGCCTCGCGACGTGCTACGGTATCGTGAAGCAAGTCGGCGGTCATGTCTGGGTTTATAGCGAACCGGGCAATGGCACCACGTTTAAGATTTACCTGCCAAAGGTGGAGGGCGAAGCCGCGAACGCCAACAAGTTGCCGCAGCGCCCGGCCCGAGGCGGAAACGAAACGATCCTGCTCGTCGAAGACGAACCGATGGTCCGCGCAATCACGTGTCAAACCCTTATCGAACGCGGCTATACCGTGCTGGAGGCGTCGGACGGACAGAATGCGCTTGGGCTCGCTTCAAACTATCATGGCGCGATTGACTTGTTGCTAACCGACGTAGTCATGCCGAAGATCAGCGGACGCGAATTGGCTGAATTACTGCGCGCGAAACATCGCGGCCTGAAAGTCCTCTTCATGTCCGGATACACCGAAGATGCCATCGTGCATCATGGCGTGCTGGAACAGGGAATTGCATTCCTGCCTAAACCCTTCTCGCCGGAATCTCTTTCGCGTAAGGTTCGGTCCGTGCTCGACGACGAAAGAGCCGCGACCCTCGTGCACGCGTAGATCCGTTGAACGCTGCAGGCGGTACTCCCGCACCACGAGAATGAATACAGGAATTTAGTCGACGCGGTGAATGCGGGTTGTTGCAGCGGCGAGTGGTGCGTTGTTCATTTTTTAATGTGAGGACTGTTGGTCGCCTGCGTTTGATTCCGTTTTCGTTTCCCAAAGCGCGCGTTCGATTGCGATCATGAGCGGCGCGAAGGTTGCGGTGTTTAACGCCGATACGGGTATTCCGCCGGTTTGGTTTGCGAGACCTTCCAATTCCGCTTCGTCGCATTTGTCCGCTTTGTTCAGGACCTGTCTCTTATACACATCTGACGCTGCCGACGAAG
>ERZ761602.6745-NODE-6745-length-12623-cov-3.646404_pt1 | contig 12623 bp, 12 predicted proteins | sample MGYA00512165_ERZ761602 | MGnify/ENA primary metagenome ERZ761602 (study PRJEB28899, sample SAMN02445085) | bioreactor sludge metagenome | biome: EBPR sludge; isolation source: Thorneside wastewater treatment plant | place: Australia: Brisbane, Thorneside... | reverse complement strand
ACATGCGCCTTCAGCCAGTCGCGCGCGCGCAGGCGAAAGGCGTCGTCGTCTGCCGTCGGCGTCAGGTTCATGAGTAGATTATTCCATATTGTGGAACATGCATTATCAGTGCCCGGCCCGAAAATTCCCCAGCCATCTAGCCATTTGTCCCACTTATGGTCAATATCTTTCCGATTGACAGCGAAACCGGGCCGCGACAAAACTAAAGGCAGGGTGTTACTGTCTCAGATAGCGGGAAGCGTGATGGATTTTGGCTGGACAGCGCAGGACGCCACCTACCGCGAGCGTGTCCGCGCCTTCCTGGAGCGGGAACTGCCCGGAGACTGGCGCAGCATCGCGCGCCATGGTCCCGGCTCGCGCCAGCAGACCGATTTCAGCCGCGTCTTCTGCCCGAAGCTGGCCGCCGAGGGGTTGCTGGTGCCGCATTGGCCGCGCGAATGGGGCGGCGGTGGCGGAACGGTCTGGGAACACTTCATCCTGGGCGAGGAGATGTGGGCGGCCGGTGAACCCCGTGGACCGCAATACATGAACGTCAACTGGATCGGGCCGGTGTTGATGCAATTCGGCACCGAGGCGCAAAAGGCGCGCTATCTGCCGCCCATGGCGCAGGGGCGTGCGGTCTGGTGTCAGGGATTTTCCGAACCGGGTGCCGGGTCCGACCTGGCCAGCCTGCGCACCCGTGCCGTGCGCGACGGGGACAGCTATGTCATCAACGGCCAGAAGATCTGGACCTCGTACGCCGCCCTGGCCGAGACCTGTTTCCTGCTGGCGCGCGTTGGCACCGAGGGCGTTGGCAAGACCGCCATCGCCATCTTTCTGGTGCCGATGGACACGCCGGGGATCGAGGTGCGCGCGATCCCCAGCCTGATCGGGCATGGCGACATCCATGAAGTGTTCCTGACCGATGTGCGCGTCCCCTCCAGCGCCCGGCTGGGCGACGAGGGGCAGGGCTGGACGATCATTTCCGCCGCGCTGGCGCAGGAACGGGTGGGCATTCCGCGTTATGCGCTGGCCCAGCAGGTGCTGGACGAGATGGTGGCACTGCTGACCGAACGCGGGGCCTTTGGCGATCCGGTCACCCGACTGCGCGCCGCCGAGGCCGCGCTGGCCTGCGAGGCCGCGCGGATGCTGGTCTATGCGGTGATCGACGCGCGGGCGCGTGGCCTGACGGCCGAGGCCGCCACCGCCCGGCTGGCGGTGATCGCCGCCGACCATGCGGTGAACGATTTCGGCATGGACTTCCTGCCCGATTGTTACCATGGCGACCGTCATCCGGCCTTTCTGGCCCACCACGAACGCGCCATCGTCACCGGCATCGCGGCGGGTGCGGCCGAGATCCAGCTCAATCTGGTGGCGCAGCGCCGCCTTTCGCTGCCGAAAGGGGCCTGAGCGATGCGGCTTGCCCATACCGAGGATCAGGCGCTGTTCGTTGCCGCGTTGGATGCGATTCTGGCGGATTCGGTGTCCGGGTTCCGGGCGGTGCCGGGCTGGGGGCGCTGGGAGTACGGCACGGCGCTGGATGCGATGCTGGACCAGAACGGGTTCTTCGAGGCTGCCCGCGAACCGACGCTGGGCGCGGTCGCGGCGGTCGAACTGGTGATGCGCCTTGCAGCGCGGCCGGTCGCGGTCGAGGGCGCGGCCTCGGCGCTGCTCAGGCCGCTTCTGGGGGTGGACCTGCCCCGCCCGTTGGCGGTGATCGACGGGAATCCGGGCGTGGTGCGGTTTGCGCCGCAGGCGCGCGCGGTGCTGTGGCTGGGCGAGACCCTGCGCGCCGCCCGCCTGCCCGAGGGTGCGGCGATCCCCGGCGAGACGATCTTTGCATGGCCCGTCGGCGCCATCGATCCGGCGCGGCTGGACTGGCACGAAACCGGCGCCGACGCGGTGCGGGCGCGGACGCTCTGGCAGCTTGGACAGGCGGCGGAACTGGTCGGGTCGCTGACAGGGGGGCTGGAGACCGTTCTGGCCCATGTGCGCGACCGCCAGCAATTCGGCAGACCGTTGGGGGCGTTTCAGGGCGTTCAGCATCGGCTGGCTGCGGGTGCGGTGCAGATGGACGCGGCGCGCTGGCTGGTGCTGAAGGCCGCAGCGACCGGCGCCGCCACCGACACCCTTCTGGCGCTGGGTCAGGCGCAACGTGCCGCCGGGCAGATGCTTTACGACCTGCACCAGTTCATGGGCGCGATGGGGCTTACCCTTGAACATCCCTTGCACCGCTTCACCTATCGCGCCAAGATGCTGCGTTCGGTCGGCGGTGGGGCCGCAGGCCAGATGCGCGCCTTTGCCGATCATCGCTGGGGAATGGCATGAGCGAGGTTCCCACCTTCGAAACGTTGCGCCTGACCCGTCAGGGACGGCGACTGACCGTCGCGCTGAACCGGCCTGACGTGCTGAATGCCGTCAACACCCGCCTGCATCAGGAACTGATCGACGCCTTTGCCTTTGCCGCGCGGGACGCGGGATCGGATCTGGTGCTGCTGACCGGCGAGGGGCGGGCGTTTTCCGCAGGTGGCGATCTGGAGCAGATGGAGCGGGTGATCGCCGATCCCGCGCTGTTCGACATCGAGGTGCGCGATGCAAAGCTGCTGATCTTTGCGCTGCTGGAGATCGAAAAGCCGGTGATCGCGCGGGTCAATGGTCATGCCGTGGGTCTGGGCTGCACGCTGGCGCTGTTTTGCGACGTGGTCTTTGCCGCCGAGAGCGCGCGGATCGGCGATCCGCATGTCGCGGTGGGTCTGGTGGCGGGCGACGGCGGTGCGGTGATCTGGCCGCAACTGGTAGGCTTTGCACGCGCCAAGGAATTGCTGATGACCGGCGAGTTGCTGAGTGCGACGCGCGCCGAGGCCATCGGCCTGATCAACCACGCGGTGAAGGACGCCGAGCTGGATGCCCGCGTCGATGCCTTTTGCGACCGTCTGCTGTCGGGTGCGACCGAGGCAATCCGCTGGACCAAGGTGACGGTCAATCTGGAACTGAAGCGTCTCGCCCATGCGCTGCTGGACCCGGGTCTGGCCTATGAATCGCTGTCGGTGCGCACACTGGCGCATCGGGACCGTGTCGCGGCACTGCGCGCCCGCAAGGATCGCGCATGACGCCCATCGACGCCCGCATGGCCCAGTTGCGCGGCCAGCGCAAAGCCCCGCCGCCCGGCCCCGGTCTGGCCGCAACCGCACTTGGCGCGACGGCCGCCCAGCCGGAGCGGATCCTGGTCACCGACGGCCGCCGGGCCTTCAGCCGCCGCCAGATGCTGGACATGGCGCTGTCGCTGGGTGGGGCGATGCAGGCACGCGGTCTGCGGCGCGGGTCGGTGGTGGCGTTTCAATTGCCGAACTGGTGGGAGGCCTGCGTCATCAACCTGGCCTCGGCGCTGTTCGGCTGGCGCATCGTGCCGCTGTTGCCCATCCTTCGGCGCGCGGAACTGGACCACATCCTGCCCGCTTGCGGTGTCGAGGCGCTGTTCATCCCCGGCCAGTGGCGGGGAACCGATCATCCGGCGCTGGTCGCCAGCCTGACCACGCAACCCGCGCATGTGATCGCGGTGCGCCGGGACGGGGATTTCGAAGCCCTGCTGGCCCATCCCCCCGGCACCCCCGATCCCGCGCCGGGCGACGATGCCAAGCTGATCATCTTCACCTCGGGCAGCACGGGAAAACCGAAGGGCGTGATCCACACCCATGACGGGATGGACGCGCTGATCCGCGACATGGCGGTCTTCTGGTCCATTGGCGGCGAGGACCGGCTGCATGTGCCCTCGCCGGTCGCGCATATCGGCGGGATGCTGTATGCCTTTGAATTCCCATGGGCCACGGGCTGCATTGCGCGGCTGGACGACGCCTGGGACCCTGCCCGTGCCGTGTCCCTGATCGACGCCGAGGGTCTGACCTTCATCGCCGGGGCCACCCCCTTTCTGCAAGGGCTGATCGAGGCGGCAGCCCGGGTCGGCTCGTCGCTGCCCACGCTGCGCCGCTTTGTCTGCGGTGGGGCCAGCGTGCCCGCGGATCTGGTGCGCCGGGGGTTGGCGCAGTTTCCGCATGCGGTGGTGTCGCGCGCCTATGGGTCGTCCGAGGTGCCGCTGATCTGCCCCGGGCTGCGGACCCGCGCCGAGGCCGAGGCCCATCCCGATACCGACGGCGAGATCCGCTGCATGCTGCGGCTGATCGAGGGTGAAATCGCCGCGCAGGCGCCGCAGATGCTGGCGGGCTATCTGGACCCTGCCGACGATCCGGCCGCCTTCACCCCGGACGGCTATTTCCTGACCGGCGATCTGGGCGTGCAGGTAGAGGAGCGCTTTCTGGTCATAACGGGACGCAAGAAGGACATCATCATCCGCAAGGGCGAGAACATCGCGCCACTGGAAATCGAAAGCGCCCTGACCCGCCATCCCGCCGTGGCCGCCTGTGCCGTGGTCGGCAGGCCCGATCCCGAGCGCGGCGAGATGGTGGTGGCCTTTGTCGTGCCCGCGCCCGGAGCCCGGTTCGATCTGGCGGCGATGCGCGCGCATCTGGAGGCCGAGGGGCTGGCGCGGCAGAAATTCCCCGAGGATCTGCGCCTGATCGAGGCGCTGCCGATGAACGCCATCGGCAAGGTGCAAAAGCCCGACCTGCGCCGCATCGCTGCTGGCAGGTGATTGCCGCAGGCCGCAGGGCATGCCAGAACGAACCCACGCAGGCGGGGGCGACAGGACGTGACACAGGACGGAACCCAGGCAATCCGGCGCGCGGCCGAGATGCTGCGCCGCATCGCGCAGGCCAGCGATACCGGGGCCGCCACGCTGCGCGACATTTCGGAATCGCTGGGGCTGTCACGCTCGACCGCGCACCGGATCCTGAAATGCCTGACCGATGAAGGGCTGGCGGCCTATGACCCGGTCTCCAGACGGTACGAGATCGGGCTGCTCAGCTACGAGCTGGGCCTTGCCGTTACCGACCGCGCGCTGGGTCTGGTGCCGCTGTCGGCAGCGGCGGACCGCATCGCCGCGCGCAGCAATGTCACAACCTATGTCATGCGCCGGTCCGGCATCGAGGCGGTCTGCGTCCACCGGGCCGAAGGGCGTGCGGTGATCCGTGCGATTCCGGTCGAGGTCGGCCAGCGCCGGTTTCTGGGCGTCGGGGCCGGAGCCACTGCTCTGCTGGCGGCGCTGGGGGATCCGGCGGTCGAACGGGTGCTGGTGTCCATCGCGCCCGAGCTTGCGCGCTATCACAATCTCAGCGTGGAGAGTATCCGGGCCTCGGTGGCGCAGACCCGCGCCGAGGGATTTGCCGAAAGCCACGGCCGGGCCTATGCCTCGGTCTACGGGTTGGGGCTGGTGGTGCGCAGCAGCACCGAAACGCCCAGCTTCGCGCTGTCGATCGCTGCCCCGGCCCCTACCGCCGACGCCGCGCGAATCGCCGAATGGAAGGCGATCCTGGCCGAAGAGGCCGAGGCGCTGGCCAAGGCCACCTAGCGCGGTCCGGCCCGAGGGGATGAGGTCGTCCGGTCTGCCTGTTGCCCGGTCGCGCCCGGATCACCGCAGGCCGAACAGTTTTGCCCGCACCGCCGAAAGATGGTCGCGCATGGCCCGTTCGGCCATGGCCGGATCGCCCGAGGAGACGGCATCGAGGATGGCGCGGTGCTGGGCATTGGTGGCACTGGGCGCGTTTTCCTGCCCGAACACCGCCCCCAGCCGCGTATCGAGCCCGGCGCGCCCCTGTCGGCGCAGCGTGTCATAGAGCACCAGAAGCAGATCGTTGCGCGTCGCCTCGGCGATCAGCCGGTGCAGGCGCTCGTCCAGCAGTTTCCATTGCGCATAGGATTGCGACGCCTCCATGTCGGCCAGGCAACGTTCCATCGCGGCAAGGTCGGCGGGGCGCGCGGCGATGGCGGCCTGCGCGGCGAGCTGTGGTTCGAGCACCTGACGCGCGGCCATGATGTCGCCGAGGCTGATGTCGGCCGCCCAGCCCGGTGTCTGTGCGCTGAGGTCGCGCTGGCCGATGAAGGTTCCCTTGCCGACATGGCGCCAGATAAGCCCCTCGTCCTCCAGCCGCTTGAGCAGGGTGCGCAACCGCCCGCGCGACACGCCGATTTCCTCGGCCAGACGCGGCTCGGGCGCGAGCTGCTCTTCGCCGCGCGCGGTGCATTCCGCGATATGGGCCCGCAAACGGGCAAGATCATCCGCCACCGCCATTCTCCTTTGCTGCGGTTGTAGCCTTTGCCCGCTGGCCGCTCAAGCGCATCTTTAGCCATATTGACACGCATCAATCTTACCATTAACAGGCCTCCAAATGGGGGAATTGATGCGAGGACGCAAGATGGCCGAGAGTCTGGCCGAGCCTGGCCAACCGACGCTGTTTCTGGGCAGCGATGCCGTGCAATCCGCCTTTGACTGGGCGGAGGCCATCGCGGCCCTGCGCGCGGCCTATGGCGGGTCGGTTGACACGGCGATGTTTCCCCCGCGCAGCATGGCGCGCGGCAAGGGCCTGTGGCTGCGCACCCTGACCGGCATCGCACCCGATGGCGGATTGATGGGGGCTAAGATGATTGCGGCGAATATCCGCAACCGCCGCGCCAGCTATCTGATCCCGCTGTTCGATCAGGAGAGCGTGGAACTGCGCGCGCTGCTCGACGGGAATGCGATCACCGGCTTTCGAACCGCGGCGACCACGGCGCTGGCGCTGGACGCGTTGTGCGCGCCGGGCCCGATCCGGCTGGGCCTGCTGGGCACCGGGTTCGAGGCCCGCAACCATCTGCGGGCGCTGGCGGCGGTGCGGCCGCTCGCCTCGGTCGATGTCTTCAGCCCAAACCCCGACAGCCGCGCGGCCTTTGTCCGGGACATGGCCGATCTGGGACTGTCGATCCGACCGCAGGACAGCGCCCGCGCCGTGCTGCAAGGCGGGGCCGAGGCGCTGATCTGTGCCGCCCGCGCCCGCAACGAACAGCCCCTGTTTCATGGCGACTGGCTGGCGCCGGGTGCGGTGGTGGCCTCGATCGGGTCGACCCTGCCTGAACAGCGCGAACTGGACCCAAGGACACTGGAGCGCGCCGCGCTGATCGTCGCCGACATGCCCGACGAGGTCGCGCATGACACGGGCGACCTGATCGCGGCCCGGGCGGCGGGGCTGGATCTGGCGGATCGCATCGTGCCCTTGAGCGACCTGATCGGCGGGCGCCACCCGGGGCGCAGCGACCCGGCGCAGATTGCCGTCTACAAATCGGTCGGTGCGGCGCTTCAGGATCTGGCCGTTGCGGCCATGTGCTTTCACCGCGCGGCGGCGCTGGGACTGGGACAGATCCTGCCCGACACCATTCGGCCGGTGTTGAAATGACCGCATCCGCCCCACAGAGCCGACTGGATGACCCCGGCCTCTGGCGCTGCGGCGCGTTTGTCGCCGGGCAGTGGATCACGCAGGGCAAGGATGGCGCGGCGCCGCTGGTCAACCCGGCCGACGGGCAGGTTCTGGCCGTGCTGCCCCGCCTTGACGCCGCGCAGGTGCGGGATGCCATTGGCGCCGCCGCCGTCGCCCAACGCGACTGGCGCCACCGTCCGCCAAAGGCGCGGGCGATCGTGCTGCGCCGCTGGTTCGACCTGATCACCCGGCATGCCGAGGACCTTGCGCGGCTGATCGTGCTGGAGGAAGGCAAGCCGCTGGCCGAGGCGCGGGGAGAAGTGGCCTATGCCGCGTCCTTTGTGGAATGGTTCGCCGAGGAGGCCAAGCGCATCAAGGGCGATGTGATGGCCGCGCCGGAGGCGGGGCGGCGGATCGTGGTGCTGAAGGAGCCCGTCGGCGTTTGCGCCGCGATCACGCCGTGGAACTTTCCCGCCGCCATGATCACGCGAAAGGCCGCGCCGGCGCTGGCGGCAGGGTGCACCATGGTGGTGAAGCCCGCGAGCCAGACGCCGCTGACCGCGCTGGCCTTGGCCGAACTGGCGCAGCGCGCGGGTCTGCCGGACGGGGTGTTCAGCGTGGTTCTGGGTCGTGCGGGGGTGGTTGGCACCGAACTGGCCACCAACCCCGTGATCCGCAAGCTGACCTTTACCGGTTCGACCGAGGTCGGGCGCCTGCTGCTGGCGCAAACCGCGGCGACGGTGAAGAAGGTCTCGATGGAACTGGGTGGCAACGCGCCGCTGCTCGTCTTTGACGATGCAGATCTGGAGGTCGCGGTCGATGGCTATATCGCCACCAAGTATCGCAACACCGGGCAGGCCTGCATCAGCGCCAACCGCGCCTATGTGCAGGCGGGCATCCATGACGCCTTTGTCGCGCGACTGGCCGAAAAGGTGCGGGCGCTGAAGGTCGGCGACGGGTTCGAGGAGGGCGTGCAGCAAGGCCCCCTGATCGACCCCGCCGCGGTCGACAAGGTGCGCGAGCACATTGCCGACGCCGTGGCGCAGGGCGCGCGGGTGGTCTGCGGCGGGGCCTCGCACAATCGCGGGCCGCTGTTCTTTCAGCCCACGGTTCTGGCCGATGTCACGCAATCCATGCGCATCACCGCCGAGGAAACCTTTGGTCCCGTTGCCCCGGTCATCCGGTTCGAGGCCGAGGCCGAAGCCGTCGCCCTGGCCAATGCCACGGAGTACGGGTTGGCGGCCTATCTCTTTTCGCGCGATGCGGCGCGCCTCTGGCGGGTCGGCGCGGCGATCGAAGCGGGCATGGTGGGGATCAATACCGGCCTGATTTCAAACGAGGTCGCCCCCTTTGGCGGCATCAAGCAGTCCGGGATCGGCCGCGAGGGGTCGGTCTATGGCATCGACGAGTATCTGGAACAGAAATACCTCGCCTGGAACGGCGCGGGTGAAACCTTGCTGGGGTAATCGAATGGCACGCTATACACGCAACGAAGCCCGTGCCTGGGCGCGGCAGACCCTGGTCGGCGTGGTCAATTGCACCATCCCGTCCTTTTCGAACGACCTGACGCGGCTGAACGAAACCGCGATCCGCCATGACACGCGCCTGGCCGTCGAACACGGGTTCATCGGGTCGCTGGCGGTGAGCGAGGTGGCAATCACCTTGCCCGAATACATCGAGATGATCCGCATCATGAAGGCCGAGGCAGGCGACAGGCTGGTGGTTACGCATCACGCCAGCTGGAACACGCTGGCCGAGAACATCGAGGCGATCCAGCGCGCCGAGGCCGCGGGGGCGGAATTCGTGCTGCTGTCCTATCCGCCTGCCTTCTATCCGGAAACCGAGGACGAGATCTTTGACTATACCAAGGCGCTGTGTGACGCGACGAACCTCGCCGTGATGCTGTTCCCGATGTTCCTTTGGGGATTTTCACCGCGCATTCACCCCTCGGACATTCCGGCGCGCCTGATCCGCCGCCTGATCGACGCCTGCCCCAACATCGCCGCGATCAAGGCCGAGGGCGGGTTTCCGTCGATCCAGAGCGTGATCGAGTGCCAGCGCCTGTTCGGTGACGAGGTCGTCATCTCGATGCCCATCGAGGGCGAGTTGATCCCGCTGGCCCAGTTGATGCCGATTCAGTTGTCGGCCACGTCGGATCACGAATTCTGGGGTCCGCTGATTCCGCAGGTGTTCACCCTGCTGCGCGAAGGCAAGTTCGACGCCGCGACCGAGATCTATTGGCGCATGCACACGGCGCGCAAGGTCAAGGGCATGATCGCCCAGCAGATGCACGGCGGGCATTTCATCAACCGCTATGTCTGGAAATACCAGGGCTGGTTGCAGGGCTACAACGGCGGGCCGCTGCGCATGCCGACGCAGCGCATCCATGACGCCCAGATGCTGGCGCTGCGCAAGGCTCAGGTCGACGCGGGGCTGAACCCGTCGATGGAGCCGCTGCGCGCGTTCTTCATCGGCCGCAATCCGATGTGATCCGACGGACAGGTTCCGTCACAGAAAGGGAGGACTACCATGCGATTTCGTTCTTTGGCCTTGACCCTGGTCCTGACGACCCTGGGCTGGAGCGCCGCCGCGCAGGACACCCTGCAATTCGGCAGCCTACGGGTGCCGATGCAGGTGTTTGTCGGCATGGACAAGGGGGTCTTTGCCGAGGAAGGGATCACGCTGGAGTCGGTGTTCTTCCGGTCGGGGTCCGAAATCGCCCCGGCGGTCGCCACCGGGCAGGTCGATGTGGCGGTGACTTCCTCGGGGGCGGCGTTGTTCAACGCCATGGCGCGCGGCGCGGGGTTCACCATCGTTGCAGAGGGACTGACCATCGAACCGGACGCGCCGGGCGGTGATCCGACCGCGCTGGTCGTGCGGGCGGGCAGCGGGATCGAAACCGGTGCCGATCTGGCGGGGCGCACCATCGCCGTCACGGCGCCGGGACAGATCCTGGACATGATCGTCAACGAATACCTGCGTCAGTCCGGTCTTGACCGGGAGCAGGTGTCAATGGTGGCGATGCCTGCACCCGACATGGTTCCCGCGCTGACCAATGGCGCCATCGACGCCGCAATCATGCTGGAGCCGTTCCTGTCGATGGTCGTCGAGGCGGGCAGCGGCAGCGTGCTGGTGCGCGCCTCGGAAGTGATGCCGGGCACGTCGCAGGCCTTTGTCGTCTTTGCCGACCGCATGATGCAGGACCCCGATCTGGCGGTGCGGTTCCTGCGTGCCTATCACCGGACCAATTCCTGGATCCGCGAGGCCCTGACGACACCCGAAGGCCGCGCCGAGATTGCCGCGATCTACCATGCGCATGTCCCCGCCCGGGATCCCGGCGTCTATGAACGCATCGCCCTGGGCACGGCCTCGGAATCGCTGAGCGTCAATGTGGACGGTGACTTTGGTCTGCGTTGGCAGATGGAGACGCTGATCGCCGCCGGCCTGATTCCGCAGCCCCCCGAACTGGCGAATTTCGTCAACACCGGGTTGCTGCAACAGGCGATCGCGCGGTGATGGACGTCGCCGCGAAAATCGCCGTCGAAGGGGTCGCCAAGGTATTTGGCGACCCGGTTCGCGGGTTCCGGGCCATCGACGGGGTGGACCTGAGTGTTCGACAGGGCGAGTTCCTGTGCATCGTCGGCCCGTCCGGATGCGGCAAGTCCACGTTGATCCGCATGATGGCCGGGTTGGAAACCCCGACGGCGGGGGCGATCCGGATGCGGCACGACGATCCCGCGCGCCCCCTGACCGCAATGATCTTTCAGCAGGAATCGGTCTTTCCCTGGCTGACCGTGGCGCAGAACGCCGCCTATGGTTTGCAGGCGTCGGGCACCTGGCGCGGCGCGGAAAGCCGCGAGCGGGTGGAGTATTTCCTGCACAAGACCGGACTGTATTCCTTTCGCGACTTTCGCCCCGGCCAGTTGTCCGGCGGGATGAAGCAGCGGCTGTCCATCGCCCGCGCCTTTGCCACGAATCCCGAGATCCTGCTGATGGACGAGCCCTTTGCCGCGCTGGACGAGCAGAACAAGCTTCTGATGCAGCAGGAACTTGCGTCGTTGTGGGAAGAATTCCGCTCGACCGTGGTGTTCATCACGCATGGGCTCGACGAAGCGGTGCTGCTGGGTGACCGGGTCGTTGTGATGAGTTCGGCCCCCGGCCGGTTCATCCGCAACATGGAGATCACGCTGCCCCGCCCCCGCGATTCCATCGCGCTGCGCCGCACGGCCGAAGTCGCGGCGATGACGGCTGAACTTTGGGAAACCCTGCGGACCGAGGTCGAAGCCGCCCGGCAGCAGGAAAGCCAACGCCTCGGCGCCACTGCCTGAGAGGGGAAAACCATGGCCAGAACCATCACCATCGCCGCGGACAAGCCACGGCACAGGGGCCTTTCGCGCGTTCCCCTCGGGTTGATTTCGCCCCTGGTGCTGCTGCTGGCCTGGGAAGCCGCCGCGCGGACCGGGGCGATCAACACCGCCTTCTTTCCCGCGCCCACCACCATCCTGACCACCGCGGTGACGCAGGCGCAGACCGCGATGTTCTGGAACGATCTGGCGATCAGCCTGAAGCGCATCGGCATCGGGCTGGCCATGGGGGGCATTCCGGGCGTGCTGGTCGGGCTGGCCATGGGATTGTTCCGGCCGATCCGCGACGCCTTCAACCCGCTGATCGCCGCGCTGTTCCCGATCCCGAAGATCGCGCTGTTGCCGCTGCTGCTGCTGATCTTCGGCATGGGCGAGACATCGAAATATGTCACCATCGCCATCAACGTCTTTTTCCTGATGAGCATCAATACCTTTGCCGGTGTCCTGGCGACGCCCCGGATCTATTTCGAGGTTGCGCGAAACCTGCGCGCGTCGCGGTTGAAGACCTATGTCTCGGTCGCTCTCCCCGGCGCGTTGCCGGGCATCTTTACCGGGCTTCGGATCTGTCTGGGGACCGCGCTGATCCTGCTGGTTGCGGTGGAATTCTCGACCGCGGATTCGGGGATCGGCTATCGCATCTGGTGGGCCTGGACCGTGTTCTGGGTCGACACGATGTATGTGGGATTTCTGGTGATCGCCCTGCTGGGCTATGCCTTTTCGACCCTTGTTGACGCGCTCGAACGCTGGACGATCCCCTGGCACAAGGGGCAATCCTGACGCTTTGCCGCCTGGCCGAGGCCGCTGCCCTCATCCTCAACGCCGCCGGGCTGACCTTTGCCTCGGTCCCGATCATGGACGCGCTGACGATGTTTCCCGGCCCGGCGATCGAATTGCACATCACCAACATCCACCGGCGCGCGGCGGTCCATCACCCTTCGCT
>ERZ761602.6743-NODE-6743-length-12624-cov-5.402419_pt1 | contig 12624 bp, 14 predicted proteins | sample MGYA00512165_ERZ761602 | MGnify/ENA primary metagenome ERZ761602 (study PRJEB28899, sample SAMN02445085) | bioreactor sludge metagenome | biome: EBPR sludge; isolation source: Thorneside wastewater treatment plant | place: Australia: Brisbane, Thorneside... | reverse complement strand
GCTTCACACCGGGAAGACGCTATCAACCGCCGTTCATGCCGTTCAAACGCCAGCCGTTCAAAAAAAGAGCGTTGGCTTCGCTCGAAATTGCCGTCAAAAGTCCCTTGTTTGGTTGCCGGATGTGCGGAAATTGTCTTTTGCAAGAAACCGCCTTCATTTGCCCGATGGAATGTCCCAAGGGTCTGCGCAACGGACCCTGCGGCGGCTCAACGCCGGAACGCTGCTATGTGGATGAGTCGCGCCCTTGCATCTGGTACAAAATCTACGAACGGTCCTTCAAGCTCGGACGCGAAGCCCTGCTGCTCGAAGTGCTGCCCCCATTGGATTGGAATAAAACCGGGACGGATTCCTGGGGCGATGTGTTCGAACAGGCTGGCAAAGTGGGGATTAAAAACATTGTCACGGGTCTGACTTCGGGTGAAGCTGGTTCAGTTTCCCAGACCCTGGATTCCATCTTTAGACCCGTCCGCCAACCTGACTGGTGGCAGGGCGACTCGGAATATCACGCGCCCAAATATCAAGAACCTGCCTCGGAACTGGAACAACGGCTGAAAGCCGGTGAGTTCGTCGTCGCCGCAGAAGTCACCCCTCCCCTCTCGATCAATACCGAAAAGCTCAAACAGAATATCGAACTTCTCAAACCGTATGTAACGGCCCTCAACTTCACAGACAGCGCTTCCGCGATACCGCGTATGTCTTCATTGGCTTGCAGCAAAACGGCGCTTGAACTGGGCGCGGAACCCGTGATGCAAATTACCGGGCGGGATAATACCCGCGTTAGCTTGCAATCATCAGTGATCGGCGCTTCGGCACTGGGCGTCCGCAACGTTCTATGTCTGACGGGTGACAGCATGGCGCTTGGTCCAGGCCCGCAGGGACGCCTGGATATCGTGGACTTGGATGGCATTCAAATGCTATGGGTCCTGAGAAGGCTGCGTGATGAAGGAAAATATCTGGATGGCCGCGAAATCAAGTCGCCGCCCAGGTATTTCCTTGGCGCGGCAGCTTCCCCGTTTGCTTCGAACATGAAATTCCAGGCGTTGCGTGAGCAGAAGAAGGTCAATGCCGGGGCACAGTTCTTCCAGACAAATGTTGTCTTCGACGCGGACGCGCTCGACGAATGGCTGAACGAGATTTCTAAAAGAAATATCCTTGACAAGGTTGCCATCCTGATCGGCATCACGCCGCTAAAAAATTACAAGACGGCAGCCTACATGGATAAGAAAATCCCGGGCGTTTTCATACCGGAAAAGATCCTTAAACGCATGGAAACCGCCAAAGAAAAAGGCAATGAGCAAGAGGAAGGTCTTCAGATCGCGCTCGAGTTGGTCGAAAAAATAAAGGTCAAACAAGGTGTGAGCGGGATCCATATTATGGCTGTGGGCTGGGAAGAGATCGTACCAATGATCGTAACGGAGGCGGGGTTGGGGAAAAAGCCTGCGCCAGTAATCGAATTCCCCAAACTACCGCAACAAGCCAATACAGTTACCGGATGATTCTGCCAAAAGTAATTTAAAATCTCCTGATGACAGATTCGTATTTTGAGATCCGGCTGTGTAAATCCTGCGGGTTACGCTATCCCCTATTAAAAGATGCTCCAAACGGCGGACGCTGCCCTGTATGCCTCGGAGAATCCGCGGCTGTGCTCAGAAAAAACTTCAAGGAAGACGAGCGGGTATTGGTCCGGTCAAGTGGTACACAAACCCTATCCCGGGCAGTCCTCCTGGACAACATCCGTTCCGCATGGAATGTAGGTTCGATCCTGCGCAGTGCGGATGGCCTCGGTATCGATCCGGTATATTTGTGCGGTATCACGTCAACACCGGAAAATGAAGCTGTGCGCAAGACATCACTTGGAGCAGAAGACCACCTGACATGGTCGTATCACAAAGACGCGGTCAGACTTGCAACGGAATTGAAGACCAACGGCTGGCGGATTATTGCCCTTGAAGAGGGGAAAGGTTCAAAACCGTTGAGCACTGATACGGTAAGAATTCAGGGGAAATGGGTATTGATCCTTGGTAACGAAGTGACCGGCGTGGATCCTGATCTGCTTGCGTTGTCCGATGAGATTTTGTCGATTCCCATGCGCGGAAAAAAACGCTCGCTGAATGTCGCTATTGCATTCAGTATTGCAGTATTTACTTTGAGAGTGGATTAGTGCGGAAAAATTACCCACCAGGAGATTAGTGAAATGAGGAGCCCTGCTAAAAAACCGCTATTTTGGGTGATGGTCTTTCTCGCCACATCCATTGCCTGCAAAACTCTGAGTGGAGAGACTGATACGACTGCCCTCCCACCTCAGGACAACGGTCTTACCCCGGGACTGCCCTATGACTCAACAGAACACGCGTGCAATCCCTTTCAGGACATTCCGGCTTCATCTCAGTATTCGGCTCCGCCAGAGCTATTGATAGACACCTCGGCACGCTATACGGCAACGATCCGCATGGCAAAGGGCGGGGAGATCTTCATTGAACTTTATGACGACCAATCACCGATCGCTGTCAACAATTTTGTCTTTCTCGCCTGCAAGGGATTCTATGACGGTACGACGTTCCATCGCGTGCTGCCCGATTTCATGGCACAGGGAGGGGATCCAACCGGAACAGGCATGGGCGGACCCGGTTACGAATTCGTCAATGAATACAGCGACTTGACATTCGCCAAACCCGGCGTACTCGCCATGGCAAATGCGGGTCCGGACACGAACGGCAGTCAATTTTTCATTACTTTCGTGTCGGCCCCCTGGCTGGATGGAGAGTTCACGATCTTCGGTAAGGTAATGCAAGGCATGGATGTCGTATTTGCCATCACCCTGCGCGACCCGGATAAAAACCCAACCTTCGAGGGAGATATGATCGATCAGATCATTATTCAAAGGAATTAGAAGAGGTCAGGGCAGGATCGGGATGAGTGCTTTGTACCACAACTGGGTAATCTCCTCGTATCCGGAGGCATTTGGATGCATACCGTCGGCGGAAAGGGTGGAAGCACTGGTAAAAACCTCATTTCCAAAAAAGTCGACCGTTATCGCGCCGTAAGCATCCGCCCACTTATCGATCTCACTATTGTATTTAACCGCCTGCATGGACATCTTCTCCAGTTCCCCCGCTGTGATGGCAGGGTAAAGCTCCGCCCGGTTCTTCGCTGGACGTTTGGATTGGTCGTCTAATTTCGCGACTATCACCTCCGCCCCGGCTTTGCGGAGTTCTGAAATGGTCAGTGCAATATTTTCAGAAAAGCGTTCCACATCGCGCTGTTCCTGCTCCGGGGTTACATCTACACTGCCCGTATATAACTCCCAGAGATCGTTTCCGCCAACCCAGACCAGAGCCACGGACGGAAGTCCCTGCCCGGCGGTAGTCCGGACTTCGGTAACCGCTCTGTCCAATTGCCCAGAAAAGTTCGCATCACCGAAAACCAATTCATCGGATGTCCAACCAGTTTGCGCAAAGTTGATAACAGTAGAGCCGGGCCGAATCTGATTGACGAATTCCATCAATCGCCCCGGATAGCCACGGCCGCCTTCGTCCCCTTCACCTCGAGTTAGATCATCCCCAATAGCGACAATATAGACCGGACCAGCCGGGAGAGCACGAGGCGGGACAAATGCAAAAGTTGGAGTGGCAGCAGGCAGGGGCGTAGAAAGAACCGGGGTAGTCATCGACTTTGGCGTGGATACGTACACAGAGGTAACAGCTGGAAGCACCCCATCCACAGAAAGTTCCTGACGACAGGCGGAAAGAGGAAATGTCAAACACCCCATAAGAACGCAGAGCAGGAAGGACTTATTCATCCATCGACCCCAAAGCTGAGAAAAAAGAGCGGCGCCAGGGGCTCCGCATTTCCATATAAATATAAGCTCATGGTTTTTTTTCTTCCTGCCTGCTGTTGTAGGAATGGCATTATACCCCGAAGAGAAAAGGCAGTTTCAAGCTTGCGACTTTTCCTCATGCTCCGCGTATTTTTACTAAAGGAGCAAAAAATGCACGCACAAAGACAAGCGCTACGTAGATCTCGACACGACAGAATCATCGCCGGGGTGTGCGGCGGACTTGGCGAATTTTTCGGAATCAGCCCGTTCTGGTTCCGGCTTGCCATGTTCATCGCCTTCATCCCTGGTGGCGTACCCGGCATCCTGATCTATCTTCTGGCGATGATCATCATCCCGGCAGAGTGACAAAAGCCCGGCGGACGACCGCCGGGCTTTTCATTATCATGCCGCCCAGATGCCCAACTACATCACATCAGCATTCGTTCTCCTCCCAGGAAGCACTCGATTGCGCTTCCAGCCTTCAACAAGCAAACCCAGACCGAACTGCCCGACAGAATCCATGAAGTAGTTGTAGTTATAGATTTCCTCACGGTTGTTGAACGGATTATAGATCCGCACCCAACCACTATTCCCAACAGCCGCCACATCCTCCAATACGATCCAATGGCGTGTGGTATTACTGGTCGACTTGCCGCTCAACCTGCCGCCCAACTTAAAGATGGCAACGCCCCAATAAATCAATTTCCCTTCGTCGATCAAGCGCTTCAAACGGAGCGGGGTGACCGGAGAAACGCTGGGGGTATAACGAAATTCCTCGTGCCGGAGGCCGCAAACATCGAGCATAAACTCGACTTCTGACAAACCTGTGCCCACATTGGTTTTCAATACTTTTACCGGGTCGGGCAGGATATCTTGCTTATTTGAATTTGCGTACCCGTCAACCCAATCTTTCAGAAAGGGGATGACATTCTTCCCCGCCAGCGCCGAAACGCAAAATTCACCGCAAAGATTGTTATGAATTTTGGATGCGCCTAATACTCCGGAAACATCGATATATTGATGCGCACCCCTCCTCGCTGCAATGGCGTCTTCAATCTCCTGATCGGCCGGATGGCGCAGGATCGGTGTCGAAAGGTCGAATTGTCTGCTTGCATTGGCTTCGTTCGCAGGGTCGTTCTCATCGGTCGGAAAGATATAGGGGTCGACAATATTCCCCTTGAACCAGCCCTTCATCATCCGACCCGATTTCAACAGGCTGACCTCGTACCAGAGTTTGTATTTCTCTTCTTTGTCGTTCCGCCTTGCCCTGCCCGTCCACCGCATGATGTCTTCGGGGCTTACCCACCCAAGCGCGGGGCCTTTTTCTGCGGCATCGGGGTAGATCATCTCATGGCGCACCGTCCAGATATCTCTTCCGCCCTGAAGCGTGGCGAGCCATTCCTCGACACCTGCCTCTCCAATGCGACCCTGTGCTTCCAAATCCGCCAGCCAGGCGTCCCACTCCAATTGATGAGCGTCCAACACGCTGCGAATCTTCTTATTGAATTCGACCCGCTCACGGAGGGGTACATCTTCCCATACTTTATCCGGTACCCATTTAAGCTCGTTCTGCGGCATCCTGCTCCATTCGCGCAAAACTTCTGCCTTCAAGGAATGCGGGACAGTCGAGATCGATCCGCCCAACTCTGTTTTGACCTTGGGAAAAAGATCATCAGCAACGGGGAAAGCCAGCGCCTCGCGCGGGACCCAGCCGGGAATCTCATGCCCGGAGTTGGATGCCTGAACCTTAAGCCAATCTCCCTGATCTTCAAGGATATCAACGGGCCTGCCCGCTCCCAAAGATTCAACCAATGGCGTGTTGGAACTTGCTTCTGAATGTAATTGAACAGTCGATCTTACCCTGGCAGTGGACATGGGACAACTCCTATAAAGATTACTCTAAAAAATTAATTTCGCCTGCATCAGCGGATACGAATCACCTGACCCGGATAAATATAGTTAATATCGTAAATATTCGGGTTGAGCAATTGCAGACTGTACACGGTCGTGCCATACCAGGCAGCAATGCTCCGCATGGTCTCACCGTATGAGACGGTATGATACGCAGCGGCAGCGGGGACATAAATAACCTGCCCGGCATAGATCACACTTGCACTCCAAATGTTCGGGTTGGCGGCAAGCAAGTCGTTGACCGTGACGCCATGCGCCGCAGCGATCTTTGCCAGCGTATCGCCCCACTGGACAACGTAATTCCCACCGTAGGACGAATAGTTGTAGTTATAGTCATACGAATACGTTGTACCGCCCGGGATGTAAAGCACCTGCCCAGCATAAACCCACCAACCCAAACCCGGGTTTGCGGCGCGGATCGCATCCACAGTGGTGCCGCAGTAGGCGGCAATTCCACTGAGGGTGTCGCCCCACTGAACAGTGACGTACGAACTGCAGTACCAGGCAGACGCCGTCCCGGTAAAGCCCATGCTGGAGACGACAACCGCCAGCAGCACAAGAGACTGAACCATTCGCTTTTTATTCATACGATATCTCCTTTGAATTTCGGATTCCTATATGGCTTTTTTCTAAAGTTGGGAAGTTTATGATGCATGAGTTTCAGCTTTGGGGTCAACCCGGGGTGGCTTATCGGGATATTTATTCATCAAATTTTGATATTCGTCCTTCCTGGCACTCCGCAGTTTTGCCAGCGATGGGTCGGATGTGCTGTATTTGACGTAACTCTGGTCGGCGATGAATGTCCGCTCAAGATAGCGCAGGGATTTATCGAAATAATTCTCCGGGTCATCTTCGGACGCAGCGGCAAAATAACAGGCAAGGTTGTACACCACGCGCGGGTTGGTCTGTGCCTTCCCGGCGACGGTATCGATCATTGCCTTTGCCTTTTCCGGGTTCGACGGACGAAGGGTGGAAGCCAATGGGATGCGAATCATATCGAGCAGGTCGGAAGCAGTATCACCGCTTGCTTCGGCTGTTCGGGCCGCCTCTTCAAGCTGGCGGGCGGCGTCTGTTAAATTATCATCATCCAGATACATGATACCCAAAACATATTTGGCGGTAATGAAGGCGGTCGTAAATTGATCCGACTGTTCGGAAATTTCAAAGACTCGCTTCAGATACTTTTCGCCTTCCGCGTATAGGACTTTGCTTTCCCTCGCGCGCCCTTCTTTGCGTTCGAGATTCCCCTTTTGGTACATCAAAAAACCCATATTGTTCAAGGCGGCAACATTATCCGGGTCGAGGGTCAGGGCGTGGCGTAACAATTTCTCAACCTGCAACAGATCGTCCGGATATTTCGTTTGCAACTCCGTAGCCAGATAGGTGGCAATGTGACTGCGGTAATCGACCGTTCCGAACGAACTCAATAGATGCTCTTTTGCTTTATCGCGATACTTTCCTTCGATAAACCTCCAAATGCAAAGGACGGCGGCGTATTTGACCAGAATAAGGGTTTTGATCGTGATCTCATGATCCACCGGATCAGCTTTATCTTCCGGAAATTTATAAGTATCGGGGATGACATCCTTCTCCCATATATAGTCCATACCCCAGATCTCATTGTTCCGGTTATATATGAGTTTCATGCCGATCCCAAGACCTTTTTCTGCGTCATCATCCAAATAACCCGATACAGTGACTAATTTTGGCGGATACATCGAACTGATGGCGTTCAGGATATCGACAACGATTTTCCCTGTATTCGGGGACAGGGTGGAGGCAATATCCGGGATCGCCAGGCTGGACATGGGCTGGTCTATCAGATCGGGACGCCGGACCCGGCGGGTTTGACCTAGTTTGTTGAAGGCTTCCTCAAATCGATTTGACATGCGCCCCAACAGATTTTGTATTTTTACTTCGTCCAGGTCTGCAGAAACCGCGAGCCCTGAAGTGAAATCCTGCACATCGAGGCGAAGGCGGCGGCGTTGAAATACCAAGCGCGTCGCAAGAATAACCACCAATAACGCCCCGAAAATGGTGAGCACGCTACCCACGTATGCATCCCAAAAACTGGTGACTTTGTATGTCAAAGCCCAGGGTTGTTTCGAGATCGCGATAAGTTCTTCATTGTTCGGGTCATTTTGCAAACCCTCGATCAACTTGGTCCAAGCCTGGCCGTAATTGCCAAGTGAGACCAGTCCTTTTACAGATGGGACGGGGTCGGATAACCCGGCAAGCCCGTTGACGGCACAATCCAGACCAGGCTGAACAGTGATAATTTCAAGATAGGTGGTTTTGGCGGCTTCGAGATCCCCCGCTTCCGCCTGCTCCTTCGCGAGGTCGCATTTTTGCGAGCCGAGGGCAACCAGTCCATTGATGGCGCATTCCTCAGTCGGCGAGTCTTCCAGAACTTCTTGATATGCCGCCTCGGCAAATCCGATGAGTCCTGAGGCGAGATATTCATCCGCCAGTTGACAGGGATTTTCGGTTCCCTCCTGGGCGGAGGCTGGATTCGGCGCGAGAAGCAGACCCGTCAGGGTCAGGGTTGTCATAAGCCATGCAAGGGTTCGGTTCACTGACAGCTCCATTTCATGCAAGGTATGCCTGGATCGTAAAATCAGTATACAAACATCGCCGGGTAATTTCAAGCAGTTTCCCTGTTTTTGCTGCAAAACCTCGATCGACTCCCAGGATCGAACTTGAGATCTACCCCTGGGCGAACCCACACATATTGCAAAACCTGGAGCCTTTTTCGATATGTGACCCGCAGCATAAGCAGACCGTCTTCTCCCGGGTTATCTCACTGAACAACATATCGAACAACAAAGCATTCGCCAGGACGAAAAACGCGACAAGCAGGAATGAACCCACAGAGTCGACTTGAGGCATGGCTAGTCCGGTAATGAGCAGGAGGTAGGCGGTCAAAGCGGTCCATACCACCATATTGAGAGCGGCAAGGCCGGATGCCTTTCTGATAAAAGCGAAGGAGTGGCAAAGAGGCGGCAATGCCCAGTAATATACCGCCAATAATGACCGGCAGACACGTAAATCCCCCCTTCGTCTCAGAATGCGTCTGCTTCCATGAAACTCGAATAAAGCCATCTCCCCCTATACTGTCACTAACTAAGGCTGAGGTAAACCGTCTTACTACGCAGGCTATATCCAGCGTAGACGACGGTATCATCGACGCGATATTCCGACAACATGACGGACTGCCCATCGCCCCCGACCTGCTCGACATGGCTGGTTTTGCCTTTCGGCAGGTTGATCACCTTAACCTGTTCGTCGCTGGCATTGCCCGTGCGGATGAAGTTTTCGACAACCCGCTGCAGCGTTACTTTCTCTTCTGTATACATGACCTGTTCCTCAATTCGTTTTGGCTGACAGCAGACGATCCAATTCCATCTTGGCATCGAGCGGAGAAACCGACAATACGAAACTCCATTCCCCGACCAGGGCTTTTTGGGCGCGGTTCATCAGGGCACTGTCGTATTCGCTCCAGTTGCGGCGGTGATGGTAGGCGGCGAGATTGCGCAGCACCCGGCACAACGATTCGACCGTGCCATCCTTGAGCATTTCCAATAGATGAAGGTTGCGCTGGCGACGGTCATCGGGAAGTTGTTCGGCGGGATCCGACAAGGTTGCCAGTAATTTTTGGAACTCTCTGACGCTTGCGGGCGGGCGCAGCCGGCTGCTCTGAATATCATCCATAGGCACCCAGATGGTGAGGTCCCTCGATTGGATGTGGTAATACAGGGCGGTTTTACCGTTGTTCGTCTTTTCTTCGATGGCATGCACCTGCCCAAGCCCATGGGCACAATGCACAACCCAATCGCCAATTTGAAATCCCATGGTTGCTCCTTTTATTAATGGATAAGCGCCAGCCCGCAAAAGGGCTGGCGCTCTGACTGTTTGCCTGTCGTTTTGTGATATGTCTTATTATATCATCCAAGATCTTAACTTGAAGGATCTACCACTTCGTGGCACAGGTCGTCGGGCTTCGCTCTCCTCGCAAAAACGGACCGTTGATCTCGATGTTAGGGACTCCCCAATACCTAAGTCAAATATGTTCGCGGATCACGCGGGTGGGGAGTTCGTAGTAGTAGCGTCCGTCTGCCTTGAGATAAAAGCCCATGCGTTTGAGATAGGTTTCGTGTTTGACACTCCCCGGCGCGGTCGAGAGGCGGTGGATCCCCTGTTGACGGTAGAACTCGGCGCTTTCTTCGAGCAAAAATCTCCCGGCGCGAAAATCACGGTAGCCGGGAATGACAAAGTCCAGAAAGATGCGGGCTTCCTCTCCTTCCGGTTTGACGATGACCAGCCCGACCGGCATCATGTTACGCAGGATGAAAACGACCACTTGCTGATCGTCAGGCTTGAATTGATAGGTGGGAATGAAGTCCGAGATCTCCTTGCGATAGAATTCAAGGAAGCGTTTGAGGTAGGCGCTGTCGGCGCGGACCTGCATCAAGGTGAAGTAATCCCGCTTCTGCCACATGCGCCAAAGGTTATAGGCGTTGACGCAGAAGGTCAGGCTGTTGAGCAGGACGATCGGGAGTGCGCCGATGAGGATGCCGTAAAAAATAAAGAACGATGCGCCGACCATGTTGACGATACGCAATCGCTGCAACGATTTCATGCTCAGGGACAGTGCGACGAGCAGCGACCCTGTGTAGCCGATCAGTTCATAAAAGGTGGATAAGTTCATGATTCCGATGTGTCTGTGGGTGTTCCGGGCAAGGAATTATTTTTTGTTTTGGTTTCCAGTGCGCGGATAACGGCAAGTATAACGCCGTTGATGTTCTGAGTCACTTCGTTGTTCCAAACGCGGATGGCTTTGCAGCCGAGCGCACTTTGCCTGCGATAACTGAGAGCGCTTACTTTCCGTAAAACCATTCCTCAGATTTTAGCCCGCGCAAATAAGCGTCGACCTCATCCAAGACTCCATGTTCCGCCGCATAACGGATATGCTTATCAAGACGCAATGTCTTTTCGAGTAAAGGCGTTTCCCACCAAACCGCCAAAGTTAACGGCATGGGCGGATCCCAATCTCTACCAACATGGGTTTTATCCGGCAGCATTTCCCAAAGCCGATCCCAACATACTCGAACGGGACAGATCCGCCCATTCGCAATGACATATCCGAGTAAATCTTTTAGTTTTTCGTCCATCTTTCACCTCTAACAAATTGCGCAGGGAAACCACCAAACACCCCCTCCAGGTTTCGATAAGCTTACCATAGCTCCTACCGAATTGACTCGGTGGCTCAAACGCCGAGTTCCTCCCCCGCAGGGACTCGATGTCTCGATAAACTCGACACGACGCCCGCAAATCCAGACCTGACAGGTCTCAAGGTGTCTGCGGAAACCTGTCAGGTCTTTTACTCCTCATCATAAAAATCCTCCACAGGTTGAACTTCCTGATGAATTCTGATAAAGTCTTCGCGACTTCCAAACAGTTGCAAGACCTTATCTCTTTGCAATCTGGTCGGGACGTTACTTGTCAACTCGTGATATGACGAATAATTCCAGTTACGAAAATCGTCCTCGAACTTATGTTTCTGTGGATTTTGATGAATATAGATAATCAAGCGCATGAGATAGGCTTCACTATCCACAGGGATTCTATTAAAGGGACGTTCGAATAACGCGCCTGTTCTCTGTGTAGCAATATTCAATCCCCTTGAATAAGCATTGAAGAAGTTTGAAAAATATTGACTTGGTTCTTTGAGTTTTAGACCTGTCAGGTCTTTGGGAGAGTGTGACGGGCTTGTAGCCTTATTTACCGAGAGATTGAGATCGGGGGATTTATTTGTGAGACCTGACAGGTCTTTCACATATCCAGCAACGTGAAAATGATTTCTTAACAGGCAAAATGCCCAGGTTTCAAAGACTTGATATGTGTGCTTCCACCATAATTCCATGAAATAGGCGTAGTTTCGTTCTTGAACGAAGATGTTCTCGCCGTTGTTTCCACGATTGTAGATATGAAAGAAAGTTCCAAATGTTAGTGGCGGTATATCGCTTGGCATACTCACACTCCAGACCTGACAGGTTTCACCGTGACCTGACTCAATCGCAACCCATGCGCGGACATGCGACTCTGATCGCAAGACTTCCGTGAAAACCTGTCAGGTCTTTTCACGAGAAACTCTCCGCCAGCAGACTCTCAAACAACCCCTCGATGGTTCGACAGGCTCACCACAACGCCTGCCTCTCGCCCTCGCGAGGCTCAAACGCCGAGTTCCTCCCCCGCAGAGACTCGACCCGCGCCACCACGCCTGCAAGTTTAGACCTGACAGGTTTCACTGTGACGCGAGTCAACCGCAACCCGTGCGTGGACAAAGGCGCGAGTCGGACAAGGTTCCTCGGAAACCTGTCAGGTCTTTTCACGCGAAACTCTCCGCCAGCAGGGACTCAAACAACCCCTCGACCTGCCTCTCGCCCTCGGACATCCTCCCCCGCAGAGACTCGACCCGCGCCACCACGCCCGCAAACTCTTGTTGATTAGTCGCCTGATTCATAGGGGTCAAAATCATATCTCTGACCAATGATTGCTATCAGATTCTTTGTTTGTTGAATTAACTTGCTTGCTGATATTGCGAAGTCTTTGTAATTACTAAATGATAGAGTCTCGCGAAATACTTCTTCGATTGAACCAGAAATGTTTCTAGTGCGTCTAAAATCATTACTATCTAACAATCGAGACAATTCAATCATAGCATCATTCAGTTTTCTTCCTGAATTGTAGCTGTCTTTATAAAGGGTTTTTACTTCTGTAATCACAGAATAATCACCCACCAAAGATGCTCCTCCAAGGCGAACATCTCTATTGAGTAAACCCTGTTGATTCATATAGCTAATGAAATCCTTGAGAACTCGTTCAGTTTCATTGAG
>ERZ761602.6742-NODE-6742-length-12627-cov-3.525215_pt1 | contig 12627 bp, 8 predicted proteins | sample MGYA00512165_ERZ761602 | MGnify/ENA primary metagenome ERZ761602 (study PRJEB28899, sample SAMN02445085) | bioreactor sludge metagenome | biome: EBPR sludge; isolation source: Thorneside wastewater treatment plant | place: Australia: Brisbane, Thorneside... | reverse complement strand
CAGAGGCTATTAAAAATTACGGCCGGGCTGTGTGCGGCGGATCCGCCAATTTTTTCTCTACTGATTTTGCCTATCTCATCCTCAGCAACGGTACGATGAATGTGACCAACTTCAGCAGCGCCTATGTTAATTCTTTGTTCTCTGTATTTGGACGCGCAGACTATAATTACGACAATAGATATTTGGCCGGAATAACAATCAGACGCGACGGCTCTTCCAAATTCGGTTCTCAGAAACGATACGGGGGGTTCCCTTCTTTCTCAGTAGGCTGGCGCATCAGCAATGAAAAGTTTATGAAGGATATTTCCTGGCTGAACGATCTGAAATTTAGAGCGAGCTACGGAATACTCGGTTCAGAAAGCAATATCAGCCCTTCCAATGCCTTTACGTTATATGGAGGTTCGTTTGCCGCTTCCTATTATGATATTGCCGGAAGTTCGAACTCGATACGGCAGGGATTTTATCAGACAACAAATGCCAACCCATTGACAGGATGGGAAAAAAATATTGTATCAAACGTTGGATTTGATGCTGCTCTTTTTAGCAATAAAGTAAATTTCTCTATGGAGTTCTTCAAAAAATCCGTTGAAGGATTGCTGTTTCCGCTCCCCCTGCCCGCTTTCGCCGGCGGCGCAAGCCCTCCTACGGTGAACATTGGAGATATTCAGAATGTCGGGATGGACATAGCGCTGGGATACCGGAATAAACTAGGAAAGGATTTCGAATTCTCTGTTACCGCTAATGTTACCAGCTATAAAAATAAGGTGGTAGACATCCCGGGAGCAGGATATTTTGACGCCGGCGTACAGCAGCAGGTGGGCGCTATGGTCAGGCATCAGATAGGACATCCGGTCAGTTCATTTTTTGGATATCAATCGCTCGGCTTGTTCAGGGACGCCGACGATGTAGCAAAATCGCCCGCGCAGCCTGCTGCTGCCCCAGGGCGTTTCAAATATGCGGATATCGACGGCGATGGCGCGATTACCCCGGATGACAGAACATTTATCGGGAATCCGAACCCGGATTTTACCTACGGTATTAATATTGCGCTGAGTTACCGGGCTTTTGATCTTTCCACGATTTTGTATGGTTCTCAGGGTAACGATATTCTTAATTCACTGAAAATAAACTCTCATTTTTTTGGAACCTATGTCGGCGGAAAAAGCCGGGACCTGCTGAATGCATGGACGCCTGAAAACAATACCTCGAATATACCCAAAGTTGAAGCCGTAAATAGTTTCAGTACGGCTGGCGTGCTGCATTCCTTTTTTATCGAGGATGGGTCCTATCTGCGGATGAGGTCCGCCTCGCTGGGATATACTGTCGAGCCAAAAATGCTGCGTAGCATTGGAATATCCAAACTAAGGCTGTATGTAATGGGCACGAATTTGTTTACCATCACCAAATATTCAGGCCTTGATCCGGAGCTGGTAGGCAGCAATATAAACTTCGGAATAGATTGGGGGAACTATCCTAACAATTTCAAAAGTTTTTTCCTCGGAGCGAATCTTACTTTCTAATTTCTTCTTTAACCAAACATCATGAAAAAGATAGTCAGTATTTTAAATATTGCGGCGATTGCTTTTTCGCTGCTTCTGTTCTGTGCATGCAATAAATGCTTTCTGGAACGTGATGCGATAGGATCTACCAGCGAATCGACTCTTGCAACCAAAGCCGGCGTTGACGGGCTTCTTATTGGAGCCTACTCTCTACTGAACAATGGGGTTACAGTAGGCGGCGGCTGGCCATCCGGTAAATGGATTTTTGGCGGCGTAGCGTCCGATGATGCGCACACGGGTACGGAAGCCGGCGCATTACAGCCGGTTCCTTCAATTGAGAACTACAACTGGGATCCCACATTGTTTCCGTTTAACGACAAATGGACGTTTTTCTACTCTGCCATTCAGCGTTCTAACGATGTACTAAGAGTTCTTCCAAAAATTCCGGAATCGCTTATTACGCCGGATCAATATCTGCAAATACAGGCAGAAGCGACCTTTCTCAGAGCATTGTACCATATGGAAGCGGCGTTGATGTGGCGGAATATTGCTTTTGTAGATGAGTCCATCAGCTTTTCGAATGGCAACTATAATCTGGCAAACGACCAACCTGTCTGGCCTAAAATAGAAGCAGATTTCCAGTTTGCCGCAGACAACCTGACCGGCGTAAAGGACGATGCCGGACGGGCGAATAAATGGGCGGCGAAATGTTTCCTGGCCAAGACTTATATGTTTCAACATAAGTTTAACGAAGCAAAGGTTTTACTGGATGATATCCTGCTCAACGGGGTCACCGCCAAAGGAGAAAAATATGCATTGCTGAAACGCTATCAGGACAATTTTGTGCCTTCTAAAAAGAATAACGCGGAATCGGTATTTGCGGTCCAGATGTCGGTGAGGGACGGCGCCGGCGGCGCAAATGGAAATACCCAGAACGGCGAAGGATACGCCGGACCCTACGGCGGGCCGTATTTTACGTTTGGTTTTTACCAGCCATCCTTCAGCCTCGTGAACTCCTACAAAACGGACCCGGTAACAGGCTTGCCTCTCATACAAACTTTTAATGATTTTGATGTCAAGAATGACCAGGGCATTCCATCGGCTCAACCTTTTGTCCCTTATACCGGCACGTTAGACGCTCGGCTCGACTGGACTGTAGGGAGAAGAGGAATTCCCTTATTAGATTGGGGGGTGATGCCCGGTCAGGCCTGGATCAGGCAGCAGAGCGTTGCCGGTCCCTATGTACATATCAAAAATACCAATCCTCAGTCCGAGCCGAATGCTAGGGAATCCGCCAGTACGGCCGTGAATTATTGTATGATCCGGTTCGCCGATGTGCTGCTGTGGGCAGCGGAAGTGGAAGTCGAAGTGGGAACTCTGGCAATAGCAGAGGAATATGTAAACATGATTCGGGCGCGGGCGGCGGACCCGGATGGCTGGGTATATAAATATATTAACGATGCCAATCCTTTAGGAGGGTTTTCCACTACGCCGGCAGCAAATTATAAAGTAGGCTTGTATACCGGGCAATTTACCACAGAAGGAAAAGCGTTTGCGCGCGAAGCAGTGAGGTTTGAAAGAAAACTCGAGCTGGCCATGGAAAACCACCGATTTTTCGATCTGCAGCGATATGATGCCGGAACGGGGTATATGGCTGATGTATTAAACGAATATATTCAGCACGAGACGAACATACCTGGTTACAATTTCGACTATATGAATGGCGCCTCATTCAAAAAGGGAAAGAACGAGATCTATCCTATTCCGCAGGCTCAGATAGACCTTAGCGTAACGGACGGCGCGCCTCTTTTAAAACAGAACCCCGGGTACTAACATCTTTCAGCGTATGACAGCCAAGCGACTATTCAACCGACGCCAGTTCATGGAAACGCTGGTCCCCGCAACAACGGCTGCTTTAGCCAGCCCGGCATTGTTAGCCAGATCCCCCTTGGCGCAGCGACAGGTGCGCATGGGCGTTGTGGGCGGAAATTTTGGGTCGTCCTTTTATTTTCATGAACATCCCCAGTGTATCGTGGAAGCCGTGAGTGATCTTGTTTCGACCAGACGCGAACGGTTAATGAAGACATACCAGTGTGCAAAATCTTATGAATCGCTGGAAAAACTTCTCACGGATAAAAAAATTGAAGCGGTTTTTATCGCTACGCCGGCGCCAGATCATGTGCGACATGTTATTGCTACGCTCCGCGCGGGTAAACATGTATTATGCGCCGTACCCGCAGCCATGACCCTGGAAGAATGCGGGCAGCTTAAAGACGCCGTGGAACGTAGCGGACTGATATACATGATGGCTGAAACCAGCGTATACCGTCAACAGACCATTTCAGCCAGGGAACTATATACGGCGGGGAAATTCGGAAATATGTTTAGCGCTGCGGCGGAATACAATCATCCGGGACTGGAAGTTTTATTTTTTGAAAATGGAAAGCCGACCTGGAGGCATGGGCTTCCGCCGATGCTGTATCCGACGCATTGTACTTCCTTTCTGATTTCGGTGACCGGCGAACGCCTGAATCGCGTATCCGCGCTGGGTTGGGGGGACGGCAGCGACATACTCAAAAATAATCAGTATAAAAATCCCTTTTGGAATGAGACTGCTTTTTTTACCACCAACAGGGATATGCCGTTTAGGGTAGAAGTCAATTGGAGGGGCGCGCTGGTGGAAGCAGAAAGAGGAGAATGGAGAGGCGACAAGATGAGCTTCTATCTTCCTGCACCCGGGAGCAGGCATTCAACCGTTGTGAGCGTGGGCGATAAAACCAGCCATGACGATGCCGGATTCAAATACGCTCAGAATATCGTGCGCGAATTTGAAGATTACCTGTGGTGGAAAACAGAAGCTTTGCCGGCAGCGCTGAGACATGATAGCGGTCATGGAGGGTCGCATACTTTTATCACACACAAATTTATTGATGCCATAGTTCGGGAAACACAGCCTGAAATCAACGTTTACGAAGCGCTGGCGTATACTGCTCCTGGAATTGTAGCCCATCAGTCTGCGCTTAATCGAGGAGAGTCGCTGCCCATTCCTTCATTCGACAAATAACGTTGCGAACCGATAGTTAAACTAATACAAAGATGGAAAAGAACAGCAATCAAGAAAGAATGCCTCAAAAGGATGAGGCGAATGAGTTCTCCGAAAAATTATTGAATGCGCAGCGCCGGCATCCGCGCAGGTTTTTTCTGAGGTCGGTCGGTTTGGGAACAGTTGGTATTGCTCTGTCGAAAATTGGATTTTCAGATAACGGGATGCCGGTGAAAAAAGGCGCCTCTCCGCTGACCGCTGAATTAAGGCGCTATTATGCACATACCGCGGTGTTGGATAAGCATGGAGTCATCGCTCCATGGTATAGCGGTTTGAATGGACAGGTTGACTTTCGCCTTCGCGTAGCTGCTGAAACATTAAAACGCTATCCCTGGACAACCCCTGAAACGGCAATAGCCGTTTATCCGGATTATTTGTTTACCAGCAAATGGAAAATCTCGGCGCAGGGGAAAATAACGCCGGTCGATCCGGGAGACTGGATGAATGGCGATCTCGGACAACGGTCCACCAGCGTGCTCAAGGGAATGGTGGAATACTACAGATACTCCGGAGATCCGGCGGCATTGGCACACATGACATATATGGCGGATTTCGTTATTGATCACAGCCTCACTTCTGAAACTCATCATTGGCCAAAATTTCCTATCAGCGTGCCCACCAAAGGAAAGGCGTACGGAAAGGCGAACGAAAAAGGTATGATACAACTCGACATATGCGGATCAATGGCGCATGGCATCATAAGAGCATACCAGGTTACTGGAAATGAGCGCTGGCTGGAGTATGCAAAACATTGGGGCGATGTGTTTGCTGAAAAATGCAACCATGATCCGGCAATGCCGCCCTGGCCACGATATGCAGTTCCTGAAAATACCGCGCCCCGATGGAGAACGGATCCGCGTGCAAACCGGCAAACAGGCGGCGTAACAATGATACTTGGCTTCCTGGACGAACTGATCCGCATTGGGTACAATGGTAAAAACGGCGCGATAGTTAAAGCGCGTGATGCCGGCGTCAGTTATCTTAGAAATCATTTGCTGCCGGAATGGAGTAAAGACGACACCTGGGCCTATTATTTCTGGGACTGGCTGAACTTCACCCAAAACTGCTCTACGACAGCAGACGCTACTTCGTATATGCTCAATAACAAGCAGTTGTTCCCTAACTGGAAAAATGATGTTCGAAATATTCTCATGGTCTTTCTTAACCGCACCAGCGCAAGTCCCGATTCTAACGGCGATGTGTACAACGGCGCGTGGGCGTATCCCGAATCCAGCCATTGCTGTGGCCGGTCGCTTTGGTATGCCCCGCTGATGGACGGCGCCGTAATGGCTCAATACGGCGTAGAGGCCGGCGATGACCTGGTCAGGGAGATTGCCTACCGTTCCATAATACTGCAAACCTACGACGGTCATGCAAACGGCGTTACGGAAGACAATATCGACGGGGGAACTATTGTAAATGGAGAATGGCTGAATATTGCACACCCCTGGCCATTGCTGTGGGGGCTTACTTCAATAGGCTGGCTACCCGAAGCTTTGGGCGCAAGCCGGGAAAATCACCTGGTGAGAACCACCGCGGTAGTCCGTTCGGTAAACTATAGAAAAGGACAGGTGTGTTATTCTACATTCGACGCTCCGGAGAATACGCGGGAAGTCCTCCGTCTTTCCTTCGAGCCCACAAAGGTCACCGCTAACGGGAAAAAACTACCCAGGCTCTCAGAATTGAACACGAACGGATACACCGTCAAAAAACTTCCCAATAATGACGCCATCGTGACGGTCCGCCACGACGGAAGCACAGATATTCTTATATACGGTAACGACGCGCAGGAGATCGTGCCGCAAAAGGATTTTCTATACGAAGGAAACTGGAAAAAGTTAAAAGAAGCGGCTGCGTATTCCGGTATGATCAACGAAACGGAAACTGCAGGCAGTTCTGTAACTGCTACCTTTCATGGCAACCAGGTTCGCCTGATCGGGAAGGTAGATGAATGGGGCGGAGTAGCTGATATTTATATTGATGGTGAAAAACAACTGGCGCCGGTCGATTGCTGGTCGCCCACTCCCCGCAGTCAGCAAACGCTTTATTATAAAAACGGTTTGTCAGAAGGCAGGCACACATTAAAAATAGTAGCAAGAGGGGATAAAAGTTATTACTCGCGGGGAAAGCGGATATATGTGGATACCGTTCAGCGCTCATCAGAGCAGACTCCGTTCCATTTTCCCTCGGGAACCGGACCGACGGACGCGCAACGGATGATTTTTGGATATACAAAAAGGGAAGATTATAAAGATACAAAGGGCCAGCTGTGGCGGCCTGCGACAGAAATTGTGACCCGGGCAGGTTACCTGGAAGATACCCTGGCTGTCTGCTGGTGGACAAAACCCGCAGGGCCAATCAGCGGCGCTCAGGATCCCGAGCTTTATAAATACGGATATCATGCTCCTGAATTCTGGGTGAACCTGACGGTGGGGCCGGCAAAATACGACCTGCGCCTGAAATTCGCCGCCAGCCGGGGGCTCGACGCCAAAAAGAACAGCTTCGATATTTTTATCAATGGCAACCTGGCGGCCGGGAAGATGGATATCCAGTCTGTCGCGGGAACAGACAAGGCCTACGATATGCTGTTCCGGGATATCCATCCTGTAAATGGTATTATCGAAGTTCGTTTTAAAGCCGCAGATAAGGATAACGGAGAGGCGTTTGTGCAGGCTCTGGAGATAGCTCAGCAATTATTATAAAAATTTACGGCGAGATATTATGAAGATTACTTCGATAGAAACACTGGTATGTCATGCGAGGATGCGCAACTGGATTTTTGTGAAGGTATTAACCGATCAGGATGGACTATGGGGATGGGGAGAAGCAACCCTGGAATGGCACACCCGTTCCGTGGTGGGCGCCATCGAAGACCTTTCACAATTATTGATCGGAGAAGATCCACGGCGCATCGAATATCTTTGGCAGATGATGTACCGCCAGCATTTCTGGCATGGAAACGGACTGATTAGAGGAACAGCCATATCCGGTATCGACATTGCGCTCTGGGACATCGCCGGAAAAATACACAATGCGCCCTGCCATGAGTTAATGGGAGGGAGGGTACGCGACTATGTCAGGCTTTATTGTCACCTGGGGGGCGGTAATATGGAAGATTTTTATGAGATCAACCCCGATGACTTCAACCGATTTGCCGAACTTGCCAGCGCTGCTGTGGAAGACGGATTTACCGCGTTTAAATCAATGGCGGTTCCGGCTACCATGCCTCTGGAAGGATTGAAACCTGTCCGTTATGCTGAACGATGTGTGCAGGCAATGCGTGAGGCTGTTGGAGATGATATAGATATTATGGTGGACTGCCATGCCAGACCCAGCCCGCGGATGGGACTGCAGTTTGCTAAAGCGCTCGAACCATACGGTTTGTATTTCCTGGAAGAACCCTGCTGGCCTGAATCAATGGAAGATATTGCGCTAATCCAGCGTGCTGTGAAAACGCCCATAGCCACCGGCGAACGATTAACCGGCATATTTGCTTTTCGGGAGCTTTTTGAAAAAAGGGCCGCCAGCGTAGTGCAGCCTGATATTACACATTGTGGGGGTGTTAGCGAATGCCGCCGTATAAGCGCTATGGCGGAGGCGTACCGGGTATCCATTGCTCCACATAATCCGCAGGGTCCCGTTAGTACTGCAGCATCAATAGAGTTCGGCATGGCTACACCCTCGTATATTATCTGCGAAACAGTACACAACGATGTACCCTGGCGGTCGGATATAGTAAAAGAAGGGTACTCCGTGGAAATAAAAGGCAGGATGGCCAGATCCAATAATCTTCCGGGACTGGGTGTGGAGATCAACGAAAAAGAAGCGCGAAAACATCCTTTCCAGCAGGAAATCCTGCAAAGAATATTTTATAAAGACGGAAGCATAGGCGATTGGTAAACGATAATATTGATTATGGCTAAGCTATTCGAGAGTCAGACGGTGATGGTCAGTGGAGGCCTGGGGGATATTGGCAGAGCAACGGCGTTCCAGTTTGCCCGGGAAGGGGCTAATGTGGCTATAGGCGATGTCCATCCGCCATCCCAGGCAGCAGACTGTATGGAGCAATTGAATGACTGTCATGTTGCATGCACGTACACTCAGGTCGACGTAACTGATCCGTCGGCCGTTGACCGCTGGATAGATGAAACACAGAAACATATCGCCGTTCCGCAGATTATCATTGCCAATGCGGCTGTGGTAACAGTCGCCGGAATCCACGAGATTACAGACGAACAATGGGCGAGGGAAATAAATGTGAACCTCAACGGCGCCTTTTATATGTCAAGATCTGCGGCTTCAAAATTGGTGGCAGCCGGGCTTCCTGGTAAGATTGTTTTTGTTGGCAGCTGGGTCGGCGCTGTGCCCAGCACAAGCATCCCTGCCTATTCTGTTTCAAAGGCGGCGCTGAATATGCTTTGTAAATGCATGGCGCTTGAGCTGGCGCCGCATAATATATTAGTGAATGAGATTGCGCCGGGCTATGTGGCGGCGGGTCTGAGCGCCCGCATCTGGGAAAATAATCCGGCCGAACGCGCCGTCGCTTTAAATAAAGTTCCTGTAAAAAAAATAATGAGCGCTGATACCGTTGCGGGACAAATCGTAAATATCTGTGATCCGCACAACGAACATATCACGGGCAGCACTATACTCATTGACGGCGGCCTTTCCCTGTTATCATGATAACTGCAATATCAAATCCTTTTATGAATAATGCTTTCTTACAATACCATCAGCCTTCTTTCTCTGGTTTAATCGGCGTTAGCAAGACGGACATTACTCCTCCCGCAGGTATCTATTCCCGCAATTGGGGAGCTGCAAAAAATTCTGTTTACACGGGCATTCATCAGTCGTTGGAATTGACCTGTCTGTCTTTTCAATCTGTTACTACAGATACAAAATTGATACTCATCGGCGCCGACCTTGGCTGGTGGAGAAATGCCGATGATGAGAAAAATCTGCGGTTGCAGCTGTTGGAGGCGTTGGGTCTGGACGAATCACAATTGATGTTTTGTCTTTCACACACGCATGCCGGCCCAACGATATGCAGCGATTATCGAAACGAGCCGGGAGGAGATTTGATTCTTCCCTATCTGGAGCACGTTTTGCAGCAGGCAATTATTGCTTCCAAAAATGCGATGGCCCGAGCGCAGCCTGCTACCCTCGACTGGCGTTATGGCAAATGTACGCTCGCAACCAACCGCGACCTGGCCCAGCGGGAAAAAAACAGACTGATATTGGGTTATAATCCCGGCCAGCCCGCTGATGATACGTTGCTGGTAGGCCGTGTTAGTAATGAACAGGGTAAAATTATCGGAACGATTGTTAACTACGCATGTCATCCTACCACATTGGCCTGGGATAACCAGCTTCTTTCTCCCGACTACGTGGGAACTATGCGGGCGGTAGTCGAAAAATATACTACTGCCCCCTGCCTGTTCCTGCAGGGGGCTTCCGGCGAACTGGCTCCCGCAGAGCAGTACTCCGGCGATGTGGGTCTTGCCGAGAAACATGGGCGGCAACTGGGATTTTCTGTAATTAGTACGCTTGAATCGATGTTGCCTGTCAATACGGGCCTCGTGCATTCCCGCGTGGTCGAGTCTGGCGCTGCGCTGGCAATATGGGAACGATTTCGGCAAACTCCGGCAACCGAGATTTCGGCTGATCTTATCAGGGTGCGACTGCCTTTAAAAGCGTTGCCGTCGCTGGCCGAGATAGAAGATGAGTTGCGATCCTGCACCGACGCTGTACAAAAAGAAAGACTGCTTCGCAAATACAACGTGAGAAAAGCCGCCGGCGACGAATCGCATAGTTCGACAGGATTGTGGATATGGCGACTTGGCAGTTCTTTTTTAGCCGGACAACCCAATGAGGCCTATTCAGAGTTTCAGTTATCCGTGAGACAGGAGTTTCCATCATTCGCAATAGCGGTCATGAACATCGTCAACGGGCATTTAGGATACCTTCCTCCCTCGAAATGGTACGACAGCGATATCTATAGCGTTTGGCAAACCCCGTTTGAGGCCGGATCTCTCGAGGCGCTGACCAATGAAACGATTAAGGCCATTGCAAAAAATATTGACAATTAACAACGGCTCGGTATCATGATGAACTCAACCCTGTCTTTTCCGGATCTTATTGTCTTTGGATGCTATATACTGGGCATCATTGTATTCGGATATTTTGTGTCTCGTAAAAAGACGAATACAAAAAGAGAATATTTTCTGGCGGGAGATAAAATGTCGTGGTGGATGATCGGGGGAAGCATCATTGCCGCGAACCTCAGCAGTCACCAGTTAGTAGGCGTAATGGGCGTTGCGTACTCAAGGGGGTTCGCTGCTATAGTGATCGAATGGGGAGCCATACTTATTGGTTTTAATGCATTGTTGTGGATTTTTCTGCCGTTTTATCTGAGAAACGGTTTTTATACCATGCCCGAGTATTTGCAGAGACGTTTTGGAGGCGCTGCCAGAACCACTTACAGCGCGCTCGTGCTGCTTACGTATATTTTTGTGGAGATCAGCGCAGTACTCTACCTGGGCGCCCTTACCTTACAGTCGTTGCTGGGAATACCTATGGCGGTAAGCATAGTTGCGCTGGCCACCATAACAGGTTTGTATACGATTACAGGCGGACTGAAGGCCGTTGTCTGGACAGAGATCATTCAGCTGGGCATTTTGATAGCAGGAATGGCAGCGCTGTGTATGGCGGCTATCCACGCCGGAGGAGGAATGAACGCCATACTCGAAACCACTGCAGGATGGGAAATGCTGCTGCCCGCTTCAGACCCGGATTTTCCCTGGACCATGTACCTGGGCGGCTTGCTTTGCATCAGCATATTTTACAATGCAACCAATCAGTTTATTGTACAGCGGACATTGGCGGCAAAAAACGAATGGCATGCCCGCATGGGCATAGTTTTCGCCGCCTACCTGAAATTTTTTATTCCTTTGCTTATCGTAATTCCTGCTCTTCTCGCGCCGAAATTAATTTCCGAACCTGTTAAGCCAGATCTGGTCTTTGCCACATTGGTAGAACGATTGCTGCCGGCCGGCCTGGTAGGGCTGGTAATGGCCGGATTGCTGGCGGCTGTGATGTCCCATCTTTCCGGCGCCATCAATTCCTGTACAACAATTCTCACCATAGATGTTTATCTGCCCTATATAAACCCCCAGGCTTCCGAAAAACAATCCGTAAGGTTCGGCAAATGGGCGGGCGTTACAATCGTAATGCTGGGTATTGGATGTACGGCTTTGCTGTTTCTATATTCGGAAAAACCCATATTCCTCTACCTGATGAACGCATATGGCTTGTTTACGCCCGGAATCGCGACAATGTTCCTGATGGGCATTTTCTGGAAACGCGCTACACATGCCGGAGCGTTGTCGGCCGGATTGCTCACGATACCGTTGTCTTTATTGCTGGAATTTATCTATCCGAATATGCCTTTTTTTAATCGTACCGGCATTGTATTCTGGATATGTCTGTTCGTTTGTTTTGTGGTTAGCTTACTGACTAAACCACAGCCCGAGGCCAGCCTTAACGGATTGATCTGGAATGTAAAAAGTTTATCGCTGCCGGGGCATTTAGTTCCGGAATACAGGCGTCTCAAAAATCCTGTGGTCTGGTGGGCAATCGTTACCGCGGTAGTACTATTCTTTTTCGTAAGATATGCGTAACAAATCATCCCATACGATCAACCTTTCCAGCGCATGTTCGATACCGGGAGTGCATTGCGCATTGGGCGAATCTCCTGTTTGGGATGAAGTAAATGAGAGAATTGTGTTTATCGATATTTTAAAAGGAGTTATTCATCAATACGCCCCTCGTACAGGTACTTTCATTGCGTGGAGTATGGGCTGCATGATTGGCTCCGTGGCTATGCGGCCCGATGGGGGAATGCTGGCTTCGCGATTTAATACCATGTGAGATAATTTTACTCTCCTTTATGCGGAGAATGTTTCATTCTAAAATAAAAAAAAATGAAAAAAAGCATTTTTCTCATTTGTCTGGCGCCGTTGATTC
>ERZ761602.6741-NODE-6741-length-12627-cov-6.458081_pt1 | contig 12627 bp, 12 predicted proteins | sample MGYA00512165_ERZ761602 | MGnify/ENA primary metagenome ERZ761602 (study PRJEB28899, sample SAMN02445085) | bioreactor sludge metagenome | biome: EBPR sludge; isolation source: Thorneside wastewater treatment plant | place: Australia: Brisbane, Thorneside... | reverse complement strand
AGCTCGTCAAGGACGAACGGCAGGCCGAGACGCTGAACGCCGTGCTTTACAGGGCGGCGGAGACGCTCCGCTGGATCGGGGCGATGGTCTATCCGGTGATGCCTTCATCGGCGACGAGGATATATGCCCAACTGGGACTCGGCGATGATCTATCGCGGCTCGACCCGGCAACACTCAAATGGGGCGGGCTCGAAGCCGGAGCGGCGATCGGAGCGGCCGAAGGGATATTTCCAAGGATCGATAAAAGTAAAACAATGAGCGAAATAAAAGAAAGCATTCCGTTAGAACCGCCGGCTCCCCTCCTGCATGAGGAGGGGCGGCCGAAGGCCGGGGTGGTGGGAGCAGCGGGCGGCCAATCAGAACCGCCTGTGTCGGCGGACGCTCAGGCTGAAACGGACAAATTCATCACCATCGACGATTTCATCAAGGTCGATCTGCGGGTCGGCGAGATAAAGGTCGCCGAACGCGTGCCGAACGCCGACAAACTCCTGCGGTTCGAGGTTGATCTCGGCGAAGAAAAACCCCGGCAGATCCTCGCCGGCCTCGCGGAATACTACGACCCCGAACCGCTCGTCGGCCGGAAGGTCGTCGTGGTCGCAAACCTCAAGCCGAGAAAAATGCGGGGACTCGAATCGCAGGGAATGATCTGCGCCGCCTCGCTCGAAGACGGAACCGGCGAAAAACCGGCCCTTGCTACATTTATTGAGAACGTAGATATCGGAGCCAGACTAAAGTAGCAGAGCCATCCGGCTTTCAACAATCTTCTTCCCAAAATTGCGGATCGAGGTTAGAATTGTCAAAAATTGACGGTCTCTGATGGCGCGTCATTGCTTCGGTCGGCGATCGTTCTATATAAGGGGTTTAGATTGTAATGAAAAGATTTGCTCCTGCAGTTGCACTCTTTGTCTTTCTCGGCCTAACATCCTTCGCCCAAAAAGCGCCGCCGCCGCCGCCGCCGCCAAGGCCGGCCCCGCCGCCGCCCGTGGCGATTCCGACTCCGGCGGAAACCGTCGAGAAAACGGACGAGGAGTTCGCCGCTGAGATCCTTCGCACTGCCGAACAACCGATCGAGTGGAAACTTCGGGAGTTTGATGGGTTTTCTGTCAAGGCCCTGATGCCAAGAGAGCCGATCCGACAGACCGAAACGGGTTTCCAGGTTGGGCTTGGACGGATGACTTCGATCATTTACCTATCGGTTGGGGATGATGCGATCTATGTCATAGGCAAAACATCCTTGCCCTATCGGGTTAGGGATCCGAAGTTGCTCCGAGATTATTACCGCGAATTTGCCAATGGAATGTCACAAGAAGGGCCATCCCGCTTTCAGCACATCCGGGATCTTGAGATCGCCGGAAATCTTGCGGTCGAATTGCGTTCGCTGCCAAGTGATGTCCGTTTTCAATCGACGTTAAGCCGGGCATTTATAGTTGGGCGTGACGTGTTCATAATGATCGCAATGCCCGTCGAGGATGAAGAAGATGACGAGCCGCCATCGGAAGAATTGATAAAAGCCCGCACCGCCGAGTTCGAGCGATTTTTCAATTCTATCGTCATCGACGAGCAGAGCTCTCCGACTCCGGCACCTGAACCGCCGATCTTCGTATCTTCATTCGAGAGCCAGCTTTTTCGGAGCAATTTCTTCAGATTCAAATTAAGCGTTCCCGAGGGCTGGATCCGAATTACACAGGAAGATGTCGCAGACATTCAAAACTGGGGCCGCTCAACCATCCGAGAAGAGACCGGTGGGCGAACGCTGCCGGCGCCTCAAAGAAGGACGAACCTTGCGGCGTTTCTGTCCGGACCGATCGGAATGGATGGTCTTGGAATGATCAACATCACTGTTGCGAATGAAGCGAACTCGTTCGCGGAGGTCAAACGATTGTCCGGTGTGACCGCGACGCTGCTTTCAGGAATTTCATCATATAAGGTCGTTGAGCCTCCGAAACAGGTGACGCTTGGAAACATTCCGGCGATGCGGATGAAAAATCGGATTACCTTAGCTGGAGCTTCACAGGATCAGTACATCTTTTTTCTGTTGAGACGCGGCCGTGTGCTTGGCATCACGGTCACATGCACGGAGGCGGCTGACTGTACGACCGCGCTCGAGGCGGTCTCTAAGATCGAATTCGAAAAGTGACGCTGATCGATTCGCATTGCCATATTGACGGGCCGCAGTTCGATGAGGATCGCGATGCGGTCGTCGCTCGGGCGCGTGAGGCGGGCGTCGCGGCGATGCTCAATGTCGGCACGGGCGATCCGAATTCGGATGATTTCCGGCGTGCGGTCCGTGTTGCTGAGAGTTACGAGAATGTCTGGGCGGGCGTCGGGGTTCATCCGCACGATGCGAAGCTTTACGACGACCGGGCGGAAGAACACTTGCTCGAACTCGCCCGCGGATCTGAAAAGATCGTCGCCTGGGGCGAGATCGGGCTGGATTATTACTACGACCACAGCCCGCGGGACGTGCAACGCGAGGTCTTCCGCCGCCAGATCCGGCTCGCGAAAGAGCTTGAATTGCCGATCATCGTCCACAGCCGCGACGCCAACGACGACACGGTAGAAATACTGAAAAACGAATTCGGACGGAGAGCGGACACTCTTGTCCGCATGAGCGTCGTTCCGACGCGAAAGAGCGCGGTTGAATCCGAAGGTGTTGGTGTTAACGGCGTTGTCGCCGGGGGAACCGGCGATGCGGACAAGAGTGTCCGCGCTCCGGGCGTAATGCATTGCTTTGGCGGCACTCCGGAAATGGCGTTGGCATTGATGGAGGTTGGTTTCCTCATCTCGTTCGCCGGAAACGTTACGTTCAAAAAGGCCGAAGAACTCCGCGAGGCGGCTCGGGTTGTCCCGCTAGAGCGTTTGCTGGTCGAGACAGATTGTCCGTTCCTAACGCCGGTTCCGCATCGCGGCAAGCGGAACGAACCGGCGATGGTCGTGCATACCGCGAAGTTTTTGGCGGTGCTTAAGGGCGTTGAGTTCGAGGTACTGGCCAGGCAGACCTCGGAGAATTTCTCGCGTCTTTTCGGCGTCGATCTATCTATCTTGGCAGGCTAGTTCTGCCGAATACCTTCTCTCTCCGCTCTGTGGCAGAATACTCATATGGCAAAGGAAAATTCATTCGACATTGTTTCGAAGACCGATTACGCCGAGGTGACGAACGCGATAAATCAGACGACCAAAGAGGTCTCGCAGCGGTTCGACTTTAAGGGCAGCAAGGCGACGGTCGAGCTTCAGGGCAAGGACCTGATGCTTGCGGCCGAGGATGAGACGAAGCTCCGCAATATGAACGACATCCTGCAGGGCAAACTGGTCAAGCGTGGCATCTCGCTCAAGGCTCTCGACTATCAGAAGATCGAACCCGCCGCGGGCGGCACCGTGCGGCAGTCCGTCAAGATACAGCAGGGAATTCCCGGCGACAAGGCAAAAGAGATCGTCAAGTTCATCAAAGACGGAAAGTTCAAGGTCCAGGCCTCGATCCAGGGTGAGACCGTCCGCGTCTCCGGCAAAGACCGCGACACGCTCCAGGACGTTATTGCAAAGCTCAAGGCGACCGACTTTGGCATCGATATGCAGTTTGATAATTTCAGGAGCAATTGAGAGATGACTCGTGAATTCAATGTGCTGATCGAAGAAGACGAGGACGGGATTCTGGTCGGTTCTGTTCCGGAACTTCCGGGATGTCACACACAGGCGAGGTCAATGGACGAGCTTCTCGTTCGAATACGAGAGGCGATCGAACTCTGTTTGGAGGTTCAGTCGGAAGCAGTCGCGGTTCCAAGGTTTGTCGGCTTCCAGAGGATAAGCCTCGAGGTATGAGTCGAGAACCCGTGTTGAGCGGAAAGCGGTTGATACGGCTGCTTTCAGAATTTGGTTTTGAGGTCGTGCGCATTCGCGGCAGTCAACTTTTTTTGCGTGATAGCGACGGAAGGACCACGGTAGTACCCGTTCACAGAAACGAAGACATCGGGAAGGGCCTGCTTAGGAAGATCCTGAAAGATTGTGAAGTCGAGTTAGGCGACCTCTTAGACAAGATTAACTGAATGCAGACCTTTGCCACTGCCAAAAAAGAGCTGTTTCCCGATGCGACCGCACGGCGTATCTTCGGGCTGATCAAGCGCGAGATGGCGTTGGTCGAGGACGAGTTCGAGCGGCAGGCGGCGTCGAACATTCAGGTCATCAATTATCTTGGCGACTACCTTCGTTCCTCGGGCGGCAAGCGTGTGCGTCCGGCGCTTCTGGTTCTTACCAATCATGCAGTCGGCGGCCGCGGTTCGGCGGAAAACGTCATTCGGCTGGCGACCGTGATGGAAATGCTCCATACGGCGACGCTCGTTCACGACGACATCATCGACAATGCGGACCTCCGCCGTAACCGGCCCTCGGTCAACGCCCGCTTTGGCAATCAGACGGCAGTCTTGATGGGCGATTGGCTCTATATGTCGGCCTTCGAGACCTCGCTTCTTGAACGTTCGCTTGAGATCCTCGACATCCTAACGCGGCTGACGCGAAAAATGACGGAGGGCGAACTGATCCAGCTCACGATGATCGGCAACGTCGAGATCAGCGAGGATGAATACTACGACATTCTCAGGCGGAAGACCGCGTATCTTTTCTCGGGCTGCTGCGAGATCGGGGCGATCCTCGGCAATGCGCGGCCGGAAGTACAGGTTGCGATGCGGGAATATGGAATGAATCTCGGCATCGCATTCCAGCTTGCCGACGACCTTCTCGACCTTACTTCCGACGACGCTTCGCTCGGCAAGGCTGCCGGATCGGATCTTTTGGAAGGCAAGGTAACGCTACCGCTCATCTTCCTGATGCGCGAACGGCCGAGCCTGCGGGCCGAACTCGAAGCGATAATGTACTCCGGCCGCTATCCGGAGGGCGTTCGAGAAAAGCTCTCCGGCGAAATGCGGTCGCTGCAAATCCTTGACAAGATAAGGGATATCGCGGCGGAGCACGCAGCGGCCGCGAGAAAAAATCTTGAAATTCTGCCAAAAAACGAGTATCGTGAGTCTTTGAGCTCGATACTTGACTACGTAATCGAGCGAAATCGCTAAGAACTCGATGCCGGAAAAAGCCGGCCGCCGTCCCTCGATAGTCAATTTCCGATGCTAGACGAATCCCTAATTTCTACGCTGGAGCAAAGCTTGCGCCAAACGCGCAACGCACAGCATCGGCTTATGGCCCGGCTTAACGAGGTCGAAGGCGAGGCCGAAAAGCTCCGCCGCGAGATCCGCGAACTTGAAAATCTGGCGTCGCAGACGGAGGGATCGATTGACCGCCTTCTGGTGGCGATGGGCTCCTCGGCGGCTCCGAAGGGGCTCGGAACTACCATTCAGATCGAAGACGATGTTTCGGAATTTGAGGCAAAACTGCCGAGGTCCGGCTATTCGAGCAAAAGCTTTACCGAAGAGAATCGCGAGCGGCACGGTTCTGTCGCTTATCTTGACCAGCATCGTTCGGTTCCGTCGCGTTCGGCAAATGTAGAAGCACTAAGCCAGCGGTTCGCCGACCGGACAATAACGCAGGCCTGCACGCTTTTGCTTCGCGAGGCCGGCCGTCCGCTCCACGTTAATGAGCTTTATAACCTTTTGGTCTCGGGCGGAATGCAGTTCAAGGGCAACAACCCGACCATCTCGGTCGCCGTTTCGCTAAACCGCAACCGGCGGTTCCGCAAGGTCGGACCGGGAACGTTCGACCTCGTGATGCGCGAGGCGTTGCAGGTAGCGTCCTGAAAAGCAGCCAACGAATGGAAACAATGGTTTTGCGGCTACTGTTTTTGAGCTGGGTGGCTATAGTTTACAAATTATTAGTTGATGGATCAACCGCTTGGCAAGTGTCTTTTGAAAAGCATGAGGGAACATGAAAGACAACAAAAAATATCGGTTCAGTTTTTTCGTAGTGTCGGTCATAAATGTTGGGTTAGCTGTTTTCCTGTTGAATGCTTCATTCGGGCAAATTTCGGGCAAAAACGCTATGAATCAGCGGCCGCTTAAAGTCGAAGTGACATTGCAAAGTGACAGCCCGCTGAGCATCATGTTAATTAATGTGGATGATTCAACTTTGTCTTCTCAAACCGTAAATTTTGCTGTTCAAAACATCGGGAGCAAGTCTATACGGGCGTATACCATTTTGGGCAAAACCAAAGCCAGCGGAAAATTGCTTACTAATTCTTTTGCCACAAGATTATTTAAGACAGGGGAGATTGAGCAAAATGGATTATCTTTTGAAAGTGAAATTATCAAAGAGAATGAAGTTTTGTTCCTGTCAGTTGATTATGTGGAATTTGAAGACGGTAGTTTTTGGGGAGAAGATAGTCAGGGACATTCAAAACTTATTGCGGGAGAACGCGCAGGACGGTTAGCCGCAATTAACAGGTTGAAGAAATTGGTAAAGAACAATGATTTTGCGACTCTGACAGATCTCCTTGGGCAAAAGATAGCAGAAATTTCTGTCTCTGTGCCTACTTCAAGTCAACCTGGCGAATGGCAAAGAGGCTACCAGAGAGGTTATAAGGCTGTAATCTCCATTCTACAACGATCTAAAGAACAAGAAATAGATTTCTTGTCCACAAAATTAGATGAGATGGAACAACTTGCGAATTGAGATGGAACAACTTGCGAATGAGGAACAAAAACGATGATTTATCGACTGTTATTGATATTTTCCACTTTTGTTTTTGTTTTCCTTTCAATTGCGGGCATTCGTCAAGGTTTTTCTTCAGGAACAATGCAAGTTGGAACGCCTAGATGCGAGATTTACACTGAACAATCCGGAGTTCGGTGTGCAAGAGTTAGGTGTGATGCAACAGGCGTAACGCTTTCTAGTTCTGACACATGCAATCCAACTCGTCCTGCGGACCAATATGATTTGATTTGCGAAAATCATGGTAGTTGTAGTTTGACCGATCCACTATATTGTAACTCAGATCAAAGAAGCGCCGAGTTTGGTACGGAATGCAACGGCACAATTACAACAGTTTCCTCAAAACAAATTACTTGTCCCGTTTCGTGCTCTTGTAATTTGCCTCAAGGTCAGAAACCTTGTCGAAGGGCTACTTGGAATACGTCAACATGCCGATGGAATGATGAAGTTTGCTATACCGGGGGTGGAGGCGGCTGCTTAAGCGGAATCACTGTTTCGGGAGAAAAATCTGATGAAAGTACTTCGGCCGACCTTTGCAGTCCTTGTAACCCGACTCAACAAGAACTTGATGATTGCTGGTTGTCCGGCGGAACTTATGATTGGACAAGTTGTTTCTGCGGAGCTTCTCCAATTGTGATTGACATGTCAGGCGACGGATTTAATCTGACTAATTCCGCAGGTGGAGTCCGCTTTGACATTAATGGCGACAATTTTCAAGAACAAGTCGCTTGGACTTCCGCTAATTCCGACGATGTTTGGCTTGCTCTTGACCGAAACGGCAACGGTTTGATTGACGACGGCACAGAACTTTTCGGTAACAATACCCCGCAACCTACGCCGCCATCAAACGAACAGAAAAACGGTTTCCAGGCTTTGGCTGTGCATGATAAAACTACAAACGGCGGAAACAATGACGGACAAATTGACAGTCGAGATAGTATCTTTTCGCAACTGAAGCTGTGGCAAGATACAAATAAAAACGGTATTTCAGAAACAATTGAACTGCGAAATCTGTCGGCATCGCCAATTCGGACAATTGAACTTGATTATCATGAATCTCGTCGGACAGACGAGCATGGGAATCGTTTTCGTTATCGGGCAAAGGTGAAAGACGCGCATGGTTCGCAAGTCGGAGTTTGGGCTTGGGATGTGTTTCTTGTAACAACTCGTTGACCTAAGCCGTGCAAATAACAAAAAGGCTCTCGGGGTAGGTTCAGAGAAAACATTAAACCTTGTCCATACAGATCAATGAACGTGAAAGCGATACACATTTTTCGGACGCCATTTTTAGCTTGTGTGGCTTTGGTTTTGCCCAAGGTCCTCTCAACCGTTATCTTCGTAGATGCTCGCAATTTAACCTTTGGTTCGTTTGGGCATTTCTTCACAGGAATCGTAATTTGATGAACATTCTCCATTTTCGCCTGTCTTGGATTCTGGTCGGGGCGTTTTGCGTCTCGATCCTCGTTCCATCTGTTTCATTCGCTCAGAAGGTCAAGCTCCGGTCGCAGACCGTTCCGGCCTGTGCAACCGCGTCGTCGCTGAAATATGCCGACCTCCACGCGGACGGGAACATTGCCGTGCTTGGCAGTTTCAATTGCCGCGGCGTTTTCATTTTTGATATTTCCGATCCGGATAATCCGACCCTCGCAAGTTGGTATAATCCCGGTGCGAACCTTCAGTTCCTCGAAGCTATTGTCATCGGCAACCGCGGTTACTTTGGAACCGGGAACAGCAGCGGTGTTCATATTGTCGATCTGACAAATCCTGCTAACCCGCAGCTTCTTGGCATCGTTAACGCTTCAAATGGAGGCGGCTATCCGACGATCCATGAAATGATGGTGTTCGATCAGGGAAATGCTCGGTATCTGCTCGAGAACTCGAATTCGACGTCGCTCAGGCCGCTGAGGATCATTGACGTAACGAACCCGGCAGCGGCCGTGCTGAAATGGGAATTCAGCCATAGCGACAACGGCTGGGTCCACGCGATGCACATCCGCGGCAACCGGCTTTACCTTTCCGGATTTTCAAATTCAACGCGGACCGATATCATAGATATTTCGAACCTCGCAACTCAAGCACCATCTTTCCTCGGAACGGTCGCCGTCGGTCTCGGCTCGAACCACAGTTCTTGGACAAGCGAGGACGGCAATTATCTTTACAGTGCCCGCGAGACGACCGGAAGTAATGGCCCGAGCCCCGGCGATATTCGCGTTTACAACGTTTCCAATCCGGCCAGCCCGACGCTCGTCAACCGCATTACGATGACCGATCTCGGCATCAACGCCGTTACGCCGCATAATCCGGTCGTGATGGGCAATAAGCTCTATGTTTCGTGGTATCAGGCGGGTTTGCAGGTGTTCGATATCACCAATCCGGCCAATCCGGTCTGGATCGGGCAATACGATACCTACACGCCGGCTTTCATTCCGGAGGAGTCGGCGCTTGATACATCGATAGAGCCGTGGGACATCTTTTGCGGACGCGACAGTTTTGGAATGACGCTGCCGACGACCTACGCCGGTCTTTGGGCGGTCTATCCATTCCTCGGCGAGGACAAGGTGATCATCGGCGATCTTTCCTCGGGCCTCATCTTTGTTGACGTAACGGGTCTCAATGTTCCGGCCAAGAACCGGGTTGCCGATTTCGACGGCGACCGCAAGACCGACCTTTCGGTTTACACTCCGGCAGCCGGACTTTGGCAGGTCGAAACAAGCTCGAACCAGCAAATGACCTCTGCCTTTTTCGGCATTGCCGAAGATCGGCTCGTAGCAGGTGATTACGACGGCGATGGGAAGTCGGACATCGCAGTTTGGCGGCCTTCGACCGGAACCTGGTACATCCTTCCGAGCACGGGCGGCTTCCGGGCGGTGCAGTTTGGGCAGAACGGCGATATTCCGGTTCCCGGCGATTACGACGCCGACGGGCGAACGGACCTTGCGGTCTGGCGGCCTTCGAACGGCGTTTGGTATATAAACCAGAGCACGCTCGGCCTTCGGTTCGTTCAATGGGGCGTTTCGTCGGACATCCCGCTGGTCGGCGACTTCGAAGGCGACGGCAAAACGGATTTCGCCGTCTGGCGGCCCTCGAACGGCGTTTGGTATGTGATGCAAAGCTCATCGAGCCTGCCGATCTACACGCAGTTCGGAGTCACAGGCGACAAGCCGCTCTTTGGCGATTTTGACGGCGACGGCCGTGCCGACTACACGGTTTACCGGCCTTCGACGGGCGTCTGGTACACGCTCCGCAGCACGAACGGCAGCTTTACTGCTTATCAGTTCGGCATTGAGGAAGATATTCCGGTTCCCGGAGATTACGATGGCGACGGCAAAGCGGACATTTCGGTTTACCGGCCGAGCACTAACGTTTGGTATCGCGTCAACAGCCTTGATCAGTCGCTAAATATCCGCGTTTTCGGTTCGCCGGCGGACAGGCCGGCACCGACCTCGGTCCAGCCGCAGTAGCTTTCGGCCGATCGCCGAAAAACAACCGGCCCGGTGTCAGGCGATCTGCTTGACATCGGGCATTTTATTTCTATCATTGCCCTATGCATCTCAAACTGACGATCACGAGCGGTGCGCTTTCGGGCCAATCGTTCGACCTCGATACGGGCTTTATGACCATCGGCCGCGGGCCGACATGCACGGTCCGCTTCGACCCGAACAATGAGCGCATCGCGTCAAAACAGCACGCGATCATCGAGGCCCGGCCCGATGGTTTCTATATCGTCGATAACAACAGTACCAACGGGACGATCGTCAATGGAACACGTGTTCAGCGTGAGCTTTTGAAGCACGGAGATGCGATCCAGTTCGGCCGCAACGGCGTGACCGCGACGGTGCAGATCGACGCTTTCGATTCTGTCCCGACCGCGACCGCTCAAGTCGATTTCCGCGAGATGCAGCTTCGCGAATTCGAGCAGGCCGCGGCCCATAGGCCCGAGAGCGTACAAACCTCGCTGGCCAATATCGGCCTTGGCCAGATCGAGATAAAGCCGCCCGAGGCACCAAAGAGCAATGCATTGAAGATGCTCGGCATCGGCATCACGCTTTTTGCGATAATTTTTCTTTCGCTGATCGTCATCGGGCTGATGTTCCTCAGCGTCGGGCCGATCCCGGCGGTCATCGCCGCGGTCGTCGCCTTTACGCCCGCCATGTTCTATCTGCTGCCGCTGATCTGGCTTGACCGCTACGACCCCGAGCCGCTTTGGCTTTTAGCCTTAGCATTTGCGTGGGGCGGACTGGTCGCGGTGATCGTCTCGTTCATCGTAAATACGGGCGTGGGCATCGGCATCGCGCTCGGCGTCGGCGGACAGGAAGGAATGATCCTCGGCGATATCGTCGGTGCAGTAATTTCGGCGCCGATCGTCGAGGAGGCTTCGAAGGGAGCCGGGCTTCTCGTGCTGCTGATATTTTTCCGCCGTTACTTTGACGACATTCTCGACGGCATCGTCTTCGCGGGCGTGATCGCTCTCGGCTTTGCGACGGTCGAGAATGTGCTTTACTATGGCCGTGCGCTTGGCCAGGCGGGTTTCGGCGGGCTTTTCCTCCTCTTCGTACTTCGCGGCATTCTTTCACCTTTCGCCCACGTGACCTTTACGGCGATGATGGGCATCGGCTGCGGTATTGCCCGCGAATCGCACAACACGTTCGTGAAGATCCTGATGCCGTTCCTCGGCTATCTTGGAGCTGTCTTTCTCCACGCTCTCTGGAACGGAATGGCGACCTTCCTTGGGCTCGAGGGCTTCCTGATCGGCTATTTCATCCTCGAGATCCCTTTCTTCCTCATCTTCGTCGGGTTCGCGTTCTATGTGATGTACAGGCAGGGCAAAATACTCAAAGATATGCTTGCCATCGACGTCGCCCGCGGGCTTATCCCTGAGGAACACGCGAAATACGCGACCTCGGCATTTAAGAGCACTGGCTGGCTTCTCGGCGGGCTTTTCTCGGGTAAATATCTCGCCCGGAGCCGATATTTACGGGCGATGGGCAGCCTCGGCTTGAGCTATTGGCACATCCAACGGGCGACCGCCGCCCAGGGCCAAACCGGCAGCTTTCAACAAAATCCGCTGCTCCGCGAAGAGGTCCTGAAATGGCGGGACAAAGTGTGAAAGGTGAAAGGTGAAAGGTGAATGGTAAATCGCCCTGTACGGGACTGCATTTGATCTAGGTCGGTTGTTCCGATGCTTAATTTTAGTGGTGAATAATTTCAAAAGAATACGAAAAGTTGTCTCACCGAGCCGATAATTTCTCTCACCGAGCCGATAATTTCTCTCACCGAGCCGGTAATTTCAGTCATTTTCCCGATAATTTGCTTGAGGATCGTGGGTTTTACTCCGAATTTTGCCGAGTTTACGGCTTCGTGGCGGGTTATTGAAACAAAAAGGGCGTGACCGAGCATTTCGATCACGCCGTTTTTGCTGCACATTCGGTTTGTGCGGTTCCTGAAACTGGTAGGCCGAGCAGGGATCGAACCTGCGACCCGCGGATTAAGAGTCCGCTGCTCTACCGACTGAGCTATCGACCCAAAGATTGAAGTATAGCAACTCGAATTTCTTTGTGTAAAGCCGTCAGTTAACTGAAACGAAACAAGTTGCCCCGCCGGGCCTCGAATCGATTATTTTAATTCGCAGCGTTCTGGCGTAGAATTAAGGTTTACGGTCGCAAGACCTTTTCCCCGACGCCCGCGGGCGAAACCGCCGAATGAAAGAGTGCCCAAAATGTGAGCAATGTTACCCGGACGCCGTCGCCGTTTGTCCGCAGGACAAAACGCCGACGAAATTCAGCCTGCCGGGAACGCAGCTCCTCGCCGATAGATATTTGCTGATGAAGCGGCTCGGCCGCGGTGCGATGGGGCAGGTCTATCTGGCCAATGACAACAAGTTCGCGGCCCGCAAGGTCGCCGTCAAGACCGTCCGGCAGGACATTCTCAGCAGCGAAGACCTGCAGGAAGGCGAGGCGATCGCCCGCTTCGAACGCGAGG
>ERZ761602.6740-NODE-6740-length-12628-cov-3.938758_pt1 | contig 12628 bp, 10 predicted proteins | sample MGYA00512165_ERZ761602 | MGnify/ENA primary metagenome ERZ761602 (study PRJEB28899, sample SAMN02445085) | bioreactor sludge metagenome | biome: EBPR sludge; isolation source: Thorneside wastewater treatment plant | place: Australia: Brisbane, Thorneside... | reverse complement strand
CGCAGCGATCACCGAGGTGCTCGATGGGCTGAAACCGCAGCTTCTCGTCTCGATCCACAGCTTCACGCCAAGCCTCGCCTCGCGCCCCGAAGAAACGCGCCCATGGCAGGTCGCACTGCTCTACAACCGAGACGACCGCGCCGCACGCATCGCCATGCGCGTCCTCGCCGAAGACGGTTTCACGGTAGGCGACAACGAACCCTACTCAGGCGCGGTCTACGGCTACACGACAGACCGCCATGCGGAGGCGAGGGGGCTTTCCTATCTAACCTTCGAGATCCGCCAGGATCTGCTTGCGGACGAAGGCGCGATTGCCGCATGGACGCAGCGTCTCGGTCGTGTCATTGGCATCGTCGAATCTGAGCTTCTGGAGGTAATCGCATGACGACGTTCGACAAATCGAAATTGCCGAGCCGTTATGTCTCCGTAGGCCCGGAGCGCGCGCCGCAGCGGTCGTACTACTACGCGATGGGCCTCACCGAAGAAGAGATCGCGCGCCCGTTCGTCGGCGTCGTCTCCGCAGGCAACGACAGCGCGCCCTGCAACACGATGCTCGACCATCAGGCGAACATCGCGCGCAAGGGTGTGCACGCGGCAGGCGGCCTACCGCGGCGGTTCAACACGATCACCGTCACCGACGGTATCGCGATGGGCCACCAGGGCATGAAGTCCTCGCTCGTCAGCCGGGAGGTGATCGCGGATTCGGTCGAGCTTTCGGTGCGCGGCCACTGTTACGACGCCATCGTCGGCTTCGCAGGCTGCGACAAGTCGCTGCCGGGCATGATGATGGCGATGCTGCGTCTGAACGTGCCGTCGATCTTCGTCTATGGCGGCTCGATCCTGCCGGGCCGGTACGAGGGGCGCGATCTTACGGTGCAGGATGTCTTCGAAGTCGTCGGTCAGTACGCGTCGGGCAAATGCCCGCTTTCGCACCTCACTGCGATCGAGAAGGCGGCGTGCCCCGGCCACGGCGCCTGCGGCGGCCAGTACACGGCGAACACGATGGCGTGTGTGGCGGAAGCCATCGGCCTAAGCCTGCCGAACAGCAACATGGCGCCCGCACCCTACGAGACACGCGACGACATCGCCGAGGCCGCCGGGCGCCAGATCATGAAGCTGCTTGAGCTCAACCTGCGCCCGCGCGACATCTGCACCCGCGAGGCGTTCGAGAATGCGGCGCGCGTCGTCGCGGCGACGGGCGGTTCCACGAACGGCGGCCTGCACCTTCCGGCAATGGCTTCCGAGGCTGGTATCGAATTCGACCTGTTCGATGTCGCCGAGATCTTCAAATCAACGCCTTACATCGCGGACCTGAAACCGGGCGGCAATTATGTCGCCAAGGATATGTACGAGGCTGGCGGCGTCTACATGGTGATGAAGGCGCTGCTTGCGGGCGGTTTCCTGCACGGCAACTGCATGACCGTAACCGGCAAGACGCTGGGCGAGAATATCGAGGAAATCACCTGGAAACCCGATCAGAAGGTGATCCGCGAGATTTCAAACCCGATCACGCCCACGGGCGGTGTTGTCGGCCTCAAGGGTTCGCTCGCCCCGGACGGTGCCATCGTGAAGGTCGCTGGCCTCGCCAAGCTCACCTTCGAAGGTCCGGCCCGCGTCTTTGATTGCGAAGAGGACGCGTTCGCTGCCGTCGAGAACCGCCAATTTGAGGAGGGCGAGGTTCTCGTCATCCGCTACGAGGGCCCCAAGGGCGGCCCCGGTATGCGCGAAATGCTCGCCACCACCGCCGCGCTCTATGGGCAAGGCATGGGCGACAAGGTGGCGCTGATCACCGACGGCCGCTTCTCCGGCGCGACGCGCGGCTTCTGCATTGGCCACGTCGGCCCCGAGGCTTCGGACTGCGGGCCCATCGCGCTCATCGAGAACGGCGACATGATCCGCATTGACGCTGTGGAGGGCACCATAGACCTCCTCGTCAGTGACGATGTTCTCGCCGAGCGCCGCACGCGCTGGCAGCCCCGTGTCAACGCCTACCAGTCCGGCGCGCTCTGGCGCTACGCCCAGAACGTCGGTCCGGCCAGCAAGGGTGCCTGCACGCACCCCGGCGCCCGCGCCGAGCGCCACGTCTACGCCGACATCTGAGCGCGAAGACAGAGGCGCGGGCGATGTCGGCAGCGGCAGCACGGGGATCGACTTCGGCTGTGGCGGCATCGCCCCTTCGCTTCGACTCTGCGACGGCTGGGGAATTGCGGACCACACAGGCTCCCCGCGCGAATCGCGGGGAATCTCGCCCGGCGTTGTCTTGACACCGCCCGCATAGAAAGGGGACGGCGCACAGGCGCCGACGATGAGCGTGACGGCAAGGACGACGAGGACGGGAAGGCGCATGACGTCATATGCTGTCGCAAGAACCGTGCGCGTTGACAAGCCTGCCATGATCGGTGTCGGGTCTCTCCATGCCCGCTGAATATCCGCCGCTTCTCTCAAGAGAACCCGTCGTGACCGCTACCGAAATGCGCGCAGCTGAGGCGGCTGCCATCGCGGCGGGGACGAGTGGTTTCGAGCTGATGTGCCGCGCGGGCGAAGCCGCCGCCGCGGGCATTGCGGCATTTTACGGCCCTGCGCCTGTGCTGGTGCTGGTAGGGCCCGGCAACAACGGCGGGGATGGTTATGTCGTGGCCAACGCGCTGAGACAGCGCCGCTGGCCGGTCGAGGTCGCCGTGTTGACCCCGCCCGCGACCGAGACTGCGCAACAGGCCGCTACGCTTTGGAATGCGCCCGTGATCGACATCGCCGATGCAGAGCCGCGGTTCGTGCTGGTTGATGCGCTGTTCGGGACCGGGCTGACGCGCGGGCTGGAAGAGCCGCTTCTGTCGCAGTTTCATGCGCTTGCACGCGCATCTTCGGTTGTCGTCTCGCTCGATCTGCCGAGCGGCGCGGCGACTGACGACGGCACGGCGCTGTCGCCGCTGGCGCACGCGGACCTCACCGTCACGTTCGGTGCGATGAAGCCCTCGCATCTGCTGCATCCCACAGCGGCGGGTTGTGGGAGGGTTGTCGTCGCCGGCATCGGTCTCGGCGGGGTCGAGACAAAGCTGTTCCGGAACGGCGCACCACCTGTTCTGTCGCTTGCGACCGACACGCACAAATACCGGCGCGGCCACGTGGTCGTGGTATCGGGGGCAATGGCGGGAGCAGCATGGCTTGCGGCTCGTGCGGCACAGCGGGCAGGCGCGGGCTATGTGACGCTGGCATCCGAAACCGCACTTCCGCCGTCGTCGCTTGTCGTGCAGCCGCTCGGTGAGATCGACCTCGCCCGTGCGGATGCGGTTGTGCTGGGTTCCGGTCTCGGCCGCGACGTAGCAGCGCGCAGGCGGGCCGCTGCGGTGTTGGAGGCCGGAAAGCCGATGGTGCTCGATGCGGACATTTTCTCCCTGTTCGCGGCTGATCCCGTACCGGTCTTCGGCCTCGGCGCAGTGATGACGCCGCATGAAGGCGAGTTTGCGCGCCTGTTCGGCGACCTTCCGGGCAGCAAGGTGGATCGCGCCCGCGCGGCCGCAGCACGGTCCGGCAACCTGATTGTCTTGAAGGGCCCGGATACCGTGATTGCTGCACCGGACGGTCGCGCGGTCATCAACGACCATGTGTCGCCGCGCCTCGCCACTGCTGGGAGTGGCGACGTGCTTTCGGGCATGATCGCGGCGCACCTGGCGCGCGGCGATACACCGTTCGAGGCTGCCTGCGGTGCCGTATGGCGTCATGGCGATGCCGCGCTTCGGGGTCGGGACGGCCTGATCGCGGAAGACCTCGTTGGCCTGATCCGTTGAGCATGGAGACTGTCGTCCGCCTCGCGGCGCGCGGTGACGGTGTCACCGAAAGCGGCCGCTACGTTGCCGGAGCGATCCCTGGCGATACGGTGGAGGGCGATGTCATCTCGGCTGGTCCGTATCGCATTTCGTCCGTCTGTGCGCATTTCGGTATCTGCGGCGGGTGCCAGTTGCAGCACGCGGATGATGTCGTTCTCGCCGACTTCGCCGCGGGCCGTATCCTCGGAGCCCTTGCGGGTGTCGGCATCGTCCCCGAGACGGTTCATCCCACACACCTTTCGCCTGCCGGCGCGCGGCGGCGCGCCAGCTTCCGGCTGGTACGGGATAGTGGTGGCGTTCGCCTCGGCTTCAATATCGAAGGCAGCAGCGCGATCGTCGACCTCGTGGAATGTCCGGTGGTTCGGCCCGCGCTTTGGGCCGCCGCCTGCGCACTCCGGAACGCGCTCGCCCCGAAGCTGCGCACCGGCCATGCCGTCGGCATGACGCTCACCGAGACCCTTTCGGGTTTCGATGTGCTGCTCACCAACCTGTCGCTCGGCGCAGCGGACGTGGGCGCGCTTGCAGCACTGGCGTCAGAGGCAGGACTGGCCAGGATCGCGACCGAAACTTCGGCGGGCGTCGAGATCGCGCTTCAGCTTGCCGAACCCGTGGTGCGCTTCGGTGGCGTCACCGTGGCGCTGCCGCCGGGCGGGTTCCTGCAGGCGACGGCGGACGGCGAAGCCGCCTTGCAGGCGGCCGTGCTGGAGGGAATCGACGGTGCGGGTGCGGTGGCTGATCTCTTCTGCGGGGCCGGCACGTTTTCCTTGCCGCTCTCGGCGCGTGCCAAGGTCTTTGCCGCGGATGCGGCCCGCGATGCCGTTGCCGCGCTGTCAGCCTCAGCAAAACGTACCAATCGCCCGGTCACGACCGCGCACCGCGACCTGTTTCGCCAGCCGCTACAGCCTGCGGAACTGGGTAAGTTCGATGCCGTGGTTCTGGACCCGCCCCGGGCAGGCGCGAAGACGCAGGTGGAAGCGATCGCCCGCTCAAAACTGAAGCGGGTCGTCTATGTCTCGTGCAATCCCAACACGTTCGCCCGCGACGCGAAGATTCTGCACGATGCCGGGTTCAGGCTGACCGAGCTATGGCCGGTCGGCCAGTTCCGCTGGTCTGTCCACGTGGAACTGGCCGCCGTTTTCCTTAAGGGTTAGGCGAAGAGCTTCGCCCAGCCATGCTTCGGGCGGTTCCGCCAGTGGCCACGGTGGTAGGCGTCCGACGCCAGCAGCGGCAGCACCGAGCCAGCCTCGGCATAGACCATCTGCTCAAGCGTGGTATCGACCTTGCCCCAGCTCGCGGCTTCCTTGAGCGTCGAGGACGAGCAGGCGCCGTCGCGCACGTCAGCGACCGTGATCTGCACCGCGTACTTGTGCATCTCGACGTCCTCGTGGCCGAGGATCTCGGCGCAGACGACCGTATCCTGCACGAAGTTCTTCGGCACGCCGCCGCCGATCATCAGGAGGCCGGTGGTGCCCGCCTTGATCTTGATGTCGGTGAGTTCGCGGAAGTCCGCGATCGAATCGAGCGTCATGTAGGGGCGACCCGCCTTCATCGCATCGACCTGGTGCTTGACGAGGCCGAAGCCCGCCGAGCTGTCCGTGAACGCAGGGCAGAAGATCGGCACGTCGTGCTCGAAGGCGAGCTTGACGAGGCTGCCCGCCTTCTTGCCGTGCTTCGAGAGGTAGCGGCCCATCTCGCGGATGAAGGCACGGCTCGAATAGGGCTTCGGGTCGAGGCCGTTCGCGATCTCGCCGATCGTGTGGTCGCAGTCCTGAAGCTGCTCTTCGTCGATATAGGTGTCGTAGATGCGATCGATGTAGAGCGAGCGCAGCACGTTATCGTCAGGGATTTCAAGCGCCTGATAGTGCTTGTGGCCAAGCCCTTCGAAGAAGTCCATGTCGACGATCGAGGCGCCGGTGGCGACGATGCCGTCCACCATGTTGTTCTCGATGAGGTCGGCATAGAGATTCATGCAGCCGCCCGCCGAGGTCGAACCGGCGATGACGAGGAAGATCGAGCAGTCCTTGTCCTCGAGCATGGCATTGTAGATCTTCGTCGCGCGCGCGAGGTCGCGGCTGGTGAAGCTCATGCCGTCCATCTGGTCGATGATCGGGCGGGCATCGAAGCTCTTGATGTCGATGTGGCGCACTTCCTTCGAGAGAAGCTCGGCCTTGCGCTGCGCGTCTACGCGAACATCGGTCATTGGTATTCCTTCCAGTCGATAAGTTGCTGTGGACTGGCTCGGCGCATGGAAAGCGCCGCCCGCGGCCGGATTTGCCGGCGCCGAGCGGGAAGGGGACGGCCGCCCATTACAGGCGACCGTTCTCAGTTGCGTATGGCAGTAACGCCCTGCGGTGTCGACTCCGTGACAGCGTAGGCGCTTGCCATCGGTTCGTCGGTCACGGTCACGGTCTCGCCGTTCACGAAGCCGTTGAACGCCGTACGCATCGCCGCGCCATAGGCGCCAAGCATACCGATCTCGATATAGTCGCCGGCTTTGACATCGGCGGGCAGCATGAACGGCCCGGCCATATAGTCCATGTCGTCACAGGTCGGGCCGTAGAAGCTGAACGCTTCTTCCGCACCCGCACCGGTCCGCAGGAGCTTCACGGGGAAACGCCAAGCGACGTGCGCGGCATCGAACAGCGAGCCATAGGCGCCATCGTTGATGTAGATGACGTCACCCTTGCGCTGCTCTACGCGCACAAGAACGCTCGCGTATTCGGCGCAAAGCGCGCGGCCCGGCTCGCACCAGAGCTCTGCCGAATAGCTGATCGGCATCGCTTCGAAGGCGCGGTGGATCGCATCGAAGAACATCTGCATGGGCGCCGGGTCCATACCCGGGTAGATCGACGGGAAGCCGCCGCCCACGTCGACAACGTCAACGGTCACGCCCGCCTGCACGATCGCGGCGCGCACCAGCGTCATCGCCTCAACATAAGCCTGCGGGCTCATCGCCTGGCTGCCGACGTGGAAGCAGACGCCCAGCGCGTCCGCCACCTGCCGCGCTGCGAGCAGCAGCGCCGGGGCCTCCTCGATGGAGGCGCCGAACTTGGAGGCAAGGCTAAGCTTCGAGTGCGCCGAGGAGACGCGCAGCCGGACGCAGAGCGTGAGGTCGCTCGCAGCGCCCGTCGCTTCGACGATCTTTGCGAGTTCCTCGTGGCTGTCGAGCGAGAAGGTGCGGACGCCGTGCTCGAAATACGCCTCCGTGATCGCCTCGGGCGATTTCACAGGGTGCATGAAGCACAAGGTCGCTTCAGGCAGGAGGCTGCGCACCAGACGCACTTCGTTGATCGAGGCGACGTCGAAATGCGTGATGCCGCCGTCCCAGAGCGTCGTGATGATCTCGGGCGAGGGATTTGCCTTCACGGCATACATCGACAGCCCCGGAAACTTCTCGACGAAGAATCGGGCCGCACGGTGTGCAGCGTGAGGACGAATGAGGGTGACAGGCGCGTCAGGTCGAAGGACCGACGCTACCCCCAGCGCGCTATGGAATTCTCGCAACTCAAGGGACCTCCAGTGAACAGTTGACATGCACTGCCTTGCGGTGGAAGTCCCATGGGGCAGCGGAGGCGCTATGTAGGGTCGAGGGGTCTCGATGTAAAGAAAAAATCGCTGAAGCGTTTTTATTGTTTCCCCAAGTGAAATCAGCGAGTTAACAGAAAATGAATACGCCCGCCCTTGAAGACGTCCAAGCCGCCGCCGCGCGCATTGCCGGTGTCGCCGTTCGAACTCCGCTTTTGCGGTCGGATACGCTCGATAATGTGACCGGTGCGAAGGTCTGGCTGAAAGCCGAATGCCTGCAGCGCACCGGCTCGTTCAAGTTCCGCGGGGCGTGGAATCGGCTGTCGGTACTGACGCCGGAAGAGCGCCGCGCGGGGGTGGTTGCGTTTTCGTCGGGGAATCATGCGCAGGGCGTCGCGCTGGCGGCGAAGCTGCTTGGCATCCGTGCAACGATCATCATGCCGTCCGACGCGCCGCGCATCAAGGTGGAGGCGACGCGCGGCCACGGGGCAGAGGTCATCAGCTACGATAGGCTCACCGAACCCCGCGATGCCATCGCGGCGAAGATCGTGGCCGAGCGCGGCGGCGTGATCGTGGCGCCGTTCAACGACCCTTATGTGGTTGCGGGGCAGGGCACCGCAGGTCTCGAGATCGCCGAAGAGATCGGCCAGCCCGACATCGCGCTCGTGTGCTGCGGAGGGGGTGGCCTTGCGAGCGGCATCGCGCTTGCGCTGCCGGACAGCCAGATCGTCATCGTGGAGCCCGAAGGCTATGACGACGTCATCCGTTCGCTCGCAAGCGGCGTCATCGAGCCGGTGCGCGATCCAGGTCCAACGCTGTGCGACGCGCTACAAACGCTGGCAACCGCACCACTCACCTTCGGTATACTGCAGGCACGCGGTGCACGCGGCGTCGCTGTCTCTGAGACCGAGGTGAAGGCTGCGGCGGCGTTCGCGTTCCGCGCGCTGAAACTGGTGGTTGAGCCCGGCGGTGCGGCGGCGCTCGCCGCGGCGCTTTCGGGAAAGCTCGATCTCAAGGGCAAGACTGTCGCGATCACCCTATCGGGTGGCAACGTCGACGCCGAAACCTACCGGGTCTGTCTCGGGGTTTAAGCGACGCTCGTCTTGCGCACTGCCGGGCTCTTCGCTGGCACCGGCGTGTCGAGCAATCCGTCGAGTTCGTAAGCCGCGCGCGCGGCACCGTCGCCGAGGCGCTTGATGTCGGTCGCGAAAGCGCTCGCGTCCTTGCCCGGGCGCGCCAGCGTCATCGCATCGATCAGCGCGTCGAGCAGGCTGACGGACGTGCTGGTGGCGTAATCGGCGGCGAAGTTGTGATTATGTGCGACCATGGGGCGATTTCCTCGTGCGTTGCGAGGGAATCTACGGCCGGCTTCCTAACTCTTGGTAAATCGTGCGGCGAACCATTGCGCGACGGCCGCCCTTGCGTCGTCGGAGAGGTGGAGGCCGAGCTTGCTGCGGCGCCAGAGCGCGTCGTCCGCCGTTTGTGCCCACTCCTCGGCGACCATGTGTTCAAGCTCTGCGGTGAACACGCCGCCTAGGTTTTCGCCGAGGCCGTTCTCCAGCATCGCGTCCGCACGCGTGCCGTAGAGCCGCGCCAGCCGGTCGACGATTCGGGGATCGTAGTCGGCGTGCTTCACGCGCAGGTTCTCGCGCCACTTCGTCCACGCCTGCTGGCCGGTGAGACCGGGGATACGCGGAAAGTCGCTGCCCGGTAGCGGCTGTTCCGCTGTCCAGTGCGCACTCTCGGGGTAGAGGCGCCCGAGCACGTCCTCGGCGAGGAGGCGGTAGGTGGTGATCTTGCCGCCCACTACGGTGACGGCATCCTCGCTTTCATGCGCGACGATCTTCCAGTCGCGCGTCGTCTCGCGCGCACCTTTGCCTTCCTCCAGCACCAGCGGGCGGATACCGGCGTAGGTTGAGATGATGTCGGCGCGTTCGAGCGGCCGCGAGAGATAGCGGTTCGCGGCGGCGAGCAGGTACTCGGTCTCCGCCTCGGTGATCTGCGGGGCGTTCGGCGACTCGATCGTCGTCTCCGTCGTGCCGATCAGCGAGAAGTCGTTCTCGTAGGGGATGATGAAGACGATGCGGCCGTCCGGCTGCTGAAGGATGTAGCTGTCCTGCCCTCGGCCGATACGGCGCGTGACGAGGTGCGCGCCCTGAACGAGGCGGAGGCGGGGGGCGTCGGGGAGGCCGAGGACATTGGCGGCGACCTCGCTTGCCCATGGCCCGGCGCAGTTGATGATGCGCGTGGCGGAGAGGCTGGAGCCGTCGCCGAGTTTGGCGTCCCAGCCGGAGGGGGTTCGGGTGGCTGCTGTTACCGCGGTGCGGGGAAGGACGAGGGCGCCCCGAGACGAGGCATCCTGTGCGTTCGCGATGACGAGGCGGGCGTCGTCTACCCAGCCGTCCCAGTACCGAAACGCCTGCGTGTAGCGCTTGTCGAGGGGTTGGCCGGCGTGGTCGTCGCGCAGCACCACCTTCGATGAGCCGGGCACCTGCTCGCGGTGCGCGAGGTTATCGTAGAGGAACAGGCCGGCGCGGATCATCCAGCCGGGGCGCGTGTCCGGCCCCAAAGGCAGGATGAAGGGCATCGGGCGCGTGAGGTGCGCGGCGATATTGAGGAGGACTTCGCGCTCGGCGAGCGCCTTGCGGACCATCCGGAACGCATAGAATTCGAGGTAGCGCAGGCCGCCATGGATGAGCTTGGTGGATGCTGCGGACGTCGCGCCGCCGATGTCGGCGGCATCGACGAGCGCGACCTTGAGGCCGCGCCCCGACGCGTCGCGCGCAAGCCCAGCACCATTGACGCCCGCGCCGATGATGAGAAGATCGAAATGGCCCCTGTTCACGGGCGTTTACCTAAAGCCGCTGCGCGCGCTAGGAAAGCGACTAATGACGCACATCCTCAGCATCGACGAGGGCACGACCTCGACGCGCGCGGTGGCCTTCACACCGGAAGGGCGCATCGGCGGTGTCCACAGCGAGGAAATCGTCCAGCATTTCCCGCAGAGCGGCTGGGTGGAGCATGATCCCGCCGAGATCTGGAACAAGACGCTTCGTGCCGCGAATCGAGTCGTAGAGGACGTCGGCGCGCAATCGATCGCCGCGATCGGCATCACCAACCAGCGCGAGACGATCGTGTTCTGGGACCGGAGGACCGGTGATCCGCTGGCGCCCGCGATCGTCTGGCAGGACCGGCGCGGCGCGGCGATCTGCGCCGACCTGAAGGCGCGCGGGCTGGAAGACGACGTGCAGGGCCGCACCGGGCTTCTGCTCGACCCGTATTTCTCGGCGAGCAAGATCCGCTGGGCGCTCGAAAACTGGCCGGAGGTGCGCGAAGCGGCCAAGGCGAAACGGCTGGCCATTGGCACCATCGATTCGTGGCTGATCTGGCGGCTGACGGGTGGGCTGCACGTCACCGACGCGACCAACGCGGCGCGCACGCTGCTGATGGACCTGGAGCGCTGCACATGGGACGCGGGGCTCACCGCGCTGTTCGACGTGCCTTTGGATGCGCTGCCCGAGATTATCGACTGCGCGGGGCGCATCGGCGAGACACGGCTGATCGGCGCGCGCGCGATCCCGATTTCGGGGTGTGCGGGGGATCAGCAGGCCGCGGCGATCGGACAGGTGTGCCTCGATCCCGGCGCAGTCAAATCGACATACGGTACGGGCGCGTTCCTGCTCGCGCACGCGGGCGAAACCCCGCCGGTATCGTCGAACCGGCTGCTTTCGACCGTCGCGTGGCGGCTTGGCGGCCGCGCCGCCTATGCGCTCGAAGGCAGCATCTTCGTTGCGGGCAGCGCGATCAAATGGCTACGCGACCAGATCGGTATCATCGCAAGCGCATCCGAAACCGCCGGGCTTGCCGCTTCGGTGCCGGACAGCGGCGGTGTCGCCTTCGTGCCCGCATTCAACGGCCTCGGCGCGCCATGGTGGGAACCGGAGGCGCGGGGCATCATCGCAGGGATCAGCGGCGGCACGACCCGCGCGCACATCGTCCGCGCCTGCCTTGAGGCCATGAGCCTGCAAACGGCAGACCTGCTGGACGCGATGCGCCGCGACGGCGTGTCGCCTTCACTTCTGCGCGTCGATGGGGGCATGGTGGCGAACGACTGGCTGTGTCAGGACCTTGCCGACGTGCTCGGTGTCACCGTCGAGCGCCCGAAGGTCGTGGAAACGACGGCGATTGGCGCGGCCATGCTGGCGGCGGTGGGATACGGTCTGTTCGCCGATCTCGAGTCGGCCAGCGTGATGTGGCACGCCGAGCGCAGGTTCGAGCCGGCTCTCGATGAGGAGGCGCGCAGCGTGCGCAAGACGAATTGGGCAACCGCCGTGCGGCAAGTGATGGCAGGTCTTCCGGAATGACAAATATGCTCGCGATCATCCTGTCGTTTGCCGTGATTGCCGCCTTCATCATCGGCGGCGGCGGCGTGTGGATCATGCTGAAACGCCCTGAAGAGCGGAAGAAGGGCCTGCTGATGGTGGGGGTCGCCATCGTCACGCTCGTCAACGTCTGGCTGCTCGCCGCCCCCATACCCTGACATTTTGCTTCAGTTGCCGTGGGCACAGCCCCGGCTAGACTCGCCGCCGCAACAGCGACGGGAGGCGCGCGTGCGCCGATGGGGAGTGATCGTGGCCTGCCTGCTGGCAGCCGCCTGTGGCAATGCGAGCAAGAAAGCGGCGCTGCCGGTCGATGATGCGCGGCTCGCGGCGGCAGTAGACGAGCCCGAAAGCTGGCTGACCCACGGCGGCACCTACGAGGAACAGCGCTACAGCAAGCTCGATGCCGTGAATGCCGGCAACGTGGGCAAGCTCGGCCTCGCGTGGAGCCACACCTTCGATACGAACCGGGGGCAGGAAGCGACGCCGATCGTGGCGGACGGCGTGCTCTACACGACCTCTGCATGGTCCAAGGTTTACGCGTTCGACGCGAAGACGGGCGCTCTGCTCTGGGAGCACGACCCGAAGGTGCCCGGCGAAACCGGCTTCAAGGCGTGCTGCGACGTCGTGAACCGCGGTGTCGCGCTCTATGACGGCAAGGTCTATTCGGGGACGCTCGACGGGCGCCTGGTCGCGCTCGACGCGAAGACCGGCAAGCTCGTGTGGAGCGAGGTCACGGTCGACCAGTCGAAGCCCTACACGATCACCGGTGCCCCGCGCATCGTGAAGGGCAGGGTGCTGATCGGCAACGGCGGCGCCGAATACGGCGTGCGCGGCTATGTTTCCGCCTACGACGCGAAGACCGGCAAGCTGGCGTGGCGCTTCTACACCGTTCCGCCC
>ERZ761602.6739-NODE-6739-length-12632-cov-7.515783_pt1 | contig 12632 bp, 15 predicted proteins | sample MGYA00512165_ERZ761602 | MGnify/ENA primary metagenome ERZ761602 (study PRJEB28899, sample SAMN02445085) | bioreactor sludge metagenome | biome: EBPR sludge; isolation source: Thorneside wastewater treatment plant | place: Australia: Brisbane, Thorneside... | reverse complement strand
AACCAGGCCGAGGCCGGGCGCTATCTGGCCCAAGACCTGCCGGTGCTGCCGCTCTTCGCGCGGCCCCGCCTCCTGGGCGCGCGCCCGGCGGTGGCGGGCGTGCAGCCGGAGGCCGGCGCGGCGTCTGAGTTGTGGAGCCTGGAGACCGTCACCGTCTGGCCCTGAGCGGCCGGCCCTGGAAACAAAAAAGGGTTTGGGAGGCTTTCCCAAACCCGGCAGCGCGAGCGCGGCCCGACGCCGGAGCTAAAAGAACGGCAGGACGATCTTGTCGAAGGCGACCAGCGCGAAGCAGCCCAGCACGGTCACATTGAGGAACAGCATCAGCGACAGGATGAAGAGCTGAGACGGCGTCAGGCCGAGCAGGCTGCGGCGGCTGCGCGGCGCCGGCGCGCCGCCGTCGTCCTCGGGTTGATCGGCGTTCAGTTGCTGCCGCAGATTGTCGAACATCTCAGCCTCCCGATGCAGGATAAGTAAATCAGCCAGCGCGGCCCGGCGGTCACGCCGACCGGGGCCGCAGCCGCACATCACCGGCCAGGACGCGGCGGACTGTGCCGTCGTCCAGCCGCACCACCAGCGCGCCGTCCGGGTCAACCGTTTCGGCGCGGCCGGTCAGAGTCTCGGTCTCGCCGCGCAGCTCCACGGGCGCGCCGAGCATGCTCAGCCGCGCGCGCCAGTCCGTGAACAGCGCCGGCGCCAGCAACTCCGCGTAGCGCGCCTCCAACCGTGCCAGCAGCGCGCGCAGGAGCACCACCCGGTCGAGCGTTCGCCCGCACTCGGCCTCGACGCTGGTCGCCGGGAAGTCCACGCTCTCGGGCGCCGGCGCCCAACTGACGTTCAGGCCGATCCCGATCACGGCGTACTCCACGCTCTCGGCGTTCAACGCCGATTCCACCAGGATGCCGCCGGCTTTGCGCCCGCCCAGCAGCACGTCGTTGGGCCACTTGAGGTCGGCTCGGACGCCGGCCAGTTGCTCCACGGCCTCGCACACGGCCAGACCGGCCAGCATCGTCAGGCGCGCGCCATGCTCGGCGCGCAGCGCCGGGCGCAGCACCACGCTCAGCGCCAGCGCGCTGCCTGGCGGAGTCTGCCAGCGCCGGCCGGAGCGGCCGCGGCCGGCCGTCTGCTCCTCGGCCACCAGCAGCAAACCTTCGGGCGCCCCGGCCTCGGCCAGCTGCCGGGCCTGATCATTGGTCGAGCCGATGTGCTGATACAGGTGGATCGGGTGGGCCAGGCGCAAGCCGCTTAGACGGTGGAGCAAGTCCTGGGCGTGCAGCATGGCCGCATTGTAAAGCAAATTGGGGCCCGCGCCAACGCGCGCGCGGCGGCGCGCCGTGATTGTCTGTTAGAATTGGCCCGCGATGGAACACCTCTGGTCACCGTGGCGCATGACGTATCTCCAATCCTCCCAAAAAACCTCCGGCGGCCTGGCAGGCGGCACGGGCTGCCTGTTCTGTGACAAGCCGGCCGAGGACCGGGACGGCGAGAATTTCATCGTCCGGCGCGGCGCGCACGCGTACGTGATTCTCAATCTGTACCCCTACAACAACGGCCACTTCATGGTGGTCCCGTACGAGCACGTGCCCAGCCCGGAGCTGCTCCCGGCCGAAACGTTGACCGAGCTGATGCTCCTGTTGAACCAGGGCCTGGCCGCGTTGCGGACGATGTACACGCCCCAGGCCTTTAACATCGGCATGAACATCGGCACGGCCGCCGGCGCCGGCATCGCCGAGCACGTGCACCTGCACGCCGTGCCGCGCTGGGCCGGCGATACCAATTTCATGACCGTGGCTGCCGGCACGCGCGTCATCCCCGAAGACCCGCCCGAAACCTGGCAGCGGATGCGCGCGGCCTGGCCGCAGAAGTGAGACGCGCGGCGGGATGCGGCTCTATCGCTTTGATGCCGCCGTCAGCCGGCCGATCGACGCCTTCGGCAGCCAGGCGTTGAGCCAGCTCTGGCTGGCCCGCGTCGATCCCGGCCCGGCCATCCGGGTCAGCGTGATGCACCTCGCGGCCGGCGGCGCCGTCGGTTACCATCCGGCCGGGTCGCCGCAGTTGTTCGCGGTGGTGCAGGGCGAGGGCTGGGCGCGCGGCGCCGGCCCGGAGAAGACTCCGCTGGCGGCCGGCCGGGCGGCCTTCTGGGAAGCCGGCGAGTGGCATGCGGCCGGCACTGAGGCCGGGCTGATGGCCATCGTTATCGAGAGCGAGGCGCTGGATCCGGCGCGCTGGCTCAGCCCGCTGGACTAAGCGGGCCTATTGCGACGAGGTGCTCTGTGACCGACCATCCCAAATCCGCGCGGGACGCCGTGATCCTGTCCGGCGCGCGCACGCCAATCGGCAAGTTCATGGGCGCGCTGGCCGCCGTGCCGGCCACGCGGCTGGGCGCGGTGGCGATCCGCGCGGCAGTCGAACGCGCCGGCGTGGACCCGGCCGCGATTGAAGAAGTCATCATGGGCCAGGTGGTCTCGGCCGGCTCCGGCCAGGCGCCGGCGCGGCAGGCCGGCATCTTCGCCGGGCTCCCGCCCGAGGTCGGCGCCGTGACCATCAACAAGGTCTGCGGCTCCGGGCTCAAGGCCGTGATGACGGCGGCCCAGGCCGTGCGGGCCGAGGACGCCGACCTGCTGGTGGCGGGCGGCATGGAGAACATGAGCGCGCTGCCGCACCTGGTCTACATCCGCCAGGGCGTGCGCTACGGCGACCAACCGCTGTTCGACGCGGCCTTCCACGACGGCCTGCTCGATCCATTTGAGAACTGGGCCATGGGCGATGCGGCCGAGTTCATCGCCCAGGAGTACGAGGTGACGCGCGCGGCCATGGACCAACTGGCCCTGGAGAGTCATCAGAAGGCCGTCGCGGCCCAGGCGGCCGGCAAGTTCACGGCCGAGATCGCGCCGGTGGAGATCGACGTCAAGGGCAAGCCGACCGTCGTGGCCATGGACGAGGCGCCGCGCCGGGAGACCTCGCTGGAGGCGCTGGCCAAGCTCAAGCCGGCTTTTCAGAAAGACGGCCGCGTGACGGCCGGCAATGCGCCCGGCCTCAACGACGGCGCGGCGGCGGTGGTGGTGGCTTCGCGCGCCAAGGCGGAGGCGCTCGGGCGCCGGCCGTTGGCCCGCATCGTCGGCTACACGTCGGCGGCTGTGCCGCCCAAGTATCTGTTCATCGCGCCGGCCCGCGCCATCCCCAAGCTGCTGGCCCGGATCGGCTGGACACTGGCCGACCTGGACCTGATCGAACTGAACGAGGCCTTCGCGGCCCAGGTGTTGGCGGACGGCTACGCCCTGGCCGAGCAAGGCTGGGATTGGGGCAAAGTCAACGTCCACGGCGGCGCTATCGCCCTGGGGCACCCGGTAGGCGCCAGCGGCGCGCGTGTGCTGGTGACGCTGATCAACGCCCTGCGTGACCGCGGGCTGAAGCGCGGGCTCGCGTCGCTGTGCCTGGGCGGCGGCGAGGCCGTGGCGCTGGCGGTCGAGCTAGAGTGACGGACGACCTGCGACGAAAGACGGACGCAGGCGCCTCTGCTATCGGCCTCCGTCTTCGGTCCATCGTCCAGAGCTAACGGAGAATAGACACAATGACGATTCATCACATCGCCGTCATCGGGGCCGGCACCATGGGCAGCGGCATCGCTCAGGCCGCGGCCACGGCCGGCTACCAGGTGAGCATGCTGGACGTCTACCCGGCGGCGCTGGACAAAGGCCTGGCGACGATCCGGAAATCGGCCAACAAGCTGCACGGCAAAGGCCAGTTGAACGACACGCAGTTGGCGGCTGTGGACGGGATCCGCACGGGCAGCGACCTGACGGCCGTGGCCGAAGCCGACCTGGTGGTGGAAGCCGCCAGCGAGAACCTGGAGCTCAAGCTCAAGCTCTTCCGTGACCTGGACCGGCAAGCCCGGCCCGGCGTGATCCTGGCCAGCAACACCTCGTCTATCTCGCTGACGCGCCTAGGCGCGGCCACCAAGCGGCCGGAGAAGGTCATCGGCCTGCACTTCTTCAATCCGGTGCCGCTCATGTCGCTGGTGGAGATCGTCAAGGGCCTGGGTACCGGCAACGGCACGGTGACCACGGTCGTGGCCGTGGCCGAGAACATGGGCAAGACGCCCGTGGTCGTCAACGACGCACCCGGCTTCATCTCCAACCGGATCTTGTGCCCGATGATCAACGAGGCCGTCTTTGCGCTGGAGGAAGGCGTGGCCCCGCGCGAGTCGATCGACACGATCATGCGCCTGGGCATGAACCACCCCATGGGCCCGCTGACGCTGGCCGATATGGTCGGCCTGGACGTGGTCCTGGCGGTGATGGAAGTGCTGCACCGCGATCTGGGCGATGACAAGTACCGGCCGGCCCCGCTGCTGCGCCGGATGGTGGACGCCGGCTACCTGGGCCGCAAGACCGGGCGCGGCTTCTACGAGTACGATCAGAAGGCTTAGCCCCCGGCCATGGACTGCCGCGCCGGCTGCGGCGCCTGTTGCATCGCGCCCTCCCTCAGCTCCCCCATCCCGGGGATGCCGCACGGCAAGCCGGCCGGCGTCCGCTGCGTCCAATTGACCGACGATTACCGCTGCCAACTCTTCGGCCGGCCGGAACGCCCGGCCGTGTGTGCGCATCTGCGACCCGAGCCAGACATGTGCGGCGCCGACCGGAACGCGGCGCTGCGCTGGCTGGCGGAATTGGAAGAGCAGACCCGCACGGAAAGGATGCCTCTCCCGCATGGCTGACCCGCGTATCACCAAACTCGCCCAAGTCATGGTGCATTACTCGCTGGAGCTCAAACCCGGCCAGCAGCTCATGCTGCAAACCAGCCCGCTGGCCGACGAGCTCTCCTTGGCCGTGTACGCCGAGGCCATCCGGGCCGGCGCGCACGTCACCGTCGTCAACAGCCTGCCCGGCGCCGACGAATTGTTCTTCAAGTATGCCTCGGACGCTCAGCTGGATTTTGTCTCGCCGGTCACGCGCCTGATCTATGAGACCTTTGACGCCCGGCTGGTGCTGATGGCCGACTACAACACGCGCGCGCTCAGCGGCGCCGCCCCGGAGCGGCTGGCGCGCGTGCGCAAAGCCAAGGCGCCGCTCAGCAAGCTCTTCATGGAGCGCGCCGCCCGCCAGGAAATGCGCTGGTGTCTCACCGTCTACCCGACCCAGGCGATGGCCCAGGAAGCCAACATGAGCCTGGGCGATTACCAGGACTTCGTCTACGGCGCCGGCCTGTTGGATACGCCGGACCCGGTGGCCCTCTGGCGCGAGGAGGGTGCGCGTCAGCGGCGCCTGATCAACTGGCTGGCCGGCAAACAGGCGGTCACGCTCAAGGGCGCCAACATCGATCTGCAGCTGTCCATCGCCGGCCGCTCGTTCAAGGAGGCCGACGGCAAGTACAACTTCCCGGACGGCGAAATCTTCACCGGCCCGGTGGAGGACTCGGTCAACGGCTGGGTGCGCTTCCGCTACCCGGCGATCTATGACGGGCAAGAGGTCACCGACATCGAGTTGTGGTTTGAGAACGGCCGGGTGGTGAAGGAGCGCGCCAGCCAGAACCAGGAACTGCTGACGGCCCTGCTCAACACCGACGCCGGCGCGCGCTACCTCGGCGAGTGGGGCATCGGCACCAACTACGGCATCCAGCGTTTCACTAAGGAGATGCTGTTCGACGAGAAGATGGGCGGCACCATCCACCTGGCGGTGGGCGCCAGCTATCCCGAGACCGGCGGCCGGAACGAGTCCGGCCTGCACTGGGACATGCTGTGTGACATGGCCGAGAGCGAAATCGTCGTCGACGGCCAACTGTTCTACCGCAACGGCCAGTTCGCGTTGTGAAGCCCGGTCCGGCAGCCGCCAAGCGGGAGCGGGCGATGACGAGCACACGCCGGCTGGATGGCCTCCGGGGTTGGCAGCGCTGGCTCGCCGGGCTGGCGGCGCTGGGTCTGGCCGCCTGCACGCTGGCGCCCACGCCCGCCCCGCCACTGACCGCGCCTCCCAGCGAAGCGCCGGTGGCCGGCGCCGTCTCGTTCATGGTCTTCGGTGATCCGGCCGAGCTGCGCGCCTACGAGCAGGTGGTGGCGGCGTTTGAAGCCGCCCAGCCGGCCGTGGATGTGACCCTCATCCACATCCCGGGCCAGAACGATTACCGCACGCGCCTGGCGGCCGATTTCGCCGCCGGCGACCCCGCCGATGTCGTGCTGATCAATTACCGGCGCGTGCCCGGCTTCGCGTCGCGCGGCCTGCTGGAGCCGCTCGGGCCGTCCCTGCTGCGCAGCCGGGTCTTGGCGCCGGACGATTTCTACCCGGAGGCCTACTACGCCTTCTACTGGCAGGGCGAGCTGATGTGCGTGCCTCAGAACGTCTCCAGCCTGGTGGTGTACTACAACCGCGACCTGTTCAAGACCGCGGGCCTGGCCGAGCCCGCCGACGACTGGGACTGGGACGCTTTTCTCCAGACTGCGCAGGCGCTGACACGCGACCTGGACGGCGACGGCCAGATCGACCAGTACGGCTTGGGGGTGGAGCCGGAACTGCAGCGGCTGGCGCCCTTCCTGTGGCAGAACGGCGGCCTGCTCACCGACAACTTCAACGAGCCGCACCAGCTGGCCTTGACGGACACCAAGTCGCTGGCGGCGCTGGAGTGGTTCGTGGATCTGCAGCTCCGGCACCACGTCGTGCCGGACGCGGCGGCGGCCCAGGCCGAGGACAGCGAGACCCGCTTCCTCAACGGGCGCGCCGGGATGTACCTGAACAGCCGCCGCATCGTGCCCACGCTGCGCGAGAGCGCGGCCTTCGATTGGGACGTGGCGCCGCTGCCGAGCCGCGCCGGCCAGCGCGCCACCATCCTGCACGCCGACGGCTACTGCCTGGCCGCGACCGCGGCCAACAAGGCGGCGGCCTGGGCCTTCATCGAGTTTGCCAACGGGCCGGTGGGCCAGCCGATCGTGGCGGCCACCGGCCGGACGGTGCCGTCACTGCGCGCCGTGGCGGAGTCGGCCGCTTTCCTCGACCCGGCTCAAAAGCCGGCCCGCAGCCAGGTCTTCCTGGACCAGATCGAATTCGTGATGATCCCGCCGCTCATCCCCAACTGGGCCGACATCGAAGAGGTCGCCAACGCCGAACTGGAGCGGGCCTTTTACGGGCAGGTTTCGGCCCTGGAAGCGGCGCGCACCGCCGGCGTGCGCGCCGCCGAGTATTTTGAGCAGGAACCCTAAGCGGCCCGGGTTGTCCTGGGGGACCCAGGCGGCGCTGCTGCTCACGCCGTACCTGGCCGGCACGCTGCTGCTGCTGCTGGTGCCGGCGCTTCTCACGTTGGCGCTGGCCTTCACCGGCTACGACACCCTCACGCCGCCCGTCTGGCGCGGCCTGCAAAACTTCGTCACCCTGGCCCGCGACGTGCGCGTGGGCCAGGCCTTCCAGAACACCCTGATCTACGTGGCGCTGGCCGTGCCATTGCGCGTGGCGGCTGCCCTGGCCCTGGCGCTCTGGCTGCAGGGGCGCCGGCCTGGCGCGGGCTGGGTGCGCGCGGCCGTGTACGTGCCGAGCGTGGTGCCGCCGGTGGCCTACGCCCTGGCCGGCCTGTGGCTGCTGAACCCCTTGTATGGCCCCGTCAATCTGGCTTTGGGCGCCCTGGGCCTGCCGGCGCCGGCCTGGCTGGCGGAGGCCGGCCCGGCGCGCGTAGCGGTGGCGCTGCTGGCGGTGTTTCAGATCGGGGAGGGCTTTGTGGTGCTGCTGGCGGCTCGGCGCGGCCTGTCGCCGGAGGTGCTGGCGGCCGCCACCGTCGATGGCGCCGGCGCCTGGGCAACCTTCCGCTACATCGTCCGGCCGCTCCTGCAGCCGTGGCTGGTGCTGCTGACCCTGCGCGATGTGGCCCTCAGCTTTCAGAACGCCTTCGCCGCGGCCTACCTGATGACGGGCGGCGGCCCCTATTACGCCACTCTCTTCCTGCCGCTGCTGGCGCATGAGGAGGCCTTCGGCGGCTTTCGCTACGGTGAGGCGGCCGCCCTCATGCTGGCGGCGCTGGTGACCGCGGCGGCACTGATCGCCGTCTTCTGGGCGCTGTGGCGCGGCTGGGGCGGGGCCGAGGAATGGTGACGAGCTGGCGGCGGTGGTGGTGGCGGGCCGGCGCGCTGGCCGTGGCCGCCGTCTTCCTCTGGCCCGTCCTCGGCATGCTGGCGTTCTCGCTGCGGCCGGCTGGTCTGCCGCCGCCGCGCACGCTGCTGGAGGGCCTCAGCCTCCAGACGCTGGCCTGGGACAACTACCAGCGCATTTTTGAACTGGTCCCGCTGGGCGCCTACACGCTCAACTCGCTCTGGCTGGCCGCCCTGGCCGTCCCGCTGACCATCGTGACCGCCTCCTGGGCCGGGCTGGCCCTGACGTGGCTGGCGCCGCCCGAGCGCCGCGACCTGCTGGCGCTGTCGGTGGCGCTGCTGCTGATCCCGGGCGCCGCGGTCTGGCTGGCGCGGCTGGTGCTCTTCAACAGCCTGGGCCTGCGCGACACCTATTGGCCGCTCCTGGCGCCCGCGCTCATGGGCGCCGACCCGCTGTACGTGCTCGTCTTCTACTGGGCCTTCCGGCAGGTGCCGCGTGAGCTGTTCGAGGCCGCGCGCGCGGATGGCGCCCACGCTCTGGACCTGTGGTGGCGCGTGGCGCTGCCGCTGGCCCGCCCGGCGGCGCTGGCCGTGGCGGCGCTGGCCTTCGTCTTCTTCTGGGGCGACTTCGTCGGGCCGCTGCTGTACCTGAAGTCGCCGGCCTTGTACACGCTGCCGGTGGGCGTGCAGCAGCTTCTGGCGCTGGATCGGACGAACTGGCCGCTGTTGATGGCCGCGGCCGCGGTCATGACCGCGCCGCCGCTGCTGTTCTTCCTCGCCGCCCAGCACTTCTTCTGGCGCGAATACACGGCTTGAGGCGGCGGCCTCCGCTATAATCCGCTCACCAACCTCTGTCGGCGAAAGGTTTTCGGCATGCAACGCGTGTGCGTTTTCTGCGGCTCCTCTCTGGGGAAGCGGCCGGACTACACGGCCGCCGCTCAACGGCTCGGGACACTGCTGGCTGAGCGCGGCCTCGGCCTGGTCTACGGCGGCGGCCGGGTCGGCCTGATGGGTATCGTCGCCGACGCCGTCCTGGCCGGCGGCGGCACCGTGACCGGCGTCATCCCCAGCTTCCTGCTCACCAAAGAGATCGACCATCGCGGCGTCACCGACCTGCGCGTGGTGAACACCATGCACGAACGCAAAGCGCTGATGGCCGATCTGGCCGATGGGTTCATCGCCCTGCCGGGCGGCTTCGGCACGCTGGACGAGTTCTGCGAGATCATCACCTGGGCGCAGCTCGGCCTGCACCGCAAGCCGTGCGGCCTGCTGGACGCCGCCGGCTATTACGAGGCCTTCCTGAGTTTCCTGGACCGCGCCACCGGCGATGGCTTTGTCTTGCCGCAGTTCCGGTCGCTGGTGTTGAGCGACGACGACCCGGCGCGGCTGTTGGCGCGCCTGGAGGCCTACCAGCCGCCGGACGTGGCCCGCTGGCTGCAGCGCGATCAGCGCTGAACGGCCCGCCGGACGCTCACGCTCCGTCGGCCGGGGCGCGGCCGCAGGCGTAGCCCAGCGAGGCAAAGGGCGCGGCGCCCGCCGTCACGTCCACGAAGCCAGCTTCGGCCAGCAGCGCCGCCAGATCCGGCGCGCCCTGCGGCGGGGTCGGATGGGCCGACCAGCCCATTCCCCCGTGACGGCGGCCCTCGGCCGGCCGCACGAAGTCCACGGCCACCAGCCGGCCGCCCGGTTTGAGGACGCGCCGGCATTCCACCAGGCCGGCCCGCTTCAGATCGCCGGGGAGATGATGCAGCATCAAGCTGCTCAGGACGACGTCGCAGGAATGGGCGGGCAGCCCGGTCGCTTCGACCAGGCCGACGCGAAAGTCGACGTCAACGCGCCGGCGGGCGGCTTTGCGGCGCGCCACGGCGATCATCTCGGCGGCGGCGTCCAGCCCGATGACGCGGCCCGCCCCCACGCGGGCTTTGGCCGCCAACGTCAGATCACCGGTGCCGCAGCCCACATCCAGGACAGCCTCGCCCGGCTGGAGGGCGGCCAGCTTCACGGTCCATTGGCGCAAAGCCCGGTCTTGCCCCCAACTCATGATCCACACGACGATGTCATACAACCAGGCCCAGTGGATGGTGTGGCCGGCGGTGGCCGGGCTCTGGGCGGCATCCGGCGGATTGGCATCCGGCGGATTGGCATCCGGCGGATGAGCGTGCGGCGGACGATGAGCGTGCGGCGGATTTGAGTGAGACATCGCGCGACCTTCCTTACCTATTACTCGTGAGCGTCTTGGCTTCTGCATAAGGGCAGCGCGCGCCGCCGTCCACGCACAAACCGGCGCGGCTGTCCGCTACCGGACAGAAGCGGCGAATTGTGCGGGAACGGAGCTGACATGACGGCCCAGACGAAGGCTGACCGGCGCTCACACCGGACGCGCCAGGCGCTTGGGGAAGCGCTGACCGGGCTGATGTTCGAGAAGCCCTACGCCAAGATCACGGTCCAGGACATCAGCCAGCGCGCGGACGTCGGCCGGTCGACGTTTTACGCGCACTATGACGGCAAGGACAGCTTGCTGGCCGATAACTTCGAGCGCATGCTGGACGACCTCGCCGCCACCTGGAGCCTGGAGGCCAAATCGGCCCAGATCTTCCCGCTGGCGCTGTTTCTCCAGCACGTCCGCCGGCACCGCCGGTTGTATGACGCCCTCACGCGCGGGCGTGGGCTGGAGTTCCTTTTCACCCAGGGTCAGGTCACGGTGGCCCGGGTCATCGAAAAGCGGCTGGCAGTCGGCCGGGCGCGGACGCCCCAGGTCCCGGCGGCGGTGATGGCGCAGGCTCTGGCCGGGAGCGTGCTGGCCCTGGTCAAGTGGTGGATCGACCACAAGCAGCCTAACTCGCCGGAGACCATGGAGGCGATGTTTCAGGCGCTCATGGAGCCGGGTGTCCGTGGCCTCGGGGAGGCGGACGAAACTTGAGGCCAGCCGGCGCTAGGGGCAGGGCGTGTCTGGCTTGTAGGCCAGATAGACCTGGCAGAACTGGTTGACCATCTCCGTCGAGGCCGCGCGGGCTTCCGGCGGGGTGACGTCCTGGGCGCAGCGAAAGCCCAGGTCCACGTCGTAGTAGCCGCGGACGTTGACGATGCGGCGGGTGGTGGTGTAGAGCGCGGGATCCAGGTTGGCGAAGCTGCCGCCGCGGTAGAGGCGCCGCTCGCCGTTATCTGAGCGCGGGTTGCGCGGCGGCGCGTTGGTGTAGAACTCCGCCTGGTAGGCGTCCGCCACCCACTCGCGGACGTTGCCGGCCAGATCGAAGACCCCGAACACGCTGGCGCCCTCCGGGTAGCTGCCCACCGGCTGCGTGTCGCGCTCGCCCGCCGACAGGCGCAACAAGTCAAAGTCGTTGCCCCACGGCCAGCGCCAGTTTTGTGGACCTCTGGCCGCATACTCCCATTCGGCCTCGGTCGGCAGGCGCCGGCCGGCCCAAGCGCAATACGCCTGAGCCTGGTCCCAGGTCACCCCGATTACGGGATAGCCGGCGAAGGCCGGGTCCTGGCTGTAGCCATCGCGCGTGAATGAGTTGCGCCGGCGGCTCTCTGAGCAGGCTCCGGCCGCGACACAGGCCTGATACTGGGCGTTCGTCACCTCGTACAAGTCGAGGTAGTAGGCGTCGAGCAGGACCGGGTGCACGGGCGCCTCGTAAAACGTCTCGGCCTCTGAGCCCATCTGGAAGAAGCCGGCCGGGATCAGGGCCATGCCGGCCGGGGAAGCGGGCGTTGTGGGGGGAGCCGTCGTTGCGTTGTCTGGAGGTGAGGTGGGCGTGGCCGGGCTGGTCTGGCTCGGCGTCTCCGATGGGTGCGGTGTCTGCGTGGGTGCGGCGGCGGCCGGCCGGGCCGTGGGCGGGACGGCCGTGGCGGTGGCCGGCGGCTGCCCCCGGCCCGGCCGCGGGAATAACCGCGCCAACAAATCGGGGTCGTTGGCGAAGCTGAAGGCGACGCCCAGCAGGACCCCGAGGAACACGGCGAGCACGGTCTCCCGGAAAAAACGTGGTCGCGATGGTTTGTTCATGCGATGCCTCGCTGTTGCGGCTCAGGCGGATAAGCTGGGGCGCACGATTGCGCCGTACCTGTGCGCGCCGCAGGTGCAGGCAACCGTGCGCCCCAACAATTCCTCAGCGATCCCCCCGCAGTGCAGCGCACTATTTGCGTCCGACACTGCCCACCCAGTTTACTCCTCCAGCGTCGTTACATCCCCTTCGGGCCGCAGCGCAGTGCGCGGCTGACGCCGTCGCTGCGGGTCCGGGTTACTCCTCCGGGGTCGGCACTTCCCCTTCCGGCAAGCCTTGGGCCCGGGCTTTCAGGACCCGGCGCCCGCCGGGGCTGGCCGCGTCTACTCTTCGAGCGCGGTGACATCCCCTTCCGGCAAGCCCTGGGCGCGGGCTTTCAGGACCCGGCGCCCGCCGGGGCTGGCCGCGTCTACTCTTCGAGCGCGGTGACATCCCCTTCCGGCAAGCCCTGGGCGCGGGCTTTCAGGACCCGGCGCCCGCCGGGGCTGGCCGCGTCTACTCTTCGAGCGCGGTGACATCCCCTTCCGGCAAGCCCTGGGCGCGGGCTTTCAGGACCCGGCGCCCGC
>ERZ761602.6737-NODE-6737-length-12635-cov-8.037361_pt1 | contig 12635 bp, 13 predicted proteins | sample MGYA00512165_ERZ761602 | MGnify/ENA primary metagenome ERZ761602 (study PRJEB28899, sample SAMN02445085) | bioreactor sludge metagenome | biome: EBPR sludge; isolation source: Thorneside wastewater treatment plant | place: Australia: Brisbane, Thorneside... | reverse complement strand
TCCCCTTGCCACGGATTCGGTAAAGCATTGTATTTTGGATACTTGAAGACATATGTTGCTCGTGTGTCTGTCAGAAAATATACCATAGTTTTCTGACATAATACTAGAGTTTTCTGTAAAAGATGATACCAAATTTTGACTGATCGAAATGTTCAAGGATATTTTTGAATGACAATGGCAGCTGCGAAGAAAACCAAACGCCCCTTTGCGATCTGGTTCGGCCAAGCGCTATTGATTTTCTATTTGCTTATTTTTGCAGCTGTTCTGGTTATTGGGTCGATTGCGGAAATTGGCGCTTCGTATCTCCCCGAAGGAATTTTCTCGACAAGAGTAGAAACGTTCTTGTCACAAGCAATCGGAGTATTGATGATCTTGTATGCGGCCTATTCTTTTATCTTACTGTGCTTTCGAGTCCAAGCAGGTCGATGGCTCACCATCGTGTTTTTTGCAATCCAGCTTTTATCGTTTCTGGCATTCATGATAAGCGACGAAGAACTTAAGAGCGTTGGGTTTTTGCAGGACCCGGCTAACATCCTCACACTTATCTTCTTGATAGCTTTTGTCGGCTTTCCCTTGCTACTTGCTCAATTTCTGTTGATCCTTAGCCCGAAGGCAAAGCGCTTTTTCTCGCCGGAGCTTGAGAGCGAGGACGAGATGAACCACCTACCACCCCCGCCGCCGGAATTTGACTGACCGCGCTACAATGCGGTTGTAGAGTCTCCCTTCGAACCGACGCACACGAACACAAAACTGCTACTCCTATGCATAGGCCTGGATTTGTAACATTCTCCATTTTTGCACTTTTGGTCGGAGGAGCGTTCGGTACGTTTATTTCTCTCAACGACTTGGTTTTCGACCCGATACTTTATTCGCAAACACAAACCGAACGGCAGGCCTTTTTCGAAAGCGTCATTATTGCCATGTCGACAATAGACTCGGTGCTTTCGATAATCGCAGGGATCGGGATAATTCTCACCAAAAACTGGGCTCGATTACTCGGTGCACTTCTTTTCCTGAGCACCCCATTCATTTTCCTCGTTCAGTATGCTGCAGAACCCGCAGCATTTGAAGGTGGAATGGTTCGTTTCTTAGCGATTGCGACCATTGCTTCAGCGCTTTATGTCTCCTTGGGTCTCGCGCTACTGATCTCGACACGCTCAAAGCGGTACTTTGGCGTCCTTGTCAACACGAACTTGATCGAAACCCCACCGCCGCCGCCGGAATTCGATTAAGAAAGTCCTGCCTCCTAGTCCGAATTTTCCTGCGAACAATTCTGCAAATATCTCGTAAAACTTCGTCGAGGTTTTGCAGTAGTTTGATCACATTAGTTTAGGAACCGTTAACAATGTCTATAACTCGTTTGCAGAATGTGCCGCTCCTGGCGCAGCCGACCGATGGGGTTTGCTGGATGAAGTCGGCACAGATGGTCTATTCATGGTCGAAGGCGACCGGAAAGGGCTCGATGAAGGATCCGATGTCGGACGCGGGCTTTAAGACCCGCTATGATAACAACGGCGATTGGTGGGCCGGGCATAACGGCATCCTCGCCAAGACGTTCAATATGAAGACCCACTCTAAGGTCGATATGTCGCTCGCCGGGCTCAATAGCTTTTTGCCGACCCACGGCCCCATCTGGACCGGCCTTCGCAAAAACTGGGGCGGCCACAACCACGGCCACGTCGTCGTCATCTTCGGCGTCGCCGATACCGGCGTCCTCATCAATGACCCTGAGCCGATGCACCGCGGCACCGAGATGTGGCTCACCTGGGACCAGATCAACAAGGCCATCGCCGGCATCACCGACGCCGATTACCAATTCCTAACCGCCGCCTGAGCCGCAGATACTGATATCTCCAAACAATAAGACCGGGCCGTGCATTGTATTGCATGGCCCGGTTTGGAGTAAGGCTTGGTTGCGGCTATCGCCGGCCGCCCTCGCTGCCGGGTGCGGCGATAAAATCGACACCGCTAACGCCTTCCGTCACCTCAAGGACGCGCGGCTCGAACTGAAACGCCTTTGACCGGACGCCGATGATGTAAGTCTCGCCCGCCGCAACGCCCTCGAACGAGTAGTAGCCGAAGGAACTCGTGATCGTCTGCCGAAGGTTGCCTTGTGAATCCGTCATCACTACCGCCGCCTGGCCAATTCCGGCTCCCTCCAAAGATACTACCCGACCCGATACCTCAACTCCCGCCGAAGATGGGGCGAACGGGTCGAAAACGGTCACCAAGTTCTCAAAGCGCTTTCCTACAAAGATCCGCGAACTCGCCGAATGCCCGACAAATACGAGCGTTGTGCCTTGACTCGCCACATTGCCAATAACACTATTGCTCGCATCGACCGGGCCGACCGTTCCGCCTAGACCATTGCCCCATGTGACGGCCCCGGCATCAACTATCGCACCGTTGTCCCTACTGGAGCTTCTTACGACATAGTGCCCGTTCGTCAAAGCCGCAATCGAGTTATTTCCTACAAAATCGTTCGTCGTTGTTCCGTATAAGGAATTTGAAGCTGTCACCGGCCCGGCCGCGCCTGTCGAACCATCGGCCCAGGTTACCGCCCCGGCATTAACGACCGCACCATTATCCCAATTGGAACTTCTAACGACATAATTCCCATTTGTAAGTGCCATCACGCCGGAGGACCCGACCAGATCGGATGCCGTTGTTCCGACCAGCGAGTTTGAAGCCGTAACCGGCCCGGTGATCCCGGTAGTACCATTCCCCCAAGTGACGGCCCCGGCATTAATTACCGAGCCGTTGTCCCAATTCTGGCTTCTGACGACATAGTTCCCATTCGTCAGCGCCGTGACCAACGAGTTTCCGACATTGTCATTTGCCGTTGTTCCGACCAGCGAATTCGAAGCCGAAACCGGCCCGGTTATTCCGGTCGTACCGTCTGCCCAGGTGACGGCCCCGGCATTAATAACCGCACCGTTGTCCCAATTGGGGCTATTGGTGACATAGTTCCCGTTTGTCAAGGCAGTCAAATATATGCCGATGTTGTCGTTCACCGAGGTCCCGATCAATGAGTTAGATGCCGAAACCGGGCCGATAAGTCCGGTCGCGCCATTTGCCCAAGTAACGGCGCCGGCATCCGTTAGTGTGCCGTTATCCCAACTGCTGCTTCTGACAACATAGTTTCCGTTGGTCAATGCCGTCGCGGAGCCACTCCCGACGCGATCAGATGCGGTTGTTCCGTACAATGAGTTCGCTGTCGTAACCGCTCCGCTTATTCCGGTCGCACCATTGGCCCACGTTACCGCGCCCACATCTGCGATCGCTCCATTGTCCCATTCAGCGCTCGAGACCACGTAGTTGCCATTTGTCAACTCGGTAACACCGCTGTTTCCTATGAGATCGCTCGTGAATGTACCGACCAGCGAATTCGAAGCCGAAACCGGCCCGGTTATTCCCGTCGCACCATTGCCCCAAGTCGCTGCACCGGCATTGGGGATCGCACCGTTGTCCCAAATGGGGCTCTTGACCACGTAGTTCCCATTTGTCAACGCCGTCACACCAATGGAACCTACCTGATCAGAATCTGTCGTTCCGACCAGCGAATTCGAAGCCGAGACCGACCCGGCTATCCCCGTCGTACCATTTCCCCATGTGACAGCCCCGGCGTTAAATATCGCGCCGTTGTCCCAGTTCGGGCTACTGACGACATAGTTCCCGTTCGTCAACGCAGTCACGCTATTGGATCCTACCTGATCAGAGTCTGTCGTTCCGACAAGCGAGTTCGATGCCGAAACCGTCCCCGTTACTCCTGACGTGCCATTACCCCAGGTGACGGCCCCGGCGTTAAAGATCGCGCCGTTGTCCCAGTTTGGGCTTCTGACTACATAGTTCCCATTCGTCAGAACCGCCACACCGCCGGATCCTACAAGATCGGAACTTGTCGTTCCGACAAGCGAGTTCGAAGCCGAAACTACACCATTAAGACCCGTCGTTCCATCAACGAGCGTTACCGCTCCGGCGTCGGAAGCTCCGCCATTGTCCCAGAAGGAGCTAGGTACCAGAAAATTTCCGTTAGGCAGGACCGTAATGGTTCCGCTGCCCACTTGATCGCTTGTGGAACTCCCGGTCAGAGTGGAGATCAAATTCAATGTAGTTCCGTCATAAAGATAAACAGCACCGACATCTTGGATCGGGCCATTATCGAAAAGCGGATCTGTTACGACAAAATTGCCATTTGGCAGAGCGACAACCGACGTACCAAAACGCCCGCTGCCAGTTGGTCCAGTGATATTGATCATTGTGGAAGCGTAGGACCGCTTGGGCAGAAAAGTTACTGATAGGACAAACGAAAAAACGAGTGTCACGATCATACCTTTTGAGAAAGGGCCGTGACCTCGCCTTGTAAAATTCGTAAGCTTTCTGCCAAGTGAGAGCGGTCTTCGCCGGGAGTTCGAAGAATTCATTTATTGGTTTTCCTCCAAAATTTGTGAAAGTATTTGGGTGACTGCTTTGTTATGAGTTGAGTTTTTGCTTGACCGGAGGTTGCGGGAGGTCGAAGCAAGCCAACACTAGTAACATACCGCAAAGACAACATTGATTTCAACCATTTTCTTCGAAGGACACCACGTGTCCATCTTCGAAACTCGCTTCTCCGCTGTTGTCGTTGCATAAGCAGTAAACGTTAATTAAGAACCAAAGAGATCGCTGATCTCCCATAAAACAAACGGAATTGCCTGCCGGCCCATGGCGAATCCTTGTGGACATCGCGTCCGAGTTGTCAAGCAAATCGCCAGGCCCTTCTTAATTAGAGCCCTTACACATCAACCGGCTCCCACCGCGTTTCGAGTTCGGCCGTGCGGCCTTCGATGCGGAGGGCGAAGGCCATTGCCTCGGCCCAGGTGTGGCCGAATGCGGCTTGCCGGTCACGGACCTTTGCCGCGAGCCGCGACTCGGACCGCCGGAGCGCATCGCCGCTCGGGAAGCCGCGGGTGTGCGGCATCAGGTAATACATCGGCGTGCCGGTCACCGAGGAAACATCGATGCGAAAGCTGTCCTTTACCTTGATAAATTGATCCAGCCCCGCCGTTTCAAAATCGCCGAACCGGGCGTTCGGGTTCTCCGTCACCCAAAGGTGATCTATGCCCGCCTTAAATGGAGCCACTGCGTTCCCCTCGTTGTCGTACTCGATCTCGATCCCCGCTGTCAATATTTCTTTTGCGAAGCGCTGTTCTGTGCTGTAAGATAACGCCCAATTCGCGGGGGTTTTGCAGTTCATTAAAGGAGGAGTATGAGGTTCACATTCAAAAGAGAGGCTTCGGTTCTGGCGGTCGTTTCTTTCGGTCTTGTTGCTTTGGGACTGATCGCGACATTTGTTCTGTGGATGTTAGGAAGAATCCCCTCCTAGCCACCGTGAGCCCCGCAAACCTGTAATACCCAAAAGGATTGGTCACCGCCCAACGCTCGCCGCTCTCGCCGCCGCCCGCCAGCCGCACAAACGCCCCGCCGATCCCACGCCCATCCGCCCTCAAAACCCGCCCCGAGATCGAAAGATTGTGGATTTTGCGAAGGCGAGCCCGTGCTGTAACATATCGCCCAAGTTTATGGCCAAGAAAAAATCTCTCAACAAGAATCTTCATGCCGCGAAAAGCTCGAAGAAGGATGAGTTTTATACGCAGCTTTCTGATATTGAAAAGGAGTTAAGGCATTACAAGGACCATTTCAAAGGCAAAGTTGTGTTGTGCAATTGCGATGATCCACGGGTGAGTAACTTCTTTCACTATTTCTCGCACAATTTCGAAGATCTAGGATTAAAGAAACTCATCACGACCTGTTACAAAAATCAGAACCGCGACCTCTTTAGCGAACACAACTCTGAAACCGCGATCTACCTTGAATACACAGGCGACCGCGACGGAAACAAAGTCCCCGACCCAGAAGAAATAGGTATCAAACCCCTAAAAGGCGACGGCGACTTCCGCAGCGACGAATGTATCGAACTCCTAAAGTCCGCCGACATCGTAGTAACAAACCCGCCGTTCTCGTTGTTTAGGGAATATGTGGAGCAGCTAATTAAGTACGAGAAGAAATTCATTATTATTGGAGCGAAAAACGCCGTCACCTATAAGGAAATCTTCGGTTTGATCAAGGACAACAAGATTTGGCTCGGAAACGGGTTTGAGCATGGAAACGCCTACTTTAAAACTCCCTACGATGACGATTACGCGGACGGAGTTCTTGATTCGGCAACGGGTCTTGTGAAATTTAGAAATGTCGGATGGTTTACTAATCTTGAACATGACAAACGACACGAAGATTTGATTCTTTATGAGAAGTACGATCCGAAGAAATACCCGACGTATGAAAACTATGATGCGATAGAAGTTTCTAGAATCAAAGATATTCCAATGGATTATGACGGTGTAATGGGCGTACCGATCACGTTTCTCGATCAACACAATCCGGAACAGTTTGAAATTGTCGGCACAACAGAATCGAACGACCGCGATAATGATTACAGGACGCGCTTTTATACGTCGCAAGAGTGCCGCGATGCGTATCAGGAACGATTCGGCAAGCCCGGAACGTACGACCTCAACGCTTCCGGTGTCGTAAACGGTATCAAGGTATTCAAGCGCGTCTTGATACGACGGAAATCAGCGGCGACACGATGATAACCCTACATATAGAACCCATCAATACATCAAGTGGCCTCGGCGTTCCATATCAGCCGTCAATGGCTTCCGGCGGCATGACGGAATATTTCGACACGAAACGCAATCCGGCGTGTATTCCCAAAATTCGGGAGGTTCAAAACAAGAAGTTCTTAATCAACTTCTTACAAAAGCTCAACTTCCCGACAAGTTTGTTTCGATCAGTAAGATGTGAACGTTTTTGTGAATGCGAGAGCGAGATGGAAGGATTCCTGCGAAAAGCTCATTGGGACTTTACGTTTGCATTTGAAATTGTCGAATTTAATCACTCCGGCCATCCTGAGTTTCAAAATATTTTTGAGCAATACTTAGCAACTCTGCCCGCATCGGCACGTGTGCATTATGAACTCGAAATAATTCAGACAAGTTATAATGATCACAACATAAATCGGTCATTCAGTCAGGATTTGAAAATTTTTGGATATGGACAATCCGAACGAGAGGCGAAAGACGCCTTTCTACGAGGTCTTAAGGATGTTGAAAATTTGTTCGCTCGCGAGAGCACTAAATGGAGTAATCAACTGACACTGGGTCTGCCGACAATTAGCTGATATGAAAATCGAACTCAAAGAGATCACAGTTCAACAACTCACCGAGGGCTATAAAGACAATAACGAAGCCGGTGTTGTTGGTTTTGGCGGGAAGCTCGATATTCGTCCGCCTTATCAGCGTGAGTTTATTTATAAAGACAAGCAACGAGACGCTGTTATCGACACCGTTAAAAAAGACTTTCCGTTGAATGTGATGTATTGGGCGGTTCGAGAGGACGGAAACTATGAGGTCATCGACGGCCAACAGCGAACGATCTCACTTTGCCAGTATGTGAACGGAGATTTTTCGTTTGAAAATCTCTACATTCACAATCTACAGGACGATAAGAAGGACCAAATCCTAAACTACAAGCTAATGGTCTATCTGTGTTCTGGAACCGATAGCGAGAAACTCGAGTGGTTCAGGACGATCAATATCGCGGGCGAAAGGCTGACGGATCAGGAGTTAAGAAATGCGGTCTATTCGGGTCCGTGGGTAACTGACGCAAAAAGGTATTTCAGTAAGACAGGCTGCCCTGCATACGGACTTGGCAGTAACTATCTAAACGGCTCGCCAATTCGTCAAGACTACCTCGAAACAGCAATCGAATGGATTTCCTCGAACAAGATCGAGGATTACATGTCGAAACATCAGCATGACCCTAATGCTCTTGCTCTGTGGGATTACTTCCAGTCCGTGATCACGTGGGTGAAAGGAACCTTTCCGGTGTATCGGAAGGAAATGAAGGGCATTGAATGGGGAAAGCTTTACAACGAATATAAGGGAAACCTCTACGACGCAAAAAAACTTGAGGCTCGTATTCTCGAACTCATCGACGACGACGAGGTCCAGAGCCATAAGGGTATCTACTCGTATATACTCACGGGCGACGAGAAGTACCTTAACCTTCGACAGTTCGACGACAAGACAAAGCGGCGTGTTTACGAACGGCAAAAGGGTCTTTGTAACGAGTGCAAGAATCCCTTTGATATCTCAGAAATGGAAGCCGACCATATCGATCCGTGGCACTCCGGCGGAAAGACGGTCGAGACAAACTGCCAGCTGCTCTGCAAGCCCGATAACCGCAGAAAGTCTGGAAAATAATTAAGAATTGAATTATTCACGAGGAACTTTATGGCTAGATGCACAGCACCGGTTCGAGGTCATCGCACAACAAGCGGTCAGGCTTCCTGTCCCGCATGCAGCAGCCGCTACGGACGAAGCTACAGGTACAATTATGGCTCATACGCGGTCCCAACGCCGTCTTATTCTCCGGCAAGGAGCGGCAGCGGGGGCTCGTCCGGTAGGAGTGTCCGCCCGCGATGGTCGCGAGCCGGATCGTCGGTGTCGTACACGCCCGCCGAAGTGATTTCACTTACGCCCGTTCGCGAAAACATTGAAAAGCGAGCGTCCCTACCTGATCTTCGAGACGTGTTTCTTTGCCACGCATGGGACGACCGTACAGGTACCGCCAAGGAATTGCACGATCTGCTTGAGGAGAGCGGCGTCTCTGTTTGGTTCAGCGAGAAGGATGTCCCGCTTGGAACGTCATTAATGCGGGAAATCGACAAGGGACTCATTAAGTCGCGAATAGGAATCGTCTTAGTAACCCCGGCGTTTCTAGAGCGCGTCAAAGGCGAGGGGATCGCCGATAAGGAGCTTTCCGCACTACTCGCTCGTGACCTTCTAGTTCCAATAGTTCATAACACGACATATGAAGCTCTCCGCGAGGTTAGTCCGTTGCTTGGGTCACGAAGCGGCCTGAACACCGCTGAAAACACAATGGACGATGTAGCTGCGAAGCTAGCCGAATTAGTTGCCCTTCAAGTGTGAATTACCCCAGAGCCCGATGTTTATTGGGTTTCGGTGAATTTTTGCGGCGACAATTGGTTTGTTGGTGAGTCGTAAACGTTTGTTGATGACCCGTCTGCACTTGTTGATGACCCGTCAGCACTTGTTGGCGACACGTCAACGGTTGTTGGCGACCCGTCAACGGTTGTTGATGACCTGTCAACGGTTGTTGGTGACCCGTCAGCATTTGTTGGCGACCCGTCAACAGGTGTTGGCGACCTGTCAATAGATGTTTTCCGGTCGTGAATAAGTGTTTTCCGGTGGTCAACAGATGTTTTCCGGTCGTCAATAAATGTTTACCGGTGAAAAATAATTGCTGACGGGACGGCAAAAAGTGTTTTCGGGCTCCGTCTTTTTCTTGGCTCATCTCTGAGCTTCCACTAAATCAAACAAAAGGAGACTTCCGAATGCCAGAAAAACCAATTCCTACAAATGAAGGTGATCTTGAGCTTTACCTCGAAAACTTATTCGAGAAGATGCCTGAATATCAAGTTCCACTCTCAATATCGGTCGCCGATATGAACCGGCTGAACAATGCCGCCACCAACTTCGACTACCTGCGAAACATTGCCAACCAGGTAAATGACGCCAAAGAGTCGTTTTCTGAATTCAAAAAAACGATGATCTACGGGCCGGAAGATGCGAGCCTGACGATGCCGATCTTTCCGGAGATCACGCTTCCCGGTGCGACCGAACCCGGAATACTCCCGTGGCTTCGCGGCTTCGTTAAACGCATCAAGGCGAACCCGAACTACACAACGCAGATCGGTGAGAACCTCGGCTTTATCGTCGATAATCCCGATCCTTTCAATCCCGGCGAAATCATCCCGGAACTGAAGATCAAGGTAATGAGCGACGACCAGATCGAGATAAAATTCTCGAAACAGGGACTCGATGCACTTCGTGTCGATTGGCGACCGGCCGGAACGGAAGATTGGCTAAGCGCCGGAGTCTTCACCTCGTCGCCCGCGATCTATCAGCACAACTCGCCGGGAAAGAATCCGCAGGCCATCGAACTCCGCGGACGGCTTCTTCAAAAGAACAATCCCGTCTCGCAGTATTCGCCGATCTATCAGGTCGTAACGAATCCGTAAAAGGAAACCAATTGGCACTTTCGGCCCGGGCAAACGCTCGGGCTTTTTCTGTCGTAGTGGAGACGGCGAGTAGTTTTCGAGTCAACTAACCTACGCATTGACTGCCAATCCACGGAAATACCGATATGTTCGAATCGCGAAGATAACCACGCCGAGACTTAAAATACTCATGAATAATCCGCCTGTCGCTCCAATTAGTGTGGCGAAAATCACGAGAAGGAAGAATAGAGAGAAGCTGAGCCCAAATGTAACCCCGAACGCTACAAAACGCTTTGAAAGGAATTCGTATTTCATGTCCGCCTGCCGAACGGCTCCAGGTAAAAGTGCGCCGCAGCGTTGGCAATCAGGAAGTCCGTAATGATGATCGATTAGGTCGCCACATTCCGAACAAAACTTCGGCAATTTCGTTGCGTTTTTCATAATGACCCGAATATTACAGCGAAATCTAATCGTCGTAAAGTTTACTCGACGCCGCGTTTATTGATGAGGCGATGCGGCGGATTCGTTCCTCGCGGGTGTGATGGAAGCGGCCGTGCCGGTCGGCAACACACTCGGAACGCTCGCAACGCCCGAGGTTCCGACGCCCGAGACGGCGTACGAGTATCTTGTCGATCTCGGCGTTCTGCTCGACGAGGCGAACGCGCCGATCGAGAGCCGGTTCGTCGTCGTCCCTGCATGGTTCCACGGAATGCTGCTCAAGGACGACCGCTTCGTCGCGGCCGGCACGCTCCGTTCGGACCGCAGCCTCGGAAACGGGCAGGTCGGCGAGGCGGCGGGCTTCACCATTCTGAAGTCGAACAACGTCCCGAACACGGCCGGCGCTCAATACAAGATCATCGCCGGCCACTCGGTAGCGACAAGCTACGTTGAGCAGATCCTCGACCTGCAGGCATATAAGCCGGAGTCGCGGTTCGGCGATGCCGTTAAGGGCCTGCATGTTTACGGAGCTAAGGCCGTAAGGCCGACGGCCCTCGCAATGCTGATCGCTAACAAAGAGTAACACCCGCACCGAGGCTGTCTGATAACCAGGACCTGAAGCTCGGCCTTCTCTGCGGAAACCTCCGCGGCCTCTGCGTTGAGATATTTTTAACGCAGAGTTCACTGAGACCTTCGCGGAGATCGCTGAGCTTACATTGCAGGTGGCAGGCAAACACCGCCTGTGATCCAACGGTTTTTCAGACAGCCCTTTTTATCGACAGGAGAAACTATGACACCGACCGAAAAATTGAAACTGCTCGCCGCCTGGGACACCGAGCCCGTGCTGACCGAGACCGAGATCGCCGACTTGCTCGCCGATGCCGCCGTTGCCGATGGCGACGGGCTCGCACCCGAGGACGAAGAGTGGACGCCGACCTACAACATCAACAAGGCCGCCTCGGCGGCGTGGCTCATCAAGGCCGGCCGAGCCTCGGCGCTGACCGAGATAGACCCGCCCGAGAGCGGGATCGTGACCGCAAAGGTTTTCGAAAACTGCTTTCGGATGGCAGCTATCTTTCGCGACCGGACTCGCGGAACCGTTTCATTTGGCCCATAGTCCCGGCTGTTACCTTTAGTTTCCGGCCGTGCTTGAACATCGGCGGCCGAGAAAAGGCCCGCTCATTTGAACGGGCCTCGTTTTTTGGGCTACTGAAGGGTCGTTAGTCCCTTGGCTCTGTGTTCCACCAGTATTGCGGCGGAAGCGGCTTCTGGGTCGGCCAGATCTGGTTCAGTGTCTCGGCCTCGTAAAGCTCGCCGCCCTTCATTACGTGGCTGATCGAATCGGTGTTGCGGATATCGGTCAGCGGGTTCTTGTCCATCACGATCAGGTCGGCGATCTTGCCCGTCTCGAGCGAACCGAGGTCGCGCTCGAGCCCGATGGCCTCCGCGCCAAAGATCGTCGCGACACGGAGCGTGTCCATCGTGGACATTCCGCCCGACTGCATCGCCCAGATCTCCCAGTGAACACCGAGCCCCTGAAGCTGGCCGTGGCCGCCGATGCCTGCACGCCCGCCTGCTTTTACAACTTCGTTCGCACCGGTGGCGATCTGCTTAAAGCTGTACTCCTCCGGCCGGAACCATTGACTGCGGCGGCGGAGCATTCCGTTAAGAAGTTCACGTGGAATGTATCGCGCCAGCCGCTTGTTACCGAGCACTTCCGTATTTTGGAAGTAATAGTTCTCCGCCCATGGCCCGCCGTAAGCGACGAGGATCGTCGGTGTGTAGAACGTCTGCGTTTGGGCAACAAGCTCGATCACATCCTTATAAACCGGCTGCAGCGGGAGCGAATGTTCGTGTCCGGAATAGCCGTCGATCATCTGCGAGAGGTTGAGCTTCATGTCGAGCGCACCCTCGGTGGTCGGCGAGATCTTGTTGTCGTAACAGGCCATCGCGACCCACTGCCGGACGTTGCGGTCGCCGACGACGTACTGCTTGAGAGTGTCGGTCTGATATGCATCGCGGTACCGCTTGATGTAAAGATCCGCAGCCTCCTTGCTGTCGATGCCGACGC
>ERZ761602.6736-NODE-6736-length-12637-cov-5.244317_pt1 | contig 12637 bp, 15 predicted proteins | sample MGYA00512165_ERZ761602 | MGnify/ENA primary metagenome ERZ761602 (study PRJEB28899, sample SAMN02445085) | bioreactor sludge metagenome | biome: EBPR sludge; isolation source: Thorneside wastewater treatment plant | place: Australia: Brisbane, Thorneside... | reverse complement strand
GGTGATGAACGGCGCCCACCGCGCGCTGGTCGACCTGCGCAGCCAGGGCGTGATCGGCGCCATCGGCGTGGGGCTCAACGAGGCGGACATGTCGGCCCGCTTCGTGCGCGCCGGGGATTTCGACTGCGTGCTGCTGGCCGGGCGCTACACGCTGCTGGAGCAGCGGGCGCTCGACGATTTCCTGCCGCTCTGCGAACAGCGCGATGTCGGCGTGATCATCGGCGGAGCATTCGGAAAGATTGTTGATTCGATGGTTACCGACCTGATCATGCCAATCGTAGGAGCTGTTTTCGGCAAGCTCGATTTCACCAATCTATTCGTCGTACTAGGAACTGCTCCCGAGGGAACTGTCCGAACGCTGGAAGCCTTGAAGAAAGCCGGGGTTCCTGTGTTCGCGTATGGCAGTTTCATTACGACGGCGGTCAACTTTGTCATCCTCGCCTTCATCATTTTCCTGATGGTCAAGCAGATGAATCGCCTTCGCCGCGAGGTACCTGCAGCGCCGCCTGCGCCACCCGCCGCTCCTCCGGAAGACGTCGTTCTGCTCCGGGAAATCCGGGACGCGATTCGCAGCCGGTAAGCTGAAACGACAGTTCCAGTAAAACGCCGGGGCAGTCTCCTCTCGTCAGTTCGTCGGGACACCACGCAGCCCCACGAAATCCCGGGCCATCCGAATCGCCTCGATCAGACTGTCGGGCTTGGCGACTCCTCTGCCCGCAATATCAAAGGCAGTGCCATGGTCCGGGCTTGTGCGTACGAACGGTAGACCCAGGGTCACATTGACACCCTCGTCCACGCCAAGGTACTTCACAGGAATCAAACCTTGGTCGTGGTACATCGCAATCACCACATCAAACTCGCCACGTTTCCCTGCAGCGGCCCGAGCCCGCATGAACACGGTGTCTGGAGAAATGGGTCCGATTGCGTCGACGCCGATTTCCCGGGCGGCGGCAACGGCCGGAATGATCTGTTCAATTTCCTCCCGACCAAAACGCCCGCCTTCACCGGCATGCGGATTCAATCCCGCAACAGCAATTCGGGGGCGACGTTGTAGCAGTCCGCCGACAGCTTTGTGCGCTATTCGAAGTGTTTCCAATATTTCGTCCTGTCGTACTGCGTCAATGGCTTCGCTTAGAGGCACATGAATGGAAACCAGAATCGTGCGGAGTTCACGGTTCGCCAGCATCATCCGGACCGGCAATTCGGACGGCGAAACTCCCAAAGACCTTGCAGCGATTGCTTGGAGCATTTCCGTATGGCCCGGGAAGCGGCAATACGGTTCGCCCGCCGCAGCCAAGGCTTCCTTGTGCATTGGGGCAGTGACGATAGCTGACACCGCCCCGCTCAGCGCGGCCTGTGCCGCCCATTCCACTGCGCTCGCCGCATAGGCGCCGGCTGCAGCGCTGACCACCCCCATTTGGTAGTCGATATCAATTTCGGTGGTTTGAAGAACCGCAATACACCGCGGCGGCAGAGCCAAGGCTTGCTGCGGGTCGTCAATGACGACGACAGGCATGTCTACAGAGAACCCGGCGCGAAGTGCGGCGCGACGCATCACCTGCGGATGGCCGATGACGAAACAGTCCTGGGTGATTTGCGGACATTTTTCGAATGCCTTGGCAATGATTTCCGGACCTACCCCCGCTGGATCTCCGGGTGTGAGGACGATCGGGCGTTTGAGATGACTCATGCAGGGTTCTCGATGTCGATGAAGCGGTGCGAGATTCCCAGCTGGCGGGCAGCCTCTGCCGCAATCGCCGGAGCCCCATAGCGCTCGGAGGCATGGTGGCCACAGGCAAGAAACGCAATGCCTGTCTCACGGGCCAGATGAGCCTGAGGTTCAGAGATCTCACCGGTGATGAACGCATCGGCCCCTGCGGCGATTGCTGATTCAAAATAGCCTTGCGCTCCACCGCTGCACCATGCCAACCGGCGAATGGGGCGTCCGTCACCTTCGACGCACACAACCTGTCGCCCAAGCGACGCGGTAACGGTTGACGCCAATTCGCGGGCATCCCGAAAAAAACCATGGCCGCTTCTTTCGCCAAGGAATCCCAGATCCTGATCGCCGAATCGGCTGTGAGCGTCCAACCCGAGCACACGTCCAAGCTGCGCATTGTTGCCCCATTCACCATGCCCATCCAATGGCAGGTGATAGGCAAACAGGTTGACGTCATGGGCCAGAAGCAAGGCAAGTCGCCTTTTCATCCATCCGACAACGCGGCCGTCGTATCCGCGCCAGAACAGCCCATGGTGCACGATAATGGCGTCGGCTTCCCATTCAATCGCCGCCTCGATCAGCGCCAGACTGGCCGTCACACCCGACACGAGGCGTGCAACCCGGGATTTGCCCTCGACCTGCAGGCCATTGGGCCCATAGTCCTTGAAAAGGTCTGGTTGCAGCCAGTTGTCGAAGGTTGCAAGCAATGTGTTGCGTTCCGTATATCGCATGGTGAGCTCTTCGAGTTTGGCGCGTTCAAATGTGAATTGTCGGTGGCTTTCAGGGACAATCGTGACATGAAGCGCGTCTGGATATTGTTCTCTCAAGCGGTAACCGTTGCCCTTGCAGTCTATTTTGTGGTGAGCACGCTGAAGCCAGCATGGGTAATGCAGCCAGCTGCCGGCACGATCGGTTCAGTGTCCATCCTTCAGGCGCCCGTACCTGCTCCTGTGCCCGCTGCGGACGGCACGTTTCGCGCAGCGGCCAAGCGCGCTGCACCGGCTGTCGTCAGCATCAATACGAGCAAGGCCGCACGCACGGGGCCTCACGGCGCGGATCCATGGTTTCGGTTTTTTTTCGGCGATCAGGACAATCAGGCACAGGCAGGTCTGGGCAGCGGGGTAATCGTTAGCCCCAATGGATACATCCTCACCAACAACCATGTGGTGGAAGGGGCCGATGAGATCGAGGTGGTCCTCAATGACAGCCGCACCGTCCGGGCCCGAATCGTTGGCACCGATCCTGATACCGATCTCGCCCTACTGAAAATCGAACTCGAGCGCCTGCCGGTGATCGTGATTGGAAACTCCGACCAGTTGCAGGTCGGCGATCAGGTTCTCGCCATCGGTAATCCTTTTGGCGTGGGCCAAACCGTCACAGGGGGAATCGTCAGTGCACTCGGACGCAGCCAACTGGGTATCAATACGTTCGAAAACTTCATTCAGACCGATGCGGCCATCAATCCGGGCAACTCCGGCGGCGCGCTGGTCGACACCAGTGGCAACCTGATGGGCATCAACACCGCAATCTATTCGAGATCCGGAGGGAGCATGGGGATCGGATTTGCCATTCCCGTGTCCACAGCCCGTATGGTTATGGACAGCATCATTCGTGACGGACAGGTTACACGAGGATGGATTGGAGTCGAACCCGCAGATCTTTCCGCCGAGGTCGCTGAGGCGTTCGGAGTGAAAGCAACTCAGGGGGTAATCATCACCGGCGTGATGCAAAATGGGCCTGCGGCAAAGGCCGGTCTGCGCCCAGGTGACGTCATCGAAGGTGTCGCCGGGCACCCGGTCACGAGCGTGGGCGAACTGCTGACCCGGGTGGCGGCGCTCAAACCCGGGGTTTCCGCTCGTTTTGACGTCGACCGGCGCGGGCAGAAAGTCGGCTTGGATATCGTCCCGGGGGTACGTCCCCGTCCACGCGAACAGCGGCAACGCTGATCCAGCCACTGTGACTGCGCGTTCCCCAGCGTAGGCAACGATAGCATGGGTTTTCGGCTGCCCCCTCCCCAAAGTGCGTGCCTGTCCGATCAGGCGTGGGGTGGCGCTTGGGTGTGCTTGATGAACAGTTGAGCCGCCCAGATTCCGACTTCGTAGAGCAGACACATCGGAATGGCCAGGGCGAGTTGAGATACCACGTCCGGTGGCGTCACAATCGCCGCGATCACAAAAGCCAATACGATGAAATAGCCACGGAAATCGCGCAGCTTCTCCACCGTTACAAGCCCCATTCGAGCAAGGACGACCACGGCGACCGGAACTTCAAAAGCAAGGCCAAAGGCGAGAAACATCGACAGCACAAAGCTCAGGTAAGCCTCGATATCCGGTGCGGCTGTGATGCTCTTGGGTGCAAAGCCCTGAATGAAGCTGAACACCTGTCCAAAGACCAGAAAATAACAAAAGGCCACGCCAACAAAAAACAGCAGCGTGCTGGAGATGACCAAGGGCATGACCAGCTTTTTCTCATGGGAATAAAGGCCCGGAGCCACAAAGGCCCAAACCTGGTAAAGAACAACCGGCAGTGCGATCAGAAACGCCGTCATCAGCAATATCTTCAACGGCACCATGAATGGCGAGATGACTGACGTGGCAATCATCGTCGCCCCTTTGGGCAGATGGGCGACCAGCGGTGCGGCAAGAATGTCGTAGAGTTGACCAGGGCCCGGATACAGTGCGAGCACAATGGCCACGAGGGCTACAGCGACCAAGGCTCGAATCAGACGGTCGCGTAACTCGACGAGATGCTGCACAAAGGGCTGTTCAGTCCCCGCCAGTTCGTCTTCAGGTTTGTTGTTTTCGGCCATGGACCAGATTGTGCGTTGCGAAGTCGCGGGCGTCGAACGGCACTATCAGGGCCGCCCGGTTCGCCCACGCGCATCGCGCGTGGGGCATTCAGTTGATTTTTTTGGGCCGATAGCGCGCCACCCGGGCTGCTCCGGACTGCGCTTTGGTTCGAATTCCGTTGCGCGATTTGTACCATTGAGGGGTCGATCCGCGTTTCAGACGCCATTTCTTTCCGGGGTTGCGATAGCTCGGCGCCGCTGGCTCCCAGGATGAGGACGTGGTCGATGACTCCAGCCCCGCCGTCGTCTCCGACCACTGCTTTTCGAAATCAGTCGATGCGTTGTGGACCGTCTGCTCCACGTCACGCGCAGCGCCTTCCACAGACTCCTTCATTTTGCGAAGCTCGTCGAGTTCCATCGACCGGTTGACCTCTGCCTTGACGTCCGCGACATAGCGCTGCGCCTTTCCGAGCAAGGTACCAATGGTCCGCGCGACTTTGGGTAGCTTTTCCGGACCGATGACGACCAGCGCGACAGCGCCGATCAGCACCATCTTCGACAAGCCGAGATCAATCACAGTAGGTCAACCCGCTGCGGGCCCAAACGGTTCAAAGCTTGGTCTTGGCTTCGACGTCGATGGTGGTCTTTTCCGACGTTGCGGCGTTGGCCACTTGTCCAGCCGGTGCCGCAGCGGTCTTGTCGTCCGTCGTTGTGCCGTCCTTCATCCCGTCCTTGAAGCCCTTCACTGCACCTCCGAGGTCGGATCCGATGTTTTTCAGCTTCTTGGTGCCGAACACCATGACCACAATCAGCAGCACGATCAACCAGTGCCAGATGGAAAAAGTACCCATGGATAACTCCTAACGAATGTTCTCGATTCTAGTCGGGTGCCGTGAAAGCCCCCCGTCAGTCAGGGGCGTTCAGCCACGCACCCAGGGGCGGGGCCCCCCCATGACATGGACGTGGAGGTGATGCACCTCCTGGCCACCTTCTACCCCGGTATTGGCAACGATGCGGAAACCGCCGTCAGGATAAGCGCGACAACCTTGTTCGAGTGCCAGTCTGGGTGCCAGAAGCATCATCTTGCCCATAAGACGCTCATGCTCAGGACCCAACTGGGCCATGGAAGGAATATGTAACTTGGGCACCATGAGGAAATGGACTGGTGCCCACGGCTTGATGTCATGAAAAGCGAAGATGTCGTCATCTTCGAACACCTTCCTCGACGGTATCTGGCCGGCAATGATCTTGCAAAAAAGGCAGTTTGGGTCGTGCATGGAATCTCCAGGAATGGGCGGCGACCCACAGGGGTCATCCGTGGCCTAACGCCTGATCTTTGTTCATCGCCACCATGCCACGAACAATCCGATACAGGAACCACAGCGAAATGAGGGCCCAGGCAAGCGCGCCGGGCAAATACAACAACAGAAAGAGGGGTGCCGTGAGCACATACAACAGGCCGGCCCACAGGACCGAACGAATCCGCCATCGGAAATGACTCTCCTGCCAACTGCCCAGAGCGTCGGATTTTTTCACCAGGTCAATGATCAGCGCCACCAGCAACAGGCCGGCACCGACCTGGGCACCCGGCACCACAGCGGCCACAGCGACGATCAGGTGCAGCAGGTAACTGATCCAGCCGACCGTTTTCAGGGAATCCTGCGCTTCGGTATTCATTCGCCGGCTCCTTCGCGCGCCTGCGCCTTGCGCAGCGCCTTTTCCTCGATGCCACTGGTGCCTTCCCGGCGCTCCAGCTCGGCGACCACATCCGCCGGCGTCAGCCCGTAATGGGCCAGCGCGATCATCGAGTGGAACCAGAGGTCCGCCACTTCATAGACGATCTTCGCGCGGTCCGCGCCGTGGTCGGCGTCCTTGGCCGCCATCACAACCTCGGTGGCTTCCTCGCCAATTTTCTTCAGGAAGGCGTCCGGCCCTTTGTGCAGCAGGCGTGCAACATAGCTGGCCGACGGGTCGCCGCCGTTCGCGGGCTTGCGGCTTTCGATCACGGCCGCCAGGCGTGCCAGGGAATCGTTGGAGGACATGGACTTATCTGTAGATGGTTTCCGGGTCTTTCAAGACCGGTTCGACAACATGCCAGGCCCCATTGTCGTAGCGCTGGAAGAAACAGCTGTGACGGCCGGTGTGGCAGGCGATGCCGGGTTCGTGCCCCTGCTGGGTTACCTTGAGCAAGATCACGTCGTTGTCGCAGTCGAGGCGGATGTCGTGCACCGTCTGCACATGGCCGGACTCTTCGCCTTTGAACCAGAGCTTGCCGCGGGATCGGCTGAAGTACACCGCCCGCCCCAGTTCCGCCGTTTGCTGCAGGGCTTCGCGGTTCATCCAGGCAAACATCAGCACGTCGCCCGTGGCGACTTCCTGTGCAATCACCGGGACCAGCCCCTGGGCGTCCCATTTCACGTTGTCGAGCCAGTTCATGGAGAGATTGTCGGCGATCCGGTCAGGCACTCAGTTTTGATAGCAGACAATGACCGTTTGACGATGGGAAACGGCCAATATCGCTCAGAAACGGACTGGAATACCCCGTTCCGCCATGCGCGCCTTGGCCTGGGCCACCGTGTATTCGCCATAGTGAAAGATGCTGGCTGCCAGCACCGCGTCCGCGCCGCCCAGCCGGATGCCATCGGCCAGGTGGTCCAGGTTGCCGACGCCGCCGGAGGCAATCACCGGCACGTCCACCGCGTCGCTGACGGCGCGGGTCAGGTCCAGGTCGAAGCCGGCCTTGGTGCCGTCGCGGTCCATGCTGGTCAGCAGGATTTCGCCGGCGCCATGCTCCGCCATCTGGCGCGCCCAGGCGACGGCGTCGAGGCCGGTGTTCTTGCGCCCGCCGTGGCTGTAGACATCCCAGCCTTCGCCGCGGTCCAGCAGATCTGTGCCAAAGCGCCGCTTGGCGTCGATCGCGACCACGATGCACTGCGCACCGTACTTGGCCGATGCATCACGGATGACCTGCGGGTTGGCGATGGCTGCCGAATTGAAGCTGGTCTTGTCGGCACCGGCGTTCAGCAGGCGGCGCACATCATCCACGGTGCGCACCCCGCCACCCACCGTGAGCGGAATGAACACCTGGCTGGCCACCGCCTCGATGATGTGCAGGATCAGGTCGCGCCCGTCGCTGGTGGCCGTGATGTCCAGGAACGTGAGTTCGTCGGCACCCTGTTCGTTGTAACGGGCGGCAATTTCAACCGGGTCGCCCGCGTCGCGCAGTTCGACGAAGTTGACGCCCTTGACCACGCGGCCACCGGTCACGTCCAGGCAGGGAATGATGCGTTTGGCCAGCATCAGGCACCCAGCTCGTCGGCACGGGTCTGTGCCGCGGCAAAGTCCAGATCGCCCGAGTAGATGGCCCGGCCGCAGATGACACCCTCGACGCCCTCGTCTTCCACGGCGCACAGGGCCTCGATGTCGGCCATGTTGGACAGCCCCCCCGATGCAATGACGGGAATCGTCAGGGCCTGGGCCAGCTTGACGGTGGCCTCGATGTTGATGCCCGACAGCATGCCGTCACGGCCGATGTCGGTGTAGATGATGGATTCGACGCCCCAGTCTTCGAATTTCCTGGCCAGGTCGACCACTTCATGGCCGGTCAGCTTGCTCCAGCCGTCGGTGGCCACCTTGCCGTCCTTGGCGTCGAGGCCGACGATGATGTGCCCGCCGAAGGCGGTGCAGGCGTCTTTCAGAAAACCGGGATTCTTGACCGCCGCCGTGCCGATGATCACGTAGCGCAGGCCGCTGTCGATGTACTTTTCGATGGTGTCCAGATCCCGGATACCACCGCCGAGTTGCACCGGAATGTCTGCGCCCACCTCTTTCAGGATGGACCGGATGGCGGTGAAATTCTGTGGCTTGCCCGCAAACGCGCCGTTCAGATCCACCAGGTGCAGACGGCGGGCCCCTTTGTCGAGCCAGTTGCGGGCCATGGCGGCAGGGTCTTCGCCGAAGGTGGTGGCCTGGTCCATGTCGCCCTGCTTGAGGCGCACGCAGTGGCCGTCCTTGAGATCGATCGCGGGAATGAGAAGCATGATGGGTTCGGGGAAAAGGGCTTCGACTGGCTCAGCCCGAACGGAAAAGGAAGATCAGGGATTCCAGTGCAGGAAGTTGCGGTACAGCGCCAGCCCCTGCTCGGCACTTTTTTCCGGATGGAACTGGGTGGCGAAAATATTATCCCGCGCGACGGCGGCGGTAAAGCGCCCGCCATAGTCGGCTTCGCCGGCGGTGTGGCGTGTTTCCGACGGACGTGCGTAGAAGCTGTGCACAAAATAAAACCAGCTGCCGTCGGGCACCGATCCCCAGACCGGGTGCCGCCCCTGACCGTGGTCCCTCTGGAACACCTGGTTCCAGCCCATCTGCGGCACCTTGTAGCGGCTGCCGTCAGGCTGCGTGCGGCCCGCCAGGTCAAACTTGCGGACCTCGCCACCGATCAGGCCAAGACCTGGCGTGTCGCCCTCGGCGCTGTGATCCAGCAACATCTGCATGCCGACACAGACGCCGAACAGCGGCTTGTTGGCAGCCGCCTGCAGCACAGCCTCCTGCAGGCCGGACGCGCGCAGTTCGCGCATGCAGTCGGGCATGGCGCCCTGCCCCGGCAGCACCACGCGCTGTGCGGCGTACACCGCCTCGGGGTCGGCGGTCACGACCGCCTGCCAGCCACTGCCCTGCGCTGCATGGATCACGGCCTGCGCGACGGAGCGCAGGTTGCCCATGCCGTAATCGACCACCGCCACGGTTTTTACTTCGTTATTCATAGCAAACAATGACCGGATGACGCTGGGTCCGTGCCATTTTCAATCAGAAAAGCTCAAAGCGAGCCTTTGGTGGACGGAATCTGGCCTGCCGTGCGAGGGTCGAGCTCCAGTGCCGCCCGCAGCGCGCGCGCAAAGGCCTTGAACACCGTCTCGGCCTGGTGGTGGGCATTGACGCCACGCAGGTTGTCGATGTGCAGGGTCACGCCGGCGTGGTTGACGAAGCCCTGGAAAAACTCGTGGGTCAGCTGGGTGTCGAAGCCGCCCACCATGCCGCTGGTGAACGGAATGTTCAGCACCAGCCCTGGTCTCCCGGAAAAATCGATCACGACACGGGACAGCGCCTCGTCCAGCGGCACATAGGCATGGCCATAGCGACGGATGCCCTTCTTGTCGCCCACCGCCTGCGCCACGGCCTGGCCCAGGGTGATGCCCACGTCTTCCACGGTGTGGTGGCCGTCGATGTGCAGGTCGCCCTGGCACTGGATGTCCAGGTCGATCAGCCCGTGGCGTGCGATCTGGTCCAGCATGTGGTCAAAAAAACCGATGCCGGTGGAGAGGCGGGACTGGCCGCTGCCGTCCAGATTCAGGCGGACGGTGATGGCGGTTTCGGCGGTCTTGCGGGAGACGTCGGCGGTGCGTGCGGTCATAGGGCGGCTTTCAGCGCGGCCAGCAACTGGGCGTTCTCATCGGCGGTGCCGACGGTCAGGCGCAGGCAATTGGCCAGCAACGGGTGCATTTTAGAAACGTTCTTCACCAGCACCCCGCGCGCCTTGAGGCCGTCGAAGGCCCTCTGGGCGTCGGGCACCCGAACCAGGATCATGTTGGCGTCGCTCGGGAACGGGTGCACGCCCGGCAGCGCCGTCAGCCCCTCGGTCAGGGCGGCGCGCTGGGCGCGGATGTCGGCCGCCTGGGCGGCGAACACGTCTGCGTGCTCCAGCGCGAACAACGCGCATTCGTAGTTGAGGACACTCACGTTGTACGGCGGGCGCACCTTGTCGATTTCGGCGATCAGCTCTTTCGGGCCCAGCATGTACCCGAGTCGAACGCCGGCCAGCCCGAATTTGGACAGCGTGCGCATCAGCAGCACATGGCTGTGGCGGGCGATCCGGTCGATGTAGCTGCGCGACGCAAAGGGCTGGTAGGCCTCGTCCATGACCACCAGGCCCCCGTGGGCGCCTTGGGCTTGCACGATCGCCTCGATGGTTTCGTCGTCCCAGAGATTGGCGGTGGGGTTGTTCGGATAGGCCAGGTAAACGATGGAAGGACGGTGGGCCGCCATCGCGTCCAGCATGGCCGCGCGGTCGAGCTCAAAGTCGGCCGTCAGCGGCACCCCGTGAAAGGCCAGCCCCTGCAACTGCGCACTCATGGCATACATCACAAAACCAGGCAGCGGCGCCAGGATCGATGCGCCCGGCACGTCGCACGCCATCGCGAGCAGCGAAATCAGCTCGTCCGAACCGTTGCCCAGCATCAGGTCGAAGCCTTCCGGCAGGCCTGCATGCCGCGCCAGCGCGTCGCGCAGGTCGTTGACCCGCCCGTCCGGGTAGCGGTTCAGGGCCAGCGAGCCCAGGCGCCGGCCCAGCGCCTGTTGCAACTCGGGCGGCAGGCGGTGCGGGTTCTCCATCGCATCGAGCTTGACCATGCCGGCCGATTCCTGGACCGCATAGGCGTGCATGCCCAGCACGTCCTGGCGGATGCGTTTCAGAAGCTGGGGACTGACGGCGCTCATCGGGGATCTCTCATCGGGGGAACGGGCGACAGCCGCAATTCGGCCGCACGGGCGTGGGCCTGCAGACCTTCGCCGTAGGCCAGCTCGGCGGCCACGGTGCCCAGCTGCTGGGCGCCAGCAGCGCTGACCTCGATCAGGCTGCTGCGTTTCTGGAAGTCGTAGACCCCCAGCGGGGAACTGAACCGTGCCGTGCCGGACGTCGGCAGCACATGGTTGGGGCCGGCGCAATAGTCGCCCAGCGATTCGCTGGTGTAGGCGCCGAGAAAAATGGCTCCCGCGTGGCGCAGCAGCGGCTCCCAGCGGTGCGGATCGCGGCTGGACACCTCGAGGTGCTCCGGAGCGATGCGGTTGCTGATCGCGCAGGCCTCTTGCATGTCGCGGGTGAGGATCAGCGCGCCACGGTCCGTCAGGCTCTTGGCAATGATGCCGGCGCGCGGCATGGTAGGCAGCAGGCGGTTGATCTCTGCCTGCACGGCGTCGATGAAGGTGGCATCGGGGCACAGCAGGATGCTTTGCGCCAGCTCGTCGTGTTCCGCCTGGGAAAACAGGTCCATCGCCACCCATTCCGCCGGTGTGGTGCCGTCCGCCAGCACCAGGATTTCACTCGGCCCGGCGATCATGTCGATGCCCACGGTGCCGAACACATGCTTCTTGGCACTGGCCACGTAGGCGTTGCCCGGTCCCGTGATCTTGTCCACCTTGGGCACGGTCCGGGTCCCGTAGGCCAGGGCGGCGACCGCCTGCGCACCACCGATGGTGAAGGCCCGGGTCACGCCGGCCACATGGGCGGCCGCCAAAACCAGTTCGTTGCGTTCACCGCGCGTGGCCGTGGCAGTACCGGTGCCGCCGGTGGCGACACTGCCCCGCACCGGGGTCGGCACCACCATGATGATTTCGCCCACCCCGGCGACATGGGCCGGCACGGCGTTCATGATCAGGCTGGAGGGGTAGGCCGCCTTGCCACCGGGCACGTAGATGCCGACCCGGTCCAGCGGGGTCACCTTCTGGCCCAGCAAGGTGCCGTCTTCGTCCCGGTAGGTCCAGCTTTCGCCCGACGCTTTCTTCTGCGCCTCGTGGTAGGTGCGCACGCGGCGCGCGGCGCGCTCCAGCGCGTCGCGTTGCGCGGCCGGTAACTGGTCAAAAGCCGCCTTGAAATCGGCCTGCGTCAACTCCAGTTCGGCCATCGAAGCCACCCGCAGGCCGTCAAACCGGGCGGTGTATTCCATGACCGCGACATCGCCGCGTTCGCGCACATCGGCCAGGATGTCGGCCACACGTCCCTCGATGGCCACGTCCGTGTCGGCAGACCAGTGCAGCCGCCGCTGGAATTCGGCCTCGAAGGACGGATCGGCCGTGGACAGGCGCAAGGGGGTTGCCGTCATCGCCATGGCTTCAGTCCTTCGCCACTGCGCCCGCAAAGGCGTCGATGATGCGCCGGATGGACGCCTGCTTGAGTTTGAGCGCGGCCTGGTTCACGACCAGCCGGGAACTGATGTCCATGATGCGCTCGACTTCGACCAGGTTGTTGGCCTGCAGGGTCTTGCCGGTGGACACGAGATCCACGATCGCGTCCGCCAGCCCCGTCAGCGGCGCCAGTTCCATGCTGCCGTAGAGCTTGATCAGGTCCACGTGCACGC
>ERZ761602.6735-NODE-6735-length-12637-cov-9.499046_pt1 | contig 12637 bp, 11 predicted proteins | sample MGYA00512165_ERZ761602 | MGnify/ENA primary metagenome ERZ761602 (study PRJEB28899, sample SAMN02445085) | bioreactor sludge metagenome | biome: EBPR sludge; isolation source: Thorneside wastewater treatment plant | place: Australia: Brisbane, Thorneside... | reverse complement strand
GGGCGGGGCTCACCCGAGCGACTTGTGGGTAATGATGAGCGCGAGCGGGGGGAGGTGCCGAGCGCAGCGAGGCGGAGGGGGGTCGTCCTGCCCCCCCCCGCTGTTTTCAGATAGACCTCGCGGATGCTGCTCATCCTCGCCCTCACCTCTCTCAGCCTCGCCACGCCCAGCCTGGACCGCCTCGCCAGCGCCAACGGCTTCGGGGTGCTGCTGGTCATCGACGACCACGACGGCGGCCCGGCCCTGGTCGACTTCCGGGACCGGATCTACCAGCAGTACAGCGCCGACGACGACCCGGTCTGGGACCTGATGTACGACGCGCGCTTCGGCATCGTCGACGAGGACGGCGCCGCCTGGCTCACGGGCGGCACGGGGCCGACGATCCGCAACGGCACGGGCATCATCGAGGTCGACCGCAGCCGCGGGGACCTGGCGATCACCGAGCTGGCCTTCGCCCCGATGGACCTGGGCTGGCCCGGCTACGTCCACCTGCTCCGGGTTCGTAACGAGGGCAGCGCCCCCGCCGAGGTCGAGCTGTTCAGCCTGGCCAACTTCCACCTCGGAGACGACCGCGCCGGCGTGGCCTTCGGGGACGAGTCCATCGCGGTCGACGGGAGCTGGATGCTGGAGCACGGCACCGGCACCGGCCTGGGCATGGCGGTGGCCAGCCTCTCGACGCCCAGCTCCTGGTCCTGCGACCAGGTCTGGACCCGCCTGACGACCGAGGGCACATTCGACAGCCGCTGCGGCTCGACGGACTCGCCCTGGATCAACGACGACCAGGTCGGTGGCTGGCAGTGGAGCCCCGGAGCCCTGGAGCCCGGCGAGGAGGCCTGGGTCGGCGTGGTCGCCGGGTTCTACGACACCAGCGACCCCTACTACGCCCGCCTCGCGCTGGAGAGCTGGACCGCCGGCCGCGACCCGGAAGCGATCCTGGCCGCCGAGGAGGCCGGCTGGGAGGCCTTCCACGCCTCCGTCCGCCTGCCGGAGACAAGCAGCGACGACGAGCTGGCGGTCTACCGGCAGAGCCTCGCCTCCCTGCGCATGGCCCAGGTCCGCGAGGACACCGACGCCTACGGTCAAATCCCGGCCAGCCTGCCCGCCGCGGTCTCGGCGCCGGACGGCTCCTTCGGCCACCTGTGGAACATCACCTGGGTGCGCGACGGGGCCTACGCGATCGTCGCCCTCTCCCAGGCCGGCCTCCACGACGAGGCCCGCGACGCGCTGTCCTTCCTGCTCCAGGGCAAGGCCGGCGACTACGCCCACCTGGTCGGCCGGGACTACGGGCTCAGCGTCTGCCGGCTGTACGGGGACGGCAGCGAGTGGTCCGACGACGACGGCAGCGGACCCAACGTCGAGCTGGACAACTTCGGACTGCTGCTCTGGGCCGTCGGCGAGCACTGGCGCCAGAGCGGCGACGACACCCTCATCCGCGAGAAGCAGCTCCTGCTCTTCGCGGGCATCGCCGATGTGCTGGTCGAGGTCCAGGGGGACGACGGCCTGCTGATGGCCGACAGCTCCATCTGGGAGCGCCACTGGAACGGCAACCAGCAGCAGTTCACCTACACCCAGACCTGGGCCCAGCGGGGGCTGGTCGAGGCCGCCGCGATGGCCTCGCACCTGGGCGAGGGGGGCCGGGCGACCACCTACACGCTGGCGGCCGAGGCGCTGGGCGAGGGCATCTGCGAGCAGCTCGTGGACGGAGACGGGGTGCTGGCGGCCAGCGCCGAGCAGCTCCGCCTGGGCTCCGGCTACCTGGACCTCGCCGCCGTCGACGCCTTCAACAACGGGAGCCTGGACGCCGCGGGCCCCCAGGGGCTGGCCTCGCTCGAGGCCTGGCGGGCCGGCCTCGCCACCCCGGCGGGAGGTCTCGCCCGCAACGACGACGGCGACAGCTACGACCAGCAGGAGTGGGTCTGGGCCGATCTGCGTACGGCGCAGGCCCTGCGGCGCGCCTGCCTGGAGGACGAGGCCCAGGCCATCGAGGACCGCCTGACCGCCCTGGCGGTCGAGAACCAGTGGACCATCCCCGAGCTGCTGGGTCCTGACGACGCCAGCTACCGCGGCCCCGCGCCGATGATGGGCTTCGGCGCCGGTCTGTACATGATCAACCTGCTGGGCCGTGAGGAGGCCCTCGCCGACTGCGCCGACGGGGTGGGGGCGACCTGCCCGGGCGGCGACGACACGGGCAGCCCCGATGGAGGGAGCAGCGACGGGGGCGGCAGCGACGGCGGGAGCGGCGACGGCGGGGAGAGCGACGGCGGAGAGAGCGACGGCGGAGGCAGCGACGGCGGGGAGAGCGACGGCGGCTCCGCCACCGCAGAGGACGAGCTGCCCAAGGGCAACTGCGGCTGCAGCGCGCCCGCGCCGGCGGTCTCGTTGTTGTTGCTGCCGGCCCTCTTGCTTCGGCGGAGGCGGTCCTGAGCCTCCCCACCCTGCTACAGATCCCAACCTCGCCCTGGTCGCTCAAGGCGCGCCTCGCGCTGCGGGTCTCGGGCATCGCCTACACGACCCGGATCTACCTGCCCCTCCTCCACGAGCTCCGGCTGCGCTGGCGCCTGCGCCGCTTCAGCGGTCCGGTCAGCGTGCCGGTCCTGGAGACGGACCAGGGGGCTGTAGCCGACAGCTTCCGGATCGCCCGCCTCGCCCTGGCCGGTGGCCCGTGGTGGCCCGAAGACCCCGCCCTGGAGGCCTGGAATCGCTGGAGTGAGCGGATGCTGGCCCTGGGCCGCGTTCGCACGACCCTGCGGATCCGCCGGGACCCCCAGGCCCTGCGCTCCTCCTTGCCCCCGGGCCTGCGCCGCCTGGGTCCGCTCTCCACGCTGATCGGCAAGCTGGGGGCCGATCACCTGCTGAGGCGCTACGGGCTGGGCCTGGACGAGGCGGCCATCGAGCGAGAGATGGACGCGCTGCTCGATCAGTGCGCCGGCGCGCTGATGGGACGAGACCAGCTGCTCTCTCGGCCCAGCTACGCCGACATCGCCGTGGCGGTGGGCCTGTCCTTCGTCGATCCGCCCGAGCTCTTGCCGATCGACCCTGTGGCCCGCCCTCACTGGACGGTCCCCGCCCTGGCCGAGCGCTACGCTCCGCTGTTGGTGTGGCGGGACTCCCTGCTGGCCTCGGTGGGGGCCGCCGAGGAGCTGGGCAGGTAGTCCTGGATCTATCGGCATCCTCTGCTACACTGCGCGGCGGAGGTTCCTTCATGTCATCGCTGCTGCTGCCCGTCTTCACGATCCTGCTCCTGGCCTGCGACCCGGCCAAGTCCGATCCCAACGACACGGGGGACGGCGGCTCCGATGGCGGCACCGCCGACGGCGGGACCGCGGACGGCGGCACCGGCGACGGCGGCACCGGCGACGGCGGCACGACCGATCCCGACGCCGATGGCGACGGCTTCACGGTGGGCGACGGGGACTGCGACGACACCGATCCCGACATCAACCCGGGCGCCGAGGATGTGCCCTACGACGGTGTCGACAGCGACTGCGACGGCTGGAGCGACTACGACGCCGACCGCGACGGGCACGACAGCGCCGAGCACGGCGGTGACGACTGCGACGACACCAACGCGGCCATCAACCCCAGCGCCATCGACGCCCCCTACGACGGGCTGGACGCCGACTGCGCCGGCGACAGCGACTACGACGCCGACGGGGATGGCTACGACTCGGGCTGGCATGGCGGCGACGACTGCAACGACGCCTCGGCCGACTACCACCCCGGCGCCTACGAGCGCCCGAACGACGGCGAGGATCAGGACTGCGACGGCGAAGACCGGATCTTCGACGGGGTCGTGCTCGACGAGGGCAGCACCGTCACCTACGAGATCGTCGTCCCCCTCGCCGGCAGCGGCCAGCTCGACGTGACCGTCCTGCTGGACACCACCTGCTCGATGGGCTCGTCGATCAACAACCTCGACTTCAACGACCTCTTCGACGCCATCGCCGATGTCGACGCCGATGTGGCCGTGGCCTACGCCACCTTCGACGACTACAACTACAGCAGCTACGGCTACACCTACGACAAGCCCTTCACCCTTCAGCATCAGCTCACCGACGATGTCGACGCCCTGAGTGAGGCCCACGACGGGGTCAGCCTGCACAACGGCGGCGACGGCCCCGAGTCGGCGGTCGAGGCCCTCTACCAGGCCGTGGTCGGCGAGGGCTACGATCAGGACTGCGACGAGAGCTACGACTCCAGCGACGATGTGCTGCCCTTCCTGTCCTCTCCCTCCGACATCTTCGAGGGCAGCTCGGACTCCGCCGGCGACGCCGACACGGCCCTGGGCGTGGAGGGCGGGGTGGGCAACCGCAGCGGCGCCACCCGCCTCGTGCTGTACATCACCGACAACTACCTGCGGGATCCGGACGGGCTGGTCTCCACGGCCGACGGTTCGCCGGGTGGCTGTCCCCTGGACGCCGGCAGCACCGACCTCGAGGCCCTGGCGGCCGATGGCGGCCTCTACTTCTACGGCTTCGCCACCGCCAGCACCCCGGTCACCGGCATGAACACCCTGGCCGACATGACCGGCAGCCTGATCGATCTGGACGGCGACGGGACCGAGGATCGGCTGGTGTCGACGCTCAGCTCCACCTCGGACCTCGGCACCACCCTGGGTGAGGCCGTCGCCCAGGTGGCACCCTTCATCGCCTCCCCCGCCTTCATCGACCAGATGTGGCTGGTCGCCTCGCTGGACTACTACGAGCTGATCGTCGACATCAGCCCGGATCCGGCCGAGGACATCGACGGCAGCGTGACCGACAGCGTCACCTTCACCCTGACGCTGGAGGGCAAGATCCCCGCCTCGGGCCTGCCCGAGGAGCTCACCCTGGAGCTGGACCTGTACATCGACGGCGAGTACCAGCGCACCATCGAGGTGATGGTCGAGGTTCCCCCGGCCTGAAGTCGTCAAGGTCAGAAACTGTCCTGAGCGACAGGTGACATGCCCGGCCCCTCTCGATAGCCTGTACAGGCGTTCAGAAGGAGTCCGCGATGCCCACCTCACCCAGCCTCTTCGCCTCGCGCCTCTCGGCCGGTGAAGACCTCTACTTCCGCTCTCCCCTCGGCCGCCCCGAGCCCGTGGACACGCGCCTGCTGGTCGCCTCCGACGGCGCGGTCGAGGTCGCCTGGCCCTGGGCCTACCTCTGCCGGCTGACCGTCGTCCGGGTGCATCCGGGCGGCCCGGGCTTCGACCCCGACCTGCTCGGCGGCTGCGCCGTCGCGCTGATCGACGACGGCCTGCTGGCCCCCGACGCGGTCTCCGCGGTCCTGGACGCGCTCATCGCGACCCGACCGCGCGCGGTGATCGCCGTCGCGCCCGCCTTCTCGCGGGCGGTCCGGCGGGTCTGCCGGGCCGCCCAGGTCGATCAGATCCACAGCCTGGTCTCCTCGGCCGAGGCGGATCGGGCCGCGCGCCTCTACCCCCAGCGACCGCTCTCGCCGGGTGTGGCCCGCACCCTGCTGGCCGAGGTCGATCACGCCCGCGGACCGACGGCCCCGGCGCTGCACCTGGTCGCCTGAGGCGGGTGGGCCGGCTGAGGATGGCTGGCGTCTCGGTTCGTAACGGCTGGGCCACCGGGACAGCCTGCACCTGTGGGATCGCGTAGGGTCTCGGTGTGGGCAGGGTCGCACGGCGCGGCAGCAACCCACGCCGGAGGCAGGATGTCCGCCATCGAGAACCCAAGCATGACCAGCGATATGCGCCGTATCCGCCAGGAGGTGGTGGACCGGCGACGGGGGGCTGAACGACGGGCGATGATCGCCAAGTTCACGGCCGCCGCCCTGGCCGTGATCGGGGCCTTCTCGGTCGTGGTGCTGATCGGGATGGTCCTGAACGCCTGAGCCGGGCTCCGCAAGGACAGGCGGGCTCAGGCGGGCTCGAGCTGCCGAGCGATCGCGACGCAGGACTCGAAGCCGCTCTGCAGGCCCGAGCGAATGACCATGGGCATCTCGCTGCCCAGCCGGGCGATGGTGCCCGAGCCCTCGCCGAACCGCAGGCGGGTCGTGAAGGTCACGCGGCTGGTGTGCAGGCGGCCTGGTTCGACCGTGAACATCCCGTAGATCTCCGAGACCGGGATGACCGAGTTCAGCAGGCTGCGCCGCTTGACCGAGGCCACGACCTGCTCCATCTTCGCCTGGTAGGCGGGCCAGGCCGCGCCAGCGACGTTCTCGTTGAGGTGCTCGAAGAACAGGATGGTCCGGTCGCCGTCCACCAGCCGGTACATCCGCTGCCCGTAGGTCCCGTAGAAGAAGCTGAAGTCCAGGAAGTAGAAGCTGTCGGCGTAGCTGAGGCCCGAGCGGGAGTCGGTGCCGGAGCCCAGGCGCACCACGGCCTTGGCGCCGTCTTCTACCTGCGGGAGGCGGCTCATGTTCTCGAAGACGGTCCGCACGACGGTCTCGTGCTTGAAGTCGCGCTGCCCCTCGCCTGTGACCATCGCCAGGTAGCCGGTGTCCAGCGCCTTCAGCCGGACCTCGTCGTAGGCCTTCTCCTTGTAGTTGCGGACCTGCGCCCCCTCCCAGAAGGTGGAGCTGCTGGCCGCGGCCGACAGCACCTCCTGCGCGCCGGGATCGCGGGTCAGCAGGCGCAAGGAAGACGCACGGGTGGGCAAGGACCAGCCGGCCAGGGCGGTCCCTGCCAGCAGGGTCAGGAGTTCACGACGGGTCCTCATGCCCCCTACTCTACCCCCAGAGCCTTCAGACCCGCCAGGGCCTGGACCTGGGCGGCCTCGGCGTCGACGATGGCCTGGTCGAAGGGGGCGAGGTCGAGCTCCAGGCCTTGAGCCTTGACGATCTCGGCGCGGCCTCGCTCCAGGCGGGCCACCTGGAGCTCGCGCTCGGCCTGGAGCAGCAGGACCCGGGCCTGGGCGATCTCCACATCCTTCCGGGCGGCGGCCTTGTCGTCCTGGGCCTCGGCCACCACGGCCTTGGCGTCCTCCACGACGACCTTTCCGGCGCTCTTCTCCAGCTTGAGGCGGGCCTTGGCCTGCTTGACCTCGCTCTTCCGGGTCTTCATCTCGGCCTTGGCCGCCTTGAAGTCCGCCTTGGCGCTCTCGATCGCCGCCTTGGTTCCAGACATCGTCGCGCTGGACTCCTTGCCGGCTTGCTTGGACTCGGCCTTGGCGTCCTTGAGCGCGTCCTTGTCTTCGGCCTGCCTGGCCTCATCCACCGCCAGCGAGGCGCCCGCCTTTGCCGCCTTGCCCTGGGCCTTGGCCGCCTTGTACTCGGCCTTGGCGACCTTGATCGCCTGCTTCTTGGTGGCCATGGCGCCCTTGGCCGTCTCGTAGGCCGTCTGGGCCTCCTTCAGGGCGAGCTGCGCGTCCTTCTTCTCGACGGCCGCCTCGTTCTTGGTCTGCTTGAGCTCATCGCGGCTGTCCCCGATCTCTCCGCCGGCCTCCCCCACGATGGCGCGGGCGCGATCCACCTCGGCCTGGGCGAGGACGATCTGGTTGTCCAGCTCGACGATGCGGGCGCTGAGCTCGTCGGACAGGCCGGCGCGGATCTCTTCTGGGAGACCATCCCAGGTCTCGTCGGCGACGGTCGGGCCGGCCAGGGCGGGCAGGCTGAAGAGGAGGAGCGAGGCGAGCAGGGAGCGAAAGGTCATGAGGATCTCCGGGATTGAGAGCGGGAACAACAGACGTGGAACCCGCCAAGGGCAGCATCGGTACCCATGCTGAAACCTGATCGTATCTGGCCGGTACAAGAGCCGGGGCTCACTTCGGCGCAAAGGCCGCCACCGTCCGCCGCAGCCCCTCCTCGCCGTCGACCTCGGGCCGGTACCCGAAGTCCCGCTCGGCGGCCGAGATGTCGTACCAGTGGCTGGTCGCGAGCTGGGTGGCGGCGAAGCGGGTCATCAGCGGCTCGCCCGCCAGGCCGAAGGTGCGCCAGATCCACTCCATCAGGTCGCTGCCACGCTGGGCGGTGGAGAGCGCGATGCTCTTGCGGACGGGCGGCATGCCGACGCCGACCATGAACCGGTCGATCCACGGCCAGAGCTCGACCGGCTCGGCGTCGGTGATGAAGTAGGCCTTGCCGGCGTTGTCCCCGCCCGCCGCCAGGGCGTCGGCGGCGAGCAGGTGGGCCCGGGCGGCGTTGTCGATGTAGGTCAGGCCGACCCGGTTGGTACCCGTGCCGATGCGCCGCAGGCGGCCCTTGCGGTGCCGGTCGAGCAGGCGGGGCAGCATATGGGGCTCGCCGGGGCCGTAGATCAGGTGCGGGCGGAGGGCGGTCGTCCGCAGGTCCGGCGCACTCGCCGCCAACACGAGCTGCTCGGCGACGGCCTTGCTCTCCGGGTAGGGGGCCTCGAAGTGCGTGGGGTATGGGCACTGGGCCTCGCTGACCCCCTCCTCGTCCCCTCCCCTGTGTACGCAGCTGGGGCTGCTGGTGTAGACCATCCAGGGCACACCCTGCTCACGGCAGGCGCCTAGCAGTGTTCGGGTGCCCTCGACGTTGACCGAGAAGAACTCCTCGCGCGGGCCCCAGACCCCGGTCTTGCTGGCGACATGGAAGACGCCGTCCAAGCCCTGGAGCAGGCCGGCGAGCGAGGCGGGATCGCGCAGATCGCCCTGTACGGACCTCGCGCCCAGGGCCTCGACCTCGGGGTAGCGCCCGCGGGCCAGGACCAGGACCTCGTCGCCGCGCTCGCGGAGCTGCGCGACGATGGCCTTGCCCAGGAAGCCTCCCCCGCCGGTGACCAGGACCCGCATCAGACCTCTCCCTTGGGCCGATACTCGATCGGCTGACCAAGTCTACCGGCGGCCCACTCCCGGAGCTGGAGGCGGTGGATCTTGGCGTTGTGGCGGGTGTCGACCGGGAAGGAGGGGTGGAAGAGCAGCTCCTTGACCTTGCGGCTCTGCTCGAAGCGGGCCCCGAGCTGGAGCAGCTCGGCCTTGAGCGCCTCGTCGCTGGCGGTCGCGCCGGGCTGGCGCTCGACGCAGAGCACGGGCTGCCCGTTCACGCCGACCAGGGCGGTCCGGTAGACCTGGGGGTGGGTGTTGAAGATGCCCTCGAGCTGGTCGGGGAAGACGGTGCGCCCGTCGGCGAGCTGGATCCGGTGGCTCTTGCGCCCGCAGAACCACAGGCGGCCCTGCTCGTCCAGGTAGCCGAGATCGCCCATGCGGTGCACGATGCGGGAGCCGCCCTCGGGGAGGGGCTCGCGGATCTTGGCCAGGGCGGTGGCCTCGGGCAGATCCTTGTACTCGTGGGTGACGACCGGGCCGGCGACGGTGATCTCGCCGACCTCGCCCGCCGGCAGCTCGCGCACGGTCCCCCAGTCGGCGATGGCCTCGTCGACGATGCCGATGATGCGGACCTGGACCTCGGGCACGGGCCGGCCCACACAGGTGCCCGCCCCCGCCGAGGTCAGGTGCTGGGTGGTGTCGAGCACCTCGCGGGTGGCGATGCTGGCGACGGGCAGGCTCTCGGTGGCGCCGTAGGGGGTGTGGATCTGGGCGCCGTCGACCAGGATGCGGGAGAACTGCTCGTGCATCCAGACGGGGATGGGCGCGCCGAACATCAGCATGCGCTTGAGCGAGGGCAGCGTGAGGCTGCGCTCTTCGCAGTAGCGGCCGAGGTTCTTCCAGATGGCCGGCGAGCCGACCGCCTGGGTGCAGCCCTGGCCCTGGATGGCCTCGACCAGCCGGGCGGGATCGGCCAGGGCGGGCTTGGTGGGGTCCATCTCGGGGATGACGACGGTCATGCCGATGGCCATGCTGAACAGACCGAAGAGCGGGAAGGCGGCGAGGTCGATCTCGCCCCCTTGCAGCCCGTACAGATCGCGGATGAAGCGGGTCTGGGCGTGGAAGATGCCGTGGGTGTAGGTGACGCCCTTGGGGGGACCGGTGCTGCCGCTGGTGAAGAGGATGGCGGCCTCGTCCTCCTGGCTGCGCAACACGGCGGCGAAGGGCTCGGTCCCCGGGGCGGCCAGCTCGGCCAGGCTGAGCCCTCCCCAGGTGCCGACGCTGATGTTCAGCCGCACCCGGGCGAAGGGGGCGCGGAAGACCTGCCGCAAGACGTGGGCGACCGGCTCGGCGATCAGCACCGTCGGCTGCGAGCGCTCCAGGCACTCCAGGAAGGCCTTGCGGCCCATGCCGGGGTCGATCAGGACCGGGACCGCGCCGAGCTTGAAGACGGCGAAGACCAGGGGGATGAACTCCAGCCGGGGCTTGACCAGCAGCGAGACCCGCTCGCCGGCACCGACCCCGCGGGCGGCGAGGCCTCGGGCGTAGGCGTCGGTCAGGGCGTTGAGCTGCTGGAAGCTGAGCTGGGTCCAGGCGATGTTGCCGGCGGCGTCGCGGGAGGAGGGAAAGACCAGGGCGCGCTGGAAGGGCCGCAGCCCGGCCTGATCTTCCATCAAGGAGGCGATGTTGAAGTTCATGCCCACTCCTTGTCGATCGCGGCGATCACCCGCTCGGGCGCGTCCTCCATGACGTAGTGGCCGACGTCGGGCCAGGCGTGGACGGTGGCCTTGGGGAAGAGCTGCTGCCAGCGCTCGCGGAAGCGCGGCGTGAAGCAGAAGTCGTCGTCCCCCCAGCAGAGCATCATGGGCTTGTCGACCAGCGAGGCCAGCCCCGCCTCGATGCGACCGAGCTCGGGCCAGCTCGGGTGGTCGGCCTTCATCGGGATGTCCTGCACGAAGCGCAGGGTGGCGATGCGGTGGTCCCAGGAGTCGTAGGGCAGCAGCAGGCCCGCCTTGGCCTGGGCGGAGAGGCCCTTGGCGCTGGCCCGGATGGTCGCCACCCGGGCGAAGCCGTTGAGCCCTAGCACCGCTAGTGGCCCGTAGAGGGGGATCCGGATCGTGGCGATCGAGAAGGGGATGTCGGCGCTGCGGAAGGCAGCGGTGTTGGTGACCAGGAAGCGCTTGAAACGCTCGGGCTCCAGGGTGGCGACCCCCATGCCGATGGCCCCGCCCCAGTCGTGCACGGCGAGGCTGATGTCGCGCAGGTCCAGGTGCTCGACCAGGGCCCGCAGGTTGCCCACATGGCCGGCCAGCCGGTAGGGCCAGTCCTGGGGCTTGTCGGAGAGGCCGCAGCCGATGTGGTCCGGCACGATCACCCGGTAGGGGCCAGCGTAGCGGTGCACCAGGGCCCGCCAGTAGAAGGACCAGGTCGGGTTGCCATGCACGCAGAGCAGGACCGGGGCGTCCTTGGGGCCCTCGTCCAGGTAGTGCATCCGGCCGCCGTCCACGCTCAGGGAGCTGCCCGTCCAGGGGTAGGCCGCGCGCAGGGTCTCAGGGATCTTCGGGTTCACCAGTCCACCACCATCATGGCGCAGTTCAAGCCGCTGCCGATGCCCATCATCGCCACCGTGTCGCCGTGTCTCACTCGCTGCTGGGCCACGCTCTGCTCCAGGGCCAGCGGCACCCCCGCGGCCCCGACGTTGCCGAGCTCCGGGTAGATGCGCAGGGCCCGCTCGGCGGGGATCCTCAAGGCGCCGGTCACGGCGTCGTGGTTGGCCTTGCCGACCTGGTGCAGGGCGAACTCGGCCACCGTCGCGGGGTCGACGTCGAGCTCCTGGCACATCGTCGTCCAGGTCCGCTCGGCGAGGCGCACGCCCTCTTGCAGCAGCCTGGCCGCGTCGGTGGTCATCTTGGTGGCCGTGCCGACGCAGAGCCGGTTGAACTCGGTGGCCGCCAGGATGGTCCCGCCGCGCAGTCGCGGCAGAGGCCGATCGTCCGCTCGGACAAGCACCATCGCCGACGCCCCGCTGCCGAGGGTGAGAGTGGCGAGGTTGTCCTTGAGCCGGGCGAAGTCGATGCCCGGCCGCATCAGCTCTTGGACGGTCGAGCGGGTCACGTCCCGGCTGCCCTCTCCCGCGACGACGAGCCCGGCGTGGATCTGCCCCAGCTCGATCATATTGGCGACCATCGCCATGCCGGAGAGGAACCCCAGGCAGGCGTTGCCTACGTCGAAGTTCCAGCAGGTCGGGGAGAGGCCCAGGTTGCCGTGTACCAGGCTAGCAACGCTAGGCTCAAGGAAGTCCTTGCAGACCGAGGTGCTGACCAGCACGCCGATCTGCTCGGGTGCGACCCCGCTGCGGGCCAGCACCTCCCGCGCCGCCAGGGTCGCCGCGTCGCTGGGGCCTACGCCCTCCTCCCAGAAGCGGCGGGCGCGGATGCCGGTCAGGCCCTCCAGGAAGCCCTGCCCGAGGCCCAGCCGCTCGTAGCTGCGGGCCAGCATGCGCTCGATCGACTCGGTCGTGACCACCGCCTCGGGCAGGGCGGTGGCGAGGCCGGCGATGGCGACGTGCTGGTAGCGCAACTGCGGGGCTCCGGAGTGAGGCCGGGCGTCTAACTCCGGTTGGCGGACTGGCCCCTTGGCCCGGCGGCCAGCGGCGGGATGGCACCAGGCTTCCCGGACGGGTCGATCTGGAGAGACAGGGATTGAACGAGAGGCAGTGAGGCGGCTTCGCGGAAGCCTCACTGGGAGAGCGAGGAAGGGATTCTTCCGAGCGGAGGAGGGGGCCGGTGGTTGAGGAATGTGTATGGTATTGAATTTAAAGTACAAACTGAACTATTTCCAGCCATGCTTCAAATTCTCGAGATTCGCCTCCCACATCCGGATCCATTCTGGTAGCATGGCTTTGCGGTGAGCACCCCACCCACCGCGGGCCCATACTCAACCAACGGAGACGTGCCATGACC
>ERZ761602.6733-NODE-6733-length-12638-cov-5.728523_pt1 | contig 12638 bp, 10 predicted proteins | sample MGYA00512165_ERZ761602 | MGnify/ENA primary metagenome ERZ761602 (study PRJEB28899, sample SAMN02445085) | bioreactor sludge metagenome | biome: EBPR sludge; isolation source: Thorneside wastewater treatment plant | place: Australia: Brisbane, Thorneside... | reverse complement strand
GTCTGAAAAGGAATGCCCCTCACCCCCTACCCCCTCTCCCCATCAATCATGGGGCGAGGGGGAAGAAGACCGGTTCGCGGAGCTCGCCGACCTCCCCGATGCCGGGCACAAGACATCCCGGAATCAGGGAGGTATCTTCCTGGAGTAACGGGTCAGGGGTACAGAATGTACTCGCTCGATTTGAAGCCGCTTGGGCAACCCGAGGCGCGCCAAGAGTCAACCTCCCGACACGCATTTAGGGCCCACTTCGCGCACGCTTCCGGGCTTTCTAAGACGTCGATCGCGGAAATGCGTAACACACAGTAGCCCTTCGAGAGAAGGAACCTGTCCCGTTCCCGGTCGGCTTCCAACCGTTGGTCGTGCCAACGGCTATCGACCTCCACGTCAAGGCCGACCTTCGCGCAGAAGAAGTCCAGCACATACGGTTCGACTTGGTGTTGCCTGCGAAACTTGTACGTGCGCTCCTCCGCCTTGAGGGCAGTCCAGAGGAGTACTTCCGGCAGGCTCATTTGTTGCCGAAGTGCCTGGGCTCGGTGTATGTTCCCGACACTTCTCGTCCTTGGTTTTGGCACGCGTCGAATCTACCCCTGAGATGCTCTTTCACAAAGATCCTCCCCTGATTCGGCGATGATTGTGCGCCGCATCGGGGGAGGTGGACCGCTCCCGCGGGACGGAGGGGGTCTGAGATTCCCTGCAACCTTCCGGACCAGAACCCCACCCGGTTCGCAAAGCTCACCGACCTCCCCAATGCCGGGCACAACCCATCCCGGAATCAGGGAGGTATCGGTCCAAACCCTGGTGAAATGAGAGATCCTCCCTGATTCGGCGATGATCGTGCGCCGCATCGGGGGAGGTGGACCGCTCCCGCGGGACGGAGGGGGTCTGAGACGACCGGACAAACCAGAACCCCACCCGGTTCGCAAAGCTCACCGACCTCCCCGATGCCGGGCACAAGACATCCCGGAATCAGGGAGGTATCGGTCCAAACCCTGGTGAAATGAGAGATCCTCCCTGATTCGGCGATGATCGTGCGCCGCATCGGGGGAGGTGGACCGCTCCCGCGGGACGGAGGGGGTCTGAGACGACCGGACAAACCAGAACCCCACCCGGTTCGCAAAGCTCACCGACCTCCCCGATGCCGGGCACAAGACATCCCGGAATCAGGGAGGTATCTCCCTTCAAACTTTTACAGTATCTCCCTTCAAACATTTACAGATTAGAGCCTACGGTGAGATCCTCCCCTGATTCGGCGATGGTTCGTGCGCCGCATCGGGGGAGGTGGACCGCTCCCGCGGGACGGAGGGGGTCTGAGACGACCGACAAACCAGAACCCCACCCGGTTCGCGATGCTCACCGACCTCCCCGATGCCGGGCGCAAGACATCCCGGAATCAGGGAGGTTCTCCAGACACTCATGGAATTCACCGAACACTCCGGGGGTGAGGGAACGCCTCCGTGAAGCCGACTCTCTTGGGTACAGAATCCGCAAGAAACCAAAGCAGGTACAAATAGCCTTCGATGCCAGCCGTATTCGTCGCCGCGATACTAGGAGGGTTGGTCGGCGCTCAGACTGACGCCGTCCGGTCCGTCGTCGTGCGCCCCGAGACGAGCCGCTTCGAGACGGTCGCCCCTTTGCCCTCCCTACCCAGCCTCCTGATGGATGTGAAGGGCAACGGCATCGGGCTCGCTCAACAAACCGCACGGAGCAAGAACCTCCAGGCCCGCATCCTCTGGATCGACGCGACCGCCAACCTCGAGCGGATGAGCAGTGACGATCGGATCGAGCGGGTCGTCGACAAGGCCAAGGATCTCGGCTTCAACGCGATCATCTTCGACGTCAAACCGATCGTCGGCTACACGCTCTATCCCAGTAAGCTGACCGACAAACTCACCGAGTGGCGCGACCAGAAACTCCCGATCGGATACGATCCGCTCGCCGCGATGGTCCGAATCTGTCGGGCCAAGGGAATGCCCCTCTACGCGGGCCTGAACGCCTTTTCCGAAGGACACCGACTCACCCGCTCGGGTCCCGGATACGCCAATCCTGATCAGCAGACCGTTCAGTACGAGGCCAAGCCGATCATCCGGGGCCCGTGGCCGACTTCCGCCAACTTCCCCCTGACGGCGGGCACGAACTGGGATGTCCCGAAGAACGACGCGATCGAAGTCTTCGGATCGATCCCGGCCGGATCCAGGCTGCCGGTCGACACCTTCGCCGTCGTCATCGACGCGGATTACCAAGTGCGCGATCGTGTCGGCTTCACCGACACCCGGCCGCTCGCGCTCCCGTCCGGCGGCTCGATCCTGATCGGCAAGGGAGCGGGCGCGAAGTTCCTCAAAGACTGGGCCCGGACCGGCGCGACCGTCAAGTTCGACTCGGAAACCGCGTACGTCCGCATCGCGAATCGCCAAACCCAGTGGCCGCTCATGATGAACCCCCATCACCCAGAGGTCCAGAAGCGAGCGATGGCGTTCGTCGAAGAGGTGCTCCGGAACTACAACGTCGACGGCATCGTCTACGACGATCGCCTCCGGTTCGGAGGGCTCAACGCCGACTTCAGCGACCTGAGCAAGCGGGCGTTCGAGGCGCACATCGGCCAAAAGATCCAATGGCCGGACGACGTGTACAAGATCACCTACTCGGCAAAGCTCGAGGAGGGCCTGCGACCCGGTCGCTGGTTCGATGCCTGGCTGTCCTGGCGGGCGATGACGATGCGCAACTGGGTCGCCGACGTGCGCACCATGATCGATCGCGTCAAACCCGGAGCCCAGTTCGGCGTCTACGCCGGGTCCTGGTTCGGGGAGTACCAGAAGTTCGGCAACCACTACGGCTCGCCGGATTTCGAAGCCGGCTTTCCCTTCCTCACCCGCGAGTATCGCAAGACGGGCTACGCGCCGTTCCTCGACTTCCTGATCACCGGATGCTACTACCGAACCGCGACCATCGCGGAAGCGATGGAAAAGAACGTTCCTCCGGGGTACACCGTCGAAGCCGCCGGACAACTCTCGAATCGGGTTGCCCGTGACGACACCTGGGTCTATGCCGGGATCAAACTCGACGACTTCTATGGCAATCCCCGCGGGCTCGTCCGTGCGCTCCAGGCTGCCGCCGGCTCGACCCAAGGGATCATGGTCTTCGATCTCTCCCACAAGTTCGAGACCTTCTACAGCGTCTTCGACCAGGCGTTCCGCCAATCGACGAAAGCCCCGAACACCGTGCCTGGACTCCTCCAGGACGTTCGTCGCCGCCGGATGTTCGTGGACAAAATGGGCGTCAAAGATCCCCCCGTGTCGATCTACGAAGGCGCCGCCGGCACCGGTTTCTGAGCGATTTTTGGATCAATCGTGATCTTTTGAGGCCCGAACATAGTCTTTTTCCCGGGGGATCGCACGACGCGATCCGCAATAATTCGAGTGGCAACGATGCCACGCAGGAAAATGAACCAATGATGTTTCGCAAACTTTACTGGGTCACGGAGCAACTCGACGCCGAAGGTCGCTCCGCCATCACTGGAGTCTTCACCTCCGCGCCCGACCTCATCGGCAAGGGCCTCGTCTGGTGCGATTGCACCGAAAAGCGAGCCGGCTTCCGCCTCACCTTGATCGCCCTCGATCGAGCCGGTAAGCCGCTCGGCACGTGGACCGGCCCCGATTTCGCCGGCATGAGCGAGGACCTCAAGGCCTTCGTCGACACCGGCGAGTTCTCGGTCGAAGAGTACGGCGAACTCTGCCAGTCCGTCGATCACTTCGCCAAGGCCACGGCCTAACCCCGCGGCATCCGCCATGCTTTGAGCTCGACCTCGTTCGCGAACCGCTCCAACGGAAACCGAATGGGGTCGCTCTTGCGCTTGGGCGATACGTCGGCATGCGTCGTCACCCACTCCAAGGTCGGCACCTGTCGGCGGAGCAGTCCGATCAGCTCGACCGCCGCCCGCCACTGAGCGTCGGTGATCTTCTCCTTGCCGTCGTTGAGGTTGCAGAACGAGATCCCGATCGAAACCGCGTTCACGCTGCACCCCGCGACGAACTTATGGACCCGCCCCGCGGCTCGGTTCGCCGCCGTGTTCGGGTATTGCCGCCGGTCGACGCCGGCCGCCGCTTCATTGGGGCCGTAGCTGCTTCCGGCGTGGGCCGTCTGCCGTCCGACCGGACAACCCCGGTGAACGGTCCCATCCCGCTCGATCAAGAAATGGTAGCCGTACCCGAATTCGCGCAACACCGCGATCGAGCCGTCGATCCCGTCTCCTGCCGTCGCATGGAGCACGATCAAGGTCGTCGCGCCGACGGGGCGAACGCGCGAGCGAAAAGCGGGACGGATCGTGAGGATTTTCATACTCTCTGGGAGTTTCTGCGCGCATTTGGCAACTTATCCGGTGGTTGGAGTATGGTGCAACCCATGAACCGGTGGTCGCTCGGCGTCGTCGCGGGCCTTCTCATGCTCGGATCCGGCGTCGCTGGGGCTCAGGACGGGCCGGCCGCGCCCACCCTTCAGGAAATCCAAGACACCCCGATCGATCCGGCCAAGCTCTCGCTCCAGAGCATCCCGTGGCTCACGCTTCTCGAAGACCCCGCCCTTCGCGCCATCCTCGCGAAATGGGCCCACGCCGCCCTCCCCGAATCATTGCGCGAACGCGTCACCGTCGAGCAGATCGCCGACGGCCTCGGCACCGTCGTCGACAAAGTCCGCGCCATGCCTCAGAACGCAACCGATCTTCAACGCGCCGGGGTCGTAGCGAAGACCATTCTCGATCTCGTCGCTCCGAACGCGCTCAAGGAGATCGAAGACGCGGTCACCCGTACGCTCGATACCCTGCAGAAGCTCGTTCGCAAGGAAGGCGACACGTATGTCGTCGTCCTTCCCAGGGCCGGTGCACTCAAAATCCTCTACGAACAGCCCCTCGGACCGGCGGAATCGACCCTCTTCGGCCCGGACCGGCGGGTGCGTCGCGACGCGATCAAGCTCCAAGCGGAGAACATCCAAATCACGTTCGACCAGAAGCTCCTCGACGCGCGGGGGAACGTCGAACTGTTCGACCGCGCAACGTCGCTGCGTGCGAACGGGCTCCGGTGGGACACGACCCTGAACATGCTCCGGGCCGACACCTTCGATCTCCGGTTGCCTTCCTTCCGCGTCCAGGCCGACCAGATCGAAACGAACCTCACCGAAACCAGCGCCACGAACCTCCGGGCGCAGGCCACGGTCGTCGGTATCCCTGTCGTCAGGGCTCGGGCCGGCTCCCTCGACGTGGGTCAGGTCGAAGGGACGTTCCGCAACGCCGAACTCGACATCTTCGGAATCCGCGCGTACCGGAAAGAGCTCCAGACCTTCAGCATGGTCTCGACCGGGGCCACCGGGGGGCCTTCGATCTTCGAGCGTATCGAGCGCTTCGAGGACCTCGCCAAACTTCTCAAGCCCCCGACCGTCAACTTCCTGGGACGAAGTCCGTCCATCGGCTACGACAACAGCTATCAGTTCCAGAATCGTGCCCTCGTCGCCCTCTCGTTCTCGGCCACCCGCGGCAACGCATTCGAGTCGCGGACCCTGCTCACCTACAACCTGAGTGGGCGTGCGGAGTCGGCCCCCGCGGTCATCGACACGGAGTCTCTGCGCAGCGATTTCCTCGGCGGTTATGTGCAGAACGCCGGCATCCGCAACATGGTCGACTTCATCGGAACCTACCGCCGACCGCGTCTGAGCCTCCTCGCCGGATTCCATTACAACGACCGTGTCGAGCTCCGGGGTGAAGAGGACATCGCTTCCCAACCGTTCAAGATCGGCTTCGAGTTCGGCGGACCGATCGGCTCCTTCGGAGGGGTCGGCCAGGTTCGCTGGGAGGAGGCGAAGTCGCAGCTCAACGGCCGCGAGCAGCGCGCCAGCCTCCTCGGAAGTCTCGGACTCCTCGCGATGCCGCTCGGTCGAGGACTGTCGATGAACGCACGCCTCGACGGCGCCGCCTACAAGCCCAGCGGCGAGGGCTACGCTTGGATCCGACCCGTGGTGACCCTTCAGGCGCGCCTGATCCCGGAAATCACGCTTTCCGGCTCCTATGTCAACGGTCGCGAGTTCGGGAGGCCGTTCTCGATCGCCGACACCTACCTCGCCGGCCCTGAGTACCACGTTCGGTTCGACTTCCGGATCGGGCCGACCCAGCTCACCTACGCCAACCGCTACTCGGCTCGGACGCGGCAGTGGTACCGCTCGCAGGTCTATTTCTCGCAGGATATCGACGCGTTCCGGCTCGTCGTCCAAACCGACCAGAGCCTGCGCCAACTGACGTTCGGCTTCTTTCTTCGAGTCGACGAGATCGTCGACGAACTGCGATCCCGCCGCTACCGGGGCGTCGCATTCGACGTCGACAAGTAGCAAGGCCGATGCGCGGAAGTCCGTGGGTCTTGGGCGGTCCATCGGGTACCTTGCGGCGAAAGGGCCCGTAGCTCAGAGGTTAGAGCGGGCGGCTCATAACCGCTTGGTCGTGGGTTCGATTCCCACCGGGCCCACCACGAGCCGTTGTCGGCGACAACCCTCGAACGGGTATCGTTCACCAACGATGGGAACCCGGCGAACCGGGCACGATACGGAGGTTGTCAACGGATGAGCGGAAAAAACAGATTCACGTCGGTTGCTGGAGCGGCGGCCGGACTCTTCGCGATGGCGGCGATCGGATACGCGCAGGGCGTGCCGAATCCCCGCATGCACATCGCCTACCCCCCGACTGACGCCAAGGTCGTCGACGGAAACGGCACCAGCTTGCCGGTGGTCGACGGCATGCCGATCCAGGACGGCTACACGCTCGTCAACGGACGACGGGCGTTGATGGAGGTCTTCATCGACGGCGTCGGCCGCATCCTCCTCGACTGGGGCGCGGTCGTCAAGATCAACGTCGGCATGGCCCCGAAGCCCGCCAAGCGGTTCTTCCAGTACACCCTCACCCTCGAAAAGGGTTGGGTCTACTGCGACCTGCGGGGCATGACGATGAACGAGTCGAGCGTCACCCTCAACTCCAAGGGCGTCACCATGAAGGTCACCGGAACCACCTTCGCTGCGGAACAGCGCCGGGGCGTCACCACCGCCATCGTCGCCGACGGTCGCCTCGACGTCTGGCGATCGAGCGAGTCGATGGGCACCCGCCAGAAGGTCCTCGCCGGCCAACAGATCGTGATCGACCCGCGGAACGCCGTCGGACTGCCGACCCAGGTGAGCAACCGCAACCAGAAGTACCTCTCGGAACTCAACGACCTGTTCTGACGCCCTCTCGGTCTTTTCCCCTCGCCCCGTGATTGACGGGGAGAGGGGGCAGGGGGTGAGGGGTATCACCTCTCCGCCCCCGGGGGAGAGGTCGGTGAGCGTAGCGAACCGGGTGAGGTGGTCCGTTTCCCATGAAACACCCTCCTCCTCAACCGGTTCGGGCTACGCCCTCACCGACTTCTCCTCCGAGGAGGAGAAGTACTGTTCGTCAGTTCGAGCGCAGCGAACCGGGTGAGGTGGCCCCTTTCCAATGAGCCACCCGCCTCCTCAACCGGTTCGGGCTTTGCCCTCACCGACTTCTCCTCCGAAGGAGGAGAAGTACTGTTCGTCAGTTCGAGCGCAGCGAACCGAGTGAGGGGCTATTACCTCTCCGCCTCCGGGGGAGAGGTCGGTGAGCGCAGCGAACCGGGTGAGGTGGTCCCTTTCCAAGAACCACCCGCCTCCTCGCCCTCCCATGCCCTTGTGCTATCGTCAGGCCATGAAACACCTCGTCCTCGCTCTCATCGCCGTCGCCGCAATGGCCCTTGCCGGATGTGGTGGCGGAGGGACCGGCGGAGGCGGCGGAAACCAAAACTCGGAGATCCGGCTGAGCTACATCGAGGGCTTTTCGACCGGGAGCCTCACCTTCCGCGGCAACACCTGGAAGGCCACCCAGAGCGCGAACGCGATCAGCGTCAGCACCCCGACCGAGAACGGGGACAGCGTGTCGATCGTGACTCCCAATCCGACGGTCGTCCCCGCGACCTACGACCGGAGCCAAGCCAACGTCACCGTCGTCATCGACGGCACGTCGTTCACGCCGGACGCAAGCTTCCGGATCACGATCGACGATGCCTCCGGTATCTTCACCGGCACGTTCACGGGCTCAATGTCGTCCGGAGGCCGCACGATCGACCTCACGAGCGGGACGTTCGCCTGCCAGTACTGACCCGACGCCCGAAGTTCGGCAGGATTCGCGCCCTATCGCGTGCAACTATCGTAAGAAGAACATGAGCACGCGTCGCTGTAGGATTGTCAGGTGGGGCACCGGCATCGCCGCCCTCGTCATCGGGCTAGGGTTCGTCGCGGGGTGCAAGTCCGGGGGTGTCGACGAAAACGCCGAGTTGAAGACCTCGCGCCTCGCCGAACTCGCCAAGCCTGGAACCGTTCTCATCGTAAACGACTACGTGGCGAACGTTCAGGTTCCCAACGTGACCGTCCCCGAAGACCGGAAGGCGACGCTCCAACAGCGCCTCGCAACCATGGTCCAGCAGGGCCAGATCGGATCGGACGAAGCATCCGTCATCAATGCCGCGATCAAGGAGCTGTTCACGAATTGGCGCGACTACTTCGTCGCGACCGAAAGTACGCGCCAATACACCGCGAACATGTCCGGTGTCGGGTCGGGGTTCTTCGTCACCCCCGACGGATACGTCGTCACGAACGCGCACGTCGTGATGACTGAAGGTGACGAACTGAAGCAGGGCCTCGTCAACAACGCCCTCACCCAACTCCTGGACGAGGAAGTCAACTCGCTCCTTTCGCAATTCCCCGGCGCGGACGAGGAGACGAAGGAGCTCCTCCGAAAGGCCTGCGTCGAGTTCTATGTCGAGACCATGCGCATCGACAACGTCGAGCGCAAGGTTTCGGTCAACTTCGGGGCAGGAAGCGGGGCCTCGACCGCCAACCAGTCGCTACCCGCCGAAGTTCTCGAAAACGCCGTCGGCAAACCGATCCCGGGCAAGGACGTCGCGATCCTCAAGGTCGCGGGGAACGACTTCCCCACCCTTCGCCTCGGCAACGACCAAGACCTCGATGTCGGAGAGCGCATCTATCCGATCGGGTTCCCTGCCGACGCCACGTTCTTCCCCGAATTCGATAAGAAGAGCATCAACGAGTCGTCGATGACACAGGGTCTCGTCAGCGCCCGCAAGAAGATGGCCGACGGGTGGGACGTCATCCAGACCGACGCCGCCATCCGCGGCGGCAACAGCGGCGGCCCCGTCCTCGACGGGCGCGGCAACGTCATCGGCCTCGCGACCTTCAACCTGATCGACCAGAAGACCGGTACCTCGGCGATCGGTGCAAACTTCGTCGTCCCCGCGACGATCGTCCGCGAGTTCCTCGCCCGCGGCAACATCAGCCCGAAAGAAAGCGAGATCACCAAGCTCTATCGGGAAGCGCTCCAGCTCGCCGACAAGAAGCATTACAAGCTCGCCAAGGAGAAACTGGGACAGATCGAGTCCCTCAAACCGGGGCAGCCCTGGGTCGCGGCCACCAAGGCCGACGTCGAAAAGGCGATCATGGATGGCAAGGACGAAAGTCCGGGCATGAACATGCTCGTCCTCGTGGCCGGGGGCGGGGTGCTCGTCCTCGTGATCGTCAGCGTCGCGTTCATCCTGGGACGCCGTGGCGCGCGCCCGGTGGTTCACGCCGGACCGGCGGCCCGGATGACCACGCCGATGCCGAGTCCGATCGCGCCCCAAACGCCGCCTCAGCAGCCGATCGCCCCAATGACGCAAGCGCCACCCCCCACCCAGGCTCCGCCTCCGGCGCAGGCTCCTCCTTCCGGGCCTCCGACGGCACCGCCACCGGCGGCACCCCCGGCGGCGGCACCGCCCCCTCAGAACCCGCCTGGCTTCGATCCGTAAGCGATCGGGAACGTGCAAGTCGCCGGGGGCAGGCGATCAGCCGACGTACACGTGCTGATCGTCCCAGCAGGTCTGCAGGAAGTCGATTTGGCCGGTGTGAAGTGCGGCGTGAAGGCTGGGCAAGCCCATCAGGTGGCTCATCGGCATCGACCAGCCCTGGCCGGAATCGAGGGAGGTTCCGATCTCTTCGGGCGTCAGAGTCTCGAGCGCCGCCCACACATCCGCCGTGCCCTCGCGGAAGAGCCTCTCCACCTCTTCCCGGGTTGTGACGGCGACTTCCTCGGCGTCCCGTTCGGCCAGCCAATCCCCCAGATTCTCGATGGCAGGGAGGCGACGATCGCGGATCATTTGCGCGAAGCGCCGGGCATAGAGCGCGGTGTGCGCCGCGATCCGAATCGCCGACTTCGCCGTCTGGCTCGGGGTCCAGTGCAATCGGTCGTCGGGGACATGGGAGAAGTTGCGCAAGAACATCTCCATCGAACTGACCGCACTCTGCTTCGAAAACTCGATCAAGTCCATGGGCCACACCGCACCTTCGGACACTCCGCCGCGAAGCGCGGATCAGTCTAGCACGGCCACTCACAGCCGACCCGTCGCGAAGGCATCGGCCCCGACGTGAGCGAACTCGAACTTGGGCACCCACCCGGGTCCGAAGTTGGTCTCGATGAAGGGCCGCAGAATCTGCTCCGTCATCACCGAATCGGCCAACTCGCGCCGGATCGCGTTCACCTGGAGCAACAGCACCTGGAGGTGGACCTTGCCGAGTGCCAGCGAACCGACCCGCCGCCCTTCGTCGGTCGTCAGCGTCTGGCCGAGAATCGCCCGCGCGATCTCGCGGTTATGGAATTCGATCGCGTCGAGAAAGCCACTCGAAGCCTCGCTCTGCCCGCCGAGCGTACCGATCTCGATCTCGTTCGGAAACACGATCGCGGTGTTGTCGGCCAAGCTCCGCAAGGCGCCGAGAATCGCGCCCTGCTCGTCCGCAGAGAGGCCTCGCTCGTAGCGGCCGAGCACGGTCGGCGACGCGTAGCGCTCGAGATGGACGCGCCAGGCCCCGAGCAGAGCCTGTTTCGATCGCCACGGGCCGTACGCCGCCTCGAGATCGCTGCGCCCCTTCGGTCGGCCGTAGCCGCCCCGCGCCGCGTAGATCGCGAACTTGTCGCGCGGAAGCGATCGCTCCGCTTCCCCCGGAAGGCGGAGGCGCAGCCCCGTGATCCGACCGAACGGATCGGATTCGATGCCGAACAGGGCGGGGTCCTTCGGCCGCACCGCCCCCAACCAGAGCCGCCCCGCCGATTCCGTCCAGACCAGCTCCTGAACCGACCAGCCCTTGGCGAAAGCATCCATCGCACCAAGGAGGACCGTCAGCGGCGAGCCCTCCATCCGTTCGAACGCCTCTGCGGCGAAGTCGAGCCGGCGCGCCGCCTCCGCCGACGCATCGGCGGGAACGAGACGCCAGTCGGCGGCGACGACCGCGAGCCGCTTGATCGTCAGCGCCGTCTGGATCATCCCGTCGCGCTCCATGGCGTCGAGGGTCGCGTACGGCAGCGGACCCGGCGGCGCTCCCGGAATCGCGAGCGCATGGCGCTCCGCCGCGGTCAGCGCGGGGGCGATTTCGCCCCGCTCCGGACGTCGGCGGCGCTTGAAGAGCGAGAGAAGGTGAGGCATGCTGAACTCCTTTCAAATCGGGAAAACGTGCGCGCCGGTCCGACCCAAAGTCCCGGCGACACCGAGCGCGGCAACTGGCGGCACGCCAGCGCCAGCGCGACAACGAGGTCGTCGTGGAAGCCGCTCCGCGCCTCCATCGCCACATGCCCGCCGGGCAGCATCCGCGCCTCGAAGTGCTGGAGCTCGCGGAGCAGGTCCGGATCCGGCGTCAGCCCCAGCGCCGCCGCTTCGAGCAGCCACGCGAGGCCCTCCACGATCTCCGACTTCGAACTCGCGGTCATCACGAGCCCGCGGATCGCATGGCGCGGCGCTTCTTCCCGAAGTCGCTCGATCGCGGGATCGCCGAGCCCGGTTGCGTCGCACAGCACCCGGCTCTGAGGGTATCGGTCGAGACAGTCGGCGATCTGGCGGCACTGCTCGGCCCATCCCAGACCACTCCACCGCCGAGTCTCGACGAGGTAAGCCCCCTCGCGCGACCCGGCGAGGACGACGAGGGCCGTATAGTCGCGATACCGGCCCCAGTCGATCCCGATGCAGAACGGTGGCCGGACTGCCTCGGCGGGAAGTTCGGGCACAAGACAGCGCTCGATCGACTCCGTGCGGAACAGGCAGCCCGTGCTGTCCACGAACTGGGCTTCGTATTCGACCCGAAACGCCCGTTCCGAGATCAACTCACGCTGGATCGCGAGAGTGCTCGCCGAGACGTAGGGCGACTCCGCGCTCGGTCCAGTTCGGCTCCAGATACCGTGCTCACCGGTCTCGCCCATCTTGTAGAACCGCCAAAAGTGGTTGAGCCCGTTCGGGGTGCCGATCAAGGTGAGTGAGCCTCCGGTCGTGGCGAGCATCGGCATCGCGACCTCGGTGATGAGCTCCTCGGGGACGTACGCCGCCTCGTCGATGACGATGTGGGTCGCTTCGTTGCCCCGCAGAGCGCGCCCGAGATGCCCGGATCGAGCCATGACGACATGGTTCCGGTAGCGGAGATGGGGGTAGGGGCTCTTGCGGACCGTCGGCTTGTCTACAGCGGCTTTCGGGGTTCGCGACTTGGCCGGCGCGGTCTTGGGGGTCGTCGCCCGGCGCGCGGGAGCCTGGGGT
>ERZ761602.6730-NODE-6730-length-12642-cov-4.935251_pt1 | contig 12642 bp, 13 predicted proteins | sample MGYA00512165_ERZ761602 | MGnify/ENA primary metagenome ERZ761602 (study PRJEB28899, sample SAMN02445085) | bioreactor sludge metagenome | biome: EBPR sludge; isolation source: Thorneside wastewater treatment plant | place: Australia: Brisbane, Thorneside... | reverse complement strand
GGGTCACCACGGCCACCACGAGGCCGATGGCCAGCAGGAGCACGACGCCGAGCGCCAGCAGCAGCCATTTGATGAGTGGCCTCACGGTCCGCATTCTGACGGCCGGCTTGGGGTTTGCAACCGGCGGACGCAGGGCCGGCGCGTCGGCCCGGGTCTGATTCAGCAGCCGCGGATGCGCGTGGTGATGACGGGGCTCTGGCCCGGTGCGGCGGGTGGTCGGTAGGCAACGCCGCAGGCGCGGCCCGGCGCGACGCCCCGGTGCTGCCACGCGCCGTCGGCGTAGACGAAGGCCGAGGTCTCCGCGGCCGCGAGCAGGAGCGGCAAGGTGGCCGGCGACGGATAGCCATGGTTCATGGCCACCGTGCCCCGGGTGCCGTCGATGACCGGAGGCTGGCTGGCAGCCAGCCAGCGGGCGTGGGCAAGGTCCGCCGCGGTCCCGGCCCCGAGGGCGAGCGCCTCGACCTCGTCCAGGCGGACCTCGCTCGCCAGCCGGGCATGGCGCGGCACGGCCACGACGGCGCCGGCCCCGAGGCAGGCAATGGCAATGAGCACGTCGACCCGGCTGATCATCGCCCTACTGTCGGGCGAAGGGCCGGGCCAGGTCTGTGACCGGCCTCTCAGCCGGACGTGCAGGCGTTGCCCGCCCCGGGCGTCAGCCGGCGGGGCGCGACTTCTCCGCCACGGTCTGCTGCACCCATTCGGCGAACAGCGGGTGGCCGATCATGCCCCTGTCGACGAAGGTGTATTGGAGCCCGTCGAAGTCCTTGCGGATCTTCTGGGAGACGCGTCCGCCGGCGGTGAGCAGCACGGGCTCGAGGAGCACGGTCTTGCCGGCGGCGGTGGCCTTGGCGATCCAGTCGCGCATGGCCGCGACGTTGGCTGCGCGGACGTCGGGGGGCGCGTCGTCCTGGAGCGAGCCGTAGAACACCTCGGAGATGCCGGAGACTTCCCTGGCCACGGCGGCGAGCTTGGCGAGGTTGCGCAGCTCGTCATCGTTCTCTTCCTTCTTCTCCGGCCCGTGCATGACCAGCAGCGCCGCCTCCCGGGCGGGCTCCCGGCTGGCGGTGCGCAGGTTCTCGCCGAGGATGCGGCCGATGATGGGGCTGCGGGTGGGCGAGCTCGCCATGACGACCCGGGCCTTCGTCCTGACCCGGGGCACCTCGAGGTAGCCTGAGTTGTCGGTGAGCCCGAACATGTAGTGCCACTGGCGCACCAGCGAGCTGGTTTCGCTGGTCTCGCTCGGCAGTACCACGATGGTGGTAGCCCCGGCGGCCTCGAGCTGGTCGACCGCCTTCTGCACGTGGGCCGAGTCCATCATCGACATGCCGAGCCCGACCGCGGTGGGATGCACGGCCGCCACCGCGGCGTAGCCCGCCTTGAACTGGTCGTTGCCATCCCCGGCGTAGCCATGGCCGAGGCCGAGGACGCCGATGGCGTCCCGGACGCCGGGCGGGCTGAGGTAGGCCTCGCTGTCCGGCATCATGCGGCTCATGTTCTCGTGGATCTGCGCGTCGGTGAACCCGGCGTAGAGCGGGATCTTCTTCCGCAGCAGCGCGACCTCGTCGGCGGTCATGTCGTGGCCGCCGTGGCCACCCGCGGCCTGGTGGGCCGAGTGGTCCATCTCCTCGTCGGCAACCAGCGGGGCAACCAGCAGCAGGCCCAGGGCCGCCGCACCCGCCATCACCAGGAATCTGTGCGTGGACATGCAGGCAACTCCATATCAAGTGGAACCGGGCAGCGCTTTCGACCGGAACTGTGCACCGGGGCAGGCGCCACGGGAAGGCCAGTGTGACTCCGGTCTCAGGGATTTCACATAGTCCCCCGTAGATTACCCCGGGAAGCCCCGCGTGGGGCAGCTTGCGGCTCGTCGATGAAACTGCTGCTCGTTGAGGACAATCCGGCCGATGCCGACTTCCTGGCGGCCTCCCTGCGCAGGCAGCGGGCCGGGGACGTCGAGCTCGTGCACGTCCAGAGCCTGGCGGCCGCGGCCGACCAGCTGGGTCTCGACAGCTTCGACGTCGTGCTGCTGGACCTGCACCTGCCGGACGGCTCGGGCCTGCAGTGCCTGGACGCGATCCAGGCCGTCAACAACGAGATTCCCATTGTCGTGCTGAGCGGCCAGGACGACGAGGACTTCGCCGTCAGCATCCTGAACAAGGGCGCCCAGGACTACCTGGTGAAGTGGGAGGGCCAGGGACGGACGATCCTGCGCTCGATCCGCTACGCCATCGAGCGCAAGAAGTCGGACCTGCGCCTCAGCTACCTCGCCCAGTACGACCCGCTCACCGGCATCCCCAACCGCCAGTTCTTCAACGACCAGCTCACCCGGGCCACGGCCCGCGCGCGCCGCGAGGGTCGCAAGGTGAGCCTGCTCTTCCTCGACCTGGACGCCTTCAAGGTGGTCAACGACACGCTCGGCCACGACGCCGGCGACCGGCTGCTGAAGGAGGTCGCCGACCGCATCCGTCGCTCCGTCCGGGCGGGCGACACGGTGGCACGGCTGGGTGGCGACGAGTTCGCCGTGATGCTCGAGGGACTCTCCACCCCGAGGGACGTGGAAGCACTGGCCAGCACCGTCCTGGAAGTCATTGCCCGGCCCTATCACATCGCCGACCGCCAGGTCTCGATCACCACCAGCATGGGCATCACGATGTACCCGAGCGACAACTCGGACACCCAGATGCTGCTGAAGAATGCCGACATCGCCATGTACCAGGCGAAGGAGTTCGGGCGCAACAATTTCAAGTTCTTCCACGAGCAGATGCACGAGGACCTGATGCGCTACCACGAGCTGGAACGCGACATCAGGGAGGCCATCGCGGAGGGGCAGTTCCACCTGGCCTACCAGCCCAAGGTCAACGTGGACACCAACCAGCTGCAGGGCCTCGAGGCCCTGCTGCGCTGGCAGAGCCCTAAGCGGGGCCGGGTGAGTCCTGCCGACTTCATCCCGGTGGCCGAGGAGAGCGGACACATCATCCCGCTGGGCTACTGGATCCTCAACGAGGTGTGCCTGACGCTGAAGTCCTGGCGCGACAAGGGTCTCACCCTGGTGCCGGTCTCGGTCAACGTGTCGGCGCGCCAGTTCCAGCAGCCGGACTTCCACAAGCGCGTGGCGGAGGTTCTGAAACGCCATGACATCGATGCCAGCCTGATCGAGATCGAGCTGACCGAGGGCCTGGTGATGGAGGACACGGACGCTGCCCAGCGTGAACTGGCCCAGCTGAAGGCCATCGGCCTGCGCATCTCGATCGACGACTTCGGTACCGGCTACTCGTGCCTCAGTTACCTGCAGCGCTTCCCGATCGACGTGCTGAAGATCGACAAGTCCTTCGTGCAGGAGATCGGCAGCAGCCACGGTGGCGAGTGCATCATCGACGCGATCATCTCCCTGGCCAAGAGCCTGCGCCTCGAGACCGTCGCCGAGGGCGTGGAGACCCCCGAGCAACTGCAGCACCTGGTGGACCATGGCTGCCACGTCATGCAGGGCTACCTGTTCGGCAAGCCGATGGACCTGCAGCTGGTCGAGCCGCTGCTCGCCGCCCTGGAGCACGGCGGGGCTGACTCTACCGCCGTCGTGCGCGCGCTGAAGGGCGTGGGCTGATGACCGGCGCCGCGGAAGGTGGCGGCCTCAGCCCGCAGCTCCAGCGCACGCTGGAGGCTAGCGGCGTCGGCGTCTACTCCTTCGACGCAGGAACCCGCGAGTTCATCATCGACGGGACCTGCCGGCGCATCTTCGACATCGAGCCGGGCACGGCACTGTCACCCGACACCATGGCCTCCCGGATCCATCCCGAGGACCTGCAACGCTACTGGGCGGCCGCCGCCGAGAGCATGCAGACCGGTTCCTTCAGCTGCGACTACCGGATCGTCCAGCGCAACGGCGACATCCGCTTCGTCAGCGGCCGGGGCCACGTGATCACCGGGGAAGCCGGTGCGCCGGTACGCATGCAGGGCGTCTGCATCGACGTGACGACCCAACATGCCCTCGAGGTGCAGCTCAAGGCGACCCAGGACCGCATGCAGGAACTGGCCGACGGCGTACCAGGGCTGTTTGCATACCTGGACAGGGATCTCCGGCTGCGGTTCCTGAGCGCCCAGTACGACCTCTGGTACGGTTACCCCCGGGGCCGGCATCTCAACCAGCACATCTCCGAGGTCATCACCGCCGAGTCCTGGGCACGGCGCCAGCCGCTGTACGAGCGCTGCCTGGCCGGCGAGGTGATCCAGTACGAGGAGGCGCGCCGGATGGCGAACGGCGAGGAGCGCTACTACGCCGTCACCTACCAGCCGCACCGGGACGTCCGCGGCACCGTGCAGGGCGTGCTCTCGCTGGCCATGGACATCACCGAGCGCCGCGCGATCCAGGAAGAGCTGGCCCGGTCGAACCGGGACCTGGAGCAGTTCGCCTACGTGGCCTCCCACGACCTCAAGGCGCCGCTCCGGGCCATCGACATCCTGGTGGACTGGCTCCGGGAAGACCTGTCCACCTACACGGGCGGCGAGGTGCAGCAGAACCTCGGGCTGCTCGCCCAGCGCACGGCGCGGCTGCACCGGCTGCTCGACGACCTGCTCGCCTACTCCCGGGCGGGTCGCAAGCCCGGCGAGGTCTCCCGCGTCGACTCGAAGCTGCTGGTCGAGGACCTGTTCGTGCTGCTCGCGCCGCCGGACACGATGACGCTCACGGCCGACGCGTCCCTTCCCGAGCTGCAGGCCCACCATGCGCCGCTCGAGCAGGTGCTGCGCAACCTGATCAACAACGCGATCAAGCACCACCCCACCCGCCAGGGCCAGGTCCGCGTGTACGCGCAGGACAAGGGCGATGAAGTGCTGTTCGCCGTCGAGGACGATGGCGCGGGCATCCCGGAGGAGTTCTCCGAGAAGGTCTTCCAGATGTTCCAGACCCTGAAGCCCCGGGACGAGATCGAGGGCAGCGGCATGGGCCTTGCGATCGTCAAGCGCATCGTCGAGTGGCAGGGTGGCCGGATCTGGTTCCACGGCGGTCCCGGTGGCCGCGGAACCGTATTCAAGTTCACATGGAAGAAGGCGCCCCGGAACGGGATGCGCCTCGCGGGGGAGGAGGAGCCAAATCATGGAATCGAGCAGAACCGTGCACATCTTGCTGGCTGAGGACGACCAGATCGACGAGAAGGCCTTCCTGCGGGCCATCGGCAAGCTGCACATCACCAACCCGGTGACGGTGGCGCGGGACGGCCAGGAGGCCTGGGAAATCCTGAAGGGCACCAATGGCCGCCAGCCCCTGCCCCGCCCGAACCTGCTGATCCTGGACATCAACATGCCCCGGATGAACGGCCTCGAGCTGCTCGAGCGGATCCGGGACGACGCCGAGCTGCACGATTCCATCGTCTTCATGCTGACCACGTCGAACGACGACGAGGACAAGATCGAGGCCTTCAACCTCAATGTCGCGGGCTACATGCTGAAGTCCGACGTGGGGAACAGCTTCGTGAAGGCCGTGGAGCTCGTCGACAACTACTGGCGGGTCGTGGAATTCCCCCAGTCGACCAGCCGGCGCCTGGGCGCCAACGGCGGCGATGACCGCCGCCAGTACGTGCGCCACCCCGACTCCCGCGGCGTCCTCTGAAGTGCCGCAGGAGCGGCTTCAGCCGCGACCAGCGGGTTGTCCCGCAGCGAGCGTGTTCATCTAGCGAGCGAAGGGATAACCCGCTGGTCGCGGCTGAAGCCGCTCCTACAGGCAGGCGTCTTCGGCCTCGATGACGAGCGCGCTGGTCTCGGAGGCCAGCGCATCGCGGCGCTTGTCGGAGGCGTTGCTCTTGTCGAGGGCCTGGTCGGCCTTCCTCGCCACATCCGCGTCTTCGGAGCTGGAGGCGATGAGCAGCATCGCGAGCTTCAGGTCACCCGGCGAGAGCTTCTTCGACACGAACGCCCAGGCGCAGTCGCACTGGGCGGCGGTGAGGCCGTCGACCGTGCAGATCTCGGTGTTGAAGGTTCCGCGGGGCCCGGCGGCATCGTCGGCAGCTGGCTCCTGGGCGGCGACGAGGGGAGCGGCAACGAGGCCGGCGGCGAGCGTCAGACCGAGGCCGGTCAGCAGCGTGGTGGTGGTGCGCATGGGCATCCTCCGCGGTAGTCCCGGGCCGATTTTCGCCTATCCGCCCACCCCCGTCACCTGCGCGGTCCACGCCCAGAGGCGGCGGCGAAGCGCCACGTCCCGGGCCAGGGCGGAGGGTTCGGCCTCCCGGCAGTAGGCGAAGTACCGGCCGGTGACGCCGTCGACCGCCGGGGACGCGGCCACGTGGACGTGGGTCCGGGCGCCCTTCTCCGGCGTGTTGAGCCGCAGCAGGGACCCGAGGCCGAAGACGGCGAGCGAGCCCCACCTGAAGATGCCCCGCAGGTTCCGGTAGATCGTGGTGTTCACGAAGTAGCCGGGCGAGACCGCATTCACGGTCACGCCCGTGCCAGCCAGCCGCTCGGCCAGCTCGAGGGTGAAATACACGTTGCAGAGCTTCGCCCGGTGGTAGGCCGTGAACGCGGCCGAATTCGAGAACCCCGACGCGGGCCAGATCCTCTCGTTGTTGAGGTCGTCGAAGTCGAGCCCGGGACCCGCCTTGTGGGCATCGGAAGAGATCACGACGATGCGGGACGGCGCCCCCTGCTTCAGGAGGTCCAGCAGCAGGTGCGTGAGCAGGAAGTGCCCCAGGTGGCAGGTGGCGAGGTGCATCTCCCAGCCGTCGGCACTGACGCGGCGGACCGGGTCCGTGATGCCCGCATTGCACATCAGGATGTGGAGCGCCGGGCAGCGGGCGCGCACGGCGGCCGCCAGGGCCCGGACCTCCGCCAGTGACGAGAGGTCGCAGTAGAGGAACTCGGCTGAATCCCGGCCGGTGAGGCGGTTGATGTGGTCCCGGGTCCGGGTGCCGGCCTCGCCTTCCCAGTCGACGAGGAGCACCCGGGCGCCCTGCTGCGCGAGCTCGATGGCGGCTACGCGGCCCATCCCGCGGGCGCCGCCGGTGATCAGTGCCGTCCTGCCGTCGAGTCCCATGCGGGCTTTATACCTGCCCGCGGGCCGGCTGCCAGTCAGTTTTTCCTTGGCAGCTGTTTTATCGCGTTGCCGGTCGGCTCCACCATCTGGCGGGCCCGGAGCCAGGCGAGGGCCTCGTCCGCGTCCTCCTCGAACCAGCGCCGGCTGGAGCCCAGGCGGAAGCTGTAACCCCAGGCGTCCATGTCGGCGAACAGCCGCTGCCGGCTCCACCCGGGCCCGGTCAGGTGCCCGGCGAGCAGCACCTGCAGGTAGCAGACGGCATCCTCCTCGGCCACGTCGCCGCCCGCATCCCGGTGCAGGGTGGCCCGCCGGTCCGGGGACAGGCAGCAGTAATGGGCTGCCTCGTGGAGCAGCGAGTGCACCGGGGTGTCAGCCCGGACGTAGAGCACGTCACCGGACAGTCCGGCCTCCGGGGCGCCCCAGTAGGTGCCCGGGATGTCGGCGTCGCCGGGGAGCACCACGAGCCGGAGGCCGAAGCTGGCCAACAGCGCGGTGGCGGCCGCCACGTCGATCTCCCCCACCTTCATCACGCTCATCGTTGGCTTTCCACGGCGCCGGGCCTTAGGCTTCCGCTCCCATTATGAGCGGGCAGAAGACAGCAGGTAGTTCCGGGCCGGGCTGGCCGTCGTTCCCGGCGCGCCCGACGCTGCCTGGCCTGCTCGACGGGCTCAAGGTGTCCCAGTGGTGGACGCCGGACGACCTCTCCGCCGGCCAGCAGCCCCAGCTCGCCTGGCTCGTGAACTGGGCGGCGACCCAGGTGCCCCACTACCAGGGCACCGGGTGGGCCCGCGCCGCCGCGCGGGAGCTCGCCACCCTGGCGGGCGACCCGGTGGCCTTCGCCGCCCGCTGGCGCCAACTGCCACTGCTCACCAAGCCCGAGCTCCGCCTGCTCGGCGGCAAGCTCAACTCGCGCACCCTGCCCCCCGGGCACGCCCCGGTGAGCGTGCTCAGGACCTCGGGCTCCACCGGCATCCCTGTTGAAGTCCGGTCCACGGGCCCGACCCGGCTGGTATGGGACGCCCTGACCATCCGCGAACACCTCTGGTGGCGCCGGGACTTCACCCGGCGGATGGGCGTCATCCGCTTCCGCAAGCGGGACCAGCGCGAGAAGGACGGTGAGGTAAGGGCCGGCTGGGGTGCGCCGGTCGCACTGGTCTTCCGCAGCGGGCCGTCATCGGCCATGCACATCGGAAAGTCCATGGAGGAACTGGCCGACTGGCTCCTGCGCTTCGACCCGGTGTACCTGCTTGCCTACCCCAGCATCATGCATCCGCTCATGGACGCGGTGGCGGCCCGGGGCGGGCGGCCGCCATCCCTCGAGGACGTGCGCCTGATCTCCGAGCCGCTCGATCCGGACCTCATGGAGCGCCTCGTCACCGAGTGGCAGGTGCGCTGCACCGACATCTATTCCGCCAACGAGGTCGGCTACATCGCCTTCCGCTGCCGGGAGCAGGGCGCGCTGCACGTGCAGTCCGAGTCGGTGCTGGTCGAGGTGCTGGACGACGCCGGCCGGCCCTGCACCGCCGGCGAGACCGGCCGGGTGGTGGTGACCGCCCTGCACAACCTCGGTACCCCGCTCCTGCGCTACGAGATCGGCGACTACGCCGAGGTGGGCCCGCCCTGCCCCTGTGGCCGCGGCCTGCCGGTGCTGGCCCGGGTGCAGGGACGGGTGCGCAACCTGGTGCGGACGCCGGACGGCCGGCGCTACTGGCCTGTCGCCCTCGGCCGCGTCCGGCGGATCCCGGGGCTGGTGCAGGCCCAGTTCGTCCAGACCTCCCTCGACACGGTGGAACTGCGCGTCGTGATGACCGGCCCTCTGGACGAGGCGGCCCTCGCGGCCGCCCGGGAGCATGCGCGCAAGGCGCTGGGCTACCCGTTCAACATCCTGCTGGTGCCGGTTGCGGAGATCCCGCGGGGCCCGACCGGCAAGTTCGAGGAGTTCCTCTCCCTCGTCGAGGACCCTTAGCGTTCCCGTAGGAGCGGCTTCAGCCGCGAACGGTAGCCGGCTCCCCTTGGTCGCTAGATGAACACGCTCCCGTCGGGGAGCCGGCTACCGTTCGCGGCTGAAGCCGCTCCTACCCGGAGGCTACGGGTCGCAGACGTGGAAGAACTGCAGCTCGCCAAACTGGCCGTGCTCCGGCGACGACGTGGCGGGCGGCTCACCGAGTTCCGCGGCCAGCTGCCGCGCCTCGGCCAGCGCGTGCGCGTAGCGCCGCTGGCGCTCGGCCACGGGCAGGGCGGTGGCGTCGCAGCCGGTCGCCTTCAGCGCCTCGTCCAGCGAGAACTCCTCCCGGGTCTCCTGGAACGTGCGGTGCTGCCACAGGCCGCTGGCGGGATCGAAGGCATAGAGCGGCAGGAAGCGATGGCCGTGTTCCGCGAGGAACAGGACCGCGTCCACCACGAATGCCGCCTCGGCATCATCCATGCTGTAGTGGAAGCCCACCCGGCACCAGCCGGGCTTGATGCCGAGGTAACCCTTGCGTACCCAGTCCCGGTACCGCTCCGACGTGTCGATGTCGATGCCGAGCAGCCGGTGGCCATAGGGGCCGGCGCAGGAGCAGCCCGCCCGGGACTGGATGCCGAAGAGGTCGTTCAGCAGCACGGTCACGAACTTCGGATGCAGGTAGCGGCCCCGGGGGTCCTTGAGATTGAAGGAGACGATGCCGATGCGCAGGGCCGGGTCGGGATTGCCCAGGATCTCGACGCCCGGGTGTGCGCCCCAGCGGGCCATGGCGCGGCTGAGCAGTTCCTGTTCGCGGGCCTCGATGCGCGGCACGCCGATGCGGCCCTTGAGGTCGAGGGCGAGCGCCGCCTTGAGGGTCTGCAGCACTCCGGGAGTGCCGGCCTTCTCCCGCTCCTCGATGTCCCGGATGAAGTCCTGGTCCACGGGACTCACATAGTCCACGGTGCCGCCTCCGCCCACGCTGGGCGGCAGGTCCCTGGCGTAGAGGCGCTCGTTGAACACCAGCACGCCGCTGGAGCCCGGCCCGCCCAGGAACTTGTGGGGCGAGAGGTAGACGGCGTCGATGGACGGGTCCCCGCCCGCCGGGCCCGGGTCGGGATTCATGTCGATCTCGACATAGGGCGCACTGGCGGCGAAGTCGAAGCAGGCCCAGGCGCCGTGGGCGTGGAGCAGCCGGGCGATGGCATGCACCGGCGAGCGCATGCCCGTGACGTTGGAGGCCGCCGAGAACGAGCCGATGCGCAGGCGGCCCTGGTAGGCGGGCGCGTTCAGCAGCTGCTCGAGGTGCGCGAGGTCGACGCCGCCCTCGGGCGTCAGGTTGACCTCGACCACGGTGGCGAGGCCCTGGCGCCAGGTGACCTCGTTGGAGTGGTGCTCGTAGGGGCCGACGAAGACCACGGGCTGGCGGTCGCGCAGGAACTGCTGGAATTGCGCGTGGCGCTCCCGACCCAGGAACTCGCCGAGCAGCCCGCCGACGGCCCGGCGGGTGGCCGGCGGCAGCGCGATGCCGAGGAACTGCTGGAGCTTGTCGATGGCGCCGGTGGCACCGGTGCCGGCCGCCACGATCCGGCCCCCGGGGCCGGCGTTGACCGCGCGCTTGAGCATGGCCTCCGCCGCATGCATGAGCTGGCTCATGGTGCGGCCGCTGAGGTCGTCCTCGGTGTGGGTATTGGCGTAATTGCGCTGCAGGCACTGCACGTAGCGCTCGATGAAGGTCAGGCAGCGCCCGGAGGCCGTGTAGTCGCAATAGACCATCATCCGGCGGCCGAAGGGGGTATCGAAGGAGGAATCGATGCCCACGACCTGGGAGCGCAGGTAGTCGAAGGACCAGGGATTCATGTTCGTGCCGCTGCCGGGGAAAATGGAGCGGGTGATGGGAATCGAACCCACGTTAGCAGCTTGGGAAGCTGCAGTTCTACCATTGAACTACACCCGCATCGGGCATGATTCTAGAACATGACACTGCCGACTTTCACTGACCTTGGTGTCGCAGCCAGCGTGGTCGTGCTGGCCCTGGTGCCCGCGGCCCTGGCCGTCCTGGCCGTCGCGGGGCTGCTCCAGGCCACCCGGCTCGACACCCGCCTCGAGGCCCTGCTGGGGCCCCGGGGCCTGCGGGCCACCGGTTTCCTGGCAGGGCTGGCCCTGCTCGGGCTGTTCGTGGGCCAGAGCCGGGATTGGGCCGCGGCCACCCACCTGAAGCCACTCTGCGCCGCCCTCGCGGAGCCCTGGTACAGCGGCGAGACGGCGGTGGGACCCGCCCGGCTCGAGGTCCGGCGCCGGGTCATCGAGACCACTTACTGGACCACCATCTCCGCGGACCGCTACCAGGCCGTCGATGCCGCGACGAATGCCGTGCTGGCCGAGGCCGACGAGCTGTGGATCGACGCGGGCAGGAGCCGCTATCGCTGCGGCGTGGCCAGCGGCCCGCTCCCCCGCAAGGGGCTCGGCGCCCCGACGGCTGCGGACCTCGCCACCTTCCTCGACCGGGCCCGGCGGGGTGGCGCATGACCGACACCCGCGTTCCGCGGCATGTGCGCAGCTTCGTGCGCCGGGCAGGCCGCCAGACGGTGGCCCAGGAGCGGGCCCTCGCCGAACTCTGGCCCCGCCACGGGCTGCCGCCCGGCGACGGGCCCCTCGACCTCCCGGCAGCCTTCGGCCGCCGGGCGCCGGTGATCCTCGAAATCGGCTTCGGCAACGGTGACGCGCTGCTGGCCATGGCCGCCGCGGCCCCGGCCGTGGATTTCCTCGGCGTGGAGGTGCACCCGCCGGGCGTCGGTCATTGCCTGCTCGGCATTGCGCGGCTCGGCCTCGCCAATGTGCGGCTCGTGATGGCCGACGCGATCGAGCTCCTGCGCGACCGTCTCGTGGCGGGCAGCCTCGCGGGCGTCCACCTCTACTTCCCCGACCCCTGGCCCAAGAAGCGGCACCACAAGCGGCGGATCGTGCAGCCGGAATTCCTGGCACTGCTCGCCAGCCGCCTGGCGCCCGGCGGCTACTTCCACGTGGCCACGGACTGGCCGGACTATGCGGCGCACATCCAGGCGGTGGTCGCCGGGTCGGCGGACTTCGTGGCGGCGCCGGACGGCGCCACCGGCCCGCTGGCCGCCGTCGGCCGTCCGCGTACCCGCTTCGAGGCCCGGGGTGAGCGGCTCGGCAATCCCATCTGGGACGCCGTTTACCACCGGCGTTAATGAAGATTAAACGTGGATTTCCCGTGTACCCATCCCGGGGCAAATGCGCTATAAAAAAATCCGGGCCAGCCCACGGACCGGAATCATGAACGAGCGTGCTTTCTCCACTCCCTACGGCCTGCCGGAAGTCGGCAGCTGGTTCCGCATCGGCGCAGGCAGGACCTTCGAGGTCGTTGCCGTCGACGACAAGGATCGGACCGTGGACATCCAGCACTTCGACGGCACCATCGAGGAGCTCGATGCGGAGGGCTGGCGCGAGATGGCTGCCGAGCCCATCGACGCACCCGAAGACTGGTCGGGCTCCATGGACGTGGACGACGAGGACCTGCCCGAGGACGAGTCCACCCACCAGGGCTTCGACGATCCCCTCGACTTCGTGGACGGCTACGACTCCTGATTCCCTGCAGGAGCGCCTTCAGGCGCGAGCGGCTCCCGGGCTCCCCTTGGTCGCTAGATGAACACGCTCCCGT
>ERZ761602.6729-NODE-6729-length-12647-cov-6.900651_pt1 | contig 12647 bp, 7 predicted proteins | sample MGYA00512165_ERZ761602 | MGnify/ENA primary metagenome ERZ761602 (study PRJEB28899, sample SAMN02445085) | bioreactor sludge metagenome | biome: EBPR sludge; isolation source: Thorneside wastewater treatment plant | place: Australia: Brisbane, Thorneside... | reverse complement strand
GCCGGCGTCTTGACGTAGGTGTGGACGCTGCTGAGGCCCGGGAAGTTCACGGTCAACGTAGCCGTGATGCCGTCGAGCGTGCAGGCGGCGCCCGTGCAGTTCACGTCGTAAATGTTCTGCTGCGCGCCCTTGACGACGGTCACCTTGTAGCTGGCTTTGAGCACGGCCAGGCTGGTCGTGTCGTTCTTGTAGGTGCGGTTGTCCACGTCGCCGCCCGCCGGCGTCTTGACGTAGGTGTGGACGCTGCTGAGGCCCGGGAAGTTCACGGTCAGCGTGGCGACGAGGCCGTCCACCGTGCAGGTGCTGCCGGTGCAGTTGACGGCGTCGACGATCTTCTGCTGCGCGCCCTTGACCACGACGACGTCGTAGGTGCCCCTGAGCACGGCCAGCGACGTCTCGTCGTTCTTATAGGTGCGGTTGTCGACGTCGCCGCCAGCCGCGGTGCCGGCCGCGCCGTCGCTCACCTTGACGTAGGTGTGGACGCTGGCGATGTCCGGGAACTTCACGGTCAGCGTGGCGACGATGTCGTCAACGGTGGCGTTGCCGCCGAGCGCGGCCACGTCGTCGACGATCAGGGTCCGGGCGCCCTTGACCACGACCACGTCGTACAGGCCGGTGGCCAGGTTGCTGAAGACGGCCTGGTCGTTCTTGTAGGTCTGGGCGGCCACCTGCTGCCCGGTCGCCGCGCCGGCCACTCCGTCGCTCTTCTTGACGTAGGTGTGGACGCTGGCGAGGCCCGGGAACTTGACGGTCAGCGTGGCCTTGTCCAACGTGCAGGTCTCGCCGGTGCAGTCCACGGCATCCCAGAGGTAGGTCTTCGCGCCCCTGACCACGACCACGTCGTAGAAGGCCTTGAGCACGGCCAGGGAGGTCTCGTTGGTCTGGTAGGTGCGCTCGTCCACGCCGCCGCCGGCCGCAGTGCCGGCCGCGCCGTCGTTCACTTTGACGTAGGTGTGGACGCCGCTCAGGCCCGGGAACTTGACGGTCAGCGTGGCGACGAGGCCGGTGAGCGTGCAATCGCCGAGGCTGCAATCCACATCGTAAGTATTGGATTGGGCACCCTTGACGACGGTCACCTTGTACAGCGCCCTGAGCACGGCCAGGCTGGCCGAGTTGTTCTTGTAGGTGCGCTCGTCCACGCCGCCGCCGCCGGTGGTCTTGACGTAGGTGTGGACGCCGGCGATGCCCGGAAAGTCCACGGTCAGCGTGGCGACGATGCCATCGAGCGTGCACGTGGCGCCGGTGCAGTCCACGTCGTAGGTGTTCTGCTGCGCGCCCTTGACGACGGTCACCTTGTACAGCGCCTTGAGCACGGCCAGGCTGGCTGAGTCGTTCTTGTAGGTGCGCTCATCCACGCCGCCGCCGGTCGTGGTCTTGACGTAGGTGTGGACGCCGGCGATGCCCGGGAAGTCCACGGTCAGCGTGGCGACCAGGTCCTCGACCACGGTGTTGCCGATGACGATCACGTCGTCGACCACCAGGGTCTTGGCGCCCTTGACCAGGGCCAGGTCATAGACGCCGTTGGGCAGGCTGGCGAAGACGGCCTGGTCATTTTTGTAAGTCTGCTCCGCCACCGCCGCCCCGCCGGCCGCGCCGGCCACCCCGTCGCTCTTCCTGACGTAGGTGTGGACGCTGGCGATGCCCGGGAACTTGACGGTGAGGCTGCCGGCTTCCAGCGCGCAGCCGCTCACGTTGACCGTCGTGGGCGGCAGGCTGCCCAGTTTGAACGTGTGCGCGCCCGCGAACATCTCCAGGGACGGTTGGGTGAACGTGTACCAGCCGCCATTGGCGCTGCCGTGGAGCACGCCGCCGCTGTAGGTGAGCGTGACCTTGGTGGTCTTGAACGTGACCAGCGGCTCAGCCTGCGCTGCGACCGCCGCCGTCTGCTGCGCGGAAGTCGTGTGGTTGAGCGAGGCGTAGAACGTCCGGTCGTAGCCCGCGAACAATTCCTTCGCGGCCACGCCGTCGGCGCCGGTGGTGCCGAAGGCATAGAAGCCGCCGTTAGCGCTGCCGTAGTAAACGGCGGCGCCTTCCAGTGCCGCGCCGGGGCAGGTCTCCACCTTGACCTTGACCGGCGTGGTCGTGAAGACCACATCGTCGTCGCCGTCAAAGGTCAGCACCTGCGTCAGGGCGGTGGAGGCCGCGTATGTGGCGTAGAAGTGGTAGGTCGTGCCGACCGTCAGGTCGGTGCGGCTGACCGTGCCGTCGGCGCCGGTGGTGCCGAAGGTGGACCAGCCCCCGTTCGGGCTGCCGACGGCGTACGTGATGGCCGCGCCCTCGATCGGGTTGCCCAGGCTATCCTGGACCTGGACCGTCAGCTCCGGCGGCGGGGCTGCGACCTCGAAGCGGACGGCGGGCACGTAGCCGGTCCAGTGGGTGTCCGGGCGGAAAACGCCGACGCCGCCGACGCCGCGGTCGGTATACCAGCCGGCGGTGCTGGTGTTCCAGAAGACGACGTCCGCGTTCACGTCGGTGCCGACGGTGGGGGCACTGGCGTCTGCGAGCCCGAAGTTGAGCGAGTTGTACGGGCCGTTGGCGCCGAGCGGGGCCGCGCCGTAGGTCTGGGTGTTGTAGGCCAGCCCGTAGATGATCTCATCCGGCAGGACGAGGTTCTGGCTGGCGAGGTCAAAGACGATGGTGAAGGCGTAGCCGTTGTAGCATTGCCCATCGCTCGCGCGCCAGGCGAAGCCCTCGCCGTAGCCCGTGTTTGGGCAAGTGGGATCGCCTTCCGGCCGCCACGGGATCAGGAAGTCATCGGTGACGGACGCGATCAGCGCGCCAACGGCTGGGGTCGCGCCGCTGTTGTTCACCTGGTACAGGTTGAGCGTGATGGGGTGCGTGAAGCCCTCGGCGGGCATGGCCGGGTATTCCGAGTGCCGCGCCCAAATGCTCAGGGCGGCCGTCACGCTCGTCAATTGGCGCTCGGTCCCGGTGAAAGCAATGTGGTCGCCAAGCTCGGTGGTTTGCGTGGCCTGATACCCAAGGCTGGGGAAATTCGGGGGCAGCGGGGCGGGGACGCTGTCATAGGCGGTGGTCCCCGTCGCCTGGGCGCTGGCTGTTAAGATGGACGCCAACGCCAGGCTCAGGATGGCAGCGGCGGCCAGGAGACGTTGCAGGTTTTTCATATCACTTCCCCTCTTTCAAGTGAATGCGTCAAGCGGTTGCGGCACGGCCGCGTGTTCTGCGTCAAGTCTTTGGTGGGGCCTCCTTTGGCTGGGCTTCCGCTCGCGGCTGGTTCCGGCCGCCATTGGTTGGAACGACGAGTCGGCTTCGATGGCTGGAACGCAAAACGCCGCCGAAGCGGTTGCCCCGACGTTGATCTCCTACCGGCCTGTCTTCATCGGCCGGGCCGTGCTGGAGCGGACTTCCCCATACAGTCCCCCTGGTGCCGACACCGGTGGCCCGGCGCCGCACGTTCCGCCAGTCTATGCAGTTGCGCGCGAAAGAAGAAGCTTGCCCGGCGGGCGGCGCCCCATGACCGCCGTCCAACACCGGTAAGCTCGTTGTAAGCGCAATTGGGCTGGCCGGGCAAGCTCTGAATGTCATGGCATAGGCGTTACTTAATACCGGAGGCCGACTCGGGTGAGTGGGTCTGGGCAGCGGCGGCTGTCCACTGCCGCCGGCAGGACGCAGTTGAAGCAGCGCCGGGTCATGCGGCGCTGACGCCAGGGCTTCGGGTTGTGTGGCCGGCTGCCTGCCTCCCTTCCGGCGCAGGACGGCGCGCCGAATCTGGCAGCGGTTCAAAATGCGGTTATTGGGACGAAGATTCCGGGCGGGGCGATCCCCCACTCGTCACCGTAGCACAGTCCGGCGGGTGGAGCGGTTGCGGAAGGTCACCGAAGGTTGCCGGGCGGGGCGTTCACGCCCGCCACAGGTAGCCCTGGCGGCGGATCGTGATGAGGTGGCGCGGGCGGCGCGGGTCCGGCTCCAACTTGCCGCGCAGGCGCGAGATGTGGGTCTTGATCAGGGCGGCGGCCTCGCTCGGGCCGAGATCGTACTCCAGCGCCGCCTGGGCCAGCTCGCGCGCGCTGACGGGCCGGTTCTCGGCCTTGGCCAGCGTCCACAACAGATAGAACTCGGTGGTGGTCAGGTCGAGCTCGCGCCCGTGATAGGTGGCCTGGTGGCGGCCCAGGTCCATGCGTAGCGGGCCGCGGCTCAGCGTCGCCGCCGACTCGGCGTAGCCGTCGCCTTCGTTCAGCGTCTGGATGGCCGCCTGCATGCCGGCCGCCATCCGGTCCCGCAGACGCTGCTCGTGCATGAACTCGATCTGTTCGGCCACTAGCCGCTTGAGTTCCTCCGGCCGGGCCGGTTTCACCAGGTACTTGCGCACCTGCAGGTCGATGGACTTGACGGCGCTGGGCAGGTCCGGCAGCCCGGTCAGGATGACGAGCGCGGAGTAGGGCGAGAAGCGGCGCACGGCCTCGGCCACCCGCAGGCCGTCTTCGTCGCCGACGCGCAGGTCCAGCAGCGCCAGGTCGAAGAACTGCGCCTGGGCCAGCGGCAGCGCCGCGCTGACCGACTCGCAGCTGATGACTCGATAGCCCGCTCCGCGGAGGATATCGGTCAGGAGCCGGCGATGATCGGGGTCGTCCTCGACGATCAGGATACTGGCAGAGGCCTCAGACTGCATGGCTGTCTCAATCCCCCACAGCGGGCCGGCGCACTCACAGCGTTCAATGCGATTCTAGCGCCTCTCAGCAAGCGCGTCGAGCGTCGGCGCGCCGCTGTGGCCGGCCGAAATTGTGTTGGGAATTGCGTTTATCTCGTCTATAATCGCCAGCATGTCGCTCTCGCTCGCGCTTGTTTTTCACTTCAATCAGCATACCAATCAGTTCAGCGAGGTCGCCAGCCGCGCCTGCTATCGCGGCTTGCTGAGCGTGCTGCGCGCGCACCCGGGCTTGCGCTTCAACCTGCATTTCTCCGGGACGCTGTTGCGCGCGCTCAACTGGGTCGACCCGACCGTGCTGGACCTGGTGCGGGCCGGCCTGGCCGACGGGCAGTTCGAACTGCTCGGCAGCACGTATGCGCAAAACGTGCCGTACGCCTGCGACGATTGGGACAACGCGCAGCAGATCGGCCTGCACCGCGCCGTCCTGCACGACCTGTTCGGGGCAGCGCCGACGGTGTTCTGGAACTCGGAACGCTGCTGGCGGCAGTCGCTGGTGCCTGTCATCGCCGCCGGCGGCTACACGGTGGTGCCGGTGGAGGATCACATCCTGCGCGCCGCCGGCCTGCCGGACCCGGTGCCCGCGCGCACCACGCACGCCGGCAGCGCCATCACGGCCGTCTGGGATGACCCGGTCCTGCGCGAGCGCCTCAACTACGCCGCCTGGTTTGGACGGCGCGCGCAGTTCTTCAATTACCTGGAACAGTGCGCGGCCCGGCCCGGCTCGGCCGACTTCCTGCTGGCCTATGCCGAGGACGCCGAGGCGATGGGCTTGTGGCCCTGGGAGGCCGGCTACCTGCCGCAGGCCACCTGGGCGAACCTGGACAAGCTCCTGACCGAGATCGAAACCCGCGCCGCCGTCAGCCTCGTCCACCTCTCATCGGCCCGGCCGCGCCGCGACCTGGAGTACCTGCCGGACGGCGCCGCCCGCTGGATGGACCGCGCCCTGCGCCGGCCCGACGCGCCCTATCATGAAGACGGCTACGAGCACTGGTTCGATTTTCTCCATCGCTCCCCCAAGATCCAGCACTTCCGCAAGCTGTACAGCGTCGTCCGCACCAACCTGCTCCAGGTGGGCGAGGCCCGCCAGGATTCCGGCTATCTGGCCGCGCCGCCCGCCGCCGACGAACCCGCCCACGCCGCCGCGCGGCAGTTCTACCGCCAGGCCATTGAGACCTTCTGCAGCCACCAGTACGAGTTCGGGTGCATCGGCGTAGGCGCCCGCGGCTACTGGGGCTGGGAGAACGTGCGGGCCGCCTTCCTCTACGCGCGCCTGGCCGAGATCGCCGAAGCCCCGGAGCCGCGCCGCTGGATCGAGGACCTGAACGGCGACGGCTCGGACGAGCAGATCTTGTGCGACGGCCGCCAAGTGGCCGTCTTCACCGCCTTCGGCGGCCGGCTGCTGGGCTGGTTTGATCTGACCACCGCCTGCCAGTGGGTGGGTAATCCGCTGGCCGTCCCGCCGGCGACTTACGTCAGCGGCGCCTCCGAACATCCGCGCCTCACGCCGCTGCGCCGGCGCTGGCTGCCCGACACCTTCGACGCCGACCTGCGGCCCTGGCGCGAGCAGAAGACCAAGGAGCTGGCGCCCACCCGGCTGGGCCGCCATCTGGCGCCCGAGCTGTTTGCGCGCGAGACCGACGAATTGACCGTCTACCTCCAGCCGGCCGCGCCCAACGGCACGGTGCTGCCGCTCCCGGCCCAGATCGGCGCCTTGAACGACTGGGTGAGCGTCGACGACGGCCCGGAACTGCCCGCCGACGGTTTCCTGGACTACCGCTTCGAGCCAGACGGCTCGATCAGTTACCTGAACGCGCTGCTGCCGGACCTGCGCATCGACAAGCGTCTGCGCCTGGCCTCGGAGGGCGTCGTGGCGGACTACACGTTCCAGAATCTGGCCGACCGGCCGCGCCGCCTGCAGTGGCGGCTGTCCAGCGAACTGGCGCCGGATTATAGCGCTCTGCTCAGCGGCGGGCGCTCGGCGCTGGAGGTCTTCCAGGACGCGGACGGAGGCTTGGGCGTGCGCAACACCCGCACAGCGGCCAGCCTGGTCTACCGCCCGTCGCGGGCCTGGGCCGGGCACAGCCACAGTCCGGTGCTGCTGGGGCTGGATTTGGCGCTGCGCTTTGAGCTGGACCTGGCCGCCGGGGCCACGGAGGCCGTCAGCCTGACGCTGGCCGCGGTTCGCGACGAGTCCGGCCCGGCCTGATGCGGCCGGCCCTCGCCCTCTGAAAGACGGAAACAGACAGTCTCCGGTCCCGCTGGCGCTCGGCCAGCCTGACCGGGCCGGCGGGTCCTGGCTCATGCGGCGTTGATGCGCCGGTCCCTAAAAAGGACTATAATCGCAGCAGTCCACGGGCAAGGTCCGTCGCGTGAACTGGCTCGCATCCCCTCCGCCGTCAACGGCGGTTCAGCCTATTGTCATCAGGAGACCACCCGGCCTATGAAGACCCGCGTCGTCATCCTCGCCGGCGGTGAAGGTTCCCGCCTGGGTGTTCTGACCGCCAAGCGCGCCAAGCCGGCGGTCCCCTTCGGCGGCAAGTACCGCATCATCGACTTCGTCCTCTCCAACTGCGTCAACTCCAACCTGTTCGACATCATGATCCTGACGCAGTACCGGCCGCACTCGCTGATGGACCACATCGGGGTGGGCCGGCCGTGGGACCTGGACCGCAGCTTCACGGGCGGCGTGCGCATCTTCCAGCCCTACAAGGGCCGCGCCGACACCGACTGGTACGCCGGCACCGCCGATGCCATTCAGCAGAACTTCACCTTCCTCAAGGACGGCAAGCCGGACTATGCCCTGGTGCTGGGCGGCGATCACATCTACCAGATGAACTATGAGCGCCTGATCCGGTTCCATCAGGAGAACCAGGCCGACGTGACCATCGCCACCCTGCGCGTCTCGCTGGATGAGGCCACGCGCATGGGCATCCTGGCCACCGACCCCACCTACCGCGTCACCCAGTTTGTGGAGAAGCCCAAGAACCCGCCCGGCGACCTGGCCTCGATGGGCATCTACGTTTTCAACCTGGACGTGCTGGACCGGATGCTGTACGAGGACGCCCAGCGTCCGGACTCGGCCCACGACTTTGGCCGGGACATCATCCCGCGCATGGTCACCATGGGCATGCGCGTCTTCGCCTATCCCTTCACCGGCTACTGGGTGGACGTCGGGACGATCGACTCCTACTGGCGCTCGCACATGGACCTGATCCGCTTCCCGCCGGTCCTGGACCTGAACGACCGCGAGTGGATCATCCACACCCGCTCCGAAGAACGCCCGCCGGTGCTGGTCCAGTCGGGCGCCGTCGTCAAAGACAGCCTGATCACCGACGGCTCGATCATCGCGCCCGGCGCCATCGTCGAGCGCAGCGTCCTGTCGCCGGGCGTCTACGTCGGCCCCAAAGCCATCGTGCGCGAGTCGATTATCCTGACCGACACGTCCATCGAGGCCGGCGCCTGCGTGGAGCGCGTCATCGCCGACAAGCAGGTCACCGTCGGCCACAACGCGCGCGTCGGGCGCCTGGAGCCGGGCGCGCCGGACCTGGGCATCACCACCCTGGGCAAGAGCGCCCAGATCCCGGGCGGCGTCGTCGTCGGCCGCAACGTGATCATCGGCTCCAACATCGTGCCGGAAGACTTCCCGGGCAACGCCCTGGAAGACGGCCAGAAACTCGAGAAACCGCCCTTCGGAAAGAAACCCTGATGACGGCTCCGTCGCCCGCGACACCAACACCAACCTCGCCGCGCTCCGCCGGCCTCCTGTTCCATCCCACCTCGCTGCCCGGCCCCTTTGGCATCGGCGACCTCGGCCCGCAGGCCTATCAATGGGTGGATGCGCTGGCGTATGCCCAGCAGACCTGGTGGCAGATCCTGCCGCTGGGGCCGACCGGCTACGGCGATTCACCCTACCAGTGTTTTTCGGCCTTCGCCGGCAACCCGTACCTGGTGAGCCCCGAGCGGCTCCTGGAGGAGGGTCTGCTCCAGCGCGCCGACCTGGCCGCGGCCAGTTTCCCGGCCGAGCGCGTGGACTACGGCCCCGTGATCGAGTTCAAGATCCGGCTCCTGGCCCGCGCCTGGGAAGCCTTCAAGGCCGGCGCCGCGCCCGGACTGCGCGCGGAGTTTGAGGCCTTCTGCGCCGAGCAGGCCGCCTGGCTGGACGATTACGCCCTGTTCATGGCGCTCAAGGACGCCCACGGCGGCGTCAGCTGGCTGGAGTGGGACGGCCCGGCCCGGCGCCGCGAGGCGGCCGCGCTCGCCCGCGCCCGTACCGAGCGCGCCGACACCCTCAGCCAGCACCAGTTCCGCCAGTTCCTGTTCTTCCGCCAGTGGCGCGCCCTCAAGCAGTACGCCAACGCCAAAGGCGTGCGCCTGATCGGCGATGTGCCCATCTTTGTCTCGTCGGACTCGTCCGACGTGTGGGCCAGCCCCGAGCTCTTCCGCCTGGACGCCGAGCGCCGGCCGACCGTGGTGGCCGGCGTCCCGCCGGACTACTTCAGCAAGACCGGCCAGCTGTGGGGCAACCCGCAGTACGACTGGGCCGCGCTGCAGCGCAGCGGCTACGCCTGGTGGATTGCGCGCCTGCGCGCCACCCTGGCCCAGGTCGACCTGATCCGTATCGACCACTTCCGCGGTTTCGAGGCCTTCTGGGAGATCCCGGCCGGCCAGCCGACGGCCGAGGTCGGCCAGTGGGTTAAGGGCCCGGAGGCCGACCTGTTCGTGGCCATGGAGGCGGCGCTCGGTTCGCCGCTGCCCCTGATCGCCGAGGATCTGGGCATCATCACGCCCGAGGTCGACGCGCTGCGCGAGCGCTTTGAACTGCCGGGGATGCGCGTGCTGCAGTTCGCGTTTGGCGGCGCCACTGAGGACCGCTTCCTGCCGCACAATTACGAGCGCAACACCGTGGTCTACACCGGCACCCACGACAACGACACCACGCGCGGCTGGTACGCCCAGATCTCCGAGCACGAGCGCGACTTCGTCCGGCGCTACCTGGGCCGCGACGGCAGCGATATCGCCTGGGACCTGATCCGGCTGGCGTGGGCGTCGGTGGCCGACTATGCCGTGGCGCCGCTGCAGGATGTGTTGGACCTGGGCACGGCCGCGCGCATGAACCTGCCGGGCAGCGCCTCCGGCAACTGGACGTGGCGCCTCCGGGAGGGCCAGTTAAAGCGCGCCACACTGGATCGGCTGGGCGAGCTGACCGAGTTGTACAGCCGCTAACTCCGCTTCGTCATCTCCCGCCGCCGGCGTGGACGCCGCTGCGGTCAGAGGCAGGCGGGTACAGACCGAGGTGACCGTATGACGGATCATTTCTTTTGCGTCCACTGCAACTTCTACCAATCGCCGCGGGGTAATCCGTTTCAGAACGACACGTTGGGGGTGGAGCCAGGCGCCGAGCCGTACAAGAACTTTAACGAAAAGGCGACGGCACTGTGCTATGCCCCCAACGCCGAGCTCGGCAACTTCGAGCGCATCTCGTTCAACGTCGGTAATGCCCTGATGCGCTGGCTGGACCTGAACGCGCCCGACACCTACCGGCGCATCATCCAATCCAGCCAACGCCACCGCGAGCGCTGGGGCGTGGGCAACGCCTTGACCCAGCCGACTCACCACGCCCTCCTGCCGCTGTGCCAGCCGCGTGACCAGGATCTCCTGGTGCGCTGGGCCCTGATCACGCACGAGCACCGCTTCGGCTATATGCCGGACGGGCTGTGGCTGCCGAACCTGGGCGTCACGCTGGACGTGCTGCAGGGGATCCACGACAACGGCATCAAGTTCACCGTGCTGGGCCAGGCCCAGGTGGACGGCGCCACCGCCGGCGCCGGGCCGTACTGGGTGCGCCTGCCCAAGGGCGGCCGTATCGCCGTCTACGTCCGCGACGACAATCTCTCCAACACCACCGCTTTTGCCATCCGCTCGCTGGGCGGGGCCGGGCGCTGGGCGCGCAACGTCCTCGTGCCGCTCAAAAAGAATTACGGCCGGCTGCTGCTGGTGGCGCTGGAGGGCGAGACCTTCGGCTACCACTATCCGGGCGAGGAGAATTTCCTGCACTGGCTGATGGAGCACGAGGCCACCGCCGCCGGCTACACGGTGACGACGCTGGCCCGCGACTTGCAGGAGCATCCGCCGGAATCCGAGATCACCGTGCGCGAGTACACGGCCTGGAACAGCACGCGCGAACTGGCCCGCTGGCGCGGGGCGCTGCGCGCCGCCTTCGACCACCTGGCCAAGCGCCTGGACGACCTCTACATCGGCTACACCCAGGGCACGGGCGCGGACCCGTGGCGTCTGCGCGAAGACTACATCCGCGTGCGCCTGGGCCAGATCAACGAGGCGCAGCTCATGCAGCGCGCCGGCCCCAAACGCGTCACCATCCAGCAGGCCGAGGTGTTGCTGTCCCTGCTCGGCGCTCAGTTCCACCGCCAGCGCATGTACACCAGCAACGCCTTTTTCTATGAGGACCTTGACCGCGCCGAGGCGCGGCTGGCCATCGCCGACGCCGTGTGCGCCATCGACCTGGCCCGGCGCGGCACCCGGATCGACCTGACCGCCGACTTTCGCACGGAGCTGGAACAGGCCGTCTCCAACCAGAGCGGCCGCACCGGCGCGCAGATCCTGGACGACGTCCTGACCTGGGCGCTGTCTAACCAGGAGCCGGCGCCGCCGCTGCCGCCGGCCACGGCCCAGGCTCAGACGGCGTGAGCGCGGCGGCCGAGGCGCGGTCCCTGCGGCTGGACCGCTATCACTCTGGTCTGCGCCTGACGGTGCTGCTGGGCTGGGCGGCCGGCGGCCTGTTGATCTATATCGGCGGGCTGGCGTTGTGGTGGCTGGCTTTCGCCGATACGCAGGCCTGGTTCTGGCTGCCGTGGACGCTGGGCGCGCTGTTCCTGTCCCAGTTCGCCGGCCGCTGGCTGGAAGAGCAGCTCCTGCGCCGCTGGCCGAGCGGGCGCACCCTGGAGGTGGCCGGCGCCCGCCTGACGCTGCGCGAGCGCACCGGCGCCCAGACGTTTGACCTGACGCAGACCGCCAATTTCCGGCGCTGGCGCTTCCGCATCCAGGGCCGGCGCAGCGGGCGGGTGCCCGTCGGCCATTACTGCTGCGCGCTCCAGTTGATGCAGACGACCGACGAGGCCGCCGGCGCGGTCGTGGCGAGCCTGTACACGTTCGTGCCGCCGTCGACGGCGGAAGCCTGGCAGGCCCGCTGGCTGTTCTACGAACTGCGCCGCCCCAAAGAAACTGAGCCCCGCGCCGTCGGCGCCGCCGGCGGCCGTGACGCCGCCTTCCTGGCGGCCGAGCAGACCCGCTGGACGTTGGGCGCCGAGCTGGAACCCGCCGACTTCGAGTGGCTGCTCCAGCAGCTCGGCGCCCAGCTGCCGAACTTCAGCGCAACCCCGATCTCCTGAGCAAACCCGCGATGCGGCTGGCCATCCTGTCTGACACGCACGATCATCTCTGGGTCCTGCGCGACGCCCTGCCGCAGATCGCGTCGGCCGACGCCGCGCTGCACTGCGGCGACCTGTGCTCGCCCTTTATCGTCCGCCACCTGGCCGAGGGCATGGCCGGCAAGCCCGTTCACATCGTCTGGGGCAACAACGAAGGCGACGTGCGCCTGATCACGCAGATCGCCCAAGCGCAGGGCAACGTCTTCCTGCACGGCGCTCTGGCCGAGCTGACTCTTGATGGCGTGCGGGTGGCGCTGAACCACTACCCCGAGATCGCGCGTGGGCTGGCCGCCTCCGGCCGGTATGACCTGGTGTGCTACGGGCATGATCATCAGGCGCATGAGGAAATGGTGGGCGGCTGCCTGTTGCTGAACCCAGGCGAGATGATGGGTCTCAACGGGCCGCGCACGTTCGCTTTCTACGACACCGGTACGCGCCACGCGGAGTTTGTGCGCTTGGGGTAATCCGGACCTGGCCCGCCCGACAACAAAACGGCCTGGGATTTCCCAGGCCGTTGCTTTTGGTGCCCCTGC
>ERZ761602.6728-NODE-6728-length-12651-cov-218.047952_pt1 | contig 12651 bp, 5 predicted proteins | sample MGYA00512165_ERZ761602 | MGnify/ENA primary metagenome ERZ761602 (study PRJEB28899, sample SAMN02445085) | bioreactor sludge metagenome | biome: EBPR sludge; isolation source: Thorneside wastewater treatment plant | place: Australia: Brisbane, Thorneside... | reverse complement strand
ATTCCGGGCAGGTGCGGAGGAACTCGCGGTACTCCTCTTCAGTGCAGAAGCCCATCACGCGCTCGACACCGGCCCGGTTGTACCAGCTGCGGTCGAAGAGGACCATCTCGCCACCGGCCGGAAGGTGCTGCACGTAACGCTGGAAGTACCACTCCGTCGACTCGCGGTCGGTCGGTGCCGGCAGCGCCGCGACGCGCGTGACGCGCGGGCTGAGGCTCTCGGTGATGCGCTTGATGCAGCCTCCCTTGCCGGCGGCATCGCGGCCCTCGAAGATCACCACCACCTTGAGCTTCTTGAACTTGATCCACTCCTGCAGCTTGACGAGCTCGATCTGCAGCTTGGAGAGCGCCTTTTCGTAGTTCTTGGCGTCCATTTTCGGCTTGCGCACGGGTGCGACCTCGCCCAGGCCGACGGCGGGAGTCGTCGTGGCGGCCTCGGCGGTGGCTTTCGCCTTGGCGACCTTCTGGATCTTCGCCTTCGCCGGCTTGGCCTCTGTCTGTTGCTCCTCAGCCTTGGCAGCTCGTGTCGAAGCCTTGCTCGCGGTCTTGGCCGGAGCAGCCACTGCTGCCGGCGCCGTCGGCGCTTCGCCGACGCGCTCGCTCGCCGCCGGACTCGCTGTGCCCGTCACGGTTTCTTCGTTGGTGGGTTGCAGTTCACTCATTGACACCTCCTCCATGTTGCTGACTGCAATCGTGCAGTGCAGGCACAGTTGCCTGCATCTTTGCGCTCGAAAGCATCAGGCTCGCAATTATCGTACATTCGGCCGCAGAAATGAACGATTTTCTGCACAAAACGTGCAATCGTCCCTTGGCCCGGCAGGGCCGGTGACGGCGACCCGCTCGCGTGCCGTGGCACGGAGACTAGACCGGTGGTGCGGCAACGCCTGCGGCACCGGTTCGCCGGTGGTCGAGTCGTACCGCGCCGTCTCCCTCGCGGTCAAGGAAGCGATCGACAACGTTCCGGAACTGGCGCACGTCCAGTGGTTTGGCGAGGCAGGCGGCGAGACCGCGGTTCCTGTCGCGCTGGACGTCGCCGTGCATGCCGTTGGTGGTGATGGCGATCACCGGCACCGACGCGGTTGACGGGTGCGCCTGCAACTGCCTCAGGGTGGCGAAACCATCCTCGCCCGGCAGGCTGAGGTCGAGCAGGATGAGGTCCGGGACGGTCGCCAGGGCCAAGGCGAGTCCGCGCTCGCCGCTCCCGGCGTCGGCAAGTTCGATGTCGGGGCGTTCGCCGAGCAGTTTGCGCACGAGTTTCAGGTTGGCCGGATTGTCCTCGATGTGCAGGATGCGGCGCCGCCGTCGATCGCTGTCGGCTGCCAGTGGGGCTGCGTCCACCGCCACGGCTGCAGGTGTGCCGGTGCTTCGGGCTGCGGCCGTCGCCGTTGCGGCGGCTGACGGGGCCAGGGGAAGGTCGCAGCGAAAGGTGCTGCCGACGCCGAGCCGGCTGTCGACGGCGATGCTCCCCGCCATCATTTCGACCAGACGCTTTGTCAGGGCAAGCCCGACGCCGCTGCCTTCGATCCCGTCATAGGAGGATTCGAGGCGCTCGAAGGGCTGGAACAGTCGCGGCAGGTGTTCGCTGGCGATGCCACGGCCACTGTCGCTGACGGCGAAGCGCAGCCGATCTCCGTCGCGCGTGCTGTCGATGCGGACCGTGCCCTGCTCGCGGTTGTACTTGATGGCGTTCGAGAGCAGGTTGAGGATCACCTGCTTCAGTCGCGTCGGATCGGCGTGCACCACGCTGTCGTCCAGGTCGGTGTCGATACGGATGCCGCGTGCTTCGGCCAGCGGTCGCACGAGTGCCACGCAGGCGGCGACGGCGGGCGCCAGCGGCAGCGCTTCGAGGCACAGCTCGATGCGCCCGCTTTCGATGCGTGCGAGGTCGAGCACTTCGTTGACCTGCTCGAGCAGGTGGCGGCCGGCGCGCAGGATCTCCTGCACGTTGTCGGCCTGCTGCGCCGACAGGGGCGCGTCGCCAGGCATCGCGAGCAACTGGCCAAAACCGAGAATGGCGTTGAGTGGCGTCCGCAGTTCGTGGCTCATGCGCGAGAGAAACTCCGTTTTTGCGGCGTTGGCGGCCTGCGCCTCGGCGATCGCCTCCTCCGCCTGCGCAAGTGCGCTGGTGCGCTCCGCCACCACGACCTCGAGATGATCGCCGTATTCCGCGAGTGTCTGCTCGGCCTGCTTGCGGTCACTGATGTCGACCGCAGTGGCGAGGATTCTCTCGACGCCGCCGATGGTTACCGGCTTCAGCGTGACGTGTTTCCAGAACAACTTGCCGTCCTGCCGTCGGTTGAGCCACTCGCACTGCTGCGTGCCTTCTGTCGCAGCCTTCCTGATCCAGCCGAGCGCTTCGGCAAAGGAGTAGGGTGGGGCGAGCCAGAAGTCGGACGCCTGCAGTTGCTGCAGGGAGTCGAGACCGTAGGCCTTCCAGGCGGTCGGGTTGGCGTCGATGATCTCGCCACTGTCGCGGTCGTGGACGAGGATCGAAACTGGCGAATCGGCGAACAGCGCCCGGAACTGCTGCTCGCTGGCGCGCAACTCGACTTCGGCACGCTTCTGCCGCGTCACGTCGTGGAAGCACCAGACACGACCGACGATCTGGTCGCCGATCCGTTGTGGCTGCGAGTAGCGCTCGAAGATTCGGCCGTCGGCCAGTTCGATCTGATCGAGACTGCTGGTGGCCGGATCCGGATGGGGTCCGGCGATCTTCGCCAAGCCGCGTTCGGAGCGTGCGATCCGCTGCAGCGCCTGCGCGACGAAGGCTGCCTCAGCGGTGCTTGCGGCAGCGACTTGCGGGTCTTGCCACATCTCGAGAAAGGCCCGGTTCCATTTCGTCGCCTGGCCGCTCCGGTCCGTGACCAGGATGCCATCGGTGGTCGCGTCCAGGGTCGCGTCGAGCAACGAGAAGGAAGCGCGCAGGGCCTGTTCGGCCAGCTTGCGCTCGGTGATGTCTGGTGCGACGCCGATGTAATGGGTGATCCTTCCGCGATCGTCGACGACCGGCGAGATCGCCAGCGCCTCCCAGTAGAGTTCGCCGTTCTTCTTGCGGTTCTGCAGTTCCCCTCGCCAGATGGCACCGCTGGCAATCGTCGCCCACAGTTCGTCATACACTGGTTGCGGGTTGAGCCCCGACTTGAGAAGGCGCGGATTGACGCCGATCACTTCATCGCGGGCATAGCCGGTGATCTCCTCGAACGCGGGATTGGCGGCGACGATCTCACCCGTCGCGCTGGTGATCAGGATCGAGGCGGCGCTCGCCTCGAAGACGCTCGCCACCAGCCGGCGCTCCCGCTCGAGTTCCAGTTGCTGCGCCGCCAGGCGTTGCTGCCGGCGCCAGAGGGCGACTGCCGCGCAGCTCAACGCCAGGATGATCGGCACGACGATGGCGGTCAGGCGGCGCGCTTCGCGCTGCCAGGCTGCGAGCACGTATTCGCGGTCGAGATGCACGGCGACGACGGCAGGGAACTGCCGCGAGGCACGGTAGGCTGTCAGCACCTCCCGGCCGTCGCCGAGCACCTGCGTCAACTCGCCATGTTCCAGGCCGGCCAGACGGCTGCCGACCGCGCCCGCGGCACCGTGGACTCCCGGCCGCTCGTCTGTTGCAGTCGATGCCAGCAACACGTCGTCGAAGCGCAGCCACTGGATGCGCCCGCTGCCGGCAGCGAGCAGTTGTGTCGCGTGATTGACGAAGTAGTCCGGATTGAGGGCTGCCAGCAGCCAGAGTCCGCCATCTGCCGACAGGCGTCGCAGGACGGGAACGAAGCTTGCATCGGCCGTGTCAACCGGCGCCGCCTCGCTGCTGGCGGCGCCATTGGCGAAGTCGCGGCCGCGCCATGGGTGGCCGACCCGCAGGACCGCGGCGGTGGGTACCGCTGCGGGAAAGAAATCGGCTCGTTCGACGGCGACGCCGAGGTTCTCCGGGTTGGAACTGGCGATGATGCGGCCGCTGGCATCGAGCAGCGACAGCGAACGCAGGAAGGGGTTCGGCCGCAGTGCTGTCGTCAGGCGACGGCCGAGTTCGGCGCTGTCGACCGGGTCGTCGCCGCGTGCTTCGATTCCGCCCGCCATCAGGTCGACGACCTGCAGCGTCTGCGTCAGGTGCTCGGCGAAGTTGCCGGCATGCATCCGGGCGGTCTGCAGTCCGTTGTCCAGTGTATCGGCGCGCAGCCGCCAGAGCATGAAGCCAAAGGCCGTCAGCCAACTGGCCAGCAGGAGGAGCAGGGCGAGCAGCAGGACGGTGCGGCGTTGGGGCGGGGCTATCGGCGGCACGTGCTGGCGTTCCTGTGGGCGAGCCGGCTGCGCTCGGGGGTTGCGTATCGATCGACAGCGGCGAACGTGCCCGCTGCCGCCCGCTCGCTCGTGCTCACGGCCGGCCTTGCCCGGCCGGCTGGCTGCGGCGCCGCGCAGCATGCTGCGCGCTCGGCTGTCCATCTCGCCGGCGGCGCCGTTCGTTTGCCCGCTCCTGGCATCCCGGCATCCTGGCGACGATCTCCGCCAAAACTGTCAGGGGACGAGCATCGGGTCGAGGCCATGCCGCCGGACATGGGTCAGCAGGCGGCCATCGCGCTTCATCTCGGCGAGCACTTTCTCGACGCGGGCGTGAAAGCGATCGTCGCCGGGCGCCATTGCCCAGGCATAGGGGGTTGGGTGGTAGCTCCCCGGTGGCGAGACGAGGCGCGCCCAGTCACTGTTGTCGAGCATGCGACGGCTGAACGCGTAATCGGTCATGAAGACGTCGGCGCGACCCGCCTGTACCTCCTGCTCGCGCGCTGCCGGCGTGTCGACGACGCGCAGTTGGGCTGCCGTCAGCCTGCTTTTCATGACTGCCTCGTGCAGAGTCCCGCGGGCGACGACGACGACCGTCCCCGGCTTGTCGATGTCTGCCCAGGCCTGAATGCGGCGATTCGTCCGTGTCGTGATGGCATAGATGTCGCTGCTGAGATGCGGTTGCGTGAAGCGCAGCTTCTCCTGCCGCTGCGGGGTGATGCCGATGGCAAACATGGCGATGTCGCAGCGGTCGCTGCCGACGTCGGCGATCAGGCTGGCGAACGAACTGTCGACGAACTGCAACTCGACGCCAAGGTCGCGGGCGAGTTCGCGCGCGTTGTCGATGTCGACGCCGCTGAGCTGCTGCGTCTTCGGATTGCGGAACGATATCCCGTAGTAGTCCGGCCAGATGCAGACGCGCAGTTGCCCGCTGGCAGCGATGCGCGCCAGGCGATCGGGTGCGTCGGCAGCGACGGCGGGCTGTATCAGGCAGAGCATGAGGAGGATGCGGCAGAAGGTGTCTTTCATCGGTGGCCCCGGTTGCGGTCAGTCGAGCGGTTCCTGATGCTGGTCGCGAATGGCGAGTATCTCCGGCAGGTGTTGCCGGAAGCAACGCACCACCTCGGGATCGAAATGGCTGCCGTCGTTGTCGATGACGTAGGTCACCGCTTCTTCGACCGTCCAGGCTCTCTTGTACGGGCGGCGCGAGGTCAGCGCGTCGAAGACGTCGGCGACGGCGACGATGCGCCCGGCCTGCGGGATGGCGAGGCCGCTCAGGCCAGCGGGGTAGCCGCTGCCATCCCACTTCTCGTGGTGGGTGAGCGCGATCGTCCGGGCAAGGCGGAGAAGCTCGGAGTCGTCGCCGGCGAGAATGCTTGCACCGATCTCGGGATGCGTGCGGATGATCGCCATCTCGTCCGCATCGAGCCTGCCGGGCTTGAGCAGGACGGCGTCGGGGATGCCGATCTTGCCGATGTCGTGCATCGGGCTGGCGTTGAGCATCAGGTCACTGGCCGCGTCGCTCCAGCCGAGGTGGCTGGCGAGCAGGGCCGAGTACCCGCTCATGCGCAGGATGTGGTAGCCGGTCTCATTGTCGCGGTACTCCGCGGCGCGACCGAGCCGCCGCACCACCTGCAGGCGCGTCTGGTTCAGTTCCTCGGTGCGTATGCGCACCATGTCTTCGAGAATGCCCTTCTGATCATGCAGCATGCAGTGCGCGAGGTGGGCGTCGAGCAGGTTGTTGACCCGCATCAGGAGTTCGGCCATGTCGAAGGGCTTGCCGATGAAATCGCGGGCGCCGGCAGCGAGTGCCTTGAGCAGGGTCTCGCGCCCATGCTGCGCGGTGAGGATGACGATCGGCGGCAGCAGCGGGTCGTCGAGCGCCTTGAGCTGGGCCATCACCTGATAGCCGTCGAGGTGCGGCATGTTGATGTCGAGCAGGATCAGGTCCGGGCGTGTCACGCGATAGCGATCGAGTACGTCGCGCGGATCCTGGATGGCCTCCAGGTGCTGATACTTCCGGCTGGACAGCATCTTGCTCAGCAGTTTCAGATTGGCCGGCTCGTCGTCGACGATGAAGATGCGAGCCTGGTGGCGCAGCAGGTCGTTCATGCTCTCTCCTTGCGGCCGTCAGTCAGCGCGCGCCGGTCGCAGCTCTCCAGACACAAAATCACAACTATTTGTTTTTTATGGAACATCATGCGCGCGATCCGTGGGCCTGGGATGCTCCGAGGTTGCGCGGTCAGGGGTGCAGCGCGCGGCCGCGGACGGCTGGACCTGGCTTGCCGCCGCGGCGCCGTGCTCGGCCGGGTTCGCCAGCGGCAGGTCGAAGCTGAAGGTGCTGCCGCTACCAACCTGACTCTCGACACGGATTATGCCACCCATCGCTGCGACCAGACGCTGCGTCAGCGCCAACCCGACGCCTGTGCCCTCGATCCCGTCGTATGATGAGGCCAGCCTCTCGAAGGGCTTGAACAGGCGCGGCAGGTGTTCGCCAGCGATGCCGCGGCCGCTGTCGGTGACGGCGAGTCGCAGCAGCTCACGGTGGCGCGTGCCGGCAATCCGGATCGTGCCGTGCTCGCGGTTGAACTTGATGGCATTGGACAGCAGGTTGACGATCACCTGCTTCAGGCGTGTGGCATCGGCCTGCAGTGCGGCGTCGTCGATGTCGGCTTCGATCATGATGCCGCGCGCCTCGGCGAGTGGCCGGACGAGCGCGATGCTCTCGGCGACGATGGGAGCGAGGGGCACTGCCTCGAGCGTCAGCTCGATGCGCCCGCTCTCGACTCGCGCCAGGTCGAGCACTTCGTTGACCTGGTCGAGCAGGTGGCGGCCGGCGCGGACGATCTCCTGCACATTGTCGGCCTGCTCGGCCGACAGCGGGGCGTCGCCAGGCATGGCGAGCAACTGGCCGAAGCCGAGAATGGCGTTGAGCGGCGTTCGCAGTTCGTGGCTCATGCGCGAAAGGAACTCGGTCTTGGCGGCGTTGGCGGTTTCCGCCGCTTCCTTGGCGCCGGCCAGCGCCGCCGTTCGCGCCGCGACCAGTGCTTCGAGACGGTGGCGGTGCTGTTCGAGTTCGTCTTCCGTCCGCTTGCGCTCGGAGATGTCCTGACAGAAGTCGATATAGCCGATGAAAGTGCCCGCCCGGTCGAAGCGCGGATTGCCGGCATCCTCGATCCAGCGGTACCCGCCATCGCTGGTGCGCAGGCGATACTGCATACGGAACGGCTGACGGCAATCGAAATGGCTGTCAAAGATCCGCTGGCAGTGACCGAGATCCTCCGGATGAACGCCGGCGGTCCAGCCTGCGGCGACCTGCCGTGCCAGGGACTGACCCGTGAGACGCAGCCAGGGCTCGTTGAAATAGTTGGCGAGACGGTTCGTGCCGGAGGTCCAGATCAGTGCCGAGCCGCCGTCGGCGAGTGTGCGGTAGTGCTGCTCGCTTTCCTTCAGCGCTGCCTCGCGCTGCGCCAGCGACTCGAGCAGGAGGTTGAAGCTCTGACTCAGCTGTCCGACCTCGTCGTCAGCCACCGTCGGCAGTGGCTGCAACGCAGGGCCCGTCGCATGCGACATGTCGGCGAGCAGTGCCGCGGCGGCGAGCATCGGTGCGAACTGCTGGCGCAGCATGCGACTGAGGAACCACCAGCCAATCGTGCCGACCAGCAGGCTGAGGACCAGCGCCGCGAGCAACACCCGTGCCTGCATGGCGGCGACCGGCTCGAAGGCTTCCGCAGTCGGCAGCACGCTGACCAGGAACCAGCCTGCGACCGGGATTCCCTTGGCGGCCGCGAGTTCCTCGACGCCACGCGAGTTCACTGCCACGCCGTAGCCCTCGTGACCGCCGACGAAGCGGTCGTGGTTGTGGTTGGCACCGGCTGGCGGCATCGGCGACATGGCGCGCGACCTGTCCGTGCCAGTGACGATCAGACCATGCTGCGGCGCGATGATCAGGTAGCCGCCGGTCCTGCCGTAGCGCTGCTCGACGATGCGGTCGAAGAAGCTCGCCTGACCGAGATCGATGACTCCGGTCAGGGCGCCGACGACTTTACCGGACGGGTCGCGGATGGGCGCCGCAAGAGCGATGGCGGGAGACTTGAGCGTCCTGCTGATGACCGGGCGACCGATGCTGGCCCGCCCTTCCTGGAGGGCGGCGACCATGTAGTCGCGGTCGGCATAGCTGCTGCCGATCTGCTGGGGCAGGTAAGGAACGCTGGCGAGCGTCACGGCATGGGCGTCGCGGATTCGTGTGCCGCCATTGAAAAGCTTCTGGAACGTCGAGCGTTGCTCGAGAAATCGCTGCAGCCCGGCCCGATTGTCGAGCAGGGCCGGCGGAATCTCGCCGGCGATCTGCGCCAGAGCCTGCAGCCGGCTTTCGAGTTCGGCATTGAGCTGGGCGGCGATGATCGAGGTCGTCGAGAACTGCTGCTCGCCGAGCAGGCGCGTCATGTCCTGGCGCAGGCTGCTCGTTGCGTAGAGGGTCAGCGACCAGATGGCCAGCAGAAACACCGCCAGCGCCACGGCAGTGATGCGCGTCTTCAATGACCAGGCAGCCGGCCGGGTCGTCCTGGCCAGCTTGCCGATCGCCCGGGCCGTTCCCGGGTTCACTCCGATCGCGGCGATCGCTGTGCCTCCAGTGTTTCCTCGACCACGCGCAGGAAGGCGGCGACGTCGATCGGCTTCGTGATGTAGTCGAGAAAGCCTGCCGCGCGGCCACGCTCGATGTCGCGGGCAAGGGCGTTGGCGGTGATGGCGATGACCGGTGTGCGGCTGGTGAGCGGGTCGCGTTGCAGCACGGCGAGGACCTCGTAGCCATCCATTCCAGGCATGTTGATGTCGAGCAGAATGAGATGCGGACGATGCGCCAGCGCCAGTTCGATTCCCAACCGCGGTGCATGTGCGGTGAGCAGGCGAAGGTTGCCGCGGCGGCCGAGGATCTGTGCCATCAGCTTGAGATTCGACGGATTGTCGTCGATGCACAGGACGCGCTGCTCATCGCTGGCCTGCGGCTTCTCGTCACGGGTGCCGTCGCTGTCGGCAGCGTCGTCGCCCGGGCGGGCAACGGTTCCAGCGGGCAGATCGATCCAGAAGCAACTACCGACGCCGACCTCACTCTCGGCACCGATGACGCCACCCATCAACTCGACCAGACGCTTGGTGATCGTCAGTCCGATGCCGCTTCCCTCGATCTCGCTGTTCTCGGCCTGCAGTCGGGTAAAGGGTTGAAAGACCTCGCTGAGGCGATCGTGGGCGATGCCGATGCCGGTGTCCGTGACGCTGATTCGCTGGCGGAGTCCGGCTTCGCTGCGGCGTTGTTCGACGGCAAGCCGAATGCTGCCCCGCGCGCGGTTGTACTTGACGGCGTTCGACAGCAGGTTGAGGAGCGCCTGCTTGAGACGGACGCGGTCTGCATGCACCGTCGCGCCGGCAGGCACGCAGGTGCTCAGCGTGATGGCGAGCGGCGCTGCCAGCGGCTCGATCAGGTGCCGGCAGTCGTCGACGACGGTCGCGATGTCGGCTGTCTCGAGCGACAGTTCGATGCGTCCCGATTCGATGCGGGCGAGATCGAGAACCTCGTTGATGAGGTCGAGCAGATGGCGACTTGCATTGAGGATCTCATGGACGTTGTCCTGCTGGTCAGCGCTCAGTTCACTGTCGTACTCGAGCATCTGGGCGAAGCCGATGATGGCGTTCATCGGCGTCCGCAGTTCGTGGCTCATGCTCGAAAGAAACTCCGACTTCGCCCGGTTGGCAGTTTCCGCCACTTCCTTGGCCAGCGAGAGTTCCGCCGTCCGCTGGGCGACCAGGGTCTCGAGATGCGTACGGTAGCGCTCGAGTTCGGCCTCGACCTCCTTGCGCGCGCCGATGTCGGCACCCGAGCTCAGGGTACCGATGATGCGTCCGGCGTCGTCGGTCAGCGCATCGGTCTTCCAGCCGATCAGCCGCAGCGACCCGTCGCGGCAGAGAACGGTGTCCTCGGCGGAGAAGTTGGCATCGACTTCGCCGGCGATGACGCGGCGGAAGAGCGGCAGGCTCTTCCCGGTTCCCTTCGGTTGCGGCAGGCAGGTACTGAACCAGCAGCGGCCGAGCAGTTCATCCTCGCGGTAACCGAGTACTTCGCGGCCGGCGCGGTTGATCATCGTGATCCGTCCCTCGGTATCGAGCGCCAGCATCAGGCTCTGCACCGTGTCGAGGTAGCGTTGCGCGAGGTCGCGCTGTTGCCGAAGGAGCTGCTCGGCGGCCTTTTTCGCGGTGGCGTCGCGCAGCACCAGCAGCAGATGCACGCCACCGCTCGGCGGGCTGACGAAGGTGGTATGCACCTGCAGCGTTCGCCGCTCGCCATCCCGGCGCCTGATCGTCCATTCCTCGCCGCGCAGGTGGTCACCACGGCGCATCCGCTCGGCACGCCGCAGGGCCTCCTCCTGCAGATGCTCATCGACCTGCAGGGCCTGTTGCCAGCCACTCTGATTGATTTCGCCGAGGCTGTAGCCGGTCAGCCTCTGCATCGCCGGATTCCAGACGGTGAAGCGAACGTGCGGTGGCTCCGGGATTTCATGGCAGACGGCAATGCCGTCGACCATCTCCGCGATGATGCAGTCGGTGAATGCAGCCTGCTGCTTCAGCGCCGATTCCATCCGCATGCGCTCGGTGACGTCGAGCATGACGCCGACCAGTCCGCCGAGGGCGCCATCGGCTCGGTTGAACGTTGCCTTGTTGAAGACGACGTCGCGCAGCGAGCCGTCCGCATAGCGCACCTGCGCCTGATAGGTCTGCGTTCCACGCTGCTCGAACAGCGTCCGGTCGGCTGCCAGATACCTGTCGGCCTGGGCGGCGGGGACGATGTCGTGGATCGAGCGGCCGATCAGATCGCGGCGCTCGATCCCGAGGTACTTCTCGAAGGCAGTGTTGCAGCCCAGGTAGCGGCCGTTCTCGTCCTTGAAGAAAACGGGGTTGGGAATCGTGTCGAGCAGTCGGGCCGTGAAACGAAGCTGGTCCGCCAGGCGCTGGCGCTCGTCCGCCAGTTGCTTCTCCGCCTGCTTGCGCTCGCTGACGTCACGGGCGGAATAGAACAGCAGTCGTTGCCCCTCGATCGTCACCGGCACGCCGCTGACGTCGACATCGACCAGGCTGCCATCCCGGCAGCGGTAGCGCGTGTGGAGTACACGCCGCTGCGGACTGTCGAGTTCCTGGCGCAGCCTGACCAGCCCCTCGCCGTCGGCGAAACGGACATCACGGGACGCCATGTTGCTGCCGACCAGTTCTTCGCGTGCGTAGCCGAGCATGGCGCAGAAGGAGTCGCTGACCTCGATGATGTTCCCCACCCCGTCGAGGACGTGGACGCCATCGCTGGCGGCGCGCAGCAAGGCCCGATTTTTCGCGCTCTCGTGCTGCAGCTCGACCTGCGTTCGCCGCAGTTCCGCCAGTTCGGACATCAGGTGCAGGGCATTGGTGGCCGGTGTCGCATTGATCGACAGGACGATGTCGGCCAGCTTCCGCACACCCTGTGCCATCTGCGCACTGGCGTGCCGGTGCGCCGCTTCGCGTGACAGACCGGCGCGCAGCGCCAGGACGGTGCAGGCCATGTAACGGTCGCTCTCGAGGATGTGCGAGATCAGCCAGCGTGCCAGGAAAGCCAGGGTCTCCTCGGCAGCCCGCGCCGGCTGGCACGCATCCTGCTGTGCGCGCAGTCGTGACATTTCCTGCACGAAGCTGGCATGGGTCGCCCGGTGATCGAGCTCGGATTGATCGCCGGCAAGGTACTCATGCCAGATCGCCTCCTCGGTCTGGAAGTGGTAGACGGCATAGTTGGCGAGTTCATCGGACATCTCGTCGAGTTGCGGGATGTTCGTCCTGAAGGCGACATGGCTGGCGAGGACGTTGAGGAGTGTCACCAGTCGCCGGTGCTGTCCGTCGACCTCCGGCAGGCCGGTGTCGAAACTCTCAGCCCACGGCAGAAAATCGATGCTGTTCATTGGCTCAGTGTGCTCGGGAGTGTTTGCCGGCGAGGAGAATCGGCATGCGTACAGCAACGGCAGCACGCCGGAGAACTTGAGGGCAATCGTCCGCTGCTCGACCGGCAGCGCTTGTGCCTTTGCTGCCCCGGATTCTCGCGCGCGGATTGCGGCAGTGACGGCAAGGCCCCGGGCGACGGCCAGGCCGGGTGGCGGCGTCGCCGTCGGCAGCGCCACCTCCGCCTGTGGTCACGTCAGGGGCGCGTCAGGCCTGGGCGCAGGCAGCCGATTGTGGCGGCGTGGCTCGGGTTTGCGGACGTCGCGGGCAGACGAACGCCACCGGAGGGCGCCGCGGGCTGGCAGGGGGGCGATGCGACCGGGTTGACGGATTTGCGGCGGGCAGCCGGCAATGCCCGGAGGGGGCCTGCCGG